>OFGE01000359.1_pt1 | contig 51565 bp, 42 predicted proteins | sample 1521681 | NCBI WGS metagenome assembly OFGE01 (sample SAMEA3504093, study PRJEB24116) | mouse gut metagenome | biome: mouse gut; feature: mouse-associated habitat; material: faeces | place: Denmark | collected 2011 | reverse complement strand
GAGCATATTCGATGCATACTCCAGGGACTTAACCGGCGGGTTATCCACGCCATAAAAGCCGATTACCTCTTTGCCGTCATAAAGAGGGACCACCACAAGGGAATAGATGCCCTGCCGCTTCAGGTTCTCATACTGAAGGGGTTCGGACTCCCTGATTTCTTCCAGGCTCCCAATAACAATATGCCCGCCCACGCTGAAATCCCGGTACCAGCTTGCACACACCTCCGGAGGGACATTTTGAAGATTGTCTTTTTCCGGCTCCACGCCGTCAGCCACCCATTCATAGGTGTTGTCATCACAACCGTCTCCGTTCCGCTCAAATATATAAATCCGGTCTCCCTTTAGCGCTTTTCCCAGATGTTCCAGCAGCACCTCCAGAGACTGGTCTGAAGACTCCTCCATCAGGGCAACACGGATGCCCTCATTGATAACTGCCTCCAGATCCTGGACGCTCCGCATGCCACTGTCCTGCCCATCTTCCCTAATGGGCAAAGTTTCACCTCCGGCCCGCCCTAAAAGCCCTCCTGAATAGTCCATAAGCCTGCCCTCCATACAGACCGCTTTCCAGCCGCAAAACTCATAATAACCTTCCCTGCGGAGAGATTCTTCAGCGGAAAGCACTGTTGCGGAATATCGATGTATTCCCGTTTTTTTCCCGTTACTTCGCCCTAAAAACCTAAAATTCTGTGTTATAATACCACATGCCCCCAACCACGTCAATACAAAAGGAAAGCCCGGTAAAGCTGCTGCCGGAAGCTCCGGTCAGATAAAGCCCTCCTTAAATCCTCCTCCCTGACCTGATTTTCCTCCATCCATTTTTCAACACTTTCTATATCCGTTTCCCCGGAAAGCACTTTCAGCATCCTGATCAGCGCCCCTTTATGTACAATCTTCCTTTGGGAACGGTATCCCTCCCCTTCTGCCAGGAAGTCCACCACAATGCGCATATCGCTTTGGAACATCTTCCTGGTTTCTTCCGGCAGGAACCGCATTTCAAATACATGGAGCTTCATTTCATCTATATACTTCCATTTCTCCTCTTGGAGCTCCCGTTTCCTGAACAGCCTCCGGGTACTGCGGCTGCTTTTCCACCTGCGTTCCCCCCAATAAAGCACAAAAGCAATCACAGGGAAGAGATTTGGCAGTTTACTTTCGTACTGCTCCCGGTATACGGCTCCTGCATACCCCGCTTTTCTTAAAAGCATTTTCCCATCAGTGCTGCTTTGGTTTCTCCACAATATCCTTTATCTCTTCTGGCCTCTTCATCCGCACTCCTTTCCACAGGCAGGGCCAGCTTCTTCCTCCTGGAAAGGATTTCCATGCCCCCTGCCTTATTTTAAATGGGTAATAAAGCAAGGATTCTAAAACAGATAGCACCCCTTGCCGGGAATGCCTGTTAGAACTTCAGATAATAGAACGAATTTCCGTTAGAATTTCTATGCTTTCCTTTATTGTACCAAAGCCTTAAGAGAACCGTCAACAGGGGGATTTATAAAATTTTGATAAATGCACCCGGGAATTGGGGGAATGATTTTTGTGAGAAATAAATTTCCCAACTTTCCAAAATATAGAAAATATGGTATGCTTAAAATATTAGGAAAGTACCTGCCGAATTTCAGGACAATATCCGATCATTTCGGTACATTTTGGCCTGAATTTTTTTTACTTTCCTAATCTTTCGGCGGCAATAAGCCGATAACAGTATAGAAAACAAAGGAATTGTCCGGCAATTGCTTTGCCAATTTATTCTTAACAATTCCCAACCAAGGAGGGTGATTTTATGAGCGTAAACGGAGTTACAAGTGCCAGTGATGTATACAGCACCTATGCTGCCCAGAACCAGAGCACCAAAACCGAAACCAAAAAGGACACAGGGAAAGGGACAGCCGCTGAATCTGCCGGCGCAGTGTACGAGTCCTCTTCCAAAAAACCTGCTTCCACCACAAAGAGCTACAAGCCCGATATGAAGACAGTGGCAAAGCTCCAGGCGGACGCAGACGCAAGGACGGCACAGTTAAAGAGCCTTGTAGAGAAGATGATAACCAAACAGGGGGAAACCTATGGCAAGGCCAACGATATCTGGAGCTTTTTGTCCAAAGGCAACTTCACTGTTGACGCCGCTACCAAGGCACAGGCACAGGCTGACATTGCTGAAGACGGCTACTGGGGCGTTAACCAGACCTCACAGCGTATTCTTGATTTCGCCACAGCTTTAACCGGCGGTGACCCCAGCAAAATCGAAAAGATGCGCTCCGCTTTCTTAAAAGGCTACAAACAGGCAGAAAAGACCTGGGGCGGAAATCTTCCTGAGATTTCCAAGCAGACCTATGATGCTGTTTTGAAAGGCTTTGACAAGATGGCTTCCGATGCTGGCATTGAAACCGAAACCGAATAAGAACCTCAACAAAGAAAGGCTCCTCTTTTAAGGAGCCCTTTCTTATGTGATAGCGGTTTTTGCCATTCTCTGCGCCGGTTTATGCCGGGTATAAACGCAGATCTATTTACAGCTATAAGGCATCAATGATTTTGTCTTCCCCGATCCCAAGCTGCCTTAGCTGCTTTCTGGGCTCATGGGTTTCCTTCATGGTTATCAATATGGAAAAATCCCCTTGCCCCTCCAGGGTCTTTAGTTCCTCCGGCTTATAAACAGGCAGCCCCAGGATACGGGTAAGATGCTTTTCCGGTGAATTATCCAGAAATCCGGCAGCTTCCCAGTTCCTGCCCCTGGGTGCTGTTTCCAGTTCCTTTCCCATTCTCTGCCCGATCTTTCCTGCCCCAAATAAATACAGGCGTTGCTTTTTCTGCCCTTCCTGCATCTTTTTCTTGATCATGGTAGAGCTGGTGCTTTGGGTATAGGGCAGAAAAACGATATCCGAGCCAACCTGCTGCAGGGCTTTCTTTTCCTCCTCCCATTCATGCCCATGGTCATCACCGGAAAAATAGGCATCATAATGGTAAAGCTTCCAGGCATCCATTTTCACTGTGTTGGAAAAATCTACCTTCACTACTTCATCCACTTCTTTTATGGCGGCAACGATGGCGATCCGTTCTTCAAAAGGAATGTAAGGGCTTTTTCCTTTAAAGTGCGCCACCAGCTGGTCTGTCAGCACGCCTGCCAGTAAATATTCGCTTTGTTCTTTGGCACGGCGTATCAGGTTTAAATGGCCTATGTGAAACAGGTCATAGACGCCGGGGACGTAACCTTTTTTGTACTTTTCTGACTGCACTGTATTCGCCTTCCTTCCCCTCAACTAAAATACCGCATCGCCTCTTTGGCCATACATTCACCCAATGATCCCCTGTCGTAAAAGTCTGTATTATCTTTTGAGCAGCATACATTTCTCCGTATGATTTTCGCCGGGTTTCCTGCTATAACTACTTCCTCTGGGAACGACGTGGAAGTAACCGCCATTGTTCCTACAATACTGTTATCTCCAATTGAGGCATTTCCAAGCAGTACCGCCCCTTGGCATAGCCATACATGATTTCCAATGCTTATGCTTCCAGAAGGGTTCATCCGCTCTCCTGTATTTTTATCAAAAATATGGTGCCCGTCATGGTTTCTCAATACAATCTGTTGCGAAAAAAGGCACTCTTTTCCAATCAGCACTTTCCCTCCTGTAACATAAATACTGGCCTCCCCAATTTCTGTCCCTTCACCAATAGTACATATGGCAGAATTGCCACAGGAGATTCTTAGCCTTCCCACACTTACGCTTTTGCCTATCTGCACCAGATTATTTCCCCCCTGGAAAGTAATCAATACCGAATCTTCAATATCCCTGGTAAACACAACCCTGTTTCCGTTGCCATCACAATAAGAGGTTTCTCCTGTCTCTCTCAGTTCTTTTCCTGAAATTGCATAATCCAAAGAAACTACCTGGCTTATATGAGCAAAGGGAAGCTGAAACCGTACCATCATGCTACTGATAGACTGATAATTCCGGGGATTGCCGGAAAAGACAATAACAAATACATTTTCCAGCTCCTTTAACCTGCCCGGTGAGATTACTTCTATTCCATCATATTGATCCCCTATCTGTTCCCATTTCATATCACTAAGATAGTCTAAACGGATTTTTTCCGGAATCCGTGCTTTTACATAATCATAATACTGCCCGATTCCATATCCTACTATGTATTGGTATTGGGATAATTCCATTTTGACCTCCCATATTTTTCTATATCATGTTTACTTTTGCTGCTCTTCTGTCTTGACAATCCAATCCAGCCTTTGGATATAAATTTTATAGTCGTATATACCCAGCTTCTCAAGCTGCTGGGTAATCTCCCTATAATAAAAGCTGCAGATAATCAGTTTCCGTTCCGCCTCCGGAACCTCAAAAACAGCCTCCGGTTTCCTAATCTCAATTCCCATCCGCCGGCGCCCCCATTTTGACTCATCATTATCCACAAGAAAAGCAGGACGATACTTATTTCCATACTTCTCCATATAATCTTCAAACATTTTCCCGGATCCAAACAATATTATCTTTTTTCCCTTCACCCCTTCAAACATCCCACACAAAATTTCTTTATAGTCCTGGTAAGGCCGTTCCGGGTCAAAAATCCCCTGATGCTTGGGCTTTCGTTCTTCTTGCGGTGGATACCGCAAATAGTCCTTCCCCAGGGTCATAAACAGATAGCTTTTGTACCCTATTGGCACCGGAACCCTGCGCCCCTCGAATTCCAACTGTGTTGTTTCCCTAAAATCCCTGGCTGACAGCCTCCTGTGCCCATAAGCGCCTGTAAAAAAAGCCACGTCCTCTGAGGGTTCTTCCCCATACATCCTCATTGCCTCATCCAGTCTCCGGCAAAGCCTTTCATGGCTGTAAAGCCGTGCCAGCAATTTGTAGTAATTCCACTTTACCCTTTTCATATCCCCATATTTTTTGTGATCTTTCCCATAAAGCTTGGCATTAATCAGACGGTGGCAATGACGGATTATCTGTTGCTTCTTTTCAAACCTATCCTCATCCATAGGACAGACATCCAGGGGAAGGATATCTATCCAGATTCCAAGGTTTCCCCTGCGGTCCAGAAATCTGGTCTCAATACCTGTGGTTGCACCATTGCGGAGCCGTGAAAAACCGCCCCAAAACATATCCTTCTCCGTGGCCGGGGTATGAAGGGATACAGGCTCTTTTAACTCACCTGCCGCTACCTGGAGAAATCTGTCATAATCCTTTCTTGGCATGGCAATATCCAAATCATCATCCCATGGAATAAATCCCTTATGGCGGAGTGCCCCTAAGAGGCTTCCGTGTACAAGAAAATAGGTAATCCTGTACTTTTTGCAGATTCTGTCCACTTCATCCAGCATGGCAAGCTCCACCTTCCAGGTTTTTTTCATCTTGTGGGAAATTTTATATTCCACAACAACTTCTGCTTCAGACTTCAGTTTATCTGCATTTTTTACAATCATGCCCTTATCAGCCTTCGCCCAGCGGTAAAACTGCCTGTACCTTTGGTGGTTCCTGACCTGATCTAAAAACCGGTGCTCCTCCCGCCAAAAATAATTCCACAATTCTTCCATACCATATCTCTCACGGAGTTCCCTCTGGGGAAGATATCTTTCCGCATTAGGTGTAAAGCAGTAAATATAATGGATCGCCCGAAACAGCGCATATTTCGCAGGATAGTTTTCCTGTACAAATTCCTGGTCAAAAAATATAAATTCTCCCTTTTCCGGCTCATAAAAACAATTCAGGGGGATCAGTTCCATATAAACCTTTTCCAGCACAGGCCCCCAGCCCAACATGCTAATCCTTTCCTTTTCCTGCCTCTCTGCCGCTTCCTGGCACAGCCGCCTGGCAAGCCTGTTCTCATCCCCCGGTACCTCCCGGGATGATTGGAGAATAAAACCATAGAGCCGATCCAATATTTCAAGAAACCTGTCCCTGTCCGTCTCTATAAGCGTCTTTAAATAATTGGATAAGGTAGGGTATACCACAAAAGTCATAGATATACCACCGGCTCTTTGCACAAAATCCACCACCGGGATACCATGCACTTTCAAATCCTCCAAATTACGGCACAACAAGGCAAGGTTCCTGGTACCCTCCTGAAAGATTGCCCTCTTTTCCACCCGGTTTTCCCGGTATATAATGGTGGCACAGCCCCTTTCCCTGCCCCTGTCTGTGGATACTGCCGCATAGACAGCCGTACACATACTCTCTGCTTTTCCGCACTCTGCCAGAAAAGAATTTGCAAAGAAGGAAAAAACGCCATTTGCTATCACATCGTCATATAAATCGCTTTCCATTGCCACCAGGGAATTTTGCTCAGTATAATATGGTATCAGCCGTTCTTTTAAATTTTTTTCCGGCAGGCAGTTATCCGTGTAAATTAGCTGTGGCAGCTTATAATCCGGCAGTGGGTAATAAAACTTAGATGCTGGAAATCCCGCTTCTTTTATGATATTTTTCAGTTCCTGCCTGTCAAAGGCATATCCCCGGGCACCACCTGGAAAATGATTGATCCCATCAAATGCCCTATTGCTGTAAGTGCTTTTGGCTCCGCAGAAATATTTAAGGCCCAGACGGTTTTCCACTGACAAAAGTAAAATACCATCCTCTTTTAAAAGCTTAGACACAGAATTTAAGTATTCCGCATACCGCTGCCCCTGCGACGAACCATTGCAGGCACGCTCCAGAATACCAGTTAGGACGATGTAGTCAAACTTCACACCAAATTCCATCTCTGCCCATTCTCCTGCGTAAACATCCAGGTTGTCCTTCTCCTGCCATCGTGTGGTAATTGCCTCTGCCCGATGTACCAGACGCTCCGTTGCAAAAACGTGCCCACACCTGTCACACAGAAGACCTGTCAACGGGCCAAAGCCTGCACCAATTTCCAACACCTGGGCCTGTTCCCTGAAATCATACCAGCTTAATAAGCCTGTCCTTAGGCTGGATAATTGCAGCCATACCTGGAAATGGATGTCATCAGAAATTTCTTCATCATAATAATCTTTGCGGGAAGATTTTATATAATCCAAAATAATCTGGTCTGTTGGGGAGGGTACTTGTGGAGATTTGCCCGCGTATTGTTTATGTAAAACTGCCATTGTTTTCCTCGATTCTAATCTGTCTTAATTTTCATTTACGTTGCATAGTCTTCCTGGATCCCAACAACTTTCCAATATGCAATCTTATCCCTAAACTTTAACTGGGCAAATCCATAAAATGCGGTGGCCAGGAATTCCCATTTGATTTAATTTTTCCTTTATTTCCTCTGCCAGTTCCTTTTTCGCAACAGCAACTAAAACCTGTTCATATGCAGCCCCAGAAATCTTCTCCGGGCACTCCACCGGTAATCCTTCTCTCTGGTATTTTTCATAATTTGTATCCACCCATAAAAGCACTTCCGCATGATATTTATGTCCTCTTGTTAGCTGTTCATATAACATCTGTCCCTTTTTTCCAGCCCCATAAATAGCCACCCTTTGTGCAATCAAGTCATACTTGCTATTGCATATCCTCCGATGCCCCTGCATCCCCAAAATGTTGCCCATACTCCTTATCATTTTACATCTGCCAATTTTTTTATATCTTTCCATTTTTATCTTCTGTTTTTCATTCAGCCGTTTTAAAGAATACCCAATCTCATATCCTGAATAATTTTGGTATACTGGCTCGCCATAATGATAAATATACAATTTTCGCAAATCACGGTTAGTCAGCCTTGGTATAAAAGAAGTAACCTTTCTTTCCACACCACGTATGCCATATGGCATATCCCCAATATAATCATATAAACCGGCATCTTCCCTGCACTCTAAAACTTTAAACAATCTCACAGGTATCTGTAAATCCTGGGTAAAACGCTTTAATTGCACTGGTATCTTGAGCATCTCCTTTACATAGGTGCATATCCCCTGTATATAATCCTGAAAACCATACGCATCCAGCAATTGCCCTTCATCCTCCCCAAAAACGGGTACCCATCTGCCTTTTACAATATGATAGTCCATTGTCTGCCCATGATTGGCAGGACATAAAATCTCAATAATATTACTGAAAGGTATTCTATTGGGAAAGTAAGAATAATTCTGGTTATGTTGTGTGTTTGTGATATCGTCCAGTTTATAATAAAAGGTAATCAAAGGAAGTGAAAACCAATCTTCTACCAGCTTTGCAAAGCACCTCTGGGAATACCCACTCCCTAATAGCTCCACAAATGCCACTTTTTTTAAAACTGCACTGCCAAGTTCCTGCTGCAAATAGGACTGGGCATGAAGCCTGTTATTCTTCTGCTTTTCACAGATAAATTTCGCAATGGCATCCTGCTGCTCTTCTAAAATATGGAAAATCTCTCCTTTCATAGCATCCCCTATCTGCATATTTTTATCAATCGGGAATGGGAAGAATAACGCTAACTCATCCATCGTCATATCTAAAATATCTGCTATTTTTTGGAAAGAGCTAATCAAACGGGGATAATTCCATTTAAAAAAATATGAAATATCAAAGTCACCGACTTTCACAGAAGGCAGCCTCCATGCCTTTCGTGAGCCATACAAATAACGTGTTTCAATGGACAGTCCCCTCGCCCTAATAATCATATCAGTAATTTTTTTCAAAACATAGCCATCCCTGGCAATAAAGTACAATACCTGGATCCCCATGGATATACTTTGCTCTACTAACCACTCCACATAAGGATACAAGATAGGGGCGCTATACCCCGCTCCCACCAGATAAGAAGCAGAAGGAGGTTCTCCCTTCCCTAAGGCTTTCTGCACAGCACCTGTCACGAACTGCCAAGAAACTTTTTCCCCATATTCCTGAATCAACTGCTTCATCCAATTACAATCCCGTTTCCCACAAAATCGGCTGGCCTTTATGCCAAGTCCGGCTGGCACTGTCACATCAGAATAAGTGTTATCTCCTATATGTGTCCAGTTTTCCCATGTGGCATTTTCCTTTTGCTGAACCAAATGATACAAATGTCCGGTGTGTTTGGTCACCCTGTACTCTGAAGATACATACATTTTTATTTTTTCAAAAACAGAGTCAACTTTTATTAAAAGCCTTCGAATTTGATCCTGGGACAGGTACATATCAGAAATCAATATCACAGCTTCTTTACTTGAGTAAATCTCCCTTATTCTCTCTATATTTTCAGTAATCGGAAGGATATTATCAAATTCCGTATCTAGTTCAAGCTGCATTAAATGGCCAATTACCTCATCTGCCAACTGATAGTTCTCCTGGATCACTTTGTATATTTCCCCCAAGGTAACATCCTGGTATGCAGAACTCATTAGCATTAATCGCGCCGTCTCTTCTCCCTGCGCCCTGATCTGATAGAAATTATCCTTTATGAAACCAGGGATTCCATCTTCCTGTCCCCTTTTCAGGCGCTCCTGCATAATAGCAAAAATTCCTCTGGGTGATGCAGTTGTCCTTGTAATCAAAGTATCAAATATATCAAATGAGTAAAGCAACGCTCCTCACCCCTTCCCGCCTTTTGCACTGTCACTTAATTTTCAGTAATTCCAACTCTATACCACCAGTATAAACATAGATACGGGTATCTGGAATCCCAAGCGAATCTAATTGCCTGCGCATTTCTGCCTCATACCGCTTTCCTGCAATGGCAAAAATACATTCTTTAAAAATCTTAACCGCCTGTTTCGGCGAATATACCGTAAGCCCCTGGACCTTTGTACCAATACGCTTATGGGAATTGTCACAATAGGCTTCCACCTGCCCCGGCATTCTTAATTCACAAATCAAATGTAGAAATTTCCCTATATTCCCACACCCAAAAATAATAATTGTTTTTTTCCACAAAAAGCGGTCTAATTGTTGCAGCAATTCTATATATTTTTGATAGTAATGCACATACTCCTGATACAACATCTCCGGCTTCTGGCAAAATAGCCTATAAGTATTTACCTCATACTTTTCACAATACGCTTCCTGAATAATTCCCTGTTCCCATTGCAATGCCAACATTTCTTTCAGTTCTTTCATATAGCAAAGCTCTGAATGCCAGAACTTTCTTTCCCTTGCCATACACCGAAACCGCTCTATACATTGAATCCATAATCTTCTGTAAAATGCTTTCTGCCAAGCTGGCGATAATTGCTTTACATAATCTTCATTGGCTTTGTACTCATTAACAAGATACATAAGTCCCTTAGGATTCACAATAGATGAATTCGGATTGGTCTGACGGTATTTATAGGATAAGGAATTTATATATACGCCTTTGGCTGCCTGGCTTAATATCTTCAGCAAAACACCTTGATCCTGAAATGCTGCCCCTTGGGTTTCATTGAACCGAATCTTCTGTATGAATTTTCTTTTATATATCCCAGTCCATAAAAACAAATCTCTTTGCAGAAGTTCCGGCATATCCTTAGGCCAGATTACTATTTGATTTCCATGTATTCTCTGGTCAATACCGTCAAAAAAAGAAAGTGTATTACTTGTCCAAACAGCTTCCTGATAATTCCCCCAAAAAAGTTCCGGAAACCCTTTTACAAAATCGGCATCCGTTTCTTCTGCTATCAATAAAAGTTTTTCATAAATTCTCTCTGCTAAAATATCATCCGTTTCAACAATCGCTATATACCTGCCCTTAGCACTTTCTATTCCCAAGTTCATCTGATAGCCATAACTTTTTTTAACAGAATGTATTAGTTTTATGCGGGAATCCAATTGGGCATATTTTAAAATAATTTCTTTGGTTCCATCCGTAGACCCTGCATCTATCACCAATACCTCAATGTCCTGATAAGACTGAGACAATACACTGCATAGGCATTCCTCAATATATTCTCCCACATTCAGCGAAGGCATGATTACAGAAATCCCAACATTATCCATATCCGTCTTCTCCTATAGTAAATCTAAAATATATTTAACCGCCCGTTCTGACGCATGTCCATCTTCTTTTACACCATAATGCTCCATAAATGCATCTACCCTTGCAACATACTCATCCTCCTTGTATGCCCGTATGTTTTCCGCAAGCTGCCCATTGCTTTCAGCCCTTGCAAATGGAAGGGATTCATATGCAATCGCCAATTCATATTCTTTTCCCACATAATTATCAAAATCACTGGCAAGCAAAAAAACTGGTTTATGCACAAATGCCGGCTCAAACATGATGCTTGAAAAGTCAGATATTAAAATATCACAAGCAGCTACCAGTTCTTGGCTGTCTGGGTAAGCAGTAGCATTTTTTACCCATGGTTCCAGACACAATTCCCCTATAGAATTTTGCACATTCGGGTGTAAGCGTAAAAGAATAAACCATTCTCCCCCAAAACGCTCCTCTAATGCATTTTTTATTACCCCAAAGTCAGCAATGAGAATATATTCACATCCCTTTGAACAATCTCCATCTTTATAGCGGAAGGTGGGAGCGTACATTAAGATTTTACCCTCTGTCGGTATCTGATAAAGTTTTCTTATCCTTGCATTTGCTTCATCTGGCGCAAATAATACATCTGTTCTTGCAGAGCCTATTTCCAAAGTCTCACCCGAAAAACCAAACGCCCTTCTACAAAAATCAGAATCAAACTGGCTTCCTGTAAAAATATAATCCATCATGCTACTGTTTCTTTTCCAATTTTCATATTTGGGAGAATTTGTAAGTGTCTTAGAATCTAAATAACACTTCTTTAAGGTCACACTTGCCCAATGCTTTGCCTGAAAGTACAGGATAAACTTATAAAGTTACAAAAATGTTAAGAGAATGTGGAATTTCCCCATTCTCTTTTTTGACTCTCTTTGATATAATCGTTTTAGTACATTTATAGCAAAGATGAGGGATAAAAATGGCGAAAAAATCTACAAAGTTACAGGCATTACAGGATGTTTTTGAAGGGAACGGTATTTCACCCGAAATGATTGGACATAATGATACACTGATTGAAAAAATCAAAGGATATGCCGATATGGTGTCTGACTACCGCCATGCGTCCTATGTGAAACATTTATTGGGGGATATTATTATGATCACTTTCTTTGCAATACTTGGAAACGCTGATGAATGGGGGGAAATTGAGAGTTTTGCAAAGAAAAAGGAAAAATGGCTCAGGAAATATCTGGAGCTTCCTTATGGTATCCCTACGGACGACACTTTCCGCATTGTGATAGGAAATATTAACACGGAGCACTTTTTTGAAATGACTGTGCAGCTGCTGATGCAGAGTGTCAACGATATCATTTGCTTTTCCGGAAAGGAACCGGAGCTCTATGAAAAAAGTATCCTGTCCGTGGACGGAAAAGAAAGCAGGGGCTCAAAGCGGAAAGGCGGGAGCCGTGGTGAAGCCAAAGCCCTCCAGACTTTAAATGTATATTCTTCGGACTATGGAATGTGTCTGGCACAGAGCTTCATTGAGGAAAAGACGAATGAAATACCGGCAGCACAGGAACTGTTAAAGCTAATGGACCTGAAAGGGACGATTGTGACGGCAGATGCCTTAAACTGCCAGAAAGACACCGTATCAGCAATCGTCGGAAGCAAAGGGGATTATGTGCTTTCATTAAAGGGAAACCAGCCACTGTTTTATGAAGAAGTACAGGGATACTTTGATGAAGAAAAAAAGGAAGAGATCCGAAAGAAAGGGAATGGGTATAAAAAGACCGTGGAAAAGGAGCATGGGGGAATTGCCAAAAGGGAATACTACATTACAGAGGACGTGGGCTGGTATGCAGACAGAAAACAGTGGAAGAAATTAAAAGCATTCGGGATGGTACATAAAACGCTTGTAAAGGGAAAAGAAAGCGAAGAAGAATACCGTTATTATATATGCAGCATTGGGGAAGATGCCGAAGAATTTGAGAGAGCGGCAAGAGGGCACTGGGGAGTGGAAGTAAACCTGCACTGGCAGCTGGATTTTACATTCCGGGATGATAAGAACACCAGTATGGCAAGGACAGGAGCGAAAAATCTGCAGATCATGAAAAAGATTGTGCTGTCAATCTTAAGTCTAGTAAAAGAGAGTTATAAATTGAGTATGAAGCGGATCCGCTATGAACTATCATTGGACTATGAGAATGGAGTAGAGAGAATGCTGTCAATGTTGGATATAGAGAGCATAAAACATGCATTGGAGTCGAAAGGTAAATCTACCGAAAAATAAGGCATTTCTTTATCATTTACAACCAGCACCTGTAGGTGTCTAGTTGTAATAACAGTTTATAAGTTTATCCTGCTGAAAGTACACCTGTCCTTGACGCTTTTCAATAAATGTGGGAACTTCAAGATTAAATACCCAAATATGAGCTGTAGACATCTCATAAATATATTGATATTTTTGGCTATCCAAAATCACGCGGACATACTGGGGAACTTCATCCTTCAAATGATTTTCCTTTAATATCCAGACAATGTCCAAATCTGGCCTTTGGTTCCAAAGTATTTCTGATATGTATTTCCCATGATCTGAATAGGATCCAAATGCATAAAATATTATTTTTTTCTTTTGAATTGGAATCTTCTTTGCCTCTTCCGAATAGAATTTCTCTTTCTCCTCATTTGTCATGGGCGCAACATCATATATTCCGTTTTTCTTCCTCTCATTTAATTCCATAATATGCAAAATAAAAACATTGTTTATACCATAGGAATAAACTTTGTTTAATATTTCCGCACAATGGTTCGTACTGCAGACCAAAACCACTGCATCTTCCGCATCAAACTGATCCAACGCGTTCTCTTTCTGTATCAATAAATGGCTGTTTTCTGTACCATATGTATATCCAATGCAATTTCCTAAAACCATTCCGGCCTTTTTGTTGTCAATTACAGCATCTATATGCTCCCTTATCCCATAATGAAAGAAAAAAAACTCTGCACAAGCTCCTATGCCAAAAAGTACCAACTTTCTTCCTGTCCTTACAGAATCAAACATATTCCATGTCTGGCAATCAATCCCTGGTATCCCTGTCTTATCCGTGCCTTTTTCAACTGTTTTATCTATTAAATCCATTTCTATCCCAAACCTCCCTTCTCATCCAGGACAATGCCATAAAACCACCAAACGTATTCTTTGATATATTCTGCTAGGTTAATATCAGCATGGTATCCCAGAAATACGTTTTCCTGTTTATAACTTGGAACATCCCACTCCAGCCCATAATAATCCCTCACACATTTTAAAATAGGCACTGGATTCCCCAGTTCTTTTGCACAAAAACAATTATCCTCAACACTCTCTATTCCGAGAAGCGCCGCTACTTGCCGGCATACCTCCGCCATCAGATAATGGGAAGGGTGGCTGCAATCCACAAAACATGGAATAGACTGAAAGTTATTTTCTATAAAATCCACTATCTTAATGTCCCAGTTCTTTTCCCTCATCCTAAGCTTCTTGATATATATTTCTTTCTCACTTTCCAGATGATCTCCCCCTATTAAATAATTGTTATAAAATAGTATGTACTGCTTTAATGGGGCAACACCTAAATTCCTCCACGCCTCATCTATTGCCCGGTCTCCATAAAATAATCTGATTTCTCCCTCTGATGTGGCAAGCTTCTTTTCTGGAGAAATAAGTGTCGGGAACAGCCAGTCTCCCATACCAACAAAATTGGGGATTGTTATGTTCAAACAATCTTTTTTCAATAAGCTCATGGTATATTCATCTGACAGCTTATAACCAAACTCATTATCCACCCTAATATCCTGATGTATATATACATCAGCCTTGTGTAATAAATTTGCGGCAAGTTCTCCTTCGCTGTTGGCATGTATTTGGGGAACCGGATGAATACAAAACTGTTCTGTAAACTGACTGTTACTGTTAAGATACCTAATGAGCGCCGTCCCATGGCAATTAGCGTTTATTACCACCAGCCTTTTTCTAAATTCCGATGCCCAAAAAAAGTCCGTATATTCCTTCATCCCCCTTTTCTCCAGAATGCGTTTGATTTTTTGATAAGTAGGCCAAATGGCCGCAACTAAAATGGTATAAGAATTTAACTCCCCCGCTTCCGCCAGCGTTACAATTGGAATTCCATGAAACACCCCCTTATGGAACGAATCCACACAATAGACAATCTCATCAATAATGTCATAGCAGCGGTAAAGTAACTTTTCTCCCTCCAGCCCTGTTCCATATAAAATATATTTTTTCACAATTCTATCCCTTCTACCCGCCCTGTTCTCTAACACAATTATCAAAGCAAGTATTTGCTCTCTAGCATCCCTATAGCTTTGCACTCTTTCAGGTTTGAAATAATCCCTTTGCTATACTTTTCAGATACCCCTATAATAACCAGTGCCCCTGATAATTTTTCCTTTACTTTTTCATATTCATATACTCTATAATGATAAAATTCCCCAGGATTTTCATCTGCCTTAGAAACCAATATTCCTTCTAATTTAATACCCTCTTTCTCCAGAATCCGTATTACTCTTTCTGCCTGCTTCCCTGCGCCATATAAATATTTCTTTTCATAAGTTTCCAACTGCTGCGCTGCCTCGCTACAAAAAATCTTTTTGTCCCGTCGGCTTAAAATTTCCCTCATAAAAATTCTATGCAGATCATTCCGCATAGAATTTTCGAACAAAATGCGTTTCTCATAAGTAAGCTTGCTATAATTGTCCAATATAGCCCAGGAACCTCTGTCCACCTGGAAACTTGCACATTCCTCCAACAGTCCCTTATTCATTTCCCGGCAATGAATATAGAAATGAATATAATCTATATAGTTGTCCAGACAATCCAGCAATCTTTCTACCACCTTATCCGGCGACATAATTGAGTTGTTCCGGATCCTGTAAAAATGCAATACTTCTGGCAAAACCTTAATACGCTTTGCCCCCATAAATGCATAGAAAGAAAAGAGCTCATCTTCATTGAACCTTCCTTTAACAAACTGAAGGTTGTTTCTCTCTAAGTACTGCTTGTTATAACAATACTGCCAAACAGTTGGTTTAAAATCTCCCTGTCTTGCCTGAAGTATATAAAGTTCCTGTCCCTCATATGTTTCTGGATATTGATTTTTTCTAATAGGTTCATAGGCCAAAATATGTTTTGCATTCTCATCATAGAATTTTTTGCTGTCAAAAGTCAAAAAATCATAATCAGATTTTTCCAATTCCTTTGCCAGAATTTCCAAAGCATTTTCCGAAATATAATCATCGGAGTCCAGGAACAGGATATACTCTCCCTTTGCTGATGCCATTCCACGGTTTCTAGCATAAGAAAGCCCATAATTTTTATCATTATGCAAAACCTGTATCTGATGCCCAACAGTGTAATTCCTCAAAATTTCTGATGAGCTGTCTGTAGAGCAATCTTCAATACAGATAACCTCATAATCCAAAAAAGTTTGTGCAAACACGCTGTCCAGACACTGCTTTAAATACTCTTCTACATTATAAACAGGTATGATAATTGAAAACCTATAGTTGGTATGCATATTTGTCTCACCTCCCCATTAACGCCCGGAACACGTGTTCCAATGATATCACAGGAATATTATTGCCAATACAAAGCTTCTCCCTAATCTCCACATAGTCATATACTGCTGTTACCACTATTACATCCACTTCCTTAAGCTTACCTCCCGGATGCAAAATTGGGATATCAGCGGAAATATGACCAGCATTCCTATCAATAATATAAGCAACTGTTATTTGGCTGTCTCTTAGCTCCTGGTATAATAACTCTCCTAAATCCGAAAAACCATAAATCGCCACTTCATAATACCTATTTTTTTCAAAGTAATCCTTTATCGTAGTGCCATCTTGTTTTATTTGAAGGAATTGTTTCATTATTTGACAATTGCATCTATTCTTTTGCTGTCGAATTTCCTGCTCTTTGTATTGTATCTCCTTCTTTTTGTAATAAATGCATACATCCTCTAATTCTTTATTATGCTTGTATGCAATAAGCAGTTTCTTTATTTCCACTTCAATGCAATTAACTTCCAGGAACATCTTATCATCCACGCATTGAATATTATGGAATAAAATATCATAATATTGCTCTAGCTCCTCATCCGATAATCCGGTTATTGGTTCCGCAAAGCGTATTACAGAATCATAAGCAATAACAAATTGCATCATAGGAACAAATTTCCCGCAAATTTTTAAAGATTCCGTATACAGCGCATCATATAACTGTCTTGGTGCCTCCAAATAATATCTTTTATCTCCGGACCACCCCTGGACCAGAGATGTCCGGTCAGTTCTGCTTCTATAATAATATTTTACATCATCTGCCAACATGCCAAAACGTTGCTGGCGCAATATCACCTTGTTAATATATGATGTATCCTCTTTAAACATCTGTCCTTCATTAAATCTATATTCCTTTGCAACCTCACTTTTAATAAAGCATGGAACTGTTGTGCGGATTTTTTTATAATCCAGGTTAATGTCAACGATAATATCTATCGCATTTTCCATATTTAATATATGAGGTTTTTGGTAAGCATCAAAATATTCTAAATTCACAGAAACCAAGTCAATTTTATCACTTTCACACTTCAAAAGTTGAACCGCCCTCTGAAACGCATTTGCAGACCACTTATCATCTGAATCTGTAAATACCACATACTCTCCAGTAGCTAATTCAATTCCCATGTTTCTACAAAAACTCGGCCCACTATTTCTTGAAAGAGAAATATATTCAACATTCTCAGGATACCGCTCTTTGATTTTTCTGCACTGCAAATCGCTCTGGTCCGATGAAGCATCATTAATCAATATCACTTGAACGTTTTCCTCAAATCCAATTGTTTGGCCAATAATACTTTCCATTGCCTCTCTTAGATACTTCTCTGTATTATAGACAGGCATAATAACAGATATGGCAAAATTCTTTTCCTTTAGAATATTCATTCCCTTTCTATGCTCCTACCCCAATTATCTATTTATCAACAGCTCTCTTAAAATATATTTAAAACATTTTCATATCCTAATGCCGTAAGTTCTTCAAATAACAAATTTTTTCTCTTTACTGCAATAATTACCAATGCACTCCCTTTATATTCCTGCCATTCCGTAATCAACTTTACTTTTTTCCCTTTTAAATTATCCTCATTGTTTTCTAAACTACTTACCGCAAACCCCAAAATATCTATCTTTAAATCCATCAATATTTCATACAATCCTATTCCCGCTTTCCCTGCACCATATATAATGATATCCCTGTACTTTTTTATAACCGCAATCTTCCCCCGACTGATTTTCCCAGGATACATCCCCTGATATAAATCTTTCGTTATCAAGTTTAACAGGTGTCCGATTACCGGATTGTCTGACTTATATATTTCATCAATATCCTCACACTGGCGATACATATGTCTTACATAAGCGCAAAGTTGTAATAATCGCTCCTTCAGTGCCCCATTGAGCCTTGTGTCAGAAGAATTATGTATTGCAATATCTAAAACATCAAAGTACGCATACAGCAAACCAACGATATTCGCAGGCGCAATCCTAGCTGTTATGGAACCATTTCTTCTCCTATATTTATGCAAAGGCCTGTCCAAATATTTTACCCGTTGAGCCTTCAGCGCTATATTGATGGCAAATGCAATATCTTCATGAAGCTGTCCCTCCCTAAAAGGAGTTTTGCCTAACAGCAAACTTCTTCTATAAAATTGTCTCCATACACAGCCATCCCAGTCTGATTGCTCCATGAGCAAAGAAAACATTTCACTCCCGCTATATATTCCATGGACATTTGCCTGATGTACACAGGCATAAGCAGATATCTGGCCCGATAACTCCGTTATTTCCTCTGTATCAAAGTAGATAATATCTAAGTTTTCTTCTATGCCAAGTTTGTACAGTACCTCCATGGCATCTAAATTTAAAATATCATCTGAATCCAAAAAATATATGTATTCCCCTGCCGCATGTTGAACTCCTATATTCCTGCTGGCAGCCAATCCCACATTGGCTATATTTTTTATAACCCTAATTCGCTGATCCCGGTCTGCATACTTTTGCAGTATTGCCAAGGAACTATCTTGTGAGCAATCTTCTATACAGAGAATTTCAATATTATTTAATGTTTGCAACGTAACGCTATCCAGGCATTGGGTAAGATAGTTTTCAACATTATACACCGGAATGATTACAGAAACGGCTTTCTTCATTGCTGGCTCCTTTTTTTAAATACACTCCATTATCTTATTAAGTCTCTCTATGACAACAAAATCATTATTATGCTTTCTTGTGTATTCATACGCCCTTTCCCCTTTTTCCCTATTGGCTTCCATACCACTTTCGTATGCCTGCTTCATGGCTGCTTTCAACTGCCTGTAATGATCTTCATGGTTAGCATAATCATACACATAGAGAAAATCTTTATCCCTGTAATCCTGCGCCATTGCATTATTGGATACGATTACAGTCCTTCTATTGGAAAATACAGTCAACATTGCCCCCGAATTCATACTGCTCCTTACATCATATGGCAGCACTACCACATGCCCTTTCCTGATTTCTTCCCCAACTTCATCAACTGTTAAATATGTTAAATTTAATATAATATTTGCGCCTTCACTCTTCTTTTGTATCTCCTGTGCAAATGCATCACTATATGGCTTTCCTGCAATACGCAGCTGGCAGTGTGGCAAATTTAATTCTTTAAACACTCTTATAAGCAATTCTATATTTTTATATGGCTCTATGTGTCCCTGAAAGATAAATTTAAAATCTTCTCCGATATTAGAACCAGTGTATTTATATGCCCACCGATATTGTCTGTCATAGTCTACATGCGGCACATAAAATACCTTCCTTAGGCACTTTCTATATTCGTATAAATAAACTTTACTGCTTTTGCTATGCAAAATAACAGCATCACTCAACCAAACCATAAAACGTATATTTTTTTTTGCTGTTGCAGTCTCAAAACTATTTCCAACAGCATCATGGGGAATTTTGTTATGAAATATCCATATAATTTTTATTCCCAAAACCTTATACCAAATCAGGTGTTTCTTCTTTTCAAAATCTAACTCGCTCTCAACCCAATTTAGGACAATCGCTTTTGTCCTTCGTAATATAGAAATGTTTTTTTCTGCAGTTTCAGGAGAAATAACCTTATAGATGCTCCCCCAACATCGTTTCATATTTTCTATATATGCATTTGTTCCTATAAAAGGGGAATATATAATATATTTCTTTTCCACTGTTTTGCCTCACTATTTAAAAATTTCTTATGAATACTTAATAACATCCTCTAAGGATATCACAGGGCAATTAACCTTGGGAACTAATTGTCTTTCAATCTCATCAAAATAAAACACCGGTGTAACTATAATTGCATCAACCTTCTCCAAGTCTTCATCCGGCGTAACTACCTTTACACTTACACTTCGGTTACCGATATTTTTATCAATTGCATATTTTACTGATACTGATGTTCCCTCCAGTTCATCTAACAATCGTTCCCCCAGATAATGCATTCCATAAATGGCTACTTCCTGAAAACAATTTCTTTCACAAAATGTACTAACTGATTTGTTTTTCTGCTTCCATTGCATCCACAAATCAAATGTTTTTATGACAGCGGCATTTTTAGCTGCCCGTTCTTCCAATACACTACATTTTTCTTTTTCGTTATGATTCTCCTTTATTAAGGCTGATATAACAGCTCCCCCCACCCCTGTAATGACACAGAGCATCAGCCACAATATTTTTCCTTCTGCCTTCTTTCTGTCCATACATTGAATCAATTCTGTGCACCGCAAACTATTGTTTCCCTCTTTTCACAATCTAAATAGTGTACTTCATATAAAATCTCCCCAAAAGGAATAATCGGGCATTTCATCTTTTCTCTCAGTTTCCTTTCTATTTCATTATAAGATGTGACCGCAGTGACAACAACAGCATCCACTTCTTCCAAAAAATCCTCAATAGGAACGATATGTATATCCGCACATAACGAATCTGCCCTTTTGTCAATCCCATATGCAACCGTTATCTTTGAACTTTTTAATTCCATCAAAAGTGCTTCGCCTACGCTTCCCATACCATATATGGCAATTTTCTTAAAATTTTCTTTTTCAAAATATCCTACTAAATCTTTCCCCTGCTGCTTCACCTGTACCCATTGATTCATTATACGAAACATTTCTAAATATTTGTCGGCCTGTTCTTGTGCCTTATCTGCCTTTCCAGCTTCCCGCTTTATTACTGCCAATCCCCCAACTGCAGATCCTATTAATACTGAAAGTAATGAAATAACACATTTTCTCATAACCAAATCCTTCCTTTTATAATTTCAGCCAAGTCAGGTACCGCCAAAATGATTGGTTACCTGATTATGTACAAAAAGTTCATTTATACCAATTACTTTCACAGCCGAATTCACACTATTTATTTTTTCTTTGATTTTGTCCATATCATAAATAGGAATTACAATAATTGCCTGTATGCTACCCTCAACTTTTTCTATTGGGATCAATGGAAAGCCCTTATATTCCTTGGCAATTGGATTGCTTTCAATAATAGAACTTATTTTTATTCTATTCTTAAACTCTTCCAGCAGCAAATCGCATATTTTTCCTTTTCCCCATATCGCAATGCAAGTAATTTCTCTTTTTATAATCACGTCGGCCACTACCTGATTTTTTTGATATGCCATAACCCATTCGGCCAAAACATCATAATAACACTTAAGCCTGTTTTTTCTGGGATCAACTGCCAACAGTTTCTTATAAGCCAACTCACTCTTTTCTGATATTTGAATATCAATCGGCAAAATATATTTTTGCATGTTGTCTATAGGCCGGCATAGGGAAGAGAACTCTTCTGTCCCACAATGGACACCAGAACCATCCAAGCCAATATTTGTAATTAAAGACTCGTAAGGGGTAAGGCAACAGCCATTTTTTTCTATAATCTTTAATGCCCAAAAAACAGCCCAAGAATCACACCCACCAGTGACATTTCCAATCAGATAATTTTGCAAATCCGCCCCCCAAATCTGCAATCGATTATTCATATGGATGTCTTTTTTTATCCTTTTTAAAAGTCCATAATCTCTTTCATACTCTCTCCATCTGTCTTTCCATGTCCCCCATCCCCAGGATGAACTTCTTCCACAAAAATAAGCGTCTGCACCCTGTTTATCTAGGTTAACAGGGTATGCATATCCCGTGACATTATAAACCTGCCTGCTCCTGGCATACTGGTTTAACGCATCTGTCATAAAACTCATAAACATGGGATGGGGCACGCAATCATCTTCCAATACAATAGCAGCTTCATAAGCTTCAAATATATAATCCATCCCGTCAATGATAGACTTCGCCAATCCTTTATTATTCCGTGAAACCACCACTGCTGTATCACACCATGATACAGCGGTAATCAACGCATTAACAGCTTTCCATTCTTCCAGATTAGTGGAGGCTTTCATACCATCTTGAAAAATAAACAGCTTCTCTGGTTTCATTTCATTCTTTTCCAATGCATCTAGTACGGTTTTCGTATGCCAGCTCCGATTGTAGGTAAATAATACTGTCGCTATCTTCATTCATTCTCCAATCATTTTACGTTCTTTAACTCTCTCAATACAATTTCTATAAAACGCTTTTTAAAATCCACCGCCTTCCATTTCTTACTTTGCCCATATCCCTTTTGAATCATTTTTTTTCGCACTTCACTATCATTCCAAACCTCCAGAATACATCTTGCTATGTCTTCTGGTGAGTCAGGATCGCATAAAATTCCAGCTTCTCCTACCTGCTCATGCATTGCATATTTATTTGATACAATCACTGGACATCCCAATGCCATAGCTTCCAACGGCGGAATATTTGTTGGGCCAAAATAGGTTGTCATTACCATTGCAACCGCATGTCTGTACAGATATACAATTTGGCCATCTGAAACAAATCCTGCAATAGAAACATGATTTTCCAATGAATTATCTTGTATTATTTTTTTAATCTTTTTCAAAGAATTTTTCTCAGATCCAACAAGAATTAAATGTATATCAGGTATATTTTTCTTTAAAAGATTTATTGCCAGTAATAAATTAATATGATTTTTGTGCTCCCAAAACTGCGCTGGATAAAATAGAAACTTTGAGGGAGTCTCTATATACTCTTCTTGCTTCCTTTTAATTCCTGATGCTACAAAAGGCAGCACCTCAATTTGGGGATTAGTTTTTTTCTTATTATAATAACATTCCCGATACTGCTTTTTGCCAAGCTGGGAATCAACCAGTACAACATCAGTATGCCTCGCATTACTTGAAAAAAGAGCCTCTCTTTCATGGTATGTAGACATTATTTCCGGAAAATCAGGCTCAAATCTATGCATAAGGTCATGAACTGGCTGTATTTTCTTGCAAAAAACCGGTGGAATAAAAGTTCCCTGTTGGCCTACAATCAGCAAATGGATTCTATTTTCCAATATAATTTTTCCCAAAACAGACCTATATGTATGAAAAATCCTAAAAAGAGCCGGGAACCTGGCACTTACTTTCATAAAATTTGGGGAATAGCTTTCACCTTTGTAACGCACAAATGATATCCCATGTTTTTTGCACCACACAATCCAAAAATAATTATTACAAATCCCTAAAACACTAAACTTTTTTTTATCCAACCTTGCAAGGCTCTCCATCAAAAGAATTAAATACTGATGTTCCCCTCCAAATTGCGGTTCACTTGTCAATAGTATAGCAACCCTTCTCATAATATCCCCTTTTCTATACTGCCCTTGCAATAAAATATGCGGTCCATGAGTTATAATCTGTTTCACCCAGAGTACGGCAATCCAGGTTATCTATCAGTTCAAATTCTGCCTCCTCTAGAAGCATTTCGATTTCCGGTTTGAAAAAATACCTCATATTATGGGTTTCATTCATTGTTTTTATTTTTCCTGTTTCTTTTTCAATAATAAATACCTCATAACAAACATCTACTATATTCTCTCTATCATGCATAACCGGCCTTGCAATTCTCACTAATTTATTTACGTCATCTTCTATCTCTTTAACTCGGACAACTGGTTTATCACTTAACACACCAGGACCATACCATACGTCAAAAAGGAACAAACCACCTCTCCCCAATGCCAGTCTTGCGCTATGAAAAGCTGCCGCCACATCCTGATTTGTATTCTGATAGCTCATAACATGGAATAACGATATGACGCCGTCATATTGTTTCTGCGTCCTGAACTTACGTATATCTGCCACAGAAAACTCTATATCTATCTCTTCCCTCCCTGCATGCTCTTTTGCAAGCTTAACCATCAATGGACTTGCGTCAATCCCCTCGCATCTGTAACCTAATTTCTGAAGTTCAAAGTCATGCTTTCCTGTCCCACAGCCAAAGTTAATAAGCGTGCTAATGCCTTCTCCATATCTCTCCAGCAACATATTGACCTGCCTGGCTTCTTTTCTATAATCTTTGTCCTGATAAAAAGCATTATAATAATAGGCGTAATCCTTAAACACTTCCAAACCTTTACCTCCTCATACCACAATCCTTGGATGCGGTACTTTCTCACCTAATCAGTTGGTGCATGACTTTAATTATGGCAGATATTACCTTGTCCATCTGCTCCTTCGTCAAGGCAATTCCACTGGGAATATAAAAACCTTTTCTCCCTAAATACTCCCCATTTGGATAAACCTCCCCCTTAAATAATCCCTTTTTTTGATATACTGGCTGTTCATGTATACACCAGAAAAATGTCCTTGCACCTATGCCCTCTTCTGCCAATAGCTTTTGGACCGTCCTGTTATCCGCCTGAATTTCCTTATCCAATAATAGGCCATAAACCCAATAGATATTATCTGCGTAATCTGTCTTTTCGGCCGGAAGCGACAGACCCTTGATTTCTCTTAATCTCTCAGTATAATACCTTCCCATCTCCCGCTTTCGGATAATAAATTCATTTAACCGTTCCAACTGTGCAAGCCCAACTGCCGCCTGTAGATTTGTAAATCTATAATTACCACTAATTTCGTCGTGTACGTATCTAATGTCTTTTCTAAAACATAAGTTTCTAATCATCCTGCATCGTTCAGCCAATTCTCCATCATCTGTAACAACCATTCCGCCTTCACCAGTTGTTATATGTTTATTAGGATAAAAACTGAATGTACTAATATCCCCAAAACTTCCGCATGGCTTTCCTTTATAAACCTGCCCATGCATTTCGGCAGCATCTTCAATCACCCATAAACGGTATTTATCTGCCAATGCTAAGACTTGATCCATTTCAACAGGCAGGCCATATAAATGGACAACCATAATTGCCTTTGTTCTGCTTGTAATTTTGGCTTCTATCTCATTCACCTTCATATTCCAGGTAAAAAGGTCACTATCTACTAATACTGGTATCGCCCCAAGCTTTGTCACCGCCATAGCGCAGGAAATAATTGTAAAGGCCGGCATAATAACTTCATCGCCTTCTGCTACCCCAAGAGCCTGCATAGCAATCTCCAGGGCCGCTGTTCCATTTGATACTGCAACACCATACTTCCTTCCTGCAACCATGCTCATTTTCTGTTCAAATTCCTTTACAAACGGCCCTTCAGAGGAAATCCATCCAGTATCAATACATTCGCATAAATATTTTTTTTCATTTCCATTTAACAGTGGTTCGTTTACCGGTACAAAGCTCATTTTTTATCCCCTTAATAAACTAACTTTTTTTATATCAATCTTACTTAATTGTTATAAATTATATCTGAGTCACCAATTCCATCAAATCTCTTTTTGTCCGCATCTCCAGAATAAGGCCCCTGCTTTACTTCAATCATCTCAACCTCTTCCAATACAGAAAAACCATGCCCACCGGAAACCAGCAATATTATATCTCCGCATTCCAAAATAACACTTTCCAAATAATCTTCATAATCGTCATAAAAATCTACTCTCAATTTTCCCTTCTTAATAAAAAGAACCTCCTGCGTAAGGACCACATTCCGGTGCACTAGATTGTGTATGTGAGCACTGATCACCTTACCAGCCGGGTGATGCATATATGCTACCTGCTGGGAATATTCATTCGGCGTTATAAAGTCCACTCCTTCACAGGAATAATTATTTCTTATTACCATTGCCAAAAGCTTGTCCTTCTTTTTTATTAACTGAAGGTTTTTCATTCTAAATCCCTCTTCTCTTCTTTATCCACAAACTGCCATTTCCACATCCTTTAAGCTTTTGGGCAATTTGATTACCGCATTTATGAGATAACATATCCCCAAATAACTGAACAGAATACTCTTTGTTATTCATTAAGAAGGCTCTCAAAAGATACATTTCATTGTATGCCCTACCTTCATAAACCCATTCCCTAGGATAAATAAATGGATAGAACATATCATGAAAATGTATGTATACCCCTCCCTTTAAACGCGGGAATATTTCAAATAGCAAATAATTAACATCTGAATTTGTTTTAGATACATGGGAGGAATCAATAAATAATATATCATTTTCTTCCAACATTTGAAAAAATTCAATTGGCACATCCTCCAGCTTACTTTCTAATATATTGATATTATCAGTTGGCCTTAATAGTTTTCGTAATCTGTCAGGAAATGGTTCAATAGCGGTAATTTCTATGGTATTTTCAAATAACTTTTCATTCGTATCTAACATTACGGCTGTAGAATAGCCTGATCCCACTTCAATTATTTTCTTTGGCTTCACTATCCTGATCATATAATAAAGTGCATCTGCACAGCCTTTTGCAAACCAATCATTTGAAGAATGATATCTAAAATTATCACTTCCACTTTCATATGGCCATTCCATAGGGCCAATAGCTTCCATTTTCCTTAAAATTGATAATTGTCCATCAATATTAAAGTCAATATCAAGTACTTCTTTGTCCTTATCAAATAACTCTTTCTCTTTTTTATGTATCTCTACAATATTAGGATAAGGTGATTCGTAGTGATTAAATGGTACAGCCTTTTTATAGTCAGTTTCATACATAACCTCCGGCTCAAAATACTTTTTATTCCTCAGCCACTTACTAACAGTAATTACATTATAGAACTTCAAATTTTTCAGCTGTTCTTCTATTTCCTTGCTTTTATTCGCAGATATAAGCACAAGAGAATTTTGTGCACCTCGTCTTATCGCTTCATCTATATTAATACATTCAACCCCACATATAGTTGAATTTTGCTTTTTACTATCATTATCAATAAATGTAACTTTCTTTTCCTGCAATTCAGATAACAATGCTTCTCCATTTTTACCAGCTCCAAAAATATAAATGTTTCCTTCCATATGTTTCCTCCCTATAATCATTTAATCTAAATTATCTGCTATCATTTCCCATACAATACAACAAATTTCTGAATTATGTATCGTTTGTATCTGCCTCAATATCTCCTCACTAGAATTTTTCACTATAAGGAGCAACACCCCTTTAAAATATCTTAATAAATCAGGGGAATATACTTCAGTTTTTCCAATCTTCATTCCCCACTTTTTTCTATTATTATCAACAATAAATAGCGGTTTGATCCCATAATTATACAAGGCATCATATGTTTCTATTCCCCACCTTCCGGCTCCGAATACTACAATATTTTCTGCAATATCTATACTAAACTCTGTATAAAGAATTTGTGGTAATTTACCTGGAAAACAGTCCAACATCTCTGCGAAATAAAGCACTCTTCTATTATAAATAATGAGATTCCCATAGTCCTGTTTTTCAGATGCTGATAAATATGGTAAATAATTTCCCGAAATCATAATTGTTTCTTTTTCACATTTTTTTTTCTTTTTAATACTTATACCGCCTAGACGGAAATTCGCCATCACTCTATTTAAATATACAAATTTAGCTCCATGTACATAAAATCTCAACATCAGTTCATAGTCCGAGGCAATTTCGTATTTCAACTGAAATCCCCCGTATTTTTCATATAATCTTTTCCTGACAAAAACGGTGGGATGTGGTGTTTCCATTTGGTAACATATCTTACTTAACTTATCAGGTATTTGCACCTTTGTCTCTCCATTTTCAGATATAAGATTCAGATTTCCATATACAACCTCTGCATCAGTTTCCCTAAAAAAATCTGCTACATATTGAAATGTTCCAGGCTCATACCAATCATCAGAGTTAATTATGCCAATAATATCTCCTGTTGCCAAAGCTATGCCTTTATTCATAGCATCATAAATACCCTGGTCGTGCTCACTAATAACGCTTGCTATCTCACTTCTATATTTATTAATTATCTCTAGCGTGCTGTCATGAGAGCCGCCATCAATGACCACATATTCTAAATCATGGTATTTTTGCCCAACCACACTTTGAATTGTCTGTTCTATTGTCTTCTCACTGTTTAGGCATACTGTTATTATTGTAAATTTCATCCTGATGTTCCTTCACATCTATACATTTTTTTCCTTCTAGCATCTTAAGAATATCAAACAAAAGCGAATTTTTACCCATTGTAACACTGGAATTAACATCTACATAAAATTCGTTCCCCGATATTGAATCAATACTCCATATTGTATCTGAATCCTCCCAATTATTTATGCTTCTTGGCACAAAACAAATTTTGCGTGTCCCATTATAATGTAGAAATTTTTCTACTACCTCCTTATCTTTGGTAAAAATCATTAGAAACAGATTATCATAATTGATTTTGGCGCACCTACGCTTCCACTTCTTTAAAGCATCATCCACATTATCATCATGATTAATCTCTAATTCCCATCACCGGATAATTATTTATACTATTTAAATCCTTCTCCCATCTTATAAAGTATGGCGTTTCTGACATATAACTCCTTAAGTCATCCATCATATGTAAAATTTCATCTGCCTTCACCCAAAGATTCTTAAATGGAGACAGGCATTCCATTCCTAACGTATGGCACAACACCCCTCCCCAGCAATTACAGCTAATGATACTTAGCTTGCTCCTAAGAATCTGTATATACCTATTCCAATTAAAATATGGCATATCAAGTACCCTAGATAATATTATTTTGTCCCTGGTAATTCCAAATGCCAGTAAATCTGAAAGCATTTCATTTTCATATATTTCACTAAAAATTACAACATAATCAAACTCCAGTTCAATCAGTTCTTCTCTTTTTACTGTCAACCACCCATCAATCCGATTTGCCTTTGGTACATTCTTTGCTGTCACTGCTACTATTTCAATTTGGCCCTGGTATTCCCACAATTTCATCAAGTTAATATGTGAATTATATTTTTTTCTAAGTCCATAGATTACAATTTTATAAATATTGCCCATAATAGTCTTCCTTAAATTAACTTATTCTATCCATATAAGTTTAACCGTACAGGTTTAACCCAAATTAACTTTTCTCTTGTTATCCCTCTTGATAAAAAATTATTTATCATTGAATTAGCTTCTATCTCATCATTTATAGCAATTACAATATAATCAAAATCTTCCTTAATAGCCTCTTCAATTGATATTACATTAATCCCATTTGCTCTCAGCTCGACATAATTTTTATCAGCCCATAAAATTCTCTTTGCATATTTAGTTTGCCTTAAATTTTGAATATAAGATTTACCGACTATTCCAGCGCCATATACTATTATGTTACGTTCCCTTTCACATTTTGAAAAAGGAAATAAGTAAGCATATTTTCTGATCCTAAAATGAAAATTTTTTTCAACAAGCCTGCCCAGATATCCAAGGACAAAATATTCAATCTGCCCCCTTATTTCTTCACTCCATACCTGCTTTTTCATCCCTTCTATCATTGTATGTTCCAAACGAATTAATTTTTCGAAAGCATTCGGGTCAAACTTATAATTTTGTGAACCTTCATGTTGCTCATAATGGTAAAATGCCTTATGAATAATTGAAAGAGATCCACAATTAGCCATTAAAAAATATACATATGCACCATCTTCTCCCAGAGACAAAGAAGTTTTCATATACTCCATTGCCTTTTGTGCTACTGTTTTTTTAATAAGCTTAGTACAGACAGACGTTAACACTGAATTTTGGCCGGCTACAGGATCATAAATTAACACTGGCAATATTGACTGTCTAATTTCATGTTTGCTGTATCTTTTTGCCGGTACCCCATCCAAAGCAATGCTTCGTATACCTGATTTTGGATATTCATAAATCAAACCGGAAGATATCATATCCGGATACTCCGAATGATTATAAACATCTATCAGATGCTCATACATATCCTTCTCTATCCAATCATCACCATCAATAAAGCTGATTAATTGTCCCCTTGCACACGCAAGGCCACATCTTCTGGCTGCCACTGTTCCTTCATTGGACCTATGTACGACCTTCACTCTACTGTCTCTCAATTTATATTCATTACATATATTGCCGCTATTATCTGACGACCCATCATTGATTAATATTATTTCAAGATTCTCAAATGTTTGGTTTAAAATACTTTCCAGGCAACGGTGAAGATACTGCTCATCATTATAAACCGTAATAACTACAGAAATTGTCATTTTGCCATCATCTTTCCATTGTTCCATAATCATTCCTTAAACTTTAATATTTTAGCTAAAAATGTATCAGGTTTTTAACTTGATTTGATAATGTTAGTTTGCAATAATGTTCAAGCTCTTCTAAATAATCTACTTTCATATTCCTTGCCTGACAAATAATATCACTAAATGCTTCATACAATAATTGTAGCTCTTTCTTATTTCTACACCCTTCCCCATACTCAGCTAAATATGTATTAATTGCTAACATCTTTTCTCTATCAAGTTTATACCCACTTATATTTAAGGATTCTCTTTGAAATTTTGCATATGTATATTTTCTCTCCTTAATGTTATTTTTTAATCTATTTTTAGTTTCATTCGCATTATGGTTTCTATAATAAAGTAACAAGTCACTAATAGAAGAAATATTTCCTTTTTTTGAGCTATCAATAAAAAATTTAAAATCCTGCATCCCATAGCAATCTTCCTGATATCGCAATGAGTATTTATCAATAAAATCTTTTCGCATCATAGTCGTTCCATTTGAAAATCCTGTACATCTAAATAGTAACATTGCCTTAATATATTTCGGGTTGTATCTTGGTATTCCGCCTTGGCAAAGCAATTTTCCATGACTATCTATAACATTAGAGCGACCTCCCAAAACATCTATTTCAGGATTTTTTTCCAAAAAGTCTACCTGAAGCCTCAATCGCTCTACCACAGCAATATCATCATCATCCATTAATGCAATATATTTTCCTTTAGAGCATTCAATCCCCATGTTAGTTGCATATGCAATTCCACGATTTTCTTTGTTACAAATTAACCTGATTCTCGTATCATTATATAATTCTATCTTTTCTAATGTACTATCTTCCGAACCATCTTCGATGATAATCAATTCAAAGTCTTTGTAGGTCTGATTTAATATTGATTCTATAGCAATACATATATACTTCTCTGCATTATACGCTGGCATTACCACACTTACTAAGGGCATTATATTATCTCCTATAATACATACAATTAGATTTTTAACACTTCCTAATACTCAACAATTTTACATTCATCAACACCCATATCTAATAAATTATTTTTTACATTTTGAAATACTTCCTTTGAAAATATAGCTATAACAATATAATCAAAACTGACTTCAGAGACTTTTTGCACCGGGTCTAAATTGTATTTTTTATATTCTTTATCAATCCATGATACAATTTTGCAGTAATTTAATTTCTCGACCTGTTTATAATAAGTCTGTCCCACCACACCCGCTCCATAAAGAATTACTCTTTTACCATATTCAACTTTATGAAAGGGAAACAAATATTTTACACTTTTAAAAGAATTATGATACAAGTCATATCGCAAATTAACCGCATAAACATAAAATGCCTCTAATTGGCTCTCCATTTCTTTATGGTTTTTAACTTTCATTTTTAAATAATCATACAGTTTAAAAAGTTTCACATAAAAATTTTTATCAGCCAAATACGCTGGAATATTACCTTTTTCCCTGTGTCTATGGTAGTAATAGCTTGTCCCTTTTATTTCCAGTGTATTTATTTTTTCCAACAATAACGGGTATGTGACTGCCATATCTTCTCCATAATGAAAATCCATATCCTTAATTTCATTGTAACACGGCAAAATCAACTCTCTCTTCACTATTTTGGTACACAAAGATGGATCAACTCCAAAACCAGCCTTTTTTTGATCCCATATCATTTTAGGAAAAATTTCTTTAACAATTTCATCTCTTTTGTAGACTCCTTCCTGCATATTAACCGTACAAATAGTTTGATTATCCCTGTCATGATATCTAATAATACCAAACATAATTAAATCAATATTCTCCTTAATTGATGAAATTGCATATTCATATGAATGTACAGAAATAAAATCATCTCCATCAACAAAAGTCACATACTTACAGCTGCATGCAATTAAACCATTATAACGTGCCCTTATAGGCCCTTCGTTGTTTTGATGTATAACTTTTATACGTGCATCACTTCGTGCGAAAAACTCACAAATTTTGGCACTGCCATCTGTAGACCCATCATTAACCAGAATAATTTCTATTTGCATAAATGACTGATTAACAATGCTTTCAATACATTTTAGAAGATAATCTGATACATTATAAACAGGAACAATCACAGACAAAATCTTTTCGTCCATATACCACTAATAACCCCCCAGCTATTTTACAATCACAAGCGTCCCTGCCCTGTCCGCTAATGGTATTTTCTTTAGCTTAGTTTCATTCTCTGTTTCAAAACGATTTACAGCTTCCTTAACACCTGTTAAATATGCTGAATGATAATCATGCAAAAAGATGACCCCTCCACTAGATAAACGGGGATAAAAAAATTTCAATCCCTGATATGTAGATTCCTCAAAATCCACATCAATAGAAACAAATGCATAAATAGCCGCAAAAGCTTCTTTTGTAATAGACTCCGGGAAAAGACCTTGGCAAATAAAACATTTTTCTGGATAAGACATATGATTCATTACATGTTCAATAGATGTATTTGCATGCCCTGTTATAAAATCCTTGTCGCATCTATTTAACTTTAATTCATTATCAGCCTCTTTTAAATCAAATCCTTCAAAAGTATCAAAAAGAAATAATTTCCTTTTAGAAAATTTTTCATTTATTAATCTAGCAAAATCTCCCCGGAATACTCCAAATTCAGCAACTTCTCCTGGAATATCATTGTTCAAGATTTCATCTGCAACAAATTCAAATGTCCTATATCTAAAGTAATCCTCGAAATAAATTTTATTATTATATTTCCCATTACCAATCAGGCAAGCACTATCAAAATTATCTGATTCATTTAACTTGACCATTTTTAAACGGTTGCGTAATGGACGTCCATATAACTCTTTAGATATAAATTTTAACTTTTCATAATAGCCAATAAACAATGGTTCTTGTACATAATCAGTAATAACGATTTTTTGGTTATTTATACCGTATTGTAAACATAACTCAATAATTTCACAAAAATATTGAGTCACGATTACTATATAATCAAAAAAATCTTTTATCTCCGGTAAATCTTCTGGCCTGAAAACTTTATGTTGCATAAATCTGTCATCTTTCTTGTAGGTATCAATAAAGCCAATTATTTCACAATTACAAAAGTAATTTTTTAAAAGATAATTTTCTGCTCTTTTCCCAGTCCCCCAGATTAAAATTCTATACATTATATTAAGCTTCCTTTCTCTATCTTTTTACTTGCTTAAAGTAATTTTTTTGTTATAATACTCAACATAGTTCTTTGCCATACGTTCCATCGAAAAACCTTTAGAAAAATTAATAATATAATCTCTATCCCACTTTCTTAAAAACCATTCATTTACAGCATCAGCAAGGCTATAGTCTGAGCGTCCCTTTGCCAAACATACTACCTTACTATCATTTAAATCTTCCACACATTCAGAGTCCTCAAACATAATAACCGGCAATCCATATGCTATTGCTTCTAATGCCGCTATGCTTAACCCTTCTGCATAACTTGGCATAATCAGCCCGTCTGCAATCGTATAATATTTTTTCATCTCAGCACTACTTACAGCTCCTGCATATATCAGTTTATCTTCTAAACCATTCTTTAAAATACTATCCTGCAGCATTCCACTCATCCTATCTTTGCCACAAAATATAATTTTAATATTTTCCTGACATAATTTTGTTAACAGTTTAAACGACCTTACTACCTGACATTGATTCTTTCTATCCAAAATTGTCCCTACACATAACAATACTTTTTTATTTTCTAACCCATATTCCAGCCGTAAATTTCCTTCATTCTGTACCGGCACAAAATCTGTGCCATTCTTTATTACCCAAAGATTCTCCTCTGGTATATGAGGAAAATCTTGCATAATTTTTCTTTTCATTCCTGTACTTACTGCAATAATATTTATATCGGGTATATTATAAACCTGTTTTTCCCAACTAACAGCCCTATCATACCCTTCAAACCTTTTATGTAACCCTATATATAAATGTTCTGTAAAGGCATAAGGTATATTACTGCTAACACATATTTTGATACATCGCTGCATTAGCTCTCCGATTCCATGAAAATTTACAAAATCAGGCTTAATATTTCGTAAGGATTCTTCAAAAGCATAAGACATTTCTATTAAATGTTTTTCCTTCCAATCATAACATTTATCTCCCAAACCTGAAGTAGACTCTGTTCCAATAATATGTATATTACCCAATTCCATTTCTGGCATTTTACATTGGCCTATAAATAGATAAGATTCGCAAATCCTGCCAATATACTCACAAACATTTTTAATTACCAATCCGCCTCCCGTGCAATCTTGGCAAAATTCATGAAGCCTATCATCATAAATATTCCATGCAACAGATATAATCCTCATAACTCCCCCTGCCTATTTTAACATCACTATTCAAACATGCTATATTGCAAAACCATATCCTTTTCTATATCACACATTGCAGTTCTTCCTATTATGTCCGCTATTTCCGAAACACTTATCCCTGTTCCTGGCCGTTTGTAAGTTAACATTTCACTGGTTACTTTTTCGCCTTTTATAATATCCATGTTTGCTACCAAAGACCTTCTGGCATTTAAACGTGCAATTTTCTCACTCTCTAGGCATCTTATATCGCCACTCCCTAAAATTTTTTCTAAATTATTAATTGAGCCTATTATATTAATTGCATCATGTACATCCATTGCATGATAATGATCATTTCCCTTTAAGCATTTATCCAACGTAAAATGTTTCTCAATTACGTTTGCCCCTAACAAATAAGCAGTTTTTATAACATCATAGTATGTATCCGGTTTAGAATGATCCGAATACCCTATATATAAATCAGGATATCTATTTTTAAGTGTCGTTATTTTTCTTAAATTTGTATGTTCATATGGTGTAGGATACTCCAAAACACAATGCATCAATACTATAGGTTGATCATTATAATTCCGTATTAATCCTACCGCCTGCTGAATTTCATCCATATTTGACGCTCCTGCAGAGATAATCATCGGTTTTTTCTTTCTTGCCTGATACTCAACAAAGGGAAAATTGTTCAAATCAGAAGACGAAATCTTATATATATTTACAATATTTTCAAGATAGTCTACAGCATCAATGTCAAATGCAGTTGAAAGGAATTCAATTCCCACTGTATGGCAATACTCAGCCAGTTCATGATATTCCTTCCCCCCAAAAGAATCATATTTTTTAAATAACAAGTACTGGGAAGTCTCTGATTCCTCAGATATGTCCCAATATGACGGTGAATTTTTAGAAGCCAAAGACTCCGCTTTATACGATTGGAATTTAACTGCATGGACACCTGCATTTTTTGCTTCCAAAATCATAAGCTTCGCCGCCTGCATTGGGGAAATATTTAATTTCTTTGCAAAGTCATAATAATTCACACCAATTTCTGCAATTAAAGTAAATTTTTTTTCTATAATTCTATTTAAAAAATCATTCAACATTCTGCTCCTGCCCTTCAATTAAATATGTACTTGACAATACTAGGATTAAGTTTCTTTCTATAAATTATCGATTAAAGACATTACTCTTTTTCTTCCATTTCTTAAATCATTTTCTAATAATTTTTTTTGCATTTCCTCTCTATCCTTTTGATTCATATTGATATACAAATCCAAATTAGACTCAATTAGTGTATCACTTGGATTTAATCCTAAATAACAAAACCCATGTTCTATACTAACAAATCCATGCTTTTCTTCCCTTTTGTTTTGCGCCATTGATATAGTTGGGATTCCCATTAGAGCTAACTCATATCCTGTTCTCCCTCTGGATGTAACTGCAATATCACATTGAGACATTAACTCTGGCATATTAGTGACGTCAAAGTAAACATCAATATTGTCATATATATTAAAACTCATAGCGTAATTTACGTCAGCATAGGCCTTTCCCACTGCAATAATAAATTTTTTTGATATATATTTCTTCTTAGTAATTATTGTAAGTAACCGAAATGTATAATTTTGAGGGTCTGCATCCCCAAAAGATATAAACACCTTTTCAACCTCATCCTTTATACTTATTGGCTTATATAACATAAATAGCCTCGGTGCTATGTAGTATCTTTCACCAACCAACATCTTTGCATATTCAGACTTTTGGTACAATGCATTGATTACTAAATCCGCTTTATATACTCCATCGCCATCATCTTCAAAATTTACAATTTTCATACTAGGTGATGCCTTTTTCAAGCCATCCATATACTCAGTAGATGTTTTAAGTACATCATTTATAAATAAAGTATACTTCCTATTCCTTACATACTCTATTATTTCCGTACTATCATTAACTGCAATCAAATTATGCGTTGTAGCACCAAAAAATTTTCTTTCTGTCTGATTTTTGTCATAAAATATATCGGGTTTACTATAAAATTCATCCGCTATCTCTAAACAACGGTAAATATGCCCCATTCCTGTATAATTGTTTCCATTGACATAAATAGCAATTTTATTATTTTTTAAAATATGCTCTGCATATAATAATTCCGAAAAATCATCAATATCTATTGCTTCTTCTTTAGATATTTCATATACATCAAAAATCTTTCCAATTCTTGTTTTTTCATTTATAACATTGTACTTAGAAATCACAAATGCTCCTGTTTCAGCATATTCCTTAGGAAGGTATTGCCTATTTAATCTTTCAATAAAATTAGGAACTATTTGCCCACTAACACACTTCCATGACAGCCTTGGATTATTTACTACTGAGATCAAAGTATCTATGTTTTTATCTATAAAATATTTAATTGCATTATCTAAAGTTTTTACATGCAGCGTTGGAGATGTTGGTTGCAGCGTAATAACAATATCATACTTATTTTCTTTAATTGTATCGTAAACTACTTGATCCAATGTCACTTCATCATTACATAATTGTAAACTTCTGTTTTTAAAAGAAACACCCATCTGTTTTGCAATAAGCTGAATTTCCTTCGAATCAGAAGTTACTATAACATCTGAAATATACTTTGATTTCAATGCATTATCAATTGCATAATAAATCATAGGTTTTCCATTCAACAACCGAATATTTTTATTTGGAATACCCTTAGATCCCCCTCTTGCAGGTATAACCGCCACAATTTTCATCCTATATCTCCATTATTATATTTTATTTTAGGTAAACAAATCATCAAAATTGACTCTTTGAAAAACTTCCAACTTGCCTCCACGTGTTGCATTGTATATTAAAATATTATTTTCATCTGCATATTTTTTTGCTGCTTTATATGCTAAAAGTACATGCTTATCTGCTCCTACAGATATTAATTTTTCTTCTTTATAAAAATGCGCATAGGTCTTCTGTGAACTCCCACAATAAGTAAAATCTACACCTAATAAATATATTTCCGCAAATCCCATATAAGCTGCCAATTGGATAGCAGCATATGTCACTGTATGACCCGCATAACTTTTTCTGGCAAAATTATTTGAAAACTTAGGACACCTTTTCTTTGTAGTTTCAAACACCAAATGGTATTTCAAACAATTGTCCATGTGATTCCTTCTCCAAAATTCATCGCTCGTGTCTCCAAAAAATAAGTAAGGGATATTCTGCCCCTCCATTAAATCTCCCCATTCACATACCCCCCTATATTCCTCAGCTACATAATAATCCGGCCTCCATTCTGTATTTGTGAACGCCTTTCCTATGCTATTCATACTAATACAAATTTCATGGTTCCTAGCCAAACAATCCAAATCTTCCATTCTCAAACTTGGGCCTGTAGCCACGATAAAGCATCTTTTTCCTGTATGCAAATTTTTAAAAAATTCAATTTTAGGATTATAATATTCCTCAATTTTATCAGAACAGTCGTAAATATTTGTTAAAGACATCCTACTTCCCTTGTATTCTTGCAGAGTATCCCAGTCTTCTTCAACTGTGACTAATATTTCTTTTTCATCTTCGCCCTGCAATAGATTAAGGGAACAGAATTTATATTCTGGCAATTGCTCTGATAACTTTGTTATAAAAGATTTTTTCATATTCTTTTGGGGAATTATATTAACTTTCAATACCCCTTTCTGTTTCATCCATTCACACACCATCATTGAATATGGCGTACATCCATAAACAACATATTGTTTATCTTTATCTATATACCTTAGTACATAATTTTTTAGTAAATCGCGGCAATATGGCTCCTGAAACTCTCCCGGGCAATCCGTCATTAAAAAATATTGATCAATGTGATGCGCCTTAAGCAGATCAATAACCTCTTCTTCATTAATGCAAGAAATAATGATATAACAACTATTAAATTTTTCTTTATATTCTTTTAAACTTATTATTCCTTTACCACAATATCTCTTGCCGATTTTACTCTCATCAGCATCAATGAAAGCTTCAATCCTCTCTTCTCCAATATGCCAAAATATTCTTTTTCCTCTTGTCCCCGCTCCCCATATGACATATCTTAACATCTTTTATATTCCCCCTGACGTTTATTCCATACTGCTTAATAAATTGTCCATATCAGATCATTTATAGAATAACTATTCTTTAACTCGAAGCGCGCATCTTACAATTTTTATAAAGGTCTTCTAATACTTTAATTTGTGTCTGAATATTATATCCCGCCATATCCAATTCCAACCTATTATCTATTCTTTCCAGTTTACTAACCTCACATATTTTATGAATCCATTTTTTCTTTTCTAAAGGTAATAAACTAACATTTTTCCCAATTTTTACCTCAGGAGAAATAGAATTACTACATATACATGGCAAACCAGATGCTTGTGCTTCAATTACTGAAATAGGTAAACCCTCAAATCTTGATGGGAGGCAAAAAACATCCATTGCCTGATACCAATTATTAATATCATCCCTTTTTCCCAAAAACAAAACCTTCTCTTCTATTTTCAATTTTTGCGTTTGCAATTTTACTTCATTGTATAGCTTCCCATCCCCTAAAAGAATCAATTTGGCATTATCTATCTCATTTAATATTTCATAAAATAAATTGATTAAAAAATGATGATTCTTTTGATACTCAAATCTTCCTACATGCCCTATAACATAATAATTATCTAATCCATATTTCCTTCTATAGACATCTCTAATTTGAGGATTGAAAGCAAACTTTTCAATTTCTATCGCATTTGGCATTATCTTAATTCTATTTTCAGATATTTGCTTCCCAAACAGAAAGTTTGCTGCCGTCTTCGAACAAGCCCAAAAATCTGTTGCCAAACTTTCTCTGAAAGATTGCTTCACATTTTCATGCAATTGTTCTTCTTTCTTCCTATTAATAGGGTTTCCATTATCAAAGCCTGTACTATGTGCATGTACAATTACTTTTGGTATTTGATGATTCTTACACATTTTTTCCACCAAACAACTCTTCCACTGTTTCGTATGGATGTGTACCACGTCATACCCTTTTGTCAGTATTTCATCAAATTCGCGTACAAACTTTTCTTGATTTTCCTCCGCATAACAAGAAATATAATAAATTTTACTTCCTGTTGAAAGTATCTCATCTTCAAAATCTAACTTGCTACTCATTGTAGCAAAATCACATATAAATTGATTTCTATCCATCCATTTCCAATTCCCCAATGCATAATGTGTAATGCCACCATTTGAATTAGCAATTGGAAATTGCAAAATTCTAATTTTTTTTATTTTATTTTCCTCCAAATTTACTTTTCAACTAATGTTATACAATCTAAATCTTTACTTTTACCCCAATTAATAATTTTCTGTTCAACTACCTTTAATCCTGCCCTATTTGATAAATATGCAAACAGCTGAGCCGACATATAATTTCTCCCACTTGTACCTGTAGAAAAAGTTATTTTGTAATCTTCTGCATTGTTAGAATGATGAAACAAAGCCTTACCACCTATTTTTAAAATCCTATAAGTTTCCTTCAAATACTCAAAAATATCTAACATCTCAAAATGAACCATTGCATCATATGTAAACAATGCTGAAAACGAACTTGAAGTTAACCGTTTTAAATCATGCCCGCTATTTACATAGTAGTCAATTTTAGTATTATCTCCAAATCTTTTTTGGCAATATAATATGTTTTCTTCCAAAATATCTACCAGTGTAATTTTGTCTGCCATATTAATATATTGTGTAACATGCCTCCCATGGCCGCATGTCAATTCAATTACATTACTTAAATCCAACAAAGAAAATCTTTTTCTAAACTCACTATTCGCTCCCCAAAACACTTGTAAGCAATCAGATGATTCTGCTATTGAATAGTAATCTTCCATTTCATCCAAATGATACACGGCAATAAACTCTCTATTATTTGCCACCATATCTAACTCATGATTTTTTAATAATTCTTCTACAGTTATAACTTCAATCCCCGACATTCTAAGCTGGTTATCAATTTTTTTACCTCACTACTATTTGCTATTGTAATTGTAACTAAATACTCTTCTTTATTCTTAAGGCTGTAAACATAACTCGGGGAGTATATAGAGATTTTACCCCCCCCCACCTCTATTTCCTCTCCAGCTTTATTAGAATCACAAAAAAAGCAGATATCCAGAGATTTTTTCTTCAATAAATTAGCAACCTTTTTTCCTCTTACTCCAGCTCCATATAATATAATTTTCTTCATTCTATTTATATCCCCTCTCCTCAACCACACTTTTAATTATCCGTTGATGAATATTAGCCCCAGATAAACCATCCATATAAGACATATTTTTTTCATAACTTATTATTTCTTTTTTAAAATAGCTGTCACTATTTATTGCATAATCAATATATTCCGAAATGCCTATACTTCCCTCATTTATATAATACGGAAGTGCCTCCCTAACATAGCACGCTTCAATTGTCCTTCTTTCAAGATCAAACAAACCTTCTTTATTCATTTTACAAGGATATATATTTTTTTCATTTCCCTGGATGTCAAAAATACGTAAACTATAATCATAAGGACTAAAAGCCATAATTTCCTTATTAAAAAGCCGTGCATACCAGTACCCAGTTTGTTTTACCTCTGATAATTTATTTGTACTAATATTTCTATATAAGCTCACCGGTAATTTATTGATTATGCCTGAAGATTTATCTAATGTATAAATATCTTGAAAATTTCTTTGGAAAATGAATATCTTTTCTCCCGTATCCACTAAATCAGCACCAATTAAAGCTTGTATATCACTAGAAGCGTTAGGATAATATTCAAATTCCCAACACTGTCCGGTTTGTTCCTCCCATTTAATTATAAATCCCTTCTTCCATGCTGACAGCCAAAAAAACTCACCGTCAAAACACATGGAAAAGAATCCAAAATTATACTCTCCAATACTTTTAACTTCAAACTCATAACTATCCATATCAAAAATTAGCATTCTTGAATCATTAAGAGAAGCCATGTATAAAAAATTATCTCTAGTAGCTGTTGCCCAGACAAATTTTGCATTCTGGGGTTTATCATTCTCAAATTCCTTTATACACGTATGGAATTCTGTTATTTCATAACTATCTAAATTGATTCTAACTATAGCAGGGTAACACTTTGGCTTCAAAAACAGACTATTTTTATAACGAATTGTTTGGTCAAATTTAGCAAACGGACATTCCTGTTTTAAAACATATTTGACCGCCCTATTTTTCTTCACATTAAACACATAAATATCTTCAGCATAATGAGGGGTTAAAATAATATTTTCATTATATTTATTAATACATAAATAATCCTTTATCTCATAAGATGCTGTACCTGGAAACTTTGTATCAACACATAAATCTCCTGTTTTTAAGTCTAACTTATACAAGTAATGCTCCATCCCAACTTTACCTGGTACAAAGAAAACACTCTCATTCTCTATATAGAAATCATATACAGGCAAAGCCCTTCTCTCTTCCTCTGTCTCCTCCTTCACCACCTTCCAGTCGATAAACATTACTGGCTTCCCCAGCACCCCAAAATAATGAATTAATGAGGAACTATTCTCCCCAAGATAAGCATCTGACACAATTACCGTAACGCCCACATCACCTGTTTCGTCTAAAATCCCCTTACCTGAGCGTACAAATTTTTTCTTTATTTTTATATACTTTGCATACATTTCCGTCCTCATAGATTTTAATGTAGCCTCTACAAGTGGATGAGGCCTCCAAATCAGCACTACATCATCCCTGTTCTCAAACCGTGATATAACATACTGTATTTTATCTAAAGTGTACTTGCTGTTTTTCAATATTCCTGATACACTAACATTAAATAAGATAACCTTCTTGCCTTTAATCTTCCTACGCCATTCCTCTGGAATTTCATTTTCTATGATTTCCCGCTTTTTTCTATTTAGCTTTAGTAATCTGTCAACCTTGGGCGAACCCATGACAATAATTTTTTCTTCTGGTACATAGTCCTTTAAAGACTCTGCTTTTTCATCATCCTGAACAATAATTTTATCCGCATACTGATATGCCGGAAGATTCATATGTGTCTGTGGTAGCAATCCCTTTCCAAGTATATAATAAGGTATATATACCAAATAATCTGTAAAATGTTTTAAATTCGAAGAATAATATTCTGGGTGTACACTTGTTACATAATTAGCCCCATCAAAAGGATTATGAATATAAATAACATCCGGCTGTTCTTCTTCCAATGAAAACGCCCTATAATCCGTTATCGGCACATATGCCGGAAAACTATTTCCTTCATAGCAGTCATTTATAGTATTCCCCTGCTGGTTTTTCTCATAAAAAGGAATAGGGACCACATAAGCATCACATCTCTCATCTACATCCGCTGCTTCCCATACACTCTCCATGCAGTCCCACATGGAAGCTTTGTAAGGCATGAATACCACCTTCAGTGGATCTGCTGGCAAATTCTCCTGCACTTCACATTTCACCTGATGTAACGCATTATCCATCTGCTCTTTCAACGCCAATAAACTTTTTCTGTCTGTATTTTCACTCATCAAATACAAATATTCACAATATGCCTCCAAAACGGAAACTGCCTTTGTCCCTACACCCTCACTCTTTTCTATGGATTCTCCTACCTGAATGGCACACCTTTGGCACTCCACCAAAACTTTATTTGCTTCCCCAATATAGCTGCCTTTTCGTAGAAGCTTTACCACCTTGTCCTGCGCCTTCTGTAGTGTGTCAAGAATGCATATAATCTCTTTTTTGGTTTTGTGCCTCATCTTTGTAAGTACTCCTTTAATGCAACATTAACATTTTCCCTTTATAAAACCTTTAATTTGCTTACTGAATGAACTTTCCTCTGTTCCTTCGGTGGCAATTGCATGTATTGCCCAAATTTAAAAGTTAAATAACTATCATAATCCTTAATCCCTTGAAATATCTTTCCCTCAAATAATGTATCTACACTACTTTCATACCAGTTTCTATAATATCCATATTCATTGTTCGGTGTAGGAAACATCAAAATTCTCACCATCCTTGAAGGTTTTTGATTCGCCTTTCTAATCATTTTCTGGTAGTAAGCAAAAACCTTTTTATCCGGTATTGTATACAATAATTTATAAATCTGCCTTTTCCAAAATTTTTTATCTTCTATCATTCCTACAGGCGCCCATAAAATCTTCCTAACGCAAAAACACTGAATATTTTTTAGAGTACGAAGTAGGTAATTATCTGGTACTCCATCCAATGGAAAAATATCTATAAAAATTCCCTGTTCATATGGCATATGTTCCTGATGCTCACGTAAAAATAATGTATGTTTCCGGCGAATCTTTCCATATCCCCAACGGTATCCCCTGGTATTTCGATGATCCTGGAAATAAAAACGCTCTATGTCTAAATCAATTCTGCATGCTTTCCGAAATCGCTCATATTCAGGCCGTAACATTGCAACATCTGCATCATCATCCCATGGGATATAGCCTCCATGCCTAACTGCTCCCAAAAGAGTACCTGCTATGATATTATAACGGATACTATACTTTTTACATATTCTATCTACTTCCAAGAGCATTTCCAGCTGTATTAATTGTATCTGTCTTAAGGTTTTACTATCTATTGATACCATTCCCTCTCCCATGAATGAAATATATAATAATATATATATACTTATATATCTGTATAAAAAAACCACTGCATATTTGTTGCAATGGCCATAAACGTACCTTTCCTGCTCCGCTTCCATGCAACCTCTAAAATTATAACATTCATCTCATTCCTGCTATAATCTTCTTTCATCCCTGAACTTGATATATTCTTTTTTTATATCGACATATTTTATAATTAGTTTACCCTTTTTCTTTTTGCTATTTCCCCCTACCGGAAAATCACTCTGCCCCATCCATTCGTATTAAAGCTATTCCCTACTTTCCATAAATTTCTCTACAACCCCTGCCATTGCTATCGACTCTTCCTTGGTCAAGAAATAGGCCATCTTATCATTTCCGTCTATCTTCGCGACAAAATCAGCAATCTCATACCGCAGTCCGTCTCCCAAAAACTTGGGTGAATATCTCTCAATCCTTTTAGGATCCTCAAACCGTACTTCAAAAGACCTTGTCAGCCACCAAGGTGATTCTGCCAAAATATATCCTTTCGTCCCGGCAATCACTAACTGTCCCTCAGACTTAACACCAACCCCAGTCTTGGACAGGGCAAGCCCTTCCCTAAAATGGAAATGTACTTTCGTATACAAATCCACCCCATTATCCGCCAAAATGCTGTCAAACTCCACACTCTCATATTTACATCCCAAAAGTTTAAAGATAGGAAGAAGGGTATAACTGCCAAATTCCAGAAACGCGCCACCATACTTTTCATCTACCATTTCACGCAAGGATGGATGGGTAATTCTTGAAAAACACGCTTCCACATCCCGAATTTCTCCTATAATCCCATTTTTTGCAATATTCATCATTTGATTAAATCCCGGACAATACGCGGTTTTAATCCCTTCCATCAGAACAACGCCCATTTTTTGTGCCAGTCCATAAAGTTCTTCCGTACTTTTAACGGAAAAAGCAAGTGGTTTTTCACACAGTACATGTTTTCCCCTCTCCAATGCAATTCTGGCATAATTATAATGGGTTTGGTGAGGAGTTGCGATATAAATGGCATCCACCTGCTGCAAGAAATCCCCAAATTCTCCAAAATAGTATTCCAACTCATATTTTTCCCCAAAATCCCTCGCACTCTTTTCATGGGGATTGTACACTGCCCTGGCATTGATACCACTGACATATTTGGCTTCCTTCAGAAACCGTGGGGCAATACGCCCAGAGCCAACGATGCCAAGCTGCACAATCGGGTGCTTCCCTTGCCGTATCTTGGTAGACGAAATGTTGGGGGTTCTATCCAAGTATACTACTTTGCAGTATTGCTTTAAGTAATCAAAGGCTCCAGCCCAATCTGAGCCTATGGCAAAAATATCCACATTCATCTTCTGAATATCTTCTTGTTTCTGTCCTTCGTGGTCTTCAATGATAATTTCATCCGCCAGCCGGACTTCTTTCACATTTTCTATTCTTTTAAGAAGAGGATCAATTACATTTAGCTTTCCCCTCTGAAGATCGTAATGCTCTGTCGTAATCCCAACAATAAGATAATCCCCCAATGCTTTCGCCCTTTTTAATAAATTATAATGCCCCTCATGGAACAGGTCAAATGTGCCATATGTAATTACTTTTTTCATCTACTTATCTTCCCTCATTATTATTTAATAAGATATATATACTTATTTGTTTTCCTATATATCGTTTAATCTATTTCAACATTACCAAATATATCTTATACATCGAATAATCCACTACAAATATTTTTCAACGGATTACGTACATACCTCTTCCTTATTTGTGCCTCCATGCAACCTAAAAAGCCTCAGTAAATCCGCTAAATTGGAACTCTAATTCTTCCTTGAAACTTGTCCATTTCATATATAATATCGGCGGATTTCATAATTTGTTTACTTCTCTTGCACTTAATTTTATTATGAAACAAATACCATTTCATATATTATTTCTATCATTCAACCACTATCCCCCATACTTATTGCTCTATGTCTTTAAGCTCACACTGTACATCTTCCAAAGTTTCTATGCTTTCTAAAAAGATTTCCCCCGTTCTTCTTTTCGCAATCCGTCCAAGTGAATATCCCCTTTACCCTCTCTCCACATAATTGGTAATGGCCGCATCCACCCCCAGGGCACTCATCCTGTCCATATCCTCTTTTTCGTTTACCGTCCACACATGCACCCGGATCCCTTTCTCCCGGCATTCCTTCATCATATCCGGGTATTCCGTATTTTTCATATAAGGATGTACTGCAAAGGCGCCATACCTCTGTGCATAATCAGCGATATCCAATATCCCGTTTGAATACAAAAATGCGACCCTTGCCTGTGGTGCCAGCTCCTTTATCCTGCGCATGGAATAATGATTAAAAGAAGAATAAATAATTCTCTCCCCTATGCCCTTCTCTTCTGCCAGCTCCAGAACTTTTTCCTCCAACTGCCCATAAAATACAGAACTGTTTTTCAATTCCAGGTTCACCGTCATATCCGTGGTTTTCACGAAATCATAGACTTCTGCAAGCGTGGGTATCCCCACCTTCCCATAAGCAGGAAAATTTTTATTTACGTTTAGCTCCCTGATCTCCTCAAAGGTAAAATCCTTTACCCATCCGGTCCTGTCACTGACCCGGTCCACCGTCTCATCATGGATCACCACCGGCACGCCATCCTTTGTAAGCTGCACATCCAGTTCAATCCCGTCCGCCCCAAGCTGCCAGGCCAGTTCAAAGGCTGGCATGGTATTTTCCGGCGCATGGCCGCTGGCACCCCGGTGCGCCCATATTTTCATTTTCCTGCCCTTTCTCTTCTGAAGGGCATTCTCCTTGTAGCAGCTTTTCTTTTTTGCAAAAGAGGCTTCTCTGTCCTCACCTGCCCCAAAACGGACCAGCTTGAGCTTCTGGCTGTCAAAATCCACCAGAAGGCTGTCCCACAGATCCTGGCTTACTGTCCCTGCCTTTCTTTCGTAAACAGTTACACCCTGGGGTTTCTTATCCGTGAAATATTCCAGTTTCGCGCATCCCACCGATATCACCGGGAAACTGCATTCCTCAAAAATATAGTCGGCATGGGTATGTCCATAAAAAAATCCAATCACCTGATAGTGCTCTTTTGCATTACATTCTTCCAGCAGGTCAAGCAATTCCTCCCCATTCCGTATCAGGAAGCTCCAATAGTCCAGCTTCGCCAGGGGGGCATCATGGGAAAAGACCAGAAACTTTGTTCCCTCAGGTGACCGGTACAGAGTTTCCCTAAGCCATGTAAGTTGCTCTGGGGCATAGCCGTAACGTACCGGGGCTTTGTCCTCAAATGATGATAAAAAAATCATCCTCACCGAAAAGCCTGGCATGTCCACATAATAGTCAAGCCCTTCTCCCCGCAGGCGGTATACCCTGCGCATTTCCTCCTGGCTAAATACATCTCTGTTCCGGAAATAATTACAGTCATGGTTTCCCGGCGTAATATATACCGGGGCGCCACACTTTTCCAGATCTCCTATAATAGTATTTACATATTCCTCTGTGAGTCCTTTGGACACCATCCCGTCTGTCAGGTCCCCCAGATGGATAAGGGCATCATACCCAACCTGGGCTGACACTCTTTGTATATTTGCCCCAGTGTCCGCCCAGGTCCCATTCACCGTAGCATGGGTATCTGCCACAAGACATAACTTCAACATCCCAGGCGATCCACTTCTGCGGACCGTCTCCACAGTTTTTTCTATTTCCTTTTGGAAAAAGGGCTTTTCCTGATATTCCGGTTCTTCATGGTAGTACGCTGCCAACGTGGGCGCTTTCTCAAAGTCATCCTGCTTTAAGTCTGCCCCATCCTTCCTCTTTACGCATACCCTGAAATAGCATTCCCTGTCAAAAATATAGTCCTCCCCCTGATAAGAATCCGGCGTCAGGTTTTGGGTATAGGCAGCCCAGTTCTCTTCCCTGGCATAGCTGTAGGTATAAATATAGGCAGGCTCCCTCTCAAGGCTGAAAATCGCCGGTGCAAACAGATATTCCTCATCCTGTAGATGCAGCCTGCTTCCCGCCACGGCATGGTAGAACTTTTCTGTTGCCATATGTTTGGGCGAATCCGGTACTAAGGTACTGTCATTGAGCGCTGTGCGATATCCTGGTTTTAATTTTACATATTCCATCATTGTCCGTTCCACTTTCCTGCTGCATCCATCAAATTATTTCATTATATTAATATCATAATTCCAGATAAAAGTCAAAACAGCAAATATTCCACTGCCTGCCAATATCACTTATCGTCCTATCCCCTTACACATCCGAGCATACCTTCCACTCTTTTTTTCAGCCCAAATTCCTCCACCGCCTTTTGATATCCGTTTAAGGCAATCTGCGCCCGCTCTTCTTCGTGCTGAAGATAGTAGCCTACTTTATAAAACAGGTCATCCATATCCGTATACATGGCCAGTTCCTCCCCGTCTGCAAAATATTCCGCAATTTCAGGCTGATAATTTGTCAGGCAAAATCCTCCGCAGCTTAATATATCAAATACTCTCTGGGGTATCCCTGATTCTATGGTCTTGGAGGTAATGTTTAGATTGATCCTGCTATTATGGAATATAAAGGGAACTTCTTTTTGATAATCGGCATATCCCATTTTTTGTATCTTTCTGCCGTTAAATGATGGTGGAAGCCCGGAAGAAGTATATAGCATTATCGGATATTCATCCCCTATCCTGCATAGAGCCTGTTCCCTTTCCATGGCGCTTACCTCCATGCCTATGGCGTCCGCCGCCATCTGCCATTGGTCCTGCCTGTATTCATTTCCCAGCGAAAGCCCGCATTTTTCAACAATTTCATTTACCGCCCCCTCTGTAAGGGAATCCCTTAAAAAATTATAGCCATACACCAGCATCTGGGATCTGGCCAGCCCTTCCACATATCCTTTTATGTAAGGTGTCAGTTCCGCCCTGCGGAGACGGTTCTTTTTTTCATTATAAAGATTTCCAACAAAAGAGATATCACATTGATATTTTTCGTTTCCGGGAAATGTCTCCCCTTCCTTTCCAGGGTTAAAAAATCCTTCCCATGCAGCCAACGGATAGTGAAAGCAGTGAACTGCCCCCATCTGCACAAGGCGCTGTGCATAAACCCTGTCAAAACAAAATATATAGTTACAGCTGTTAGCCAAAGTTTTAGAAAGCAACGTATACTGCGGGCAGTCGTAGATCCATGACAGATAGGGGATATGGTTGATCTCGCAGATCATAGAAATCAGGGGGAAATAATCATAACTGATAACCGCCCCTATTTCATTCCCATGAAGCGCCTCCATAAACCTGCCTGCAAAAGCAGCATCCCCATGGTAGTTCTTCATTTCCCCTGAAAATGTAATGTATTCTTTTTGAAGGTGCCTTACCGTTTCACATAGCATAGGCTCGTTCAGGGAGCCCCACCTGTAAATTAAGAGTTTTTTTGTAATTGGCAATTTGGTGCCTCCCAAATTTAGATGCAAATTTTTCTATCTATACTTTTCGTAAACATGTAGATATTTAGATCGTTTATTTTTAGTATATCATAGCCAGCCACATCCTTCCACTGTTATCTGGACAGTTTCCGTAACCGTGTAAGCATAAATACAGCTTCAGGAACCAGTAATACAGGCCCAAACTGCTAAATAGAGCATAATGTTATAACAATTTTTAATCTTACTTTACACCTTATATGTAATTCTATATAATATTTGTAACAAATAATTATATTAAAAACCAAATACATTTTTAGCAGCCTGTCCGGGCAGGCTGGCAAACTGAAAAGGAGAATCACTCATGCCGGACATTATTAGTAACACCAAAAACTCAGCCGTGCCAAACAGACAGGACACAAGAATTAATATTGCGACGTCTTTGAACAGCCGTTATGTAAAATATACCTGTGTAATGCTTACCTCCCTGTTTGTCAACCAGCCAGATTCTGACATCAGCATTGACGCTTAAATTTATATTTACCCTCCCAAAGCAAATGGAATTCTATTTTTTATACTAAGTTGACAATCTATCCTTATTTTAAACAATAAAATCCCTATGCCTTGCTTTTCTTCTTTTTGTTTTTCACCAGTTTCTTTACCACCACCTTTCCTTAACTGTCTCTATATAAACCGTATTTGTATCTTTCTCTCCATCCCGTCCTTATGCTCTTCCAGCGGCGTTTCCTTCATGCATTCCAGCAGTCTCCTGTGTTTCTGCCCTAAACTCTGCTTCACTTTCTTCCATATCTTTTCCCACGCCTCCATACACTGGCTTATCATATGCCCGACCTGCAGCAGGTAATAATGGTTTCTCAACCCTTGATAATCCTTGCTGTACAGATGCCCCAGGCCGTATCCATGTCTTTTCTGCGCATTGAACCCCTCATTTTCTATTTTCCATCTCATCCTTCCCCGCTCTATCAGATCGGTTATATTTTTTCTTGTGACTGGCAGATCCGTCAGGAACCAGAATTCTTTCCTGCTTGTTTGTATTTCCCCTTTTTTCTTCCCCTTTTTGTATACACGCTCCCTGCTTTCCCCATATTCCGCCAAATTTACCTTATATCCTTTATAATCTATATCTGTTACATAATCATACCAGTTCTTCCCTGTCTCCCCCATCCGTTCCTGGTAATTCTTTTCCAATCTTTTCAGCTTCCTGTATTCCCCTGCAATGCTCGGGATACTCCCTTCCTTATAACGCACAATATACCGCCAGTTTTTTCTCCCGCATCTTCCAAAGAAGCCTTCACATGCGTACAAACTATCCCCGCACAGGCAGATAGGCAGCCTTGGGAACGCTTTTTTCAGCTTTTCCATCAAACGCCAGCAGGCTTTCCTTTCGCAGTCCTGTTTCCCCATCTCTTTTCCATCTTCATTGTCTACAAATTCCGTCTGGATGCTTATGAGGATTTTCCGATGCAGCACCAGCTTCGCCTCCAGCACATAATAATAGTTCTCATGGTATTCTTTTTCCGTCCCTCTGTTATGCGTCCGGTGCAGGCCCTTCCCATCTAATTCTCTCTGGGTTCTGTAAAGCTGCGTCCCGTCTATGATAACCTGCCAGTATTTTCCCCTTATGCGCA
>OFGE01000355.1_pt1 | contig 52061 bp, 61 predicted proteins | sample 1521681 | NCBI WGS metagenome assembly OFGE01 (sample SAMEA3504093, study PRJEB24116) | mouse gut metagenome | biome: mouse gut; feature: mouse-associated habitat; material: faeces | place: Denmark | collected 2011 | reverse complement strand
ATACCGCCGAGGATACTGCGGTTATTAATTTTTAATATACCAAATCCTAGTAGGGAGATAAACAAAAAGAATAGTAGTAGTGCCACTTAATTCCTCCTAAAAATAAGTATCTAAAGTATAACATGCTTTAGGAGACTCTGGAACATCCGTACAGAAAATATCGGTATAAAAGCGAACAACTGACATGAAATTACGTTAGTTGTTCACTTCTTTTGTTTAGTTTTTTCAATTCGATTAATTTCATGATAAGTAACCCTGTATCCTTTATTTACGAAATATAAAATTGCAGTATTTGCAACTGCTACAGCTTTAGCCCCTTTAATTGTACCGTTACGTAAGCCATTATTTAAGTTAGTAACTGGATATAGTATTGTTTATTTCCCACCCATGAGCTCCATAACATAAATCATGGTATATGAAATACTTATCTAGTCAATCAATAAGATTTCTGGCACTATTAAAATTTGTACCCGGACCACAATAATTTCCGTATGTTGGAATACTAATTGTCCTCATCACTTTTTACCTTCAGTGGTATTTCATCAAGTATTGCAGATAGAGCAAATATCCCTTTCAAAACATTTATTTCATCAATTTATATTCAGGGCGGTTAAAATCTTGCCACTGGCTTTTTCAATAAAAATATTTTCTTCAAGAATTCCTAATGCTTTCGTGGCAATCAGTTGTCTTTCAATCGATTGATTGTAACTGCTGACCCGGATATAAAAAATTTTCTAATCATTTTTATCTTACCTTTTTCACTAAAATTGTTTAAAAACACTCACATAAATTTTACACTTTTGATTCACTATTGTCTTTATCTGGTATAAGAAATTGTATTAGACAATTCAAGTGCTTATTTTTTATTCGGTAAAAATTACGAAAAAAGCTTATTTATTTAGTTTTTCTTTTACATCTTCAACAACGTTTTCGAATTTATCTTTTGTTTTACCTGCTACTTTATCCGTAGTCTAGAAAATGAAAACAGAGGAAACAAACCCTTTCAAGTCTTCTAAAACTTCCTTTGAAGCGCAACCACTTAGTCGACTTTTTCTTCTGCTTGTAACTTTTCATTGGCAACTATATCGCCAGCGAATTCTTTTACTTTTCCTTTAGCAGAATGTTTATTGATATTTATTTTTTACATTTTGTTTGCTACTGTTATACCGAAAGTAGTAGCAAATAAGCCGATAATAAATCCAGTTTTTTCATCATAATCTTCCTCTTTATAGGTAATTTAGTCATACCTTAAGTATAAGTAAAACAGTATAAGTAAAACAGCAAAAGAAAGAACGCTTTTCAGATACGAGAGATATTTAAAAAAATGAAAAAGAAGCCCCGCCAAGAAGCTCCTTTTTTCTTATACATTTAGAAGATTAAGGTAAATAGATTCTTTCAAACCTACTAAGATTAGTTTACTTTATGTTGTAAAAAAATACAACATGAATTTAAGTGCCCTGTTCCTTTTGACAGCCTGTCTAATTCTTTGGCTGTTATTATCTTAATATATCGATCAAATCTTTTTTAGCTGCTTCTGACGCAGGCATTACAGAGAAAACTAAACCAATAACTGAAGAAACACCAACCGCTAGTATAATAGTAAATAAATCAACTGATACGTGAACCTTTATCAAAGAGCCAATACCATAAGCAAAAATCATTCCTAATAAATAGCCAATTATTCCTCCTGAAATAGTTAAAATTAAACCTTCTAAAAGGAATTGTAACATAATAGATTTTCGATTAGCTCCTAATGCTCTTCTTATACCAATTTCTTTTGTTCGCTCAGATACAGAGATGTACATCATATTCATGACCCCTACCCCCGCAATAAACAATGATATTCCTGCTACAGCTGTTATAAAATAAGTAATTGTACTGAGAATCTGACCAATTCCTTTCGTCAACATTGCTGTATCTAATACTTCATATTCTCCCAGATGTCTCAAACTACCCTTATCTTTTAATTGTTTTATTACTTTTGAAGTCACCTTATCGGGTTTAACGCCTTCTTCTAAAGTTAATGTTAGAGAGGAGGTATTTTTATCTGATTTAAAATAATAGTGATACGTATCTTTTGGAATTTCAATATTTGTATTTGACAAGGAAAACAAATTATCTTGCTCTTCTCCAGGGAAAACCCCTACCACTCTAAATAGTTCTTGCTCAATTTCAATCCCTTTACCCAATGCTCGTTCTGGTGTATTAAATAACTCTTTGGCTGTAACTGAATCAATTGTTGCTACTTTATTTAATAATTCACTATCTTGACCTGTTAAACTCCTGCCAATAGAAACTTTTTTTCCTTCAGAATCTATAAGTTTAATCTGTTTATTTTTTTTATTTCCTCTAATAAACAAATCTTTGTAGATTTGCTCTTCATCAATTTTAGAATAGTCAGCTTTTTTTACCCCTTCTACATTTCTTACTGTAGATAAGTCTACATCTTGAAAGAATTTTGTATTTGTATCATATAAAGACGTATCACTCGGTGTAAAATTTAATTGAATTTCCACATTCTTAGAATCACTCTTAGTAAGATTTTTTACGGTATCTTTCTCGAACCCTCTTCCAATAGCTAAAATTGTAATAACAGACGATATTCCTATAATAATTCCTATCATGGTTAATACACTACGTTTTCGATTATTTTTAATTGCTTTCCAAGCAGAACGCATATTTACATAAAGATTCATTGCAACAACTCCTTATCTTCAATAATCGCACCGTCTCTAATAGTAATCAACCGGTGACAATAAGGAACGACTTCAGGGTTGTGCGTAACCATAATAAGCGTTACGTCATCTTCTTTATTTAAAGTAGTAAAAAGCTGCATAATCTCCTCTGAGGTGTGTGTATCTAAAGCACCTGTCGGTTCATCTGCTATAATAAACTTAGGGTGATTAATCAATGCTCGGGCGATGGCCACCCGCTGCTGTTGGCCACCAGACAACTGCTTTGGATATTTATATTCTTTTCCTTTTAAACCAACTCTATCTAATACGGAAAAAACTTTTTCCTTCGTTTTAAAAGGAGACACCCCATTATAAAGAAGAGGTAGTTCTACATTTTCATAAACTGTGTTACTCTCAATCAAACTAAAGTTTTGGAAAATAAAACCTACTGTTTGATTTCTGATTTTAGAAAGAATGTCATCTGATGTATTAACCAAAGATCTGCCTTCAAACAAGTATTCTCCCTCAAATTTACGATCGATAAATCCCAAAAGATTAATTAATGTCGATTTGCCAGATCCTGAAGGGCCCATGATCGCTATCATTTCCCCTTTTTTGATGGATAAATGAATATCTTTTAATACATGAAGTGACTCCTCTTCATTTGCATAGTATTTATTTATCTTATTGAGTTCAATCATTGTTTCACCGTCACTTTTTGGCCATCTTTCAGACTAGTATCTGGGTTTTCAATAATTGAATCATTTTCTTTAAGTCCAGTCTTTACTACGTATTTATCATTATCTTCTTTTACTTCTATTTTTTGTTTAACGACTTTTCCATCTCTATAAATAAAAACGAATACCTCATTATTATTTTCTTTAACTGTGTTCTTTTTAGCCAGCTCTAAATTATTCATTGGAACACTGATTTGGACATTATAACCATAATGAATAGGTTCTTTAGGGCTAATTATAAAGGAAAATGTTGAAATTGTACTATTTTTAGTTGATGATGTATTTTGTGGACTGACAGCCATATCTTCAGGCAATGCGTTAATTTCAGTAATTATTCCGTCTGTTGCTTTTTCTTCATTAATTTGACTAATCGTTACAGGTTGACCCACTTTTACTTTATTATAATCATATTCTGTGACAGAACCTTTTATAACTGTCTCTGGACTCACAATAGTCGCATATGGTATTGTTGCGTCTACTTTCCCTTTATCGTTAATATAGACAATTCCTTTGAATGGTGCTGTTACGGTAGTGGTGATTTTCTTTTTTGTTTGTTCAATAGTATCATTGGCACTGGATAAATCAACATTCGCCGCATCTAACGCTTGTTTTGCTTGTAAAATCGCCTCTTTTTGTGCATCTAGCGCTTGTTGTATGGTTTCAATTTTACTATCAGATTCAGCTTTTTCGGCTTTTTTCATTTCATCATCCATTTTTTTATTTATAATAGTGGTTTGTTCATTTTTAGCAACAGATAAGCGATTTTCTAATTCTTGTTGTTTTTGTGTTGCATTATCTAGATTTATTTGAGCATTTGTAACTGCCAAATTTAACTTTTCTAGAGATTGGATTTGTTCTTCCGCTTGATCTTCAACAGTTGTATTTTGATAAGTAGCAACTACATCATTTTCATTGATTTCTTGACCATTTTTCACGGAAATAGTATTGATTTTCCCAAGAGATTGATCAAAATTTAAATAACTAGTTGTTTTAGGTTGAACAATTCCCTTTAAAACCAAAGGATCACTCTTTTTTACCTTGATAATTTGATAGGAATCTTCTTTTGGTTCAGTGGCGTTCAACTTATAAATAAGAGTCGCGCCAATTAATAAAACTCCAACTATAGAACCTATAATTATTAAAGAAATTTGTTTTCTTTTTGATATTTTTTTACTCATTATCTTCTCCTATATCTAGCTTAAAAATATTTATTAAAACCATTATTATTGGTATTTTCAACAATAATATGAAAAATACTGTAAATAATAACATGCTTAACTTAATCGAAGAATCATCTGTAATGCTACCTAAATCGCTAGTAGTCAATATCGTAAACAAAACAACAATAACAGTCCATACTAGATTTAAGAAATAAGGATACTTTTTTATATTCTTTTTGCTTTTTAAACTTTTATTAGCATTAAAAAATAGTATAAAAAAAACAATAACTATCAACAAATTTAAAACTGCAAATGTCTTGATTGGCATACTATTTAATTGATTAAATATTTCCATCCCATCATTGCCAAGTTTTTGATAAAAAGTTTTATCTGGATTGAGCGATTCTGGTAAATCAATAATAGACAATACTATTTCAATACCACATAATATCAATGCTATAAAATTCCATTTCTTTACTTTTGTGTTATGATTAATCATTCTATCCTCCTATAATATGCCTGTTTGTACACTTTTCTCTTTATTATTTAACTCCTTAAAAACTTTTGATACTTGTGTCTTAGTAACCCCACGTAGTATATATTTTTTTGAAGGCAAATTATTAGAATTTATTATTAGCTTATACTTTTTAAATATAAAAACATTAGAATATCTAATAGTTTCTATTCCATTTAATAAAATTAATACTTTACGATTAAACAATATACCTGGAATTACTAAACATATACACTTTTTTTCTTTAACAAGTATCGAAATAAAAAAACTATCAAAATATCTCTTACATATGAATATTAATAATAAAAAAAGCCAATATCTATAACCATAAAAAAAGCCTAAATATAAAACACCTAAAAATATTAAAAAAAATATAGTATTCAAACACAAAAAACAAAGTCTATACTTAAACAACTGCTTTTCCAATATGATTTCAAATTTCTTTAATTGCGAATGTTCTCTGACTATATTTTTAAAAGTATCGTATCTAATGTAAGGAAAAAGTATATTTTTAAATTCATTCTTAGAATTATCATTTTTTGTAGTCAAACAGTATATATTAAATACTTTAAACCAACGCATGAAAATATTCTGATACATTACCATAGTGTTAACATTTTCAATACAAAGTTCTTTGCTGTTGTAATCTAGTATGCCATTTTTCTTATACAAATACTCACTAGTACTTTCTACTGAATAATTACCATATCTTAATATTTGCACTAAAACAATTATAGAAAATACAATAATTGTCAGGAACACTATTAAGTAAATATTCATTGTTATACTTTTATTGGGAATATTCAAGTAACTAAAGTTATCTATATAATCCAATGAAGATAACAAGACAAAAAATATATTTGCTGAAAAAAAAGACATTATAATTATGTCTTTTTTCATAGGTTTAAACACCAAATCAATATTTTCCTTTTGTTTTACTGGTGTATCTACTTCAAAAAAAGAACTAAATCTGCATTTTTCAGTTTCATTTATACATCTAATTACTATCTTTTTATCCTCTTCTTCTTTTAAATTCAAAATGACTTTGTACTTTTTCAATAGTTTATATAAAAATGATTGAGTAAATTCAATACTATCAACATACTTTAATTCTTGCCTATCTATCTTTAAAATTCTTTTGTTAAACATTCCCTTTTCAAAAATAAAATATGTTTCAAAAAAACCGTATCTTACACTAAAATATTCAGTTCCTTTTTTGAATACTTCATAAATAATATATATAATATATACACATAACAAAATGGTTAGTTTTTTCTTTATTAGAAAAACAGAAAATGGAATAGATATAATTAAGCTTCTAATAATAGAAACAGCATTTGTTAAAAAAATGCATTTATTTAACTTTTTCATCTAACAACCTCTTCTTTTATTCTTCTAACATCATTTATTCCTATTCCTAGTAACTTATAATCCTTTACTATTGTTTTTAGCTCGATTTTTTTCCAATATTTTTTAAAAAAAACATATTCTGTTTCAATTACTGTGTATACTTTAACCTTAGGAATTACAGTTACTTTCCTTATGATAAGTCCTTCACAAATGTATATATTCTTATAATCTATTTTAATTAAATATTTCTTTACATATATACATTCATAAAAAATATCAAAAGGAATTAAAATAATAACTACTATTAAAACAATAGAAAAAAATTTTTGATCAATAATGGTTTGAACCAGACCTGCAATACCTATAACTAGGATCGAACCTATTATATTTTTGGCTATAGAAAATAATAAATAATTATGATTCATTACAAATTCATTTTTCATTGAAAAATTTCTCTTTTAAATACTTTTTTTGTTTCTCTTTGTTTATCCTATCCCACTGAGTCAATCCAGCCATATAATAAATAAAGAATCCAATCATCAATCCTATAATTATTAATAAACTTAAATTCTCTCTCTCTACATATAAACTTAATACAAAAAATATACTTGGAATTATTAGTAATGAAACCTTATTATTTAATCTTGGTACCAACCACGTTTGCACAGCTAATAGCACTAACAACACAATTACATTCAAACTCATTTATAACATCTCCTTATGTTTTTTATAAATCAATCTAGCTATTTCTGGAAATAGAATATCCTCAGAAACAAGAATATCTAAATATTCTTTTAAAGAATCTTGTGAATTCTTTACTTTCCCTATTTGTTCATTAATATATTGTAATTTCTTTTTTACTTTTGAATATGAGTATCCTTTTTTACACATTTTCGATATGTTACCTTCAGACAATAAAAAATCAATCATAAAATTTTGATCTTCTGAACTAAAATTAGAGAAATAATTTTTCATTTTTACCTCCTATATTAATAGACAATCGCTACAAACCCTTTCATTTTTTAATTTTAAAACAACTTATATTATCAAGTCAACCGAAATTATCAGAAATAAAAATCTTATTATTGATATAAATTAATTTAAGCATATAACCAACAAAGAAAAGACTACAAAAAACAAGGCTATCCTTATTTTTTCATAGTCTCTTTAAAAATTTAATATATCATAAAATCAATGTCTTTTTAGCCACTTTTCAATTTGGTCTATGGTCCATCCTTGTCCGATAAACTGCATAACTTGTTTGTAGAATTTTTTAATAAATGGCCACCCAAACTTTGCTACTAATTTTGCGATTGCTCCCATAATATATCTCCTCCAATTATTTTTTTGTTCATATAAATTTTATATCAAAAAATATTTAAATATATACTTGACAAAATATATATTTATGTATAGTCTGTTTTTTTACTGAAACACAAGCTTTTCATAATTAAGTAATTTCTTTCATAGACGATTTTTTTTGAAAAACAGATAAAATTTTGAACTGAAGTATCTATAATGTCTTGTATTGATTGCTCAATTCTACTACAACCTGATAAAAGTAAAGTGGCTGCTACTGTTACCAGCAACCACTTTTTTTCAATAAACAGTTTCATTTTTTACTCCTTAATTATTTTTTTCGTTTTAGTGAATAATCAATTTTCTTTTTTCTAATTTGTCAAACGTTAATCCTTCAATAGCACATTCCCATTTTGCTAGTTGTTCTGTGCACTTATTAAAATTAACGTGATAGTTTTTCTGTAAATCACTTTTCTTCATTACTTCTATCCCCCTCTACCAATTATTTTTTTCAACGATATAATTGAACATAGAATTTATTACGAGTTTATGAACACTAAATATACTCATATTTCAAAAAATAGAATAAAAAAATAAAGTGTACAGAAAGGGACCATTTTCTGTACACTCTCAACCGACTTTAATCTTAAAGGTTCTTTCATTTATTCCTAAATAGTACTGAGAAATAGAACTTAACGAATCACAACCGCAAAATTTCTTTCATTATATACACTTTCAAACGTATTCTTATCGATCCAATATTTACCAGAAATCGGATCCGATACGTGAAGTTTTCCTTTTTTTGAATCATAACCATCTAAAGTTACTGCATGATTATTATTTACTGCTCTACCAAAATCCCATGTTCCCCATCGTGCTGGTTGGAATTTTATCGTCACCCAAGCAACAATCGGATTATTATTTTTCACTTCATTTAGTAACTCATCTAAAGAGTGACCTGACATATCTTGTACATCACCATATGCTTGTCCCCATTTTACTAAAGGAGTAGGATAGATAGCGGAATAAGTCCATGAGTTTTCAACAAAAGGACTACCCACAAATCCATCATAAGGATTTCCATTAGAAGAGATAGGAATTGTCTTCAAAAACTTGATTAAGTCCCAATCTGGAATTTTCCCTTTATACTGTAATCCTTGTAATAGTGAAGCTCCCTCACACCCACTAGGTGCTCCTAATGCATACTGATCATAATTTTTTACTCCAAGTAAATTATAATCTTCAGAAGCAAAAGCATTGGTACTCAGCATAAAGAATACTCCAACAACAAGCAAAATAAATGATTTTTTCAGTATATTGACTATATCTTTATTTATACTCGTTCACCTCTTTAAAATTTATTAAATGCATAATCGTGCTGTCATTTTCTAAATCTAAAATGGATTGGACTGTGAAATACCAATTTGCAAGCGATCTAACGGTTCTCCAAAAATTCCTGCATAACTATCTAATCCAGGAATAGAACCATTATCTGCACTTACTTTTAACCAGCCTGATCGTTTCGTAGTTTGTGAGCGATAGTAAGCCTGTGATAATTTTTCTCCCTTAGGAGTTATATAGTTTAGTTGCACACCATCAATTGCTTGCCCTTGAATACCTGCTACACCATTCACTGTATCATTTTTATTTCCTTTATTTACCCAAGCTAACCAGCCGCTTTGAGCTGTATGAACACGATACTTCATTTCCCCTTTATCTACCTTAATATAAAGCATGTCATGTTGCCGATTAGGATAACCTGCAAAACCATCATTAGTATTGTTAAAGTTTGTTACTTCACCTAACCAAGATCCCCCAAGGACGTGTAACCCATAATGTACATTTGTTGTGAAATTTGTTGGTCCTGGATTTGGAGGTGTAGGCGTAGATCCTCCTTGAAGTATAGGAATTGGGTTAAACCAAGTACCATCATCTTTATTCCAAGAAGAATGAGCAGAACGCCATTCTTTTTTTGTCATTCCTAAATGTAAATGACTAGAAGTAAACTTTCCTATCAGCTGTCCTTTTTTAACAGTTTGTCCAGTGCTAACTTTAATATCTCCAACATTTCGGCTAAATTCTTGATAAATCACATTTGTGTTTCCCGCTTGTAGTACAATAAATGCACCTAATGAGCCTCCACCTACAGGATCCCAACCAGCATATAAAATTTTACCATCATGCACAGCATACACACTACCATTTCCATAAATAGCAGAACCAAAGTCAAACCCATCATGAAAATAAGTACCTCCTCGATCAAATGCAGTATTCCCAAATTGTTGTCCTTCTTCATATCTTCCCGCATATGATTTGCCTAGTGGCCAAGACCAATCATTAGAAGCTGCATTGACAGAATAAGAGGAAAATACCAAAGAAACAACGACAGATAAAACGCCTAGAACAGAAATTAAAAATTTTTTCATAGAAAACCCTCCTAACTAATATTTGTTACAAAACTAATGTACCGCTACACATGATTTATTTCAAATAATTATGCTAATATTTTTCAAAATCACAAAAGATATCGATAGTTAGTGTAGATTTAGAGCCTGTATGCCATTTACCTATCAAAAAACAGGTCATTTAAATACAAAAGTCACAATATAGGTCTGTCTTTAACGGAATTATTTATCTAGTTTTTCTTTTGCGTCTTCAACAACATCTTCCACTTTGTCTTTCGCGTCAGAAGCAACTTCTTTTGCTTTTCCTTTGATTTTATCTGTTGTCCCTTTATCTGTCATGGTAAATTCCTCCTGATATTTTGTTTTAGTTATTTATTACTTCTAAAGACTCTAATTCTTTGTTTTCCTGTCAATGGATTTATTGACGCTGATTCTCACAAAATTTTAAGGTCATTTTGTTATAAACAAAGTATTACTTTTTCTCCCATTTTTTTAGCAGACATCCAATGAGGAATACAATAATACTATTTGAGTACAAGGATCCTTTGATAGGAATTTTTAGAAATAGGTAGACCATTGTTCCGATTAAGTTACCGATTAACACTATTAAAAAAATAAACAGATATGGGTGGTTTTTATTAAGATCTTTAAGTTTTTTCATAATTACTCTGTTTTGTACCTAGTCGCTACAACTCTACCTGCAGCATCATACCCACGCTGATAATAGAATCCTACCCAACTATTCCCATTTCTATCCCATTTTTTAGCAACTGCATCTCCAGCAGGAGCACCACCTATTCCTAACCAATTAGCACCTTCTAGTAAACCAGTAACAGCACTAACAGGAATACCTACTGTTGAAGCTACAATTCCTATTCCCCCACTAACTGCCAAATTGATAGCATGTGCTACTGTTCCTGTAGGCAGAGCTATGTTGAGGTATTCCCAACCACCCAACGATATACTGCTGCTCTTGCAACTCTATTTTTTTGGGTAGTATCTTCTTCATAGACAGTTACAATAGGTCCTTCTTCTGTGTACTCTAAAGTAACATTTTCTGGAAGATTATCATTAGAGATATTAATATCGGAACCATCATGAGCCAATAGTTGGTACCCTTTATATTGCTTATTTTGGTTACTTAAAGGAACGGTTCGGTAGAAGAGTTGTTTGAAAGCTTCAATCTTTATTTTACTTCGAACCTGTACAAATGCGGAAGCAGTTGGCGTTTGAAGTGTAAAATCAAAGTAAGAGAGTAATTCACTAGAAAGACTTTGTCCACCGAAAGAGAGAATACTTTTGAGAGTTGTCTCAAAAGTTAACTTTCTGTTTCGAGAAAAATCAAGCGGGGATTGAGCAAAAATTTCAGGCCGATTTGTAATAGAATGAATATGATGTTCTAAATTTTGTTTAATTTCGTGAGAAGTTTGAAGTGTTTGTGATTTTTCGATAGTATTAGACAATAAGGACACCTCCAGAATACGTAACGCTATGACGTTTTATTATTGCTAAAATAATTGTATCAAGAGTGTGTCCTTTTTTCTATGTTATTGAATTTTTGGTAAACTGATCTAATTTTATAGTTAGGTGACTAACTTAACAATTCTTTTATCCCAAAACCTTGATTTAATGGTATTAGAAGGTAATTCTTGAGCTAATCTATCTAATGCTTCATGAGATAGATTAATAACAACCAGATCCTTAAGGTTTTAGAATAATTTAGCAAACTCTATTTATTGCTATTCTTACTTTTTTCCTTATCTTTTTTTCTTGCCATGGCCGTAAATCCAAAATTTAACCATGCAAAAAATAACACTAACCATATGGTATTATTAGAGTTATGTCTAATAAAATAAGTAATTAAACTTAATATTGCTACAATAAAACATAAGTTATGCTTCTGCTTCCAAAAACCTTCCATAAAAATACCCTCCACATCAAAATGACTACTAATTATAGTTAATTATATTAAAACATAAATAAAGTTAAAAAAAATCATACGAAAGTCCTAAACTATAATTTTATTTTGTTTAAACATAATAATGCTTACCTGGGTATCTCTTAACTTAATGACATTGGAGTATACCCTGTTGGTTCTTAATTGATAGTAGAATACTTTTTTTATATCTTTATATATTATTGAATTTTTGCAGAAGTAACACTATTAATATATACTAAAATAAACAGGCTAGATATAATCTAATTTAGAAAGGATCAACAATTTATGAAAAACAACGATAATATTTCTAATACCTTAATAGTTTTCTTTGATAAGGTTGTTCGCTTATGGTCACTATTTTTGTTTTTAATTATTTTAATAAAAATATTTTTCATGTCTAATACAGCAATAATCTCAAAAAATATCTTTTACGTCACAGGAATAATTAGTGTAATTTCTGCATTACTACTGATTTGGCAAGAAAAAAGAAGGGCTAAAGTTTAGCCCTTCTTTTTTTATTCAGCTTCTATAGGAGCACAAGTCATCGCTGTGTAGACTAATGTTAAAACAGCAGCTACCTTTCTTCCGGCAGCAGAAGCTACCTTCCCTGCTAACCATGCTGCTGCCCTAGCAAAACCATAAGTATTCAACACAGATTTAAATGCTGCTACACTAATACCCACTCCAAATGTATTTTTAGCCCAATCTATAGCACATTTAGCTAATGCTCCACCAGCACGAGTTTGTATCGGTATAGCACCTTGTACCAATGTACTAATATTATTTCTAAATTCAAATCTACCAAGTTCATTGAAGTTGTTATCATCATTAAAAAATTCTATGAAATCTAAAATAGCTTCATATTCAACTCCACTGCCAAACATATCTTTAATACCATTTTCATTCACAATAAATTTACCGTTTGTAGGATTTACAGAAACAGCTTTTGAAAAGAATTCATCCAATCCTTTGTTTGCATCTGAATAAAATGAATTAACGTCTATGTTGTCTAATATAGTCTTATCTTCTTTGCCAATCTCATTATCTAATTCACTAGCATATACGCTTGTAGCAGCACTGGCAAATAGACTCAATACCATCAATAACGACATTACCAGACAGAAGACCTTTGATTTTTTAGAAAAAGTAAATTCCATGTTTAACTCCCTACTTTCTTTTTTTATTTATTATAATAATAATATTAAAGAATACATAGTGTCAAAATCCCTATTTAACAGTTATCCTTTCCTAGTTTACTAATAACCGTTGATTTTTTCATCTATTCGTATTATCCTAGCTCATAGTAATCTTTAAAATTTGATCATCAGCTGTGTTTCTTGGAAAACTACACATAACTCCTTCTAACGCTCGTTCCATTTTCGTTTGTTTTTCGGTTCTTTCCTTTTTACTTTCATGGTATAACTTATTCAAATCAATTTTTTCGGCCACGTTTTACATCCTCTCTTCTATTAAATGTTTTTTTCTATTTCCCTACATAAAAAGGCGCATGTCTGTAATAGATCATTGCGCCCTGGTCTTATATTCCTATATCTGTTATGATAAAATCGATTGGTACAATCGCATAATCGATTAAAAAGATACTGCTATTCGTCTGGTCGTTTAGTAGTATTTTTTTGTAGGATATGCTATACTAATAAATGAAAAGAGAGCTGTGCGCTAACACAACTCTCTGATGTAGAACCGTTAAAAAGACGGTGACTGTCATAAATTAGTTTTGATAACCATCTACGACCTGTCAAAGTGTTAGATGGTTATTTTTTTGTGTTCGTATGGTCTACAATCAGCAAAACTAATGTTGCAAATGCAATCATTAGCGATAATACTTCAAATACAGACATGCCTACTCCCTTCTAGGGATAAAGCTATGAACCATAGGCATCACCCCTTTATTCAAGAGATTAGCCACCATCTTTTCACTTTTCTACTGATTTATTATACCACAAAACAGATAGTTCTTCCTTACATGCTTATTGCATGAAGCATATTCTTTTGATAATTTAAATTAACCATTATCATGAAAGATTTATTTCCCCCATATTTTTTCCATGATTTATCGAAGATAAAAAAGCAAAAACCGTTGATAAAGAACGACAATATCACCTTCACGTATGAATTTCATCATTTCTTGAAATCCTTCTCGATTGGTGTTTTTTCCGCTATCTTTGTCTGAAAAAATATCGCAATTAGAAAGCAACTCTAATTGCCTATCTAAATTTTGATCTGTACTGCTCACACGTGCATAACCTATTTTTGCCATAAGAATACTCTCCATTTTAAAATTCTGTTGCCCAACCCTGTTGGTTCTTTTATTGTCTTTAATTAATATGAATAATTAATTTGTACTCAAACTCTTTTTGTCTATCCAACCTCTTAAATCTGGACTATAAAAATAAGAACCTGCATCTTGAGTAATACTTACATAGTTATTTGCATAGCTATTAGCTCTTCCAATATTCTTATACCCTTTTTGCCCCCAAGGCAATGTATCAATAGTCATGTTAGTATCTAAAACGGTTAAATGATTTCTTTTCTCTCTCATTATCCATTTTTTATTGGTTGTAACATTTGTACTCTTAATTGCATCTACTTGCCTTTGAACACTTACATTAAAAGCTTTTTTGTCAATCCATCCTAAATTAGACACAAAATAATATAATCCACTCCGAGCGTTTATGATAACTGACTGATTAATATGATCTTTTGTATAGCCAATATGTTGAATTCCCGCTTGCCATGGAATGTAATCAATGGAATATCCACTTTTTTCAATCTTTGCTTGAACATTTGTCGCTATCACTTCAGTTAGTGCTTTTTTATCAACCCATCCTCGCAGTTCATCACAATAAACATACGGTGCAGCTTCTTGTGTCGCAGTAACTACCCACCCTGCAAACTTTCCTGAAGTATTTATTCTTTCAGATCCGAGTCGACCTGCCGGAAGAGTATTAATCGTTTCCGTATTTGTATTCACCATCATTGTTTTGTTGATTTCAGTTATTGTCATTGGGTTTTCATTCTCGTCGACATAGTTACCTTGTTGAAAATTATACCATGTCCTATACCATTCATATTGGTAGGGACCTAATGTCATGTATGGCGATTTACTAGAAACAATAAACGTATCTTCCCACCATGGATTCCAATAATGATAGAAAGGATTATACGGTCCCATAGCCCCAGGTTTAGCTGCAGTATAACCCATCAATACAATGGCATGTCCAGTGGCTGTGTCTGATTTTAAATCCGTTATAATTGGACGATTGTTGTCTATTTCATTTTTTATTTTGTCAAAAGTAATAGTATTCGTTTCAAACCTAATGTTTTTGTTGAATGCTTTTTTTACATAGTTTAACGCAGGATCTATACTAGTATTAATAACCCAATCAATAGAAGATTTTTCCTCTTCTGTTGCATTTGGAAAAGATTGATCAATTATTTTTTTTGCTGAAGTAATCTCTGCATTTGCTTGATTATTTATAACAGCAGCTAATGCATAATATTCACACCATGGTTTTTCTCCTTGTGTTTCATATACCGTCCAAGGTAATACATTACTTTCAAATTCCACAGAAGCTCGTTTCACGCGTAAATTAGGTTTTGCACTTGCTTCAGTTATATCATAGACAACAGAATCAATACTACCTTTATTTGTTGGAGAACTCGCAAGAGAGTCTACATACAATAGCGGTTTTTCCTGTCCTTGGTAATCATAAAAAATATTTTGACTAACTCCAAATAAAGCAATAGGTAGGCTTTGATCCGTTGCATGTGTGTTACTTAATTCTTCTAATTTAGTCGCCAACATTTTCGATAAAATAAAACTATCAGCATTCAGTCCATCAGACGAATCTAGCTGAAGCATATACGCAATTCTTTTTTCGTGATTATTAATAATAGGGAAATTATACTTAATACTTTCTGGATAACTAATTGTAAAAGGTTTTCCTAGATAGTAATCAGAAACACTTCCATTTTCAGGATAAATCATGTTAGTTAAATATTCTTCCCAATGTTGCGAAGCTAAAGTTGTTATTTCTTCAGGAGTCTTCTCTGTCTTTACGTATAGTGACGTGGCTTCTGAATTTCGTGGAAAACCAACAATCCCTAAAATAAGCAACCCTAATAGAAATATTAATAGTCTAATTCTTTTTAATGTTTTCATTTTTACCCCTCTTTATTTATAAAAACCATATAAAGTTTTATCCCACTTAAATGTAACATTTGCTGACGGATCTATTGTACTTTCATTCATTAGTAAGAAAATTTCATTTTTGGTTGCATCATTAATAAATCCTTTACCATGATTTAAGCTTTTATACATATACATGATCATTGATGGCTGATTTGGAAATGAAATTTTTTGATACCCATAAACAAGAACTGCCGTTTCTTGCTCAATCCAATAATCACCGTTAGCTGTCAGAAAGGCAATCACGGGACGTTTATTAGATAACTCTACTTTCAATAGGTTTGTGTCTAAACTTCCATTTACTATTTTAGTGTTGTAATTTTGGCTATGCAGAAATTCATTTGCTTGTTCTAAATTAGCTGTAACGGATTTTAACTGACTTTCTGTGTAGTAAGGATAAACATATTTAAGTAAGTGGTTGACTTTTCTATCCGTTGATTTTTCTACAAAATTTAGTGCTTCAATTACCGATTCTGGTGTTGCTTGCATGGTAAACTTTTTTTGGTAGGGTTCATTAAACTCTTGAATTATTGTAGTTTCTACTTCAGGTGCAACTGGCTGGTTAGAGTCTGCACTAGCTTTTGTGTCAAAAATAAATAAAAAACTAATTATACAGCTTAAAGATATAAACATTTTATTTTTCAAAAAAACACTCCCTTTTTGCATAATGTCAAACCTATTGCCCACAATAACATAGCTAATCTGTTACTGTGGGCAATAACTTATTTGTTGTTTTCCAAGACAAAATAACTGATAATTGGTGAAAAAATATAAAATACCAATCTACTTACTATCTTTTCCAATAAAATAGCTCAAAATAGGTACAGACACATAAAAAATTAATGGACTATAATATTTTGATTGATTAGTAAAAATATACATAAAAATAACTAGAGCTATTATTAAAATAAGAAAAAATATATTTCTTACTTTTTTATGCATATGCGTTGATTCCCATATTTGTAATATCTAAAGTTTCCGTTATCGTAATTCTCGCTCCAGCTTTAGTATCTCCATCTTTTTCATGATCCCTCATAATACCATTAGCAGTAGCAAAACGATAAGAAGCATAAGATCCTAATGCCACAACGACTGCAGCTAATCCCGCAGTTGCTCCAGTTGCAATACCCATAGCGCCAGCAATTGCAGCAGCAATACCCCCGGATCCACCTGAAGCCCCTTCCATTAATCCTAATTTAGCAAACAAATCAGCCAACTTATTAATCCCTGCCTGATTATAAGCATAGAAATTCAATCCCCCATTAACTATTCTAAGCTCTGTAGAAGGTCGTGCATTTCTTAAAACAGGCATATCCGGACTGACCGCATCAGCAAAATTGACTGTGGCTCCTTCATATTGGCTTAAAAGGCGATTTACTTCATCCAATTTTTCAGCAGGTGTCATATTTTCCATTTTCTTCAGTTGATTGTCGACTACTTTTTCTATTTCATTTACTTTTTGATTATAAGATTCGCTAGCATACACCGAACTACCAGTACTTATAAAAGGAAATAGAGTAAGGGCCAGCATTGCGAAAAAGCAGATTGTTTTTGATTTTTTAAACATTTAATTACCCCCAATTTTTAATTGTTAATGATTATATTGTTATACAAAAAACGATTTAAGTTATCATAAATATATAACCCCTTTCATTAATACTTGCAAATATAGTTTACCTCTCATTTTAAACAATTGCAATCGGTTTCAATGTTTATTGGAGCAGAAAGAGAACCACTATTGAAATTATTTTTTTCATATGTTATACAATGATTGTAGGAAGCACAAATCACTTCTTTACAAATCTATCTCTTTAGCCAGTCGGCGGAAAACGACTGGCTATTTTATTATTATTCGACACATTGACTACACAAGTCTTCTTCAATCCAATAACAGCCCCCTAGACATGCATTAAATTGAGTACATCCACAAACTCTGCACCTCCTATCGTCCGGATCAAAAATTTCATTTTGTTCTTCTTGCTCCTTCAGATAGTTTTCAAATCTTTCTAAGTAGGAATCCAAATCAGGCATATTATTTCCTCCATTTATAAATTCATTAGTTGATTAACTCTTTACTTTTAAACTGCAAACCTTCCTGGTAACCAGAATGAAAAGCATCGAAGTTTTCAACCTGGTGTGAGGTGTCTTTTCCTTTAACCAGTCCAAGCTTTGATACTTCTTCATGGACAGCTACAGGTAACTGCAGTGCAAGTTCGTAACCATTCGTAAGTACCTGGGCTTCAAATACAGAACTAAGAGCCGTCAAATAGCCTTCAATATAATCTTGTTTTAATTGCCATTTTCTTTTATATTTCCGGTTGCTTCATAAATTCTTTTGAACAAAAGGCAACACTGCCTTTTGCATATAAAAATGTAATTTCTGCAATCTCTACATCTGTTGATAGTCCCACATAATGTAATTCTATATCTGAAGAACTTTGATAGTAGTTCTTCACGCGAAAATTCTTTGCAATGATCCCAGCTAGTCTGTAGACCCATTTATGTGGTCTTCCTTTGTAAATCACTTTATCTATAACCTTTTCTTGCCTTTGGTGTTGCTGATAATGAAACACTTCTTCTTCATCGATCCCATAGGCTAGCATCAATTCCTGGGCCTTTGCTAAAGCAGTCATTGATTCTTCATCATTCGCATCGTTTGCTAGTGCTAATAACCGTTGAATTTTATCTTTTCTTTTTTCATCCATTCGCATTCTCCATTGATTCTTATTTTTACTATTGTATTCCATTTAATTGGTTGTTATGCGTAATTTCTAATTCATCCGCTGTTTTCCGTAACCATTGAACTAATTCCATTGTATCAAAGGTTAAAGCCACTTTCTTCACTCTACCATCTTTATGTGTTCCTTTTGTGGTAAGTAGAATGGTACTTGGCCATTCCAGTGGTACATCAGGAGTTGCAATTACAATTGAGCCGTTATATCCTCTTTCTTCTTTTATTGAATTCAATTCTGATTTCATTACTTAACCCCCTTATTTGATCCCTAATACCACAAAATTATCTTGCTGCGCATAATCAGTGATATATGTGATTTCCACCACATGAACATTTCTAGTATACTTTCCATTTTCGTACTCATTTAATCGAAGTATATCTCCCACATTGTATCCACGATCATTTTTTCGTATTTCAAAACGTTTAATACCTGAAGCGACAGCTGTAAAATATTCTGGCAAGATCTTTAATTCATGTGTTTTACGCTCATTCATTTTCTTCACTCACTTTCCTTTTAAAAATATAAATTTATATGTTCAAAGACATCTTTTTTTTTGCTCGTTGTGTAGTTATCAAACCTGATAAACAATTCTTTTTTTACATTATTTTCTAAAAGCTTAATGGAATAACCATACTTAAACCTGACTATTTTGATTGAATCTCTGCATATTTTTTCAGTTCATCTTTGGAAAGTTCAATGCTAAAACTCATCACTATATCAGAAACAGCATTCACCATTGCTGTTTTAGTAGACCAATCGTCATTACAATAGTGTCCATAAAATTGATATCGTTTATCATTGTCTGAATCAAACAAACTTATTTGCTCGTTCATCTTCTTTATTTATACCCTCTTTCAGTTACGTATCCTGGTATGCTCCAGATTCCGAGTGATTCGCTTTTAGCCTGTTCTTGGGCTTGCTCTAGCTCTGCCAAATACTTAGTGTTAGGCTCTTCTACATAGGCTACACATGCTAAACCTTCACTTACAAGCGTTTTTTGTAGTAATGTTCCATCTACGAATATGTAGCCCAACGCTCGCCCGTAACGATCAGTTTTATCGCCCTTATCGTATTCAAAACTAATTTCTGAAGCAGTAGACAAAAGCTCTTTTGTGCGTTTGCTAGCTTCTAACCCATAGGGCTGAACTTTTGTTTTCGGTTTCACGGTTTCTGGCGTATCAACTAATAAAAAGCGAACTTTTTGTTCCTTTCCGTCTATTCTTAATACTGTGGTATCGCCATCAACGTGACGGATAAACTCAGCTGGTATAGGTTGTTGTTCTGTTTTTTTTGTGTTTAAAGTTTCAACTGAAGTATCTATAGTGTCTTGTATTGATTGTTCAACGCTACTACAACCTGATAAAAGTAAAGTGGCTGCTACTGTTACCAGCAACCACTTTTTTTCAATAAACAGTTTCATTTTTTACTCCTTAACTATTTTTTCGTTTTAATGAATAATCGACTTTCTTTTTTTCTAGTCTATCAAACGTTAATCCTTCAATAGCACGTTCCCATTTTGTTAGTTGTTCTGTGCGCTTATTAAAATTAACGTGATAGTTTTTCTGCAAATCACTTTTCTTCATTACTTATATCCCCCTCTTCCAAATATTTTTTTCAAGCTTTTCTCCTTAAAAGGGCAAATCATACTCTGAAATATCCATAAATGCTTCGTCAGAATCAAACGGCATGTACTCCCTTTCCGTTGACCACTCCTTTTCTAATGAAGAATCTGAAAGTTCTTCCTTTTCTTTTATTTGAGAATCATTTTTTTTAGCTTTTGGTATATCTTTGTGTTGATTTTTTTCTTCTTCTGAAATAACCCTAGCTTGTAGTAATTGAAAGCTCTCACAAGTAACCTCAGTTACATAAACACGTTGACCACTTTGATTCTTGTAATTGCGTGTCTGTATTCTTCCAACCACACCCAACAATGTTCCTTTTTTTGAATAATCGGCCAAGATTTCAGCTGGCTTACGCCAAATCACGCAATGGATAAAGTCCGCTTCTCGATTCCCCTGTTGATTCTTAAAATTACGATTCACAGCTAGTGTAAAAGTTGCAACAGCCTCACCATTTGCAGTAAAACGTAAATCAGGATCTTTAGTTAGTCTCCCTACTAATACAACATTATTTATCATTAAATCACCCTTTCTATTCTTACCAGTACATGTACTTTATATAATCATTTTACCAGTAATGGTATATTAGTACAAGTAAAATGTTGATTTCTATAAAAGTTTTCCGTATACTGAGGTTGAATGGAGGGACAAGTAATGGAAATTGATTTATCAAATAAAACAACAAAAAAGGAATTAGCAAATTGGTTGTCTCATCATTTAGTCAGCAAAGAGATTGGTGCACAGATAACCGGTCAAACAACAAATGCTTTTAACCAAGCAGTAAAACTTGGCCATATAATTCCTTTTTATGAAACTGAAGGGAAAGGTCCAGCTAAAGTGAAACTTTATTTACGGGAAGACCTCAAAGAATACGCTAGTAAAAAAAGAACATACAATAAAAAGAACGACTCACTTCATTAAAAGTAAGTCGTTCTTTTACAATATATTATAACTATTTAAATTCTACGTGTAATTCTTTTCCTACGCCCTGAGCTATCTCGTAAAGAACTTTAAAGCTAACATTTACTGTTCCATTTTCAATTCTAGCAATAGTGCTTTGCGGTTTACCTACACGTTCAGCCAGTTCCCTCTGAGAAAAGCCTAGCTCTTTCCGCAATTGCGCTAATGCAACTGCTACTTCTAATCTTTGAGACTCTAACTCAAACTCTTTAGCGAAAGAGCTACTGTTTTTTTTCTTTTCTTCAATTAGTTGATTAATAGTTGTCATAGTAGTTCCCCCTTTTCATAAAGTTTTTTTACATTTCTAGCATGCTCGATTTCGCTTTTAGGAGTCTTTTGGGACTTCTTAGTAAATCCATGAGTAATTAAAAACTTATTTTCTATTTTTTGAAAATAAATTGCTCGTTGTATATTACTTCCAACTTTTGATCGAAGTTCATACAAATCTGAATCAATTTTTTTAACCCATTCCATTCGTTGCGCAATTAAGAATCCATGTTCTTCTGTTTTCTTAATAGTTGCCAATAACTTAGCTGCATCTTTTTCGGGAATAGAATTAATAAACTCAACGAATTCACTTGACCCATCTTTTCTTTTTACAAATTCAAATTGTGGTTTCTTCATATAACCATGATAGCGCATCTGCTATCATACGTCAATGAATTATCTTTCGATATCCTTACAGCCTCTTTCATTTTAAATAATTAAGGCGGATTTACCTTTTCTATATTGGATTTTACACTAACCATTCTCATTCACTTACCAGGTTTCCACAATCATCCCATTCATAGTTTGCTTTCTCAGCACTTTTCGCATACTTAGATAAATGCGAGGTTTGAGGAACACATTTATACCATTCTAAATCACTGAGATCTAGCTCATTTTGTTTGCCGTCTTTACATACAAACACCAACTTTTTATCATCCGTCAACAAATTTTCAACGTAAGACAATTCCACTATATCTTCATAAATGTCCAATTCAAAATAATCATCTTCATCCAAATACACATAAGCAATAACTAAATCCATAGCTTCCATTGTTTCCCTCCACACTTTATTTTTCAATATCTCCAAATTCCGCAAATCCTTTTTCATTTAAAATTGTTAATGCTGCTTCATATGTTTTTAGTTGTTTTTCAAATACCTTCATCTCTTTTTCCAATTCATTCTTTTCTTCACGTAACACTTTTACCTTTGCTAATAATTCTTGATCGTTTGGATTAAACTTCAAGCGTTCGTTTGCTGAGAGTAGTTTTTCATTCAGCTGTTTTTGCACTTCCTGCACAAGCAAAAAGTTATCATGAAAATCTTTTCCAAGAACTTTTGGCGCTTGATCACTACTTGCCTGTCTTGCAGAAATAATATTTAAAGCCGTAACCATTTCTCTCACACTTTGAATGGCTGAATTTTTTCTTTTCGGAATCGAACCACTTTCGCCAGATAGATATTTAGCTAAATTTGCACCTTTAACAAATTTATTTTGCTTACTACTATCTTCACTTAAAAAATAAAAGGTATCCTTATAGTTGAAATGAACTTCGTATCGGCCACCAGCTTTTTGCTCTAACATAAAATCTGGAATCTTCACTATCCCTGTTTCGTAGCGACCGAAAGAAAACTGTACATAGATTCCTGTCATAGTGTCTTTTTCGATTTGCCAAGGTTCAATTGTAAAAACCAAATCAGGTAAAGACTCCTTCTCTGCTTTTTCGTCTGAATATTTTTGTGCGATTTCTAGCAATGAATAAACTATTTTCGGATCATTGTGTTCCACTCTTTCGAGAATATTTTCTTCGTTATAAATTCTTCGTTTTTTATTTAATGTGTAGTCACGTGCTGGTCGTTCTTGCAGCATATCTAACAATTTAAAATTAATCACTTTGCCATACTCTTTCGATTGGTGATTAGGATCCACAGAAAGATTCAATTGTTTTGCTTTTGCTAAGAAATCGTCCCAACTCAAACTATGTTTTAACAAAAAGTTCAATCGCTCTTTAATTTCGATTCGATAATTTTGTTTCTTTCGATATTGCTGATATTTTGTGTAAGAATTTCTTTTCGCAGATTTTAAAACAGAAGCCCCATGAAAGTCAGCTACTTTGTCTGAGATATTTCTCAAATCTGCGGTCGTTCGTCGCTGCCAACGGAATTTTTTCAAGTCCACACTGGACGTTGTATTGAAAATTATATGATTATGCAAATGGTCTTTGTCTACATGGGTCGCAATGACAAATTCATAGTCTCCTCCTAGAAATTCTTTTGCTGTTTGTCTTCCTATTTCGTGAACTTCTTCTGGTGTTAGTTCATCGTTCGGATCAAATGATTGAATAATGTGACGAGCAATAACTTCTTGATTTTCTTTTTTATTTGACTGGCCTAATACAGATTTTGCCAATTGCCTGGTCAATCCCATTTCAAAGAACGCATTATTAACAGCATTTATTTTGTACCCACTGGTCAAAGTCTGATTTTTTGTTTTTTCAGGATTGAGAATATATTTAATTGCCCGTTCAAGGTTTTTTTCTTTTTTAATCGTTAATGTTTTTGTTGTTGGCATATTATTCTGTCCTCGTTAATTTTTGTATTTCTTGCAAAAGTATTTCTTGTGCTTTAACATAATTCATTTGAAGTTTGGCAAACTCTGACACCAAGTAGCTGACGTCCTCTTTTTCAACAATATCTGTTTGATTCAACTTATGTGCTATTTGGTTTAAGTTATTCCCAATTTTATTTAATTCGTAAACATATTGACCTGTTTCTGCAAGGGATTCCTTCAGAGTACTGAAATCAATTTTTACAACTCGCCCATTTAAAGACATCATACGAACGTAGTTAGTGAGTGTGCTTAAACCAGAACGCTGCATGTTACTTCTTATTTGTTTTTTTTCTTCTTCTGTCACATATACTTTTATAAGTTCGTTTCGGAACAAGTTTTTCTTCATCATTCTATTACCTCGTTCATTAGTTAAATGTACTTGCCAAGGCTACGCCTTGGCTCAGAGCCGTAGCGGAAAAACCGTCCGCCCAGGGGAGCGGAGCTCCGTCTCTGGCAAGCGTAGCAAGGTGGGTACACCTTGCGCAAAAATAAAAAAAGGTGAAAATGAAAAATCACAGATTTTCCACTTTCCCTTCTTTTTAATTTTAAACTTGGGGCATGCCCCAAACCCCATTTCTTTTTCACTTTTCTTTCCTGTAAATAAATATTTCTTGAAGCTCCTGAAGGAGCTTTCTATAAGAATGTTCAGGTATGTCCTGCAAAAAATCTTCTAAAAAAGCCAGACTAGAAATGTGTACACTGACAATTTCACCACTAACTTTTTCCAGATTGTGACGTTCTGCTTTCAATTGTCCAATCATTTGTTTTATTGGTGGTACAGTTGGATCTGTTTCTGCTTTTTGTTCATAGTCATCTGAAAGTTTCCATAAGTAATATTGACTCAACGGTCGCTTTTTAATCGCTGTCTTCATCGTTTGTTCCTTCTGACGTTTCTTTTACTTTTTGTAAATAGTCGTCCATTCTAAATGGTGTTTCTGCTTTTTGTTCTTTCTTATTTTCTTTTTCTGTCGCAATGTTGGCCACAGCTAACGCTTGTAATTCTTTTGCTCGCCGAATTTCTTCTTCCAAACTTTCACGAATCTTCACCGGTTCTTTTTCTACAAACCGTTGTTCAAAGGATTCTAAGAATCGCTCACTTTTAACAATCACATTTTGCAACAATTGTTGAAACTTCATTTTTCCATTTTGCTGTGACCGTAAATGTTCTAAAAAATCAAAATCAAGTAATATCGGTTCTAAACCAAACACCATAACGATGACAGACACCACACTATCATTTTCAAAATTTGTTAGCGAATCAAACGTATTTCCTTCACTTCTCACTATACATTTTACTAAATCAATCAACACTTCTTTTTCTGTTTGCCCTGATTTTAAATGAATCCTATAATCGTCTACTATGGATTGTTCCAGCTCTTCAAAAACAATTTCTTTCTCTGTCATTTTTTCTAAAACAGTAAAAAGCTGCTTAGGATTCGTTTCAAATTTCCGTACTGCAAGTCTTCCTTCTGTCTCTTCTCTTTCAAAATATGGAACAATAGGGATGTGTTCTTGGGCATTAAATGACGGTCCCTTTTCTTCCAAAATTTCTCCCGTATCCCTATCAACTTTAGGACTACTTTCTCCTAATAAGAGAACTGGTTTTGCTTCATTTTTAATTGTTCTATTCTCTTTTAACCAGTCATGAACTTCTTTTATTTCAGAAGTTTCTGCTTGCTGGTACAACAATAATAATCGATTAAGAACTGAGAGATTTTTTGATTTTACAACACTTCGTAAAAAACGTTGATAAAATTCTTTTGTTGTCCAATCAAATAAATGATCATACACATAGGAGGATACAGCGGACGATTGGCCTTTTTCTAAAAGACCAATAATTTCTTCATTCGCTTTAAATGATTTTTTTGATTGCTGTTGGAACGTGTTTCTTAAACACTCCAATAACATTTCTTGTGTTTCTTTCCGATAATGTTTTTGATCATTTCTATAAAAATAAGCTAAAAACATTTCACGGGCATTTTCAATTTCTTGTGGGGAAGGTTTTGCTAGTTGCTCTTTTGTCTTGTGCCAAACTTCTTGCAAAAATCCTTGTAGTAACGATTCTAAATGATACGAATCCACTTCCGTATCCGGAAGTAATGTTTCCTCTTTTTTGTATTTCTTCCAAAAAGACTCAGGTAATTCTTCAAAAAGAGACTGAACAATGGAATAAAAATCTATCGTTATAACTACTTTAGGAAGATCACTTTTTTCCGGTAATTGCGCTTTAGGATTAAATGCCTTTGAGAATTCAAATAGTTCCTCTTCTGTTAAAGGCGTTCTCGTTAAGAACGCCTCATCGATTAATCCATACGGTACGCCTAAAGCGGTAGAAGCGTATTGAAACGCTTCTACAAACAACCCGTTAGGATTTTTTACTTCTTGTTTTTTTAAATAATCGTAGATTTCATGGGCATGTAATGCAATACTGAGTGCCGTCACTTCAGTATCTTTTTTCATTTGTTTTATGAGTTTCCGCTTCTTTGGCAGATTCTTTTTCTCATAATCTTCTGGAAACAATGTGGGCATATTTTGGCCGCCTCCTTTTGTATAATCATAATAAATAGTATTTATTCTCAAACAGTTTACTAACGATCCAATTTTACATTATTCAGAATCTGTACGAGTACATGTCTTAACGCTTTTACATAATCTTCTAACTGATAAATATTATCCGCTCTTATCATTGGTATTCTTACTTCATATTTCACCCAGCCTACGTCTACTCGCTTTAATTCAACAGAAAAGATTGAACCATAAACAATAGATAGCAATTTTTGTAAATTTTCCAACTCCGTAACTACAAGAGCTGAACGACAATAACCTAATTCAAATGAACCATCATCAAAAACTTGGATATCAATACATTCACTTGAACTGCCAACTACTATACTACCCTCATCTGTGATTCTGAAATCATTGAATCCATTATATTTCGTATCAATAAAAGACAAGTTTAGATCAAAAGTGTAATCTTTTATTTCTGAATTTGGATCTAAATAGTAGAAAGTACCCAAGTCTTTGAGTCGTTCCATCAATTCTTCATCATTTACTCGCTTGTTGAACATTTCTAATTTTCTCCTACTTCCATTTCTACTTCTTCGTTTGTCGCTGTTTTTGAATTGTTTTCGATCGTTGATTCCAACGCCTGAATCAATTCTGCTTTTTCTTTCGTCGACAACGATTGAATAGACTCTCTGTCTTTCTCTGTCACTTCTAACCCTAGTTCCTTACTAAGCTTTTCAATTTTCGTTAGTTGATTATTTTCATTTATGGTGAGTTTAGATTCTTCTGTCACCACAACACTTTTATCTGTATTTTCAATACCTTTTGTTTCACTTTTTGTCTCTTCCGTTTCTTTTTCCGTTGATTTTGAAATTTTTTCTTCATTTTTGATCAATTTTGGTGCTTCTACTGTCGTTTTTGTTTCTTCTAGGTCATTTGCCTTAGATTCTTCCACAGCTGCTCTGCCAGCTTCTGAATCATTCTTAACTACTTCTGATCCTTTTACTTCTAAAAATACATTCTGATCTATTTTATTGGAAACACGCTTTAATTGATCATTTATTTTTAAAATCTGATGGTTAATCGAATTCTTCACACTCAACCGAATATCGTCCAAAGTATCTGTGATTCGAAACACAGTGCGTTCTTTTTTTGTCGTTAAATAGTTTTTCAAATTCGTTTTAAATTCATTTAAAATCTCTTTCATATTTTTCTTCATTTTTGTTGTGGCAGCTGTTACTTCTTGTTTCGTGGGCTCTTTCATCGTGTCAATCGTATGGGTGTACTGGCCAATAAGTGCTTCTACTTTTTTCATGTGTTGATCCAGGAGTCTTTCAATGTCCGCTTTATTAATGCTTGCTTGTTGTTCTTGCGGGATTTCCTTTAACGTTTCGTCTACTTCTTGTTTAAACCCTTCTAACACATAAGTAACTTCACGCACAACCGATTGATTTTTTAATTCTTCTGTATTGGTTGAAACTGGGGCCCCTTCTGAAAGTGAAGGTACAGTGTCTTTATTAGAGGGGGCTACTTGTTCCGTAATTGCCACTTTTAAATCCCTCGTTTCTTCTACACCATAGGTAGAAATACATTTATCTGCAACACCAATGAGCGCTTCTTTTTGCTCAGTCAACCGTTGAATATCCTTGTCAATTTGTTCTCTGTGTTCCCAACTCTCACTCTTTGATAAATCTTCTTCACGTGCTACAATAGCTTTCTCTAATTTCCCTATTTCCTCAATCACTGGTTTTAAATGTTGAGTATCCCTAACCTCTAATTCCAACTGCAAAAGGTTCATTTGTGTTTTTACAGCGGCCGCTACCGCCCATTGATTGTTCTGTCTGCTTAGCGCATGTTGGCTTTCTAGCAGCGCAATGGCTTTTTCTAATGCGTCTGGGCGCCCTGTTGCCAGTTCAGCTTGTACAGTCTGATGAATGGTATTTATCAATTCAGTTTCAGCTTTTTGGCGTGATTCGTAGACTTCAAGTTCTTTGCTTTCTTCTTTTCGCTCATGTCTGTCTTCCTCAACGAGTTCTTGCTCTGTTTGAGCTATAGCTACTTGTTCTTCAGGAAGTGGAACGCCTTCTGATACAGAAGAATCGTCCAATAAAGAAGCAATCTGTTCTTCATTAAACGACTCTGGTTGTTGGATTGTAGGTTCTGTGCTGTTTTGTTCTTTTACTTTTGAATGCGTTGTTTCTTTCATACATTTCGCTCCCTTTAACAGTTCTTCTACTCGTTGTTTATGCGCTTCAGTCTTTGGAAAATAGGTCTCAGAAGGAATAAATTCCCCTTCAGTAGTGAGTTCTAATGCTACCTTTGGCAACCCTTTAACAAAATACACCATAGGATTTTTTGCCCACGGTGTTATTTCTTCACTAGCAATTAAAGTTGCTGCGTGTTCACTTAAGTTTCTTTGCGCTTCTGTTACTTGTGCTTGCAACGCTTCTAACTTTTCTAATTGCTTTTCATACTTTTTAATCGTATCAGCTGAATACATGGACTCTCCAGATAGATACTTCTCAATTTCTGCTTTAATAACAGGAATATTTTCAACGGTCATAAGCAGGCCGCCTTGTTTATTTAGCCCTAATTCTTTTGCTTCTTTTTGATTTTCTAATTTTGACACTCGTTCTGCCTGGTCTTCAACTTCTTTGGCTAATCTACGGACACTCGTTTCTAGTTGTTCTTGCCGATTTGACCAGGAACGACCATTTCGTTTGTCATTCATTGGCTGCCCATTGGTTAGCGCTTGGTGAGCATACATTTCTTGAATTTTTTCTTTGTATTCACTTTGAAGCCGGTTTAACTTCCGTCTAGCCTGACCCAACCGACTATTATCATTCATTGGTTCTTCAGAAGCAGTCCTATCTGTTTCTTCAGTTGGGAAGTCAGTTTTTGACTCCGCCAAACCGTCTAAACCAGATTGTTTCTCACGTTTATTTTCTAATGTAGGTACATGCTTCGGATAATTTTCCATTAAACCATGTTTCTCTGCCGTTTCCCACAAAGTCTCTGGAATATACATGATCCGTTCATCAACTTGTTGAGACAACCACTCATTACGATCTTTTTTAAAGGCTGCGATATCTTCAGTTAGCTCTTTTGCGTAACGGTTAACTAATTCTTGCTGTACCACATTATTTAATCCAGAAAAAACATGATGTTTATCTTCTAATCCGTATTTTTCAAAGGCAAGATAAGCGTTCACTGGATTTTCTGTATAGATAACAAGCAGTTCATTTTGTGCCTCTCTAGGTAGAGCTGCCCATTTTTCCAATTGTTCCTCTTTTTCAACCAGCTGATAAAAGGAATCAATAGAATCTTCATACATTTCTTGAAAGACAGTTCGATCAACAATTGCTGTTAATAATTGGGTAGTACTGTTGGAATACGCACAGACCTCCGAACCATCAAAAAGATACAACGTATCGTTAGGCTGAGTAAGCATGTCTCCTAGCTCCTCTCGTGCCATATTGGTCATACTTTTGATCGTATCCGTTTGATTGGCCACTTCTTCATATTTTTTCACTTCCGACTCTTGCCATTGAATGGCTGCTTCTTTTCCAAGTAACGTCAATTCACAATTTTCTAATGCTTCACCTATAGACAGTTCTTTACCTTCATTTTGGATAGACAGCTGTTTGATCCGATCCAGTGTTTCTTCACTACCGCTCTTTTCTATTTTATTTTCCTGTTGTTGCTCAACTACTTCAGCTTTTATATCCACTTTTTCTTCCTCCTTGTTTAACGTCACAATCGCTGCTTTCAAGGCTGGAAACTGCTGATCAAAATAGGCGGTCAACTCTTCTCTCATATCCTTATCAAATAGAACATACTCCAGACTCGTTTCATAGATATCATTTGTTTTTAACAAAGGACTTCTAAAACCAGCTTCTGAAACATAAATCTCAAAGGCTCTGGCAAAAACTTCTGTCGGGGCACCATAATAACCAGCCTTTTTTCCGACATAAGTTTTAGCCGCTTTAAAACGAATATTTTCTCTATACCTGGTCACAATCGGTTTAAACTCTTCTGACATACTAAGTAATTTGCCATCATTGACGCCATAATCAAGTGAGTGCCCGTATTCATGGATAAATGATTGAATCCCTACACCACCAATCTCGTCTCCTGTGTCACGAAAATCTACCGCAATCGTATGCTTACTAGGAACGTAAAGACCTAGCGCATTGTGATTCCCTAACTTTCTTAAACGTAGATCTGGTGCTTTATCCCCTGTTTTAGGTAAGATTGCATGTACTCGTTCCATTTCTGTTTCAAATTGCTTAAATAGTTTTAAATCCACCTCATTATCAATTTCCACATAGTCAAAATAGTTAGTTAAAGACGTAGTGCTCATCATTTCTAATGTCTCTTTGTTAATGTGTTTCTTTGTTTGCCAAGCAGACGCTCTGGTTTGTTTATCAATCTCTTTTTCATATTCACTCTGAAGTAAGATATCATAGGTGTTTTGAATGTAATTTTGAATAAAGGAAATGATCTGGTTTTTTCTACGATCTTCTTTGAGATTTTCTGGATAAAGGTAGCGAGTGAAGCCCCCGTCTTTTAAAACATAAGGAGCTTCTTTCATAAAGCCGCCAATTTTACTTTCATCACGTGGTAATGTGGCCAAAAATTCGTCTGTTAGTTCTCCATCCAAATCCTTTTCAAAGCGATCAGCATGTTTCTTTCCACTATATTCTGCGCTCGATAACTTACTTAAAAAACTTTCTAAATGCGTTCGTTCAAAACCTAACGGTTCTTCATTTGAATCAAACTCCATTAGTATATCTCGTTGTAGTTTGTCATACCCAATGGCTCGGTTCATGTTCCCTATCGCCATGTAGGTAAATTCATTCACTTCTCTATGTGCAAAATAATAAAACGTCCCATGTTTTGTTCCAGATTTGTTTTCTGGATCCAATAACACGTACGTTTTTTTAGTCGTTGTTTTTTGCTCGTCACTCGTTGTTCTATTGACTAGTGTCATGTAGCCTACTTTTCCGTCTAATCGCTCACCTAAGAACGTACGGTCAACTTCTCTAAGCGGTTGTACCGTCACTTCTGCTTGCCTTTGGACTCCTTTAGAAGTCGTCCAGCGGATTTCTTTTTCTCCTAAAGGAAACCCATTTCGATTCCGAATCATCGTATCTACCGCTCGTTGTTCGTCTTCTTGCGTCCATGTCCCATTTTTGTATATATTATCTGCTAATTTCCGAAAACAGGTGTACAACGTATCTTTTTCCGTAAAGACAACTGGGGAAGATTTTGTCGTACCATACTTTCGTTTCAGTAAGGACGTTAATTCACTTTCCATCTAAGTTAAACCTCCTGATTTTCCGGTTCTTCTAGGCTACGTTGAAATTGTTCTTCTACTTGCATAAGTGCAGATACTGCACCTTTTTTAAACTCCGTCATTTCGCCTTTTTGGTAGTCAGTAACTAGCCGTAGAAGAAACTCGTGAAATAATTCTGTATTAAATTCTTTTTGTTCTTGTCCCATAATTTCCTCCTAATAGTTGTTCTTCTAAATTTCCATCATTTATCAATCGTTCCAAAAGAACCTCGTTCATTTTTGCTTCATTATAATTTTTAGTAACAGTTATTAAAACAAAGAAAGCAATAACTACGGTAAATAGTAAGCACACACTTGCACCTTTAAACACAAGTAGGATATATTCTTCTAATGAAAGAGTAGTTTTAAAGGATACTTTGAGTTGATCATACATAGTAAAAAGTGCATGAACTTTCGTGAATAGCCAATATACAATTCCCATTGTTGCGAATAGTACACCTACAACAGTTATAGGAAAGGTATATTTCTTAGCACTTACTGTTGCCTTTGCCCTAATAAACAAATAATTAAGTTCTTCTAGTGAATATCCCTGATAACCTGTACACTTTTGCTTCATATACTCGATCGTGCGTTGTTGGTTATATGATTGAAAAGAAAATGTCATTAGTTTCCTCAGAAATTGTTCCATAGATTCCTCCTACAATTCCATAGTTTGTGTCTCAACAACTGGTTGAGACATTTTAATTTTGGTAATCATATTTTGTAAGGTACGTTCTTGGGCTTTTACCTTTAATAGTCCCTTACGGACTTTCAACTCATCGTTCCAGTCATTTTTCCTTTGTCCCTCATGACATTTGGGCATATGGGGAATGATAGGAATATTTTTCAATTTTATTCCTTCATAAAAATCTTTTCCTGGTGTTATGATTTTGCCCGATTTAACATCAAATTTCGGCTCATCATTATCTACAGCCAGTACGATTCTTAACTTTTCAAAAATTTGTTCATTCTTTTCGCAAAGATCATTGATTTCTTGCAGCCACTCTTCCAGTCGCACTTTTTCATTAATCGCTTTCATTTCTTCAGAACTTGTACAAAGGGCGTCCACAACTGCTCTAGAAACAACCCCTATGTTTAGTCCATTCATTGCAACCAATCGGCAATTACTCAGTTTGTCTTTGTAAATTTCATAGTAAGACATCATATCAATGGGTGCTTCAAATGCAACAACAGTAAACGGATTTTCAGGAGTGGACTTTCTAAATTGTGCCTTGTCACCAATATCGACTACACACCCTCCTTTATTCCTGGGTAATGTTCGCTTTAGACGACCATTAGTATCTGGATATAATTCTTTGTTATACCAAATTCCTTGACGGGCACCGCCAATGACTTTCCCTTCTACGTCAAGGTGTTTAAAAACAATCATAGGTTCTGTTTTACCTGTTTCATAATCTGTATGAATTGCTTGTACCATGACTCCTTTATCCAGAAAAAAATTGATTGTCTCATCAGACAATCCCCGTTCTTCTTTTAAATATTTTCGTGCATAGTCAAACGTTTTCGTTTCCTTCACCTTATAAACAAAAGGCTTAGGTTTTGGCACTTTAGTAATATCAAACGTTCCTACTTCTGCTTCTAACAAAAAATGCAAGGCTTCTTTAAAGGAAACATTATTTACCACTTTAACCATTTCAATGACGTCTTTTCCTAGATAGTCATTCCCTCTAGAAAACCAAGAGAAATAATTTTTATCTGGGTTAATCACAAAACTATCATGTTCTGACCACTGATAATTTCGACCGACCCTTTTTAGTTGCATGCCCAGCATTCCGGCCACATCCAAAATGCTTTTTTGTTTGGCTAACTCTACTAATCTGTTTGGATTATACTTACTCATAAACTCCCTCCCAAAAAGAAAAAGCAGACGTTGTCAATAAACAACATCTGCTTTTCTCTATTTTATTGTTTTAGTGTACCCTCTACTCATGTATCCCTTAAACAAATATCTTTCCTATGAAGTTCTAAGTGGCGATCCTTAATTTTAAATCCAAATTTTTTATACACATAATCACGTCGTTTCTTATTATTTAAATCTTCTTCATCAACTGGAGAAAGTTCGCCAATAATAATCAAGTCCTTATTATAGTCCATATGTGTTACATATCTTAAAAACTCATTTAATAAAATCTGACCATATCCTTTATTTCTTTCCTCGTTTCTTGTAATAAAATCAAATATCTTAAGATACTTGATTGGGGACAACTCAAACTTGGAATAATTAATTACCTTAACATCTATAAAACTTAATTCCAGTGGTGAATTAAATTCCAACAACTTACAAAGCGCAAATCTCATGTTATTTAATTGGCCGTTTTTATCTATCATTAAATCAGCTGTAACAATAAGAGATTTCCCATTATATTCCAAATAACTCAAAATCACTTCTGGTTGTTTATTATAGTACTGTAGTTCAGAAATCGTTTTAATTCTTTTGTCCAATTTACGAACTTGATTGATTTTCTCGATATATTCATTTTCCAAAGAGATTAATTCATCTAATAAAGTATCATACATTATTTTCAATTCTTTTTTTCTTATCCAAAATAAATTCATCTAATTTTTTATCCATTCCCATTAGATCACTTGAACCGATAATCGCACTCTTTATCCGACATTCAAAATCATGAATTTGTCCAATGTCATTTTTTTTAGCATATTCTAAATCTAAATCAAGCAACTTAAATAATGTCAAATAGTCTGCCGGCTGTCTACGTTCTCTCGCTCTTCTAAACGCTACAACATACATCGACGATCCCTCCATCGATACTCGAATATCCTGATTAATTTTAGATAATTCTGTGCCCTCATGATAAATTAAGTCTATCATATTTTGTGAATATTGTTGCAACAGATATAAATCTGAATAATTTTTTTTAAGTTGTGTAAAGTCTTCATGCATATTTCTTCGCTCCTTATATTCATCTTCTAATGTAGTAGTATATTAAAACAAATCCTATCCATTTAAATGAATCTTACGCTTGTTTTAATTTTCGCCGTTCCACTAGATCAATCGGCGCATGTTGCTTTTTTCTTTCCACTTCTTCAATCACTTGACTATGCTCCCGATTAAACTCTGCCAACGCCTCTTTAAAGTTTGATTCTAACCCTGTATTAATGGCTTGTTGCCGTAGTTGAAGCTCGTCCATTTTCCCTTGAAGAATGCGAGAAAGCTGTTCTGTCTGTTTGTCGTATTCTTCTTTAATGCTTGAATCAAGCTTATTTTTATAGGTGGTTTTAATTGCTACAACCTGTTCCTCATTTTTATTTTGAAAGACCTGGTCAATTTCTTGTAACCTTTGTTGGTGTCGTAAATTTTCTTCCTGAATGCTTTCTTCTTTTTGTTTCGATAACTGTTGGCTCAGTTCATTCAGCTGTTGCTCTTCTTCCATTTTTAGACGTTTAGTGAATTCTTCTTTAATCAATCCACGTTTATCCAGTTCTTGAATTTCTTCTTTAATTTTTGCGGTTTCTTTTTCGACAAATGTCATTAAAACTTGTGAAACTTCCGCTTTTGTAGACAATAATACATCTTGGACAATAGTATCATGCTTCGATACAGCGGTTAGTTGTTCCATGTGCTCTGACAGCTTGTCTTGTTCTGACTGTGCCTGGGACTCTTCTCTTTCTGTGATTACTTTCTCTGTAAAAAGAACTGGCTCAACTAGCTCTGTAATATTCATTGATTGAAGGTTTCTTGTTAATCTATTCATTTCTTCTCGCTGCTCTTTAAGTTCCGTTTGTAGGGCTTCAAATACTTCTTTTGATACTTGAATCATATCCGGAGTTTCGGAGGTTTTATCCTGAATAGTAGTACATTCTTTTTCTCTCGTTTCTTCACGAGTACTTTCAGAAGGAACCGTTACTTCTTCAGACACAGGCTCATTCACAGATTCTGTTTTTTCTGTGTGAAACAGTTCGGATTCAAAATCTTCTAAGGTCAATGGTTTCGACTCCTGTTCCTCTTTTTGAACTTCTTTTTCAACCGCTTCATGATCAGGATCACTTACTAAAGTTTCGTTAACAGAATAGGTTAATGGTTTTTTTGTAAAAAACGGTGACAATGCGTCTAACCAATTAAACGATTCTTCCTGTGGTAAATGAATCACTTCTGAATAATACACTTGCGATTTCAAATCGTTTTTTACTTTGGTAATTGTCACGTTCCCTTTAAGATAATCTCTTCTAAAGCGATTATTTTCGTCAATTAGGTGATTCACTAATTCATAGGGATCCTTTACCTCTTTTTGTATAAATGATTCACACCCTGAAAATTCGTAAACAAATTTTGGTTTTCTACTAAATAGCCCCATGCTCATTCTCCTTTGTTAGATTATTTTCTTGATTGATAGTTGATTGAACAGAAGAAAAAGGAGGAATCACTTGTTTTTCACTCTCTTTTAATCGTTTTACTGCTTCTTCCAATGTCAAATCCATTTCTTCCATAGTTGATCGGAAAACTTTTACCTCTTCTTCAGAAATCTGTGCCTGTAGCTTCTTAATTGTCCCATTTAATATCTCACGTTTTTTCATGGTGTCATTTAATTTTTCTCGCAACTTTTCTATCTTTGATTGACTCATATTTTTCACTCCTTAACGATTGGTTACGTCTTTAATTTGTGTCACTTTATTGTCAGAATACCGCAATTGAAGTTCTTTAGATAAAACCGTTCCAGACTTTTGATAAGGTGCCTTTTGTTCTATTTTCACCTTAATGTTATACAGGTTCTTATCTGATGTGTCTTGATAAATTTGCGACGATAAATACCGACTGGAAACAAGTTGTGTAGAATTAGACGTATTGATCTCTTTTTTCTTCTCATACGTTTGAATCAATTCTTTTAGTTGTTCACTATCTGCCTCAATCGATTGTGCTTCATAACATTCTTTACTCATTTGTTCTTTTAGTAGTTTAGCTCTGTCTGAAACAGATTTATCTTGAAGCTCCCAAGTATAATACACACTAAGAAATTTCTTTACAGCTTCCGTTGCGTCCTTTTTTTCTGAAGACGACGAGTCAATGACGCTAGATTCTGTTTGTGCCATACTACTTCTCGTGATTTCTGTTGCCCTAGTTGATTGTTCCGTTGAAAGACTTGTCTGTTTTGAATCAAACGTATCGCTTTTTGTGAGCGTCGTACTTGTTGCTGGAGTAATCTGCTTTTCCGAGTCAAGCACTCGAATGCCTAAATATATAAGCCCACCTAAAACTATGACCACAAAAAGTCCACCAATACTTAAAAACAGTCGTATTTTTCGTTTGTCTTGCATACTTTACTCTCCTTTTACATAATAAATTTACTTTTTCGGTGGGTGTATGACCGAAGAAATCCCTCCGGATACATAAGTAACCGTCCATGTTTTTAAAGGCCCTGGATTTTGATCGTAGAGTAAGAACTGGTTGTTCCCTAGAATCTTCCCTACAACGCCGGTATGGCCGTACAATGAGTCTGCCACCCATGACCCCATATTTGCCCCTGCATGAAAATTAATGATATCTCCTGGTCGAATATCCTTGTATTTTGGTTCTTTTACTACTGTCCACTTCCATTTATCCCAAGGATAATCATTACCAATTTCACTAGCCTTCACCCCATTTCTTAGGATAATTTCAGGGGTAATAGAGTGCGCATAGTACGCAGTAACGGCGTAACACTGTCCCGTGATACCACCAAACTCTCCACTAACTTCTTTTCCGAGAAGTTTGTCTAATACTGCTAGTCCGGCGCCTCCTCCGCCACCAATCGGCCCATAACCTCCTGGTGGCTTAGGGGTTCCTCCGTGATCGTCGATCCATTTATCTAATTTCTCTGCTATTGCCGCTCGTGGCTTGCCTGCGTCTAATTTCGTCCAGTAAACAAATTGACCTGGCTTTAATGTATTGTTATGGAAAGCTTTTGCTCGTTCGTCCATAATAGCAATCGTTGTATTACCATAACTATCAATTTGTGTGCTTCTGAATTCGGAAACTGCTCGAGTATTGTCCCAAGAAGCACCTTGATTTGGATCATTATCAAAAGCACCATACCCAAAAATATTCGCTTTTGGATAGTCATGCGCCACGCCTGCTGTTCCATAGGAAGATTCCATTTGGGCAAAGGCCACCAACATTCGTACGTCAATTCCTGAAAGAGCCTGTAAACGAAGAAATTCTTTTCCTGTGGCTCGATTATCAACAGTAAATCCTTCATTTTTGATAAAACTATCAATTTGTTCTTCTTTAATCCCATATCGCTGGGCTAACAACGAAGAATGATAGGCGTCTTTTCCGTCCCAATGTTCAACATACATTTCGCCACTATCTGAAGCTGAACTATTTTGACTATTTAAAAGTAAAAGAAATCCGAACAAGAATAAAAGAAGAAAACTAACAGCTGCGATTATCCAACCAATGGGATTACTTGAAAGAACAGCGCTAGCCATTCTAGTAATGGATTGAACAATCGTTTCACGTACTTTTCTGGTCGCTTGTTTAGCAGTCTTTCTACGTTTGAATGACTTTTTTAAAGGTTTCTTCGTATAGTTTTTACTTGTAACTATCTGTTCTTTTTTTCCTAAAAATCGCAAATCGTCTAACTTACCGTTCGTCACAGACTTCGCATACTTTTCATTCTTACTTGTAAATCCATGAATTTTCTTAGTTGTCTTTATCAAACGATTCCCTTGAGTAGTACTATTTTGAAAATGCTGTAGTCCTTCATTTTCTTCTTCCTGATTCAAAGCATTCAGACTTCTATCTATAACCTTTTTGGCACTTACTTGTTTTAAAGATTTGGAAAAAGAAGCATTTTTTTCTTGTTTTTTGACTTTCTTTTTTTCTTTTGCCTTTTTCTTTTTTATCGCTTGTTCGTTACTTGCGACTTCATCCTTTGCCTTTTTTTTAGCTTCAGTATTTTTCTTTGTATCCTTTAATGGAGATTTTTCTTCTTTTATTCCTTGTTTCTTTGAAGAATGTTCCTTCTTTTTATTAAAAGAAGATTCAAAAGTCGTTGTTGGCTTCTTTTTTACCTTTATTGACTTCGTTTCATTTTTCTTTTCAATCCCTACCCCATAGGTTGCTCTCTGTTTAAGTTTTGAAATCGTTCCTTTTTGAATCCGCAGTTCCTTACTTTTCACTTTAAATTGGACTTCCTTCTTCAAATGGAAACGATCTTTTTTGTACTGGTTAATTTGCATAACTTGTATCCATCAATTCAAAAAGTTTGGTATCTTCTGGAATCTTATTAGAAAAAGGAATGATTTCCCCTCCTGCAATAATTAACCCTGACCCAACCTTTGTGTTTTCTAAATACATGGCTTGCTTTTCAGTCAATTTAAATCGCTCAATCAGCGCCTCTAACACTTCCCCTTTTTGTTCAAGCAACACTAAAAACTCTGAATTGAACAAAATCGAGCGTCCTTCTAAAGTTGATAACATCGTTTCCGCCGACTGAGTCATAAAGGTAGGACATCCTCTGTATTTACGGATACGGGCATAGATTTCTGCTGCTTGTTCTCGTAAAATTGTTGGTTGAGTAGGATTGATAATGACTTGGAATTCGTCAATGTACACATACGTTTCTATTCCTTTTGCTCGATTCTCAACTACCTTATTCCAGACACGATCCAAAATTGCTAAATACCCAAATGTCTTCATTTCATTTTTTAGTAAATACATGTCATAAATGGTTAAATTACTATTTACATTAACGTTTGTTGCTTTAGCAAACATATTCAGTGACCCTTTAACATATAAACGTAACCCTTCTAACAATTCCTGCGCTGCTCCACTGGTATCTCTGCCTAACACGTCATACCATTCTTGTAAGGTTGGTGTCTCGTATTCCTCAAAGGTTTGAATGGTGACCTCATCAATAATAGAACGTTGAGTAGACGAGATTGTACCCAATTGATTGGTAATTAAGCTAATTAAGAAATTTGATTTAATGGCTACTGGATCGTCACCCACTTCCATCGCTTCTGGATCGGCTAATTCAAGAATATTAATAGACGTATCGCTTCCTGGTGCCACTGTTACAACTTCTCCATCTAAAAAATCTGCAAGGGGCATATATTCTCTTTCAATGTCTAAAATAATAATCTCTGCTTTAGGGTTTCTTAACATTGTCGCAATGATCTCACTTTTTGCGGCAAAAGATTTTCCCCCACCTGATACAGCCAAGAATCCGCCATTCGCATTCTTCAACTCGCGACCCATGCGATTGATTAAGATATTATTTTTAGAGAGCTGATTAATCCCATAATACGTCCCATTGGCATGTTGTACGTCCTGACTGGTAAATGGTGAATTGATTGATATATTCGGTGTAATAAGATCACGAGTAAAGGTACGTTCAAAAGAAAGATAATTTTTTCCTAAAGGTAAACTGGAATTTAGTGCTTGTTCTTGCGTTAAATAAAGGGGTTCAAACACCGCACCAAACTTTTCACCGACTGCTTTTACCTTATCAATTTGATGATACAAGGCTTCTTTAGAATCGTCCCATACATACACAAAAAACGTAGAAGAAAGCTGCTTGTCCCCAGTTTCTTCTACGAATTCAATTTGTTCTTCTAAATCATTTTGTAGTTCTTTTACCGTACGTGCAATATGTTTGGTTGAGTACCCTCTCTCACTTGCCTTCATTTCACGTTTCATCACGTCTTCGCCAACATTCATTGCTTCTGTACGAAGCTTTTTATTTGTTTTGGCAACAGAGTACGGATCCGCATGAATGGTAATTACCATTTCAGCTTCGGCTTCTGTTAATTCTTTAAACATATTATCAGAGAGATTTTTAGGAAAATCCCTCAAATAAAGGACTTGTCCGTAGTGTTCATCCATTTGGAAATCAATTTTACCAGGCTTTTTAAAGTCCAAATAATTCGGAGCGATTAAATCTTTGGTTGTACAATTGTTTCTAGCAATATCTTGGTAATCACCATAAAGTGGCTTTCCTGGCCGCAAGATTTTATTTAACGTACGTAACCGTTCCATACCGTCTTGTACGTCCATCGTTGCTCTTGTTCTCATTAATTCATCATAAAAAGCGTCACTAACATTTAATAACCGCTTATTGGCATTCCGTGCGTTATCTGCTTTCGTTCCTAAAGTAATAAAACGTTCCACTTTCCAATTGTTTCGCCCCAGATCATAATTGGTTTCAAGAATCTGATTTAATTCATTTCTTAACTCATCTCTTTGATCCCCTTGTAATTTGTAGGCTGTTTCTTCCATATACGCCCCTTTAGGGTTTTTGGTGACTAACAAGGTCAATTGAAAGTGTTCATTCTCAGATAACAAGTTGATGGCTTTGTTATACTGGGATAAAATCGTTTTTTGCTTCTCTGTACTGGCCGTTGTGTAGTTAATCGCACCTAGGGTATAGGTTTTTGAAAATTGATTATCCATCACATACATCAAGCCGTCTTCAAACAAAGCATTGTAATAGATTGAGTTTTGCGTACTCGCTGCTTGGATCTTTTTCTTACTTGGTTTCTGTTTCTTTGATTTTTTTACTTTTTTTGAAGTCTTTTGCGTCATATTTTTTTATCCTTTCGTTTTCTTTTTGATAGGTTCTTACTTGAATAGTTGTTTGGAATTTTAGGAGTAATTTTAACCATGTTGAATAGTTCAATCCATGAGGGCGCATCATAGCATTACAGCCAATTAAGCCAATAATCGGCATTAAAATAACTCGTAACAGCCCAGTTGGGATAAATTGATAAATAATATTACAAATATCTGCTGCTAGATATAGAATCAAGCTAAATACAAAGAACCATTGGCGCAGTGTTAGACTACCAAAGGTAGACTCTCTCTTAGAAGCGTCTTTAAATACTTTTATTTCCATCGCCTTACACCCCGAACATTTCTGAAGATTTTTTATGTGTTTGCCAAAGAACAATAATAAACACAATCGCTAAGATTAGATTTTGATAGAACTTGACGTCTGTGCTGACATCTAAAGGATTGCTTAAGCCAGCCAAGTGTAACGTTACTTCTGACAAGAAATGATAGACACCAAACACAACCATTATGACTGCTGGCTGAAATGAATACGCCAACACCTTTTTTAAGTATGTCTTCGCTATATGATCATGTTCTTCAGAAGCAAAAGAAGCCATCGGAATAGGCATAAGCGCTAACATCACATAGAGTTGGAAAAACCGTAACATCACAATAACCCACGTCATAACAAAAGCGGTCAAAGTAACCAATGCCCCAATAATCATTAACAGAAGAACCATGACCCCTTTTCTTAATACTTCAGAAGGATTAGTAATAGCCGTAAGTAACCCACTTAATATGGACATCATATCTGTAGACATTTCTACTTTGGGTAAAACAAACAAATTAAATGCACCGTTTGCTTGTTTAGAAATCAAGTTCGCACACCCTATGCCTAGCGTTAAAATAAATTGCAACGAATAACTAGACAAGCCAATGGCTAGCCCACTTAAGGCAGTACGAAAAGAAAGACCTTGAAACATTTTCAAGGTCACTATTCCGCCATTGGACGCATTCACTTTTTCAAAAATTTTCGCTATCTCAAAAACAATGAGCAGTCCTGCCATATACAGCGCAACGGTACGTGTCGAGTTAGAAACAATATTATTTACCCAATTTAACGTACTTTGGGAGTATTCGCCCATTGTTTGAGTGAGCATTTTATCTAAATCCATCGTCGTTCTCCTTTCGTATTCTTTAAGATCATTACATTCCGGGAGGGTTTGAGAAGATTCCACTAATTAATGTACCACCACCGATAATCATTAAAAGAACACCACCAACCAGCAACCAAGAACCTTCCATTTTCCCTTGTGAATCACCATTACGTCCAGATTGTGCTAATTGAACAATCCCCCATACCGCCATTAATAAACCGCCGCCAGCAATAAACCATTGAATTCCTTCCACAATTTTCTTTCCTGTTTCATTCGGATTTGCTTTTCCTACTACTAATGTTGCTTTCATTGCTAAATAATGTAATTGTTCTTTCATGTGTTCATTTCTCCATTCAATTTGTTTTTATTTTTTATGCAGCCCAATCAATATCTAAAACCAACGGTTCTGAAGAATCGTCCTTTTTACTATTTGCTTCAAACATTTCTAAGCTATTTCTATATCGTTTCACTTCATACCAATTTGGATCGCCCTCTTTGTGCCCAAATTCTTTTGCATGAGGGTGCTTCTTGTAGTTGTATTTTGGTACTTTAAACATTGGAACAGAAGCAATTTTAACTAAAGCATGTAAGCGATCCAATTCACCTACCTCATTCTTGGAAATCACGTCTTTTCCGAGCGGTTCACTTCTAACAACTCCCCGCTCTCGTTTTTTTACATAAATAGTCTTTCTTCCAGGACCTGCCTCTTCAGAGAAAAACTTGGTTGTGTCTGGCTCTGTAGATCCTGATAAGTAAATCCAGGCATCACAATTTCCAAAGAAAGATTCCCAGTCATCCTTATACATAGCTACCAATTGATTGACACTTTGTAACAAAATAGTGATACTCATTAAGCGACTTCTAAATACGGATAACGCTTGCTTAATATTTGGCACTTTTCCAAGGTTTGCGAACTCATCCATTAAGAATTGAATTGGAATCGTTGCTTTCCCACCTAACTCATTGTCTATCTTATTTTCTAGCGTTCTAAAGGCTAATAAAAAGATAAGCAACGGTAAGAAATTAAACGTATCATCCATATCTGGAATTTTCAGGAAGACGGCCGTCTTCTCTTCTACCCATTTTTCAATTTCTAAATTATCGTCTTTGATAAATTCTTTGACTTGTTTCAAATCAAATAAGGAGAAGCGAGTAATTGTAATAGCCAACACACTGTCTCTTGTTTTTCCTTCAAAGTTTCTAAGGAAGTTTAACCATTGTAGATACGCATAGTTTTCTGTGCCAAATTCTTCCGCAAAATTTTTGAACATAAATTCTAGCGGACTTTCTACGTCTTTATTTTCTCGTTTTAATAATCGAATTAGTGTACCTATTTGATCCAAGCTAGGCATAACACCATCGCCTTTTACTTTATCTGTACCACGGTAGCGGTAATACAAATAAGCAAATAATGCTGTAATCAACATTTCTTCTGATTTATCCCAGAAAGGTTCCCCTTTCTTTTCATGTTCCGCATTGGTTGCTCCAATTAACGCATTAATGACTTTTTTCAAGGTGATTTCGTCTTTCACATAAGCAAAAGGATTAAAATGATCCGTATTCTTTAACGTATCAAAATCCACTACTTTAATTTTATATCCGTTTCTTTCGAGCATTTTTCCTACTCTATGAACCGTTTGTCCCTTTGGATCTGTCAAAACAAAACTACCAATCATTTGCGCAATGTTTGACATAATGTAAGACGTTGTTTTCCAAGCCCCCGAGCCACCAACAACAATCACATTGTTGTTCCTGTTTAGCCGAGGATTTTTTCCTTCATAAAAATTCTTATAGCACCCTTGACCAAAGATAAGATTGTCAGAAAACTTCTTATTCCGAAATTGTTTCATTTCTTTTCGAGTCCCCCAACGACCACTCCCGTGTTCTTTACCAGGCATATACTCTCTAGTATCTCTAACAAGGTAAGCCAATGAAGCAGCGGTTAAAACAGCACCACATGCTAGCAACGGATTGGTAGCCGTTGAAAAATGAAATGGGTGATACGCAATTTCACGAGGTGTCTGAAGGACTTCCACAATCTTTTCTGTTGTGCCTGGTGCGTTCATAGCTAGCTCCGCTGCGCGATTAGCAACAAAACCGCCAATACCTCCCATCACCGCATAAGGGATAAACGATTGTTTCTTAGTCATTCTACAGGCCCCTCAATCAACTTGACTCGATTACCCATGTGAAAACTTGTCCACGTTGTTGTTTTTAAATCCACTACTTTTATGGTGTATCCTTGTTTTTTAAAAAATTCACACATGTCTATAGCTATTTCCCCTTTTACGTCCCTTACAATATACGGACGCTCGTTGCTTATCCTCTCTATCACAGTTCAATTCCTCCCTTTAAATCTTCAAAAAGTGAAAGCGATTCTAACGATTCCTTAGCCGTTTGCGTAGCTTCTTTGCTTCCTTCTTTGATTAAAGCTCCTTTTGACTGTTGTAATTCTTCTAATTTTGCTTGTTTTTGAACTTCTACTTGTTCTTTTGCCTGCTTAATCAATGTCTCCAAGGTCGGTTTCGTCACAGTTTCAGGATCTTCCAATATTTCATTTAATGTTCGTTCAATGGCTCTTGCGGCAATATTAGCGTCCTTCGCATAAAAATAGAGCTCCCTCGTTAAATCAGGCAGCTCTTTGATATGGAATTGTAGTCCATATTCCGTCATCATATTTTTTAATTGTTCTAAGTTGATATCTTTATCTAAAATCTGTGGTTCGGCTAACATTTTATTCGTAGCTAGTAGGAAGTCATACTCCTTTTCTCCAGCCTGTATTAACACTTTTTTCTCACAATCCCGAATAAGCTCCATTCGCTGCTCTTTCGGCAATTGCTTAAATTTTTCTTCTAAATCTGGCGAATCTGGTAATCCTAACTTTTCTCTTAACTCTTTAAACTTCTCCCAATCATTCCTACGATTCACTTCACCTTGCTTTTTTTGTTCCCTCGTGTTCGCAAATTGTTTCATCATAGATAGCATTCGGACAACTTGATAAAATTTTTGAGGGGTATTTTTAAACATGATTTGATAGGCTTCCTGTTGACTCTGGCTCATTTTTTCACCTCCATATATTCGTTTTTTGATACCTAGGTTCTTTTTTATTGAGAAGGCTTATATGTTTCTAAGCTAAAGTTTATCGAGCTACCAAAGCAATCTTAATGCCACAAAAAACGATTGAGATAATATACATAGATAGGGAAAAGTTTTTCTTGAACCTTCAATTTTTTCCAAGCAAATTTGACTTTTATGCTTGCTCTCTTGTCATGATTCTCCATGAAATGAATCAGATTCAAGTCAGCCCAAGTATACCTTATTTCATACCTCAATCTTTTTTTCCGTCGCAAACTACTAAGAATTCTAACGTTAGAAAGTATTGGAGTCGGAGCTTCTTTAGAATGTGAAAACGGCCCACTCTCTGTTTTAAAGTCAAAATTATAGGCTGGGACAAATGTCATTAAAGCAATTCGCATCGTTCTATACCTCCTTCTTACTTTTTACTACAAAATACACAACTATCGTACTAGTTGTGTACAAATTTAGTAATCGTATTTATTTGTTGCTCAAACATTGCTAGAAATTCCAGTTGTACAATTCTTTCTGTTTCCACCGTTTCTTTTAAAAAATCAACATAATCCATTAAATGTCGTTTTCCTAAATCTACCGTAGTCAAATTATGGACTACGTCTGCATACTGCCCCAAAAAGAAACGTTCTTCTTTGGTCATATCTTCAGAAAAGCAATATTCTCTAATGATAACGGCCAAATCATAAAAGATTGTATTCAGCAACATCGATTCTGCTTTAGAATTCACAAGGTTCACCTCTTATTCAAAGTCCTGTGGTAGACGTGCTTCCAATTCACTTTCTGTTTCTTTTTCCTCTTCCGGGAATTCGCCTTCTAGGTGCGCCTTTAAAACGATTAACAGATTTTCAAGTGTCTGATCGGTTAAGGTCATGCCTTTACCCATTCGTCCATCTGGTGACCAAGAACGTAAATCGTAAACTGGGGTACGACCATTATAGGATATTTTGTTTAACTCAATCTCTTCGTAGATTCCCTCACATGAAAAACCAAAAGAAGGACATTTTGAATGAAGTAAAGCAATTGTTGCTAATACAAAAACAAAACCATGAATTATTATGGATACAGCCGACATAATGAGTATAAAAATGCATCCTTCGCTTGAAGGAAGATCCCTGCTCTGCGCATTTTAGTAGGCAGTCCCGATAGGCTTTCTTTTCTTCGAGCTTATTTTCTATTTTTTATTGTTCTTTCCGTTGGAGACTGCTACTAATTCTTCAGTCATACTTACACGCTCCTTTAACCTATATACTTAACCAAAACTCGTTTAAAATACCTAGAATTAGCGCAATACTTAAACAGAGTAGCCAAAAACGAAGAACAAATTGTTTTCTTGTATACGTCTCAGTTATTAAACGATAGAATAAATAACTTGTAGCTATTAACAAAAAAACGATAATTAAAGGTGTTATATTTATAATCACTGGTTTCCTCCTTTTTTAGAAAATAAAGTAGAACAATTACTTCTAGTATCTTTCTTCGTGCATTTAGTTATGATACGTCACAAATTTCACCTGTTCCTCAATCACTTTCACTTTGACTACTTTGATATACACTATTCGGCCACTTGGATATATTACACCTAGTAAACGAATATCTTTCACATTCCCAACATACTGAATATCTGTTCTTTCTAAATTTCTACGTGCCAACAAATAATGAATTGTACTCTTTCCTTTATGTTGTGTAGGAAAGGGCTGTAAAAATTTGTTGGGTAAATACAATGTATGAGCTTGTCGTTTCACATCACTCTCCTTGTACTTGACCATTTCTTTCTCTCCTCCAAAAAATGTAAAGGGGACAAGCTTATGTATTGTTGTCCCCTTTAACAGCTTTTATTTACTTAATTGTTGACGAATACGACGATACTTCCGTAAAAGAGTGTCTCGTTTCCAAAATACAACTAACCCAAACAAAAGAAGCCAACCAATCACTTTCAGTAAGCAACTGCTTGGCGTATCACCTGTATTTGGTAATACTGTTTGGGCGACTTTTTCAATAGGATTTTCTTCTTTTGGTGTTAAGTCTTGTGACTTCTCTTTTCCGTCCATGTTATGTTCAGTATCTTTGATAAAATTATCTCCGTCTTTATTGTAACCAATCTCTTTGAAGTAGTAATGAGTACCTTTGGGGTCCTTCTTATAATCATAGTCTGCTTTAACTGTTTGAAGCATGTCTTCTTCAGCTACTTCATATTCCTTGATTCCAGAAGTCCAAACGTCTTTTTCTTTTCCATCAGAGGTGACAGAAACCAAAATCGTTTCAAAGCCACGTTTTGTTCCTGACTTAATATTAGTATGCTTGATTGTTACATCATCATACAGAGTCATGTCTTCGCCCCAAGTGAACGTTTGGGTCTTTCCATCACCTGTATGTGCCTTTGTAGAGATTTCTACTTCCGGTTTCTCTGGAACGATAGGCGTCAAATCTTGTGTTTTTTCTTTCCCATCTAGATTATGATCGGTATCTTTCATATACTTTTCTTCGTCTTTATTGTAGCCAATCTCTTTAAAGTAATAACGAGTACCTACTGGATCTTTTTTATAGTCATATTCTGCTTTAACTGTCTGAATAGTTTCTTTTTCTGCTACCTTATAATCAATTTTTCCTGAGCTCCAGACGTCTTTCTCTTTTCCATCAGGGGTGACAGCGACTAGAATTGCTTCAAATGCACGTTCTGTATCTACTGGAATATTTTCATGGGTAATTTTCACATCATCATATGGCGTCATGTCTTCGCCCCAGGTAAAGGTTTGCTCTTTACTTTTTCCATTATGCGCTTGTGTACCAATTTCTATTTTTGGTACTTCAACAGGTTTAGCTTTATCCTTCAGTAAATACGTACCTAACTCAATATTTTTCCCGTTAGCCAACTCTTTTTGTGTAATCTTTTGTTCGTTCAATACATTTCCACTTTTTTGATCAATCACAGTAAATGTGAACGTTTCTGTTTTCTTATCAAAAGAATGTTTGACTTCAATTGGATCAATGTTTTGATAGCCTTCAATACCTTTTGTTTCGATAATTACATAATCATCGATTGGCAAATCACCTAGTTTAAAATAACCGTTTTTCCCATCGACATTGTCAGCTGTAACAACTGTTTTTTCTTGTGTTCGTTCATTTGTAGCAGTAAATTCTACACCATTTTTAAAAATTTCATTCGTTTCATTTTGGATAACTTTCTGTCCGTCTAAATTCATACGAATAACATCGTCTTTGCTTTTTGCATCTTTAACAACAACTGCTGTGTTTTGATCTTTATACGTTAATTCAACAGTATATTTTTGAGGATCTAATGTGTAACCAATAGGAGCTACTGTTTCTTTCCAATAGTAGCTGCCAAGTTCTAGCTTGTCCTTGGTAGCAGTTAATTTATTATCAAGGGTAAACTCTTCCAATAGAGTTCCATCAGCTTTAAACAGCCCATATTTAGCTCCTGTCATAGGGTAATTAGGATTTAATGGTTTATCAGAATTAGTCGTTGTATCTTCTTTTGTTAATGTCGTTTTACCAGTTGCTACTTCATTTTTAAATTCAATTGAAGCAGTTTTACCTGCTTTTACAACCACTTCTTTTGTATTGTTTTTATCTAAAACATAAGGGGCTGGAACAAAGATTTCTGTTGCTTTTACTTTGGCATTATGAGGAATTCCATTTACAAGTGCTTCCCCTTTAGCATCTGTTGTGACTGTTTGTTTTTTACCGTTGTATTCTACTTCAAATTTTGTGTTTGGAACTGGTTTTCCTGTTGCTTTATCTAATTTGGTGATTTTCATTTCACCTGTTGTTACGATTTCTAAAGAAATTTGTGTACCATTCGGATCATCAATTGCTCCAGCCATTACAGATTGATTTCCTGCTAATTTATAAGCAACTGGCGTACCCTCATCTTGTGATTTTACAAGTCGCAAATTGCCAGTTTCTTTTGAATCTGCTTTAGGAGTAATTTTTAATTTATTACCATTGATAGACCAATCTACATTAGCTGTGTTACTGGCAGCACGATTGAAACTATTTAGATTAGTACCATTTGTATCTTCTACTTCAATAGATTCACCTAGGTTCACTTTAACTTTTTGACCATCAAAACTAGGCTTTTTAGAATAATTCTCTATGATTTTATTAATTTTATCTTCAATATTTTTTTGATTACTCATAGGAGTGCCATCTGGTTTAATAACACTTGAAATTGTTAAACCATTTACTTCTTTCCAAAACATTGTTTGGGCAACTATTTGTGTGTCTGAATCAGTACCAGCGTATTTCCATAATACAGATATAAATTTGGCTCTGGAGTTTTTACCAATACTATCTGGCAACGGGTTCTTTTCATAACCTGGCGTTGTCGCATTTGGAATCATAACACCTGGTTCATAACAAAATACTGGTTGACGCTTTCCCTCATAGACAGCAAACAAAGGAGCGTCAACTCTGTCATATCCACTCCCATCTGCATAAGTACCTAACATCCTATAAAGGTTGTTATTGTCGTATTCCACTGTTACTTTCTCAGGAAACAAAATCCCTGCCTGAGCAACTAATGGAATAAATGAAGTCATAATTAACTGACTAGCAATTGCAATTCCTGTTAATGCTTTTTTTATACGTCTTTTTAACTGAATTGATTTCATATCTTTTCTCCTTTTAGTAATATTTTTTAATTATTATTCAGGGGGGATCGCGTCCTTTAGTCATTTGGTTAATTCCTTTCTACTCCAAACAAAAAAGCAACTTTCAAAATCGAAAGTTGCTTTCTATACTATTATTTTAATAAGGCTTGATATAACCATCTGAAACATCGTAACCACTATAACCATTATCAAAAATCCAATTCCACAAATTGTCGCTGTCAATTGGGTATGGTGGTACTATCCAACCTGCTGGCGGACCAGGATTTGGTGTTGGTTCTGGATCAGGCGTCGGTGTTGGATTAGGATTAGGTGCTGAGCTAGGTGTTGGAGTTGGTGCAGGTGCTGGACTTGGCGTTGGTGTTGGATTCACAGTACCTCCTCCTTGTCCTCCACCATTTCCGTAGTCTGGCTGTTCTTCTACATACCCCGGTGCTTCTGGCTGAGCAGCTGGAGCTTGTTCCCCAGCTGTAATGTTTTCTGCCCCTACATTACTTCCTGGCTTATCCGTTGCTTGCTCCCCTGTCGTTGCTTTATTTGTGTTTTGTTCTGACTTCACTTCGTTTGTTTTCATAGAAGCGTCTGCTTGTTTTGCAGTAGCTTCATTCTTCGCTTTCTCTTCATCTGCTTTCTTCTTGTCGGCGTCTTTTTTCTTTTGTTCCTCAATTGATTTTTTTAATTTATCAAGACGAGTTTGTTGTGCCTTCTTATCTTTTGCTAAATAAGCGTCTTTTTCAGAATCAATACTTTTTTGTGCAGCTTTAATATCAGCATCCTTCTTAGATTTTTCAGCAGTCGCAATCAATTGATCTGTTTTTTTAATCAATCCTAAGAACGAGTGGAGCTTTGTTATTTTCTCCTGTGGGCCTTTCTGGTCCTGCTCTTTCAACTTTTTAATAATGTTTTCAGCTAATTCAATATCTTTAGCACTTCGCGTGTCATATGCCTTTTTCACTGAATCATCGACTTGTAACGACAATTTTTTGTAGTCCTCTTTTTCTTTCTTTTCTGCTAACTCAATTTTTTCTGCTTGTGCTTTCTTTTGGCTATTCACTGCATAAACAGAACCACCACCAATTAAAAGTAGTGCTGCAACTGACACCCCAATAATTTGATTTTTCTTCAGCTTAAACCCTTGCTTTTCACTCATTTTTTCTTCCTCCTCATAAGATAAGTTTTAAAAAGACAGATCTTCTTTCTAATTAACGACTTTTTATTTTTGTTTTTCTTACCTTTCTATTATTTTTTTTATAGATTGGATACCCATTCTCTATACGCCAGTCCCTTAAATCTTTAATCGATATATTTAATTCCTCCGCAATTTCCTTTAATTGCCAACCCATTTTTTGATACCTTTCAAAGATTTCTTTGGTCAAGCAGGTAGCACATTGTCTAGTACTTGCGGTTTCTATCTTTCTTGCAAGTTCCTGTATTCGTTTAAAACGATAGGTATCTTCTTTTTTATACCAATCGTTGTCCTCATTCATCAATGCTAACATTTCTTTACGCCAAATACTTTGCTCTTTTTTTATCATACTCCTCTCACCTCAAATTAATAGTAACAAAATAACATTTATTAAAAAATACTATCCTTCTTTTGTCTTCTTGGACTTACCAAAAAATAAAAATATTT
>OFGE01000350.1_pt1 | contig 52549 bp, 42 predicted proteins | sample 1521681 | NCBI WGS metagenome assembly OFGE01 (sample SAMEA3504093, study PRJEB24116) | mouse gut metagenome | biome: mouse gut; feature: mouse-associated habitat; material: faeces | place: Denmark | collected 2011 | reverse complement strand
CCCTTATCTGCTCAGTAAGCATGTCATCCAAAGGATTGTAATCCGGAACAATGCGTACTTCCCTGCCGCACGATTCACAGTATAACATCCCTTCCGGTATCTCATATCCGCAATACTCGCATTTCATCTCAAGAGACCCCCCTACTTACTGCCGTTACCAAAACAGATTCCGGCAGGTTTTTCTTAGAACAATCCGGTGATCTTCCCATCGTCTGATACATCAATCCCGTTCGCTGCCGGAACCTTAGGCAGGCCCGGCATTGTCATAATCGCTCCCGTAAGCGCAACCACAAATCCTGCTCCGGCGCTGACATAGACTTCTCTAATATGAATGTCAAAATCCGTAGGGCGTCCCAGCTTTTTCGCATCGTCAGACAGTGAGTACTGGTTCTTTGCCATGCAGACCGGAAGATTTCCGAAGCCCATAGACGTAATCTTCCCAAGCTGCCTCTTCGCCGCCGGCTCGTAGACCACCCCTCTCGCGCCGTAAATCTCCTTCGCAATGGTTTCAATCTTATCCTCAAGGGACATCTCGTCCGGATACAGCACATGGAAATGGCTCTCCTTCTGCTCCAGAGTATCAAGTACCTTCTGCGCCAAGGCAATTCCACCCTCGCCGCCCTTCTCCCATACCTGGGAAAGAGCAAACTCACACCCCTTCTCCTCACAGAACTTACGGATAAATTCATTCTCCGCATCCGTATCCGTCACGAAGGAATTCAGCGTCACAACTACCGGGACGTCATATTTCTTGATATTCTCGATGTGCTTTTCCAGATTCACGATTCCCCTTTGGAGGGCATCCAGATTCTCCTTCCCCAAGTCTTCCTTCGCAACGCCGCCGTTGTACTTCAAAGCGCGGACCGTCGCCACCAGAACCACCGCGTCCGGACGAAAGCCAGCCTTGCGGCACTTGATATCCAAGAACTTCTCTGCCCCAAGGTCTGCGCCGAAGCCCGCCTCTGTCACGGTAATATCGCTTAGTTTCAGCGCCATCCTTGTAGCCCTTACACTGTTGCATCCATGGGCGATATTCGCAAAAGGCCCTCCATGGACCAAAGCAGGCGTATGCTCCAATGTCTGAATCAGGTTCGGCTTGATTGCATCTTTCAAAAGAGCAGTCATGGCGCCTGTGGCCTTTAGCTCCTCTGCCGTCACAGGGTCGCCGTTAAAATTATATGCCACAATAATCTTCCCAAGACGTTTTTTCAGATCCTGTATGTCTTCCGCAAGACAGAGGATTGCCATGATTTCCGAAGCCACCGTAATTACGAAATGGTCTTCCCTGACCATGCCGTCCATCTTGTTTCCAAGACCTACGACAATATTCCGCAAATTCCGGTCGTTCATATCCAGACAGCGTTTCCAGACTACCTGCCTCGGATCGATTTGGAGCGCGTTCCCTTGCTGGATATGGTTGTCCAGCATCGCGGCCAGAAGATTATTTGCGGAAGTAATCGCATGGAAATCCCCGGTAAAATGAAGGTTCAGGTCTTCCATCGGCACTACCTGGGCATATCCGCCTCCTGCTGCTCCTCCCTTGATTCCGAAACATGGTCCAAGAGAAGGTTCCCTAAGAGCAATGATTGCCTTCTTATCAAGCTTTGCCAAAGCCTGCCCCAATCCTACAGTCGTCGTCGTCTTCCCTTCCCCTGCCGGAGTGGGATTGATTGCCGTCACTAAAACCAGCTTTCCGTCCGGCCTGTCCTTAATCCTCTCCCATACCTCATCCGAGAGCTTCGCTTTATACTTCCCATAGAACTCAAGCTCCTCCTCGCCGATTCCTACGGCTTTCGCCACATCCCTAATGTGGAACATCTGTGCCTCCTGTGCAATCTGGATATCTGTTTTCATCGCATTCCCCATCCTTTCTTCTGTTTGTGATATGTTATCATGCTTCATTACTGGAAATGAACTGGTCGAACTCTTCCAAAGCCATCAGGACCTTCCTTGGTTTCGTCCCTTCCTCCGGTCCAACGACCCCTGCCTCGGCAAGCTGGTCCATAATCCTCGCCGCCCGGTTAAAGCCAATCTTAAATGCCCTCTGTAACATCCCAATGGATGCTTTATCCTTATCGATGATAAGCCGCCCCGCCTCTACGAAATAGGCGTCATGTGCCTCCTCCTCCGGCGGGGCTCCCCCGGCCGGCATACTGCCGCCTTGGTTGGTGTTCACATGGTTCACCACTTCTTCATCGTATGTAACCTCTTCACTATGCTCCTTCAAGAACTCTACCACGTCCTGGACCTCTTTGTCTGAGACAAACGCCCCCTGCACTCTGGCAGGCTTTAGATAACCCGCCGGATAGAACAGCATATCTCCCTTTCCCAGAAGCCGCTCCGCCCCGTTCATATCGATAATGGTCCTGGAATCTACCCCCTGTGACACAGAAAATGCAATCCTGGAAGGCATATTTGCCTTGATAAGCCCTGTAATGACATTGACCGACGGACGCTGGGTCGCAATGACCAGATGGATTCCCGCCGCTCTCGCGAGCTGCGCCAGACGGCAGATGGCTCCTTCCACCTCTCCCGGGGCAGTCATCATCAAATCCGCCAGCTCGTCTACGATTACGATAATCTGGGGCAGCGGTTCCTGAACCGTCCCATCCACAGAAGGCATGGACACAATCTTTTCATTGTATCCCTTCATATCCCGGACACCGTACTCTGCAAATACCCGGTAACGCCTGTCCATCTCGGCAACCGCCCAATTCAGCGCCCCCGCAGCCTTTTTCGGGTCTGTCACCACCGGTATCATCAGGTGGGGAATCCCGTTATAGACGCTTAACTCCACCACCTTAGGATCAATCATGATCAGTTTCACCTCATCCGGCATCGCCTTATATAGGATACTCATAATCAATGTATTGATACAGACAGATTTACCGGAACCCGTCTGGCCGGCAATCAAAACATGGGGCATCTTCCCGATATCCGATACCACAGCCTTTCCGCCGATATCCTTTCCCACGGCAAATGAAATCTTCGAGCTGCTGTTCTTGAATTCCGGTGACTCCAGAAGATCCCGAAACATGACCGGAGAATTCTCCTTGTTGGGAACTTCGATACCAACCGCAGCCTTTCCGGGAATCGGCGCCTCGATACGGATATCCGCGGCGGCAAGGTTCAGCTTGATATCATCCGAAAGCCCGACAATCTTGCTGACCTTCACTCCCATCTCCGGCTGCAGCTCATACCGGGTGACGGACGGGCCGCAGCTTACGTTGGTCACAGTGACCTTGACCCCAAAATTCTCCAATATCTGCTGCAGCTTCATCGCCGTCTCCCGAAGGCTGGCATCCGATTCTCCCTTCTGCCTGACGCCTTTTTTCAGCAGGGAAACAGGCGGCATACGGTATGCCTTTTTAGGTTTCTGATTTTCGGAAGCAATGGCAGACGCCACTGCCGCCGTCTCATCTGCGGCATCCATTGCCTTCGCGTCCTTCTTCCGGCTTTTCGCCGAAGTCGTATTTATCTCTTCATTTGCCGGCTTTGCTGCCCGCATCTTAGGTGCGCCGACGTCTACAGACACCTCGCTGTCTTCCTGCTCCGTCGAGGCCATATCATTGCCGTCTTCCATTGCTTCTTCCGGATATCCGTCGCCTCCCCGGTTGATGACAAATTCCATTGCCTTCTCCGGCTCGTCCTTTTTCTTCGCCTCATTCCCCTTTATTCCTGCATGCCCGAAATCCGTCTGTCCTGCTTTGGACTCCTGCACATTCGGGACATCCTTGGCAATCTCTGTATTAAAGGAAACTCCTTCCACATGCCGGTCGCTTCTCTTGCGGGACTTTTTCGCCGCCGTCTTCGTTTCTTTCGGCTCGCTTTCACTCATCATCCGCCGTTCTTTGGCAAGCTCACGTCTGCGCACGGCATCCTGCTTCGCTCTGTCATACACCTTCCCGCTATGGTTCTTGACACCCTTGAGCGCAGACCTTCCCGTGATGATTACCAGACAGATAATCATCAGGATAATATCCACCACATAGGCGCCGGCGACCCCGATTGCCGGCGTCAGGATACCCGCCAGCAATTCGCCGAGAAGCCCGCCCTTTTTGTCCACCAGCTCAAGAAATGTGCAGACGAGAGCCAAAAGGCACAAGACTGCCCCCACCTTCACATAAGCATTGGGATTCTCCCGATTCGATATGATAAATGTCACAGAACCGAACAGCACGAACGGCAGGACATACGCCGCCCACCCGAAAATATCTTCCATCATCCCAGCCAGCATCTCTCCGACAAAGCCGCCGAAGCCAAAATTACTGATCATCAGAAGGATACTCACGGCAAGGGTCATCCATATGGTAATCTCCGTCCCTACAAAACTGGTCTCTGTGTTCTTCTTTTTCGCCGTTTTTTTACTCCCCTGTTTTTTTGCTTTAGCTGCCATCATACTCTCCCCCTTATTCTGGCAAAATAATGCAATAATAGTATATCATTTTTGAAAAGGACTGTCATTACCTATTTTCACACTTTTTCTCGCGGTACTCGTCAATCATTTCGTGCAATTTATTCAATGCGTCGCTCATTCCGCCCACTTCATCAATCAATCCTTCCCGTACCGCGTCTTTGCCCTCCAGAAGCGTCCCCACATCCTTCACCAGCTCCCTCTGGTTCAGCATCAGCTCTTCAATCCGTTTCTGGGTCATATGGGAATGGTCGGCAAGAAACCGGGTGATGCGGTCCTGGGTCTTAATCATGTTGCGCAGGCTCTGGGTTATGCCGATGAACATCCCGTTTGAACGTACCGGATGGATAATCATCGTCCCGCTGGGCACGATAAAAGAATATTTTGCAGAGACGGCCAAAGGCCCGCCGATGGAATGGCTGCCGCCAAGCACCAGAGAAACCGTAGGCTTGCTTAAAGAAGCAATCATCTCCGCGATGGAAAGCCCTGCCTCCACGTCTCCTCCCAGAGTATTCAAAAGAATCAGAAGCCCTTCAATCTCATCGCTGTCCTCCACCTCGGCCAGCAGCGGGAGCAGATGCTCGTACTTGGTCGCCTTCGCATTGCCGGAGACGGCCTCATGCCCCTCAATCTCCCCAATCACAGTCAGCAGTTTGATTTTATGCCGGTTCCTGCTTCCTTCCAAATCCACGCTTCCCATTTCCTTGATTTCTTCCCTCTTCTGCTCCTCACGTATACCGTCTGACATAAAAAAACACCTCCATACATATATTTACTCTCTTTCATTAGTATGGAAGTGTTTTACATATTTTATACCTTAATGGACGGAGTCCACCCGCCCCGTCAGGGGCATGCATCACGGGATGCCCTATACTTGTTCCAATGCCTGTGTAATATCCGCTATGATATCATCAATGTGCTCTATCCCCACACTGAATCGGATCAAATCCGGCTGTACCCCCGCCTCCATTAACTCCTCATCATTCATCTGTCTGTGGGTATGGCTTGCAGGATGGAGTACACAGCTTCTCGCATCCGCAACATGGGTCACGATGGCAATCATCTTCAAGCTGTCCATCATCCGGACAGCCGCTTCTCTTCCGCCTTTCAGCCCAAAGGTAATCACCCCGCAGGTCCCTTTCGGCATATACTTCATCGCAAGCTCATAATACTGATCCCCCGGCAGCGACGGACAGTTCACCCAAGCTACCTTCTCATGCTTCTTCAAAAATTCCGCCGCCCTCTTTGCATTTTCACAGTGCCGTTCCATGCGCAGATGCAGCGTCTCAAGCCCCATATTTAGCAAAAATGCATTCTGGGGAGACTGGATAGACCCCAAATCCCGCATAAGCTGAGCCGTCGCCTTGGTAATATAAGCACCTTTCCCGAACCGCTCCGTATACACAATCCCATGGTACGTCTCATCCGGCGTCGTAAGCCCCGGGAACTTCTCTTTATAAGCCTCCCAGTCAAAATTACCGCTGTCCACAATCGCGCCCCCTACACAAGTTGCATGGCCGTCCATGTATTTCGTCGTAGAATGGGTCACAATATCCGCCCCCCACTCAAATGGCCGGCAATTCACAGGCGTAGCAAACGTATTGTCCACAATGAACGGAACGCCATGGGCGTGCGCCGCCTTTGCGAACTTCTCAAAATCCAGTACCACCAGCGCCGGATTGGCAATACTCTCCCCGAACACAGCCTTGGTATTCTCCCGGAAAGCCCCGTGAAGCTCCTCCTCCGTACAGTCCGGGTCTACAAACGTCGCCTCCACGCCCATCTTCCGGATTGTATGGGCGTACAGGTTATAAGTACCCCCATAAACGGCAGACGCACAGACCACATGGTCGCCCTTTTCCGCAATATTCATCACCGCATAAAAATTCGCCGCCTGCCCGGAAGAAGTCAGCATTGCCGCCACGCCGCCCTCCAAATCGCAAATCTTCGCCGCCACAGCGTCATTGGTAGGATTCTGGAGCCGCGTATAGAAATACCCCGATTCTTCCAAATCAAACAGACGCCCCATCTGCTCGCTAGAGCCATATTTAAAAGTCGTGCTCTGGCAAATGGGCACCACCCTCGGTTCCCCGTTCCCCGGCGTATATCCCGACTGGATACATTTGGTTTCTGTCTTATAATCACTCATAATGCCCTATCTCTCCTTTATCCTTCTAGTTCAAATGCGACGGCGCAAACCTCTCCCTCAGGCTGCCCACCATATCCGCATACAACTCCCTACACTTTTCATTTTCCGCATTCTTGGCATATTCCACACACGGACGCAGATAATCCCGATAAATCTCTTCATAGATCTTCTCAGGCTCCCGCTGCATCCCAATGGAAAGCACCAGGACCGGCGCAATCTCATAGTATTCCTCCACCATAGCACGCCCCTCGTCTGTCCCCAGCAGATATCCGTCCCGGTATTCCCTGAGCACGGTAAGCTCCTGACAGTCATCCGGCTTCCCCTGGCATTCGCACACAGCCGTCGTAATAAAACACATCCCCTTCCGGAATCCTCCGGCAATCTGCTCATAATCCGACTTCTGCAATCTAAGCCCCGTCACCTGCGCCTCATTCCAGATCTCTACCATCCGTTCGGCAATCCGCTCGTTCACAGGGTCATGCTGATACACCAGCATCGGCACCACATACACCGCCATCGCCATATTATAATCAATCCCCGCCGGCTCCTTCTTCCTTTTCGGCACGTCGAGGAACTTCCTCCTGGCATACAGCGGAATCACCGAAGCCAGTTCCTCAACCGCCCCATCTCCCTCTTCTCCTTCACACAAGCCCGGCAGCCCCATCACCAACTCCCGGTACTTCTCATAAGTATCCTTAAAAATCTGCTCATAAGACTTCTTCTTAAAATACTTCATATTCCTAAGCATCTCATCAAAGAACTCCTCGAGCCTCTTCCTAGTCTCTTCCATACAATCCCCTCCAGTATCTACCCCATTCTTCACACCAAAAACCTACCCATACAAAAAGTCACACAGGTCACACTTTCGCCAGCAGCCCCGAACTGCCGTCCGCCGCCATGAATTAATCCCTGCACAGCGACCTTATTCGTCCCAATTATGATACACATCCTGCACATCATCATCATCATCCAGCATATCCAGCGTCTTCTGAATCCCCGCAATATCCTTCTCATCCGTCAGTTCCACATAAGTCTGCGGAATCATCGTGACCTCTGCTGCCGCCATCTTGATTCCCGCCTCCTCAAGCGCCACCCGGACAGCGCTGAAATCATCCGGAGCAGTCAGGATCTCGAAACTATCCTCTTCCTCCACGAAATCCTCCGCACCCGCATCCAGCGCCATCATCATCAATTCATCCGAGTCGCCCTCATACTCTTCCTTGTCCACCACGATCTGCCCCTTCTTGTCGAACATAAAAGAAACACACCCCGGCGTCCCCACATTGCCGTTTCCCTTGGTGAACGCATTCTTCACGTTAGAAGCAGTACGGTTCTTATTATCCGTCAGCGTCTCCACAATAATCGCCGTCCCGTTAGGCCCGTACCCCTCATATGTAATATGCTCATAATTCGCAGCATTGGCATCACTGTCCGCCCGCTTAATATTGCGGTCAATGGTATCGTTGGGCATATTATTCGCCTTCGCCTTTGCAATCACATCCCTAAGGCGGCTATTGTTCGCCGGATCTGCGCTTCCGCCCTCTTTCACCGCAACGGCAAGTTCCTTCCCAATCTTCGTGAAAATCTTCCCCTTAGCGGCGTCGTTCTTCTCCTTCTTATGTTTAATATTCGCAAATTTTGAATGTCCAGACATATTCTCTACCTCTCTCTTCGTAATGTAAACTATTCTATCACTCTTCCCACCGTTTTTCAATCCTAACCCTCTGGATTGTATTATTATCCACCAAAAGAACCGTAAAACGATATCCTTCATAATCAACCACACACTGCTCGTCCTCGCCCGGAATCCGGTCAAGCTGCTGAATCAAAAAACCGTTCAGCGTCTCGAACTCATCCTTCTCGAACACAATGGGAAGAATATCCTCCAAATCTTCCAGATCCACCATCCCGTTCACCAGAAAATTCCCGTTCTGAAGCCTTCGGATACGCTCGTCCTCCTCGTCATGCTCGTCAAGGATATTTCCCACGATTTCCTCCAAAATATCCTCCATGGTCACAAGCCCTGCGGTCTGCCCATACTCATCCAGCACGATACGGATGTGGTTCTGGTCCGCCTGCATTTCCTTGAACAGCGTGTCAATACTCTTAGTCTCCGGGATAAAAGCCGCAGACCTTATGTAGCCCGTCAGGTCCTTTAACGGAACCTTACGGAGGCTTTCATCCAGATAACAAGACATGGCCTCCCGCAAATGTATGATTCCGATAATCTCATCAATCTCCCCCCTGCAAATAGGGAATCTGGAAAAATTTTCTTCCAGCATGAACTTTAACCCATCCTCCAGAAGCTCATCGCCGTCAATCGTCACAATATGCTTCCGGTGCGTCATGATGTCCTTCGCATCTTTATCCAAATAACGGATGATATTGTGAATGAGCCCGGCCGCTTCCTTCTGCGCTCCCTCGTTAAGCTCATCCTCGCCTTTTAACAGATGCTTCATCCGTTGGAACAAACTGCCCTCTTCCATATCCGATGTTCCTTACTCCTTTACTATTTTTGAGCGACTTATGTATGAAGCTCAAAACTGACTTTCAGAGCTTCATCAACTCTGTTCATGATTTCCTTATCCAGGTGGCAGACCAAGTCCCGGAGCCGCTGCTTGTCAATGGTACGCACCTGCTCTAAAAGCACCACGGAATTCTTGACAATCTGATAACGCCTCGCGTCAATCTCCACATGGGTCGGCAGCTTCGCCTTATTCATCCGCGACGTAATCGCGGCGCAGATGACGGTCGGGCTATGCCTGTTGCCCACGTCATTCTGTATGATTAACACTGGTCTTACCCCGCCCTGTTCTGAACCCACCACAGGACTTAAATCTGCATAATAGATATCTCCACGTCTTACCTGCACAATTTCCACACTCCGATTTCTTAAAGATATACCCGTAAGCCAATCCCTATGCCCCTTGGGTATAGGATGAGTATTTCCATCTTTTATCGGAAGTATTCTATCTTTTATGCAAAATAATCCATCTGCTCTACCACTTTCCCGTGACGCAAAAACTCCCGGGGAACCCGCTTGCCGAAATTACAGATAAACTCATACCGCAGTTTCCCGGCCAGTTCGCTCAGAAGTTCCACCGTGACGAAAGCCTCGCCGTTTCGCCCCACCAGCGTCACCAGATCGCCGAACTCCACCCCTTCGATTTCCGTTACGTCAACCATGAACTGATCCATGCAGACACGGCCAAGAATGGGCGCCTTCTTCCCATGTATCAGGACATATCCCTTGTTGGACAGGCTTCGGGGATACCCGTCTCCATAGCCCACAGGAATCGTTGCAATCCTGGTCCTCTTTGCCGTGACAAACGTACCGCCGTAACTCACAGGCGTTCCCGCGTCCACCCATTTCACATGGACCACATGGCTTACAAGCTCCATGGCCGGGCGCAGGGGAACCAGCTCCTTTCTCACCTCGTCCGAAGGATACAGCCCATAAGTAGCGATTCCTGCCCGCACCATATCCATATCCGCCTCCCGCAGGTCGATAATGCCTGCGCTGTTGGCACAGTGGTAATAAGAAGCCGTGACTCCAAGGCGGGAAAGCTGCTCCTTCATCCACAGAAATTCCCTAAGCTGCCTTCTGGCATCCGACTTATCCGTCTCATCCGCCCTTGCGAAATGGGTATACATACCCTCGATGATCAGATTCGGCATCCGGCTGATTTCCTCAATCCTGCCGATGCTCTCCTCCTTTGCCGGAAAGCCGAGCCTTGACATGCCCGTATCAATTTTCAGATGGATGAAAGCCTTCTTCCCCATGTTCACGGCAAAGTCAGACACCCGCCTTGCCGTATCGCTGTCGTAGATTGTCATGTGTATCTCGCTGGCAAGCATTTCCTCCCACTGCTCCGGGAAAATACAACCCATCACCAGGATCGGCTTCTCAATCCCGCCTCTTCTAAGAATCATCCCTTCGTCCAGGGCCGCCACCGCATACCCCCAGATATACTCCTTATCAGAGAGAAATTTTGCCACCTGTAAGGCGCCATGACCGTATCCGTCTGATTTAATTACGGATAGGATCTTCACACCTTCGTCCAGATTCTGCCGCATCATCTCCATGTTATATTCTATCGCATCAAGGTCTATCCTTGCACAAACTCTGCTATAATTCTTCATTTTCTGCCTCCTGTTCCCCAAATGCCTGATTCCGACTTACAGTTTCGCAAATGCACATATGCCTTACTCAAAACTCTAACTCCTTAAATGCCTCACTCAAATATAATAGCAGATCTTGAGCCATTACGCTATAACTTCCTTTCGCAGCCTGCGCATAATCCCCCGACCTGCCGTGGAGATATACGCCAAGCACAGACGCCCTGTGGCCGTCCATGCCCTGTGCCAGAAGCCCGGCTATGATACCTGCCAGTACATCGCCGGAACCAGCCTTCGCCATCGAAGCATTTCCAGAACGGTTGACATACATTCCCCCTGTGGGAGAGGCAACCACAGTACGGGAATCCTTGAGGACGCAGGTGCAGTTTTGGCTTTCAACGAATTCTCCCAGAATACCCATACGGCCTTCCTTCAATTCTCCCACGCTTCTGCGAACCAAACGTGACATTTCTTTCATATGGGGCGTCAGCACAAGGGTTTTCACATCCTTTGAATACTCCATCTCTTCCCAATGCCCCGCTAACAGGTTCAATCCGTCCGCATCTACCAGACAAGGAACCTCCGCCTTCTGAAGCGTCGTCTCTAACAGCTTGCACGCCGTCTCTTTTGTCCCGATTCCCGAACCGATACAGATTGCATCCGCCCAGGAAAGCAGCCCTTTCAGTTCCTCCTTTCGGTACTCCGTATAAGTAGAAATAACCGCCTCGGGAAGAAGCTGCTGCAAGATAACCCGGTTCTCCTCTGGCGTATAGATCCGCACCAGTCCCGCGCCTGAGAGATAAGCCGCCTTTGCATTCAGGAAAGCTGCGCCGGACATCCCTTTGCTTCCGGCAATCACCAACAGTTTCCCATAGGTCCCTTTATTAGAATCCGCCTTGCGCACAGGCAGCATCTTTCTGTAATCCCCGCTTTCACAGAGATACATAAGCCTAGATTCCTTGGAAAGTCCTTCCGTATGGATTCCGATGTCCGTAACCGACACCTTCCCCGCATACTCTTTTCCCGGGTACAGCACAAGCCCCAGTTTTTCTAACTGGAATGTGACCGTCAGGTCTGCCCGGAATGCAGTCCCAAGGACGCCTCCCGTATCCGCCGAAATACCTGACGGCATATCGACGGCAAACTTCACGCCGCCCGCCCGGTTCATCTTCTCCAGAATGTCAAAATATTTTCCTTCGACTTTCCTGCTAAGCCCTACGCCGAAAACAGCATCTATGATGATACTATATTCACCATCCTTAAATTCGTTGCATATCTCGCCGCCGATTTCCAAGAGCCGCTCCATCTGACGCTTCGTCTCCTCCGTACAATGGGAAGCGTTACCGACAAAGCATACAAGCGGGGCGTATCCTTTCTGCCAAAGAAGCCGCGCTATGGCGAACCCGTCCCCTCCGTTATTTCCGGAGCCGCAGACGATACAGGCTCTTGACAAGTCAAGCCCTTCTTCCTCCATCACCTTCACACAGGAAACCGCCGCCCTTTCCATCAACTCTAAGGAGGGGATTCCCACCTCCCGGATGGTATACTGATCCGCCCTCTTCATCTGAGCGCCATTCACCAGATATCGCATATGTTCCTCCTTATTCCCCATACCTTCCCGGCCGGACGCAAACGGCAGCAGGATACAGCGGGTAAAATCAACAAACTGTATGAAAAATACTTTTTCTAAAAGCAATTTCCATACAGTCTTTCAATCATTACTTTTTGTGTTCCTCATTGAACCTGTTAATTTTATAGGACAACTGCATCAGGCTCTCCGACAGATGCACATTCTCAACGATAACATGCTCCGGCAGGTTCAAATCTGTGTGAGCAAAATTCCAGATTGCCCTCACGCCGTTGGCGACCAGGAGATCCGCCACCTCCACCGCCCGGTCCTTAGGGATGGTAAGAGCCGCAATCTCTACCTCGTTGTCCTTCACAAACTCGCCAAGCTCCTCGATCATCCGAACCGGTACGCCCCGTATCGTCATGCCCGCAAGCCTTGGGTTCACATCAAAAATTCCTTTCAGGATGAATCCCCTCTTCTCGAATGCCGCATAATTCGCCAGGGCCTGTCCCAGATTACCGGCGCCTATGATAATCATACGGTGATCTTCCTCCAAGCCCAGGATCTTACCGATCTCCGTATAAAGATACTTCACGTTATATCCATATCCCTGCTGCCCAAATCCGCCGAAATTATTAAGATCCTGACGAATCTGGGATGCCGTCACCTTCATCCGCCTGCTCAGGTCATTGGACGAGATCCGCTCTACCCCGTTCTCCAATAACTCACCAAGATATCTGTAATACCTGGGCAACCTTCGTATGACTGCCTGGGAAATTTCTCTTTCTTCCAATTTTAATTCACCTTCCATTTCCTTTCTAATACCCAATTATATAGAATTGTTAGATTAAAGTCAAACTTTTAGTTGTATTTTGTATAATTTTCGTTATAATGAAAGGGTATCAGCCTGCCAAAAAAGCAGGCTCATTTACTCAATTACAACGTCTGATCGGCCAAAACCACAGACAGGAAACACAAAAAAGGAGGGACATCATGATACTGGCATGCCACGGACTTTGCAAATCCTTCGGTGAAAATGTCATCGTCACGGAAGGTTCATTTCATATAGAAGACCACGAAAAAGCCGCCCTCGTAGGGCCAAACGGCGCCGGAAAGACCACGCTGTTCAAGATGATTGTCGGCGAACTCCCCACAGACGGCGGGGAAATCGTCCTGACCAAAGGAAAGACTTTGGGCTATCTCGCCCAGCATCAGGACATGGTAAGCGGCAGTAACATCTATGAAGAAGTAAAACTGGCCAAGGCAGACATTATCGCCATGGAGCAGCAGATCCGTTCGATTGAGCTGGAACTGAAATCTCTGGAAGGGGACGCCCTTGCCGCACGTCTGGAGACCTACCACAGGCTGACCGCCGCTTTCGAGCGTGATAATGGATACGCCTATGAAAGCGAGATTACAGGCGTCCTCAAAGGACTTGGCTTTGGCGAAGAGGATTTCTCCAAGCCCGTAGCCACCCTCTCGGGAGGCCAGAAGACACGGGTGTCTCTGGGGAAACTCCTGCTTACGAAACCAGACATCCTGCTCCTTGACGAGCCGACTAACCACTTGGACCTAAACTCCATTGCATGGCTTGAGACCTATCTTTTGAATTACCCTGGAGCCGTACTGATCGTCTCCCATGACCGATATTTCCTGGACCGGGTCGTTACGAAAATCTTAGAAATCGAACTTGGGAAACTCATGGTCTATACAGGAAACTACAGCGCCTACGCCGAGAAAAAAAGGCAGCTTAGGGAAGCCAGGCTCAAAGAATACTTAAACCAACAGCAGGAAATCAAACACCACGAGGCAGTCATCGAAAAACTGCGCTCATTTAACCGGGAAAAGTCCATCAAGCGGGCGGAAAGCCGGGAAAAAATGCTGGAAAAAATCAAGCCCATAGAAAAACCTGCCGAAATGAATACCGAAATCCATTTAACATTGGAACCCTCGCGTATCAGCGGCAATGACGTGCTGTCCGTAGATTCCCTTGGCAAATCTTTTCCCAATCAGGTATTGTTCACGGATGTCAGCTTTGAAATCAAACGTGGGGAACATATCGCCGTCATCGGGGACAACGGGACGGGAAAGACTACGCTCCTGAAAATCCTGAACCAGGTACTACCTGCCGACACAGGGACGTTCACCTTGGGAACCAACGTCGAAATCGGCTATTATGACCAGGAACACCATGTACTCCACATGGAAAAGACCATTTTCGATGAAATCTCCGACGACTACCCGGAGCTTACCAACACCAGGATACGCAACATGCTGGCGGCATTCCTGTTCACAGGGGACGACGTATTCAAACGGATCGGGGATTTAAGCGGCGGTGAGCGGGGCCGCGTTTCACTGGCGAAGCTGATGCTTTCACGGGCGAACTTCCTGATTCTGGACGAGCCCACGAACCATCTGGACATCACCTCCAAGGAGATCCTTGAGAAGGCGCTGAACGACTATACCGGGACTCTGCTCTATGTGTCCCATGACCGGTATTTTATCAACCAGACGGCGACGCGGATTCTGGAACTGGTCAACCACACTTTCGTCAACTATATCGGGAATTACGACTATTATCTGGAAAAACGGGAAGAACTGACCGCCGCTTATGCCGGAGGCGAGGAAGCGCTTTCTTCCTCTGCCGGAACCGTATCGGAATCGAAATTAAGCTGGCAGGAACAGAAAGAGGCGCAGGCAAGGGAGCGGAAACGCTTAAACGAACTGAAAAAGACCGAGGAGCGCATCACCACCCTTGAGGAGCGGGATGCTGAGATTGACCGTATGATGGCGCAGGAGGAAGTATTTACCAACTCCATGAAGTGCCAGGAATTGGCGGACGAAAAGGCTTCGATTGCAGCGGAATTAGAAGTATTATATGAGCGTTGGGAAGAATTAGGGACGTAGTAAAACATGTTACTACGTCCCGTTTTTCATTCATTCCCCTGCCTGCTTTCCTGCGCCGCCTTCTTCCACGGACGCTCCTTCCCAAGCCACCCCTTTTCCTTCCAGTAAGTGACATCCGGCAGATGTTTCCCGTTCTGCTGCATATGCCGCATGATATAGAACAAAATCTTCGTCTTCAACGCCGGGGTCACGGAAGCGGTATCCCGGGTCAGCTTCATTGCAAGCCGATCCACATCATTTACGATCTTCTCCTTAATCGGCATCTGCACATCCTCCCACCGTACCGCAGCCACGGCAATCCCGTATGTATAGATCCGCGCCACGCCCCAGAAGAACAGGCTGCTCTTGATATCCTTGAGCGTGGATCTCATCCCGCCGCCAGCCCCGGTAGTAATGCAAACAGCCTGCTTGCCAAACATGCCCTCCGCCGGCCTATGCACCATAAACCGGTATCCGTAATGATCCAACAGGGCCTTCAAAGCCCCTGTCACATGAAGCACATGGACCGGAGACGTGAACACCAGCAGATCCGCCTCATCAATCATCCGCGTCACCCGCTTCATATACATCAGATAATCCGGACACTTCTTCTCGCTCTCCATAATACAGGCCGCGCACCCCCGGCAGTATTCCGGCATATCCTTAGGAAGAAATAACTCAATGACCTGATCTTCTTCCCTCGCAATCTTTTCAATCACCATCTTTCCGATATGATAGCTTGAGCCGTGCCTCATGGTGCCGTTAATCATCAGTATCTTCATCTCGTTCTCCCTTCTCTATGTATCTATCTATCAGAATGTAAGCCAGCCATACGCAGGCTTATCCACACATTATTTCACATCAATAGCCAGATGTTATCCGCCTGCCATTAGCTTGACAAATCATCATACTATTTTATTATAGCATTATCATAGAAAAAATGGTATGGTTTTCACAGATAAATTTGTCCCAAAAACACGGAAAGCTAACTTGACATTTTCTATCTTCCCCCTTATACTGGACGTATGGAAAATAAACTTTCCATCACATTTTGCAAAAAAGGGAGGGGCAGCCATGACCACCAAAAAGAAAAAACAGACATATATCCTTGTAGGGCTCCCAATGTACGCCATTGCCTCTATGTTGAAAAATCTCCACATCTTCGGCAGCCAGGCAGCCGCCGTATGCCTGACTCTCATCCATTACGCAGGCATGTTGCTGGCTTTAAACGGAGTCCACTACTTCGGAACCACCTACCAGTATGAGAAATACCCCCAAGAGAGCCGCCAGACTGTCATCGACCTAAACGACGAGCGTACCAGGACCATCCATGACTTAGCGAAAGCCCGGACATTTGACATTATGGTATACGTGTTGATTTGCCTGCCATTCCTTCTTATCGAGGCAAAATCCGATTTACTGGGAATCATCGGCTCTGCCGCAGCATTGCTTATATTAGGCGGCTCCTACGCATACTATGCCAGAAAATATTCCAAAGAAATGTAAATAAGGGCGCCGGGAAATATTGCAGAAATGCACCATTTCCCGGCACCCATTTTAACAGGCTAATCCTCAAGCAGCTTCTCCGACTGCTCTAATGCACGTATAAGCCCATCCCAGCCACCAACTTTTATGGCCCTTAAAAATTCCATGGAAATTTCCTGATTCGGGATAAATACTTCTTCCTTGTCTTCATCATACGCAAGATACCCCAGATGGACTAACAGTGTCAACACATCATCCTTTGTCTTAAATGTAGTCATATCATTCTGAGATGTTGAAGGATCTATCTTACATTGCACATGATTCAGAAGCTTGGCTACCGCTTCTTTCAAACCGTCAAAATTCCGGTCGATATACATCTTTAATGCCTCATATGTCTCCGTTCCGGTCCTGTAGCTTTTATACTTTTTCTTCCGCATCACATCAACGACAGATTTTGGATTATAAATATGCAGTCCATTCAACAAGTATCCATCATACCATTTGCTGAGTTCCGTATAGCCGAGTGTTCCCCATACTTTTTGATCGGAAGGATTCCGGTCATATAGGCAAGCTCAACATAATCCTGGCCTTTAAAAAGTCCCCTGAGGAAGTCAAGATATCTCTTCTGGACATCACTGCGCTCCTTCGCTATCCGGAAAACACAGTCCATATTCATCCAATTCAAAACGAATTAACGGCTGTCCGAAAACTTGAATTCCCAGGATTCACATACAGCCCCATACGCATAACCTCCTGACAGGCTGATTGCAGCAAAGTCCTGCCACACTAAGATAACCTCACTGCAATCGCCTTGATAAATTCCTCACTGTTCAGCACCGTCGGATTCTCAATCGTCGTAATCAATGCCAGATCCTTCGTCATCTTCCCGTCTTCAATCGTATCCACCGTGGCCTTCTCAAGCCTGTCCGCAAAATCTATCAATTCCTGATTCCCATCCAGCTCTCCGCGTTTCCTAAGCGCTCCCGTCCATGCAAATATGGTCGCTACGGAGTTGGTAGACGTCTCTTCCCCCTCAAGATGCTTATAATAATGCCGCTGCACCGTCCCGTGGGCCGCCTCATACTCATAATACCCGTCCGGAGACACCAGCACAGAGGTCATCATGGCAAGAGAGCCAAAGGCAGATGAGACCATATCGCTCATCACATCCCCGTCATAGTTCTTACATGCCCAGATATACCCGCCCTCAGACTTCATCACACGCGCCACGGCATCGTCAATCAAGGTATAGAAATATGTAATTCCCGCCTCCTTGAACTTCTCCTGATACTCCCCGTCATAAATATCCTGGAAAATATCTTTAAACGTATGGTCATACTTCTTGGAAATCGTATCCTTAGTCGCAAACCAGAGATCCTGCTTAATATCCAGCGCATAGTTAAAACAACTTCTCGCAAAACTCTCAATAGACTGGTTGACATTATGCATTCCCTGCACAATCCCCGCGCCGTCGAACTCATGGACCAGTTCTCTTGTCTCCTGTCCATCCTTCGCCGTATACACAAGCTCCACCTTCCCGGCTCCCGGAACCTTCATCTCAGACCCCTTATACACATCCCCGTAAGCATGCCGGGCGATGGTAATCGGCTTCTTCCAGTTCCTCACACAAGGTTCGATTCCCTTAACTACAATCGGCGCACGGAAGACCGTACCATCCAAAATCGCCCGAATCGTCCCGTTGGGGCTCTTCCACATTTCTTTCAAATCATACTCCGTCATACGCGCCGCATTGGGTGTAATCGTCGCGCACTTCACGGCTACCTTATACTTTTTCGTAGCGTTTGCCGAATCAATCGTCACCTGGTCGTCCGTCTCGTTCCGATGCTCAAGCCCCAGGTCATAATATTCCGTATTCAGTTCAATAAACGGCTCTAGCAGATGGTCTTTAATCATCTTCCACAAGATACGGGTCATCTCATCTCCATCCATCTCTACGATTGGTGTTGTCATCTTAATCTTTGCCATAGTAAAATACCTCCTTATTCTTCGTCATATAACGGTTCGACGGCTTCTTCCTTCTCCATCAGATGCAGATTCTTCATCACATTCATGATATGCCGGTTCGCCAGCTTCTCCGCCTGCTCCCCGTCGCGCTTCTTGATTGCCTCCAGAATCTCCCGGTGTTCCTGTATGGATTTCCTGGCCCGGTTTTTCTCCCCCACAGACAATGCCCGCGCCATCTGCACATATTTATGGAAATCTGACAGCACATGCTCCAAAATCCGGCTGTTCGAGGCTTCGTACAGAATCTTATGGAACTTTCCGTCCAGTTCCGTCACCTGCTCCGTCTGCCCCTCGCTCTTCTTACGCAAATGGAACTCCGACAAAAGCAATACTTCCTCCAGCTCTTCAATCTGTTTTCCCGTAATATGCTCCGTCGCCCACCTTGCGCACATTCCTTCCAGCATGGAGCGAATCTTATAGATATCTGCAACATCCTTGCGGGAAATCCCGGTCACATAAGCTCCCTTGTTGGGGATAATCTTCACCAGCCCCTCAAGCTCCAGCTGCCTAAGCGCCTCCCTCACCGGAGTCCTGCTGACCCCAAGTTCCTCCCCGATGGTAATCTCCCGCAGTTCATCACGTTCCTGATAGACCCCTGACAGGATGTCTTCCCTAAGCTTCCGGAACACCCTGCCCCGCAATGAACGGTCTTGATACTCTTCCATTTCTTCCTTTCCTTCTCTCCTATCCTCTTTTGTGTCACATCAATTCACATCCCAACTGCTTGCTAGCACTCTCAATCACTCCAAGCAGTTCCTCATCAGTCAGGACCGTCACACGCCCTTCCTCATACTCCTTGTCTACCCAAGCCTTCACCATAGTGACCAGCTCCGAATTCTTATCCACCTGCTTTTCCTCCGGTAAATGGAAATATGTATTGATCCAGTGGGCAATTCCGGCAAGCCCGGACGTATTGGACACAGCCACAAGGGGAGGACGGTTTAGGAACTTATCTGTATCGAACACATTGTAAATCTCTTCATTCTTCAACAGCCCGTCCGCATGGATGCCCGCGCGCGTAACGTTAAAATTCCTGCCCACGAAGGGCGTCCTTGACGGAACCCTATATCCAATCTCCTTCTCATAATACTCGGAAAGCTCCGTAATTACAGTGGTATCCATGCCGTCCAGCGTTCCCCTAAGCTGGGCATACTCAAACACCATCGCTTCCAGCGGCGTATTGCCCGTGCGCTCTCCAATCCCAAACAACGAACAGTTCACCCCACTGGCCCCATAGAGCCATGCCGTAGTTGAATTGCTGACCGCCTTATAAAAATCATTATGTCCATGGAACTCAATCAGCTCGCTTGGCACTCCTGCATGGACACGGATTCCGTATATAATTCCCGGTATCGATCTCGGTATCACGGCGCCCGGATAGTTCACTCCATATCCCATAGTATCACAGACACGGATCTTGACCGGAATCTGATATTCCTCCATAAGCCGCATCAATTCCAGACAGAACGGAATCACGAAACCATAGATATCCGACCTGGTAATATCCTCCAAATGGCATCTGGGACTTACGCCCGTTTCCAGGCACTCACGCACAACCGACAGATAATGCTCCATACATTCCCGCCTGGTCATCTTCAATTTATAAAAAATATGATAATCCGAACAACTGACAAGGATACCCGTCTCCTTCATCCCGATTTCCTTTACCAGTTCAAAATCCTTCTTGCTGGCACGAATCCAACTGGTGACTTCCGGAAACCTATACCCTTTCTCCATGCACTTATATACCGCGTCCCGGTCCTTCTTACTATATAAGAAAAATTCACACTGACGAATCTTCCCGTTGGGGCCTCCAAGCCTGTGAAAATACTCATAAAGCTTCACAATCTGCTCGGTGCTATAGGGCGCCCTCGACTGCTGGCCGTCCCGGAACGTGGTGTCCGTAATCCAGATTTCGTCTGGCATGCTATGGGGCACGATACGGTCGTTAAATGCAATCTTGGGTATCTCGTCATAACGGAACAGATTCCGAAATACATTGGGCTTCTTCACATCCACCAGCGGGTACATGTGTTCCTCCAATTGCAGTAGATTGCTGTGTTTGTCCAGGTATACTTTTCTGTTTTCCATAGATGTCATCTCCTTCGTGTCATGTCTTATCATTCAGCCTAACCCATTAACGTGTATAATTGTATACAATAATACATTTTTTGTCAAGAGAAATATTTCCAAAAATCTAATCATTTAAGATTTTCTTATATAGACAATAAAATCGAGCAGAGAGAATTCCTCTGCCCGCCGGGCAGGGTGCCGTACACCAAAGCTGCTAATTTCCTTACGTACCCCTGTGCATATAAAAAGGAGTGTGTAACCACACTCCTAATAATTGCTGTTTATCCAATATTCAACCTCTCTTTTAATACATTCTGCAACACTCTCGACAAACTTAAACCAGATTCTATCACTTTATCATCCATCCATTTCGGGATACTGACAGTTCGTTTTACAGCACGACCGTCTTTAATATCGGCACGAATCAAACTAACAAATTCTCCCTCGCCAGCCTCTATGCTTTTCAGTTCGCCTGCATCAGGAATTTCCTGATTTTTATCTGTAAGAAACTCACCCCATTGAGTTAAAGCTGATTGCGCCATGCATATAGCATTTCCAAGTAACTTTCCCTCAATTCTTTTACCATCTCTATATGCCAATCCTAATACAGCTTCGCCCCAATCTCCCTCGGACGAAATCCTTCATCCTCCAACGCCTTCATAATCTCATTCTTATGCTCCGTCCCGAACGCCTCCATAGTGATACGAAGCTCCACAGCCGCGTTCCGGTTGGTGCTGACGAACTGGTTATGCTCAAGCTTAATGACATTTCCCTGTGCGTCCGCAATAGTAGCCGCCACCCTTACCAGCTCGCCCGGCTTATCCGGAAGCAGTACAGACACCGAGAAAATCCGGTCGCGCTGAATCAGCCCATGCTGTACGATGGAAGACATGGTAATCACATCCATATTGCCGCCGCTCAAAATCGCCACAGCCTTCTTCCCCTTCAAGTCAAGCTGCTTCAAGGCAGCGACCGTCAGAAGCCCGGAATTTTCCACCACCATCTTATGGTTCTCCACCAAATCCAAAAACGCTCCAATCAGCTCGTCGTCCTCCACCGTCAGCATACGGTCAATATTCTCCTGCGCATATGGGAAAATCTTTTCGCCCACCCGTTTGACCGCAGTACCGTCCGCAATCGTATTGGCGCTGTCGAGGGTGACAGGCTCCCCGGAAGCCAAAGCCGTCGTCATACTCGCCGCCTGAGAAGGCTCCACGCCAATGACCTGAATCTTAGGATTCAGCATTTTCGCCAGCGTAGACACTCCCGTAATCAATCCTCCTCCGCCCACAGGCGCAAGGATATAATCTACCGTCGGCAATTCCTGCACAATCTCCATGGCAATCGTCCCCTGCCCGGTGGCAATATCCGGATCGTCAAAAGGATGGACAAAGGTATACCCCTTCTCTTCCGCCAGTTTCAGCGCATACTCACACGCATCGTCATAAACATCCCCATGCAGGATCACTTCCGCGCCGTAATTCTTCGTACGGTTCACCTTAATCAAGGGAGTCACCGTCGGCATCACAATGACTACTTTACAGCTGAATTTCTGCGCCGCGTAGGCAACGCCCTGGGCATGGTTCCCCGCAGAAGCAGTAATCAACCCTTTTGCCCGCGCCTCCTCGCTCATGGTACTAATCTTATAATAAGCGCCCCGCACCTTATAAGCGCCCGTTTCCTGCATATTCTCCGGTTTCAGATAAATCCTTCCGCCCGTCTCCCGGCTCAGATATTCGCTGTACACTAATTTTGTCGGGTTCGTGACATTCTTCACAAGCTCGCTGGCCTGTTCAAATTTTTCAAGCGTAAACATACTTTCTTCCTCCTATCATCCAAGATTAAAACAAACTCAGGAATTCTCTCCTTCTTCCCCAGACGTAAACAACGCCCGGACAAAGGTATCCGCATCAAACTTCTGCAGAGCATCAATGGACTCCCCGACGCCAATGTACTTCACCGGAATCCCCAGCTCCGCATGAATCGCCACAGCAATCCCGCCCTTCGCCGTTCCGTCCATCTTCGTCAGCACAATCCCCGTAATATCCGCCACCTCATGGAACTCCTTCGCCTGCTGCAGCGCATTCTGCCCCGTAGTCGCATCCAGTACCACCAACGTCTCCCTGTACGCCTCCGGGAACTCCCGGTCAATGATACGGTTTATTTTCCTTAACTCTTCCATCAGATTCTTCTTATTGTGAAGCCTGCCGGCCGTATCGCACAATAGCACGTCCGCATGCCTTGCCTTTGCCGAAGCCACCGCGTCAAAGACCACGGAAGCCGGGTCGGAACCTTCCTGCCCGCCAATCAAATCCACCTGCGCGCGGTTCGCCCACTCCTTTAGCTGCTCTCCCGCCGCCGCGCGGAACGTATCCGCCGCCGCAAGCACCACCTTCTTATTCTGGGCCTTCAGCTTCCCGGCAAGCTTCCCAATGGTCGTCGTCTTCCCGACTCCATTTACCCCAATCACCAGCACCACAGACGTGCGCTCCTCGAACTCATACGCCGTCTCCCCCACGTCCATCTGCTCCTTAATACTCTCAATCAGAAGCTCCCGGCATTGCATAGGCTCCTTAATACGCTGCGCCTTCACCTTCGCCTTCAAATCATCCAGGATATCATAAGTCGCCTTAACCCCCAAGTCCCCCATAATCAGGACTTCCTCCAGCTCCTCATAAAACTCCTCATCAATATGGGAAAACCCATTAAAAATACTGTCCATCCCGGACACAATATTATCCCTCGTCTTCCCAAGCCCCTGAACCAAACGCTTAAAAAAACCAACCTTCTCCTCAGCCATCACAACCTCCTATTCTCCCCATCATCACCAGCATCCTAATCTCCAATTACCCCATCCACACCCTACATAATTCAACACTCCCTAAAACTTTCATCACCAAAAAATCACCTATCAAAAATTCTATACTCTATCCCCTTATCTTCCCCCGCCAATCCCCCCACTATCTCCAACTCTCTTCCCGCTTCAACACTCCCCCTGACGCTTAGAGGAAACAGCGTTTCCGGGAAGAGGGATATCCCTAAGCAGACATTCAGGGACGCTCTTAGTGGAGGTGAAATCCACTGCTTACGAAGACTTAGGCACGAAGGCCCTCCTGAGTGTCTTAGTCGAAGTTAGCAGTTAGTTCGCCGGAACGTTGTCTCAGTCTGCGTGGGATATCCCTCTTTCCGGAAATGCGTCCCTCTAACGATTACGCATCCAACTCCTCTTCCAGCAGGCTCACCGACACCAGCGTAGAAATCCCTTTCTCCTGCATCGTAATCCCATACAGCCTGTCCGCCGCCGTCATCGTCCCCCTTCTGTGGGTAATCACAATGAACTGGGTACTCTTCGTCAGCTTATGCAGATATCCTGCAAACCGGACTACATTATTATCGTCCAGCGCCGCCTCAATCTCATCCAGAAGGCAGAAAGGCGACGGTTTCAAGTTCTGGATGGCAAACAAAAGCGAAATCGCCGTCAGCGCCTTCTCCCCTCCGGAAAGCTGCATCATATTCTGCAGCTTCTTTCCCGGCGGCTGCGCAATAATCCGCACCCCTGCCTCCAAAATATCTTCATCCTCCATGAGCTCTAACGTACCCTTGCCGCCGCCGAACAACTCCTTGAACACCTGGTCAAATTCACTGGCAATCCGCGCGAACTGCTCCCGGAACTGCTTGCGCATGGCAGTATCCAGCTCCTCGATAATCTGTTCCAGCGTCGCCTCCGCCTCCACCAGATCGTCATGCTGGGCTTTCAGGAACTCATACCGGTCAGAAACATTCTTGAACTCCTCAATGGCATTGACGTTCACATTGCCAAGCCCCCGGATTTCCCCTTTCAATTCCTGAATCCGCTTCTTCATCTTCGCCAGATCCGTAAGATTTGCATCCCTAAGCTCCTTTGCCCGGATAAGCGTAATCTCATACTCTTCCCACATATAGTTAATCTGCTTCTCCGAAGCCGACTCAAAATTCTCCTTCTGGCTCTCCAGACGGAAAATCTCCTTGTCCAAGTCTCCCATATGCTTTGACAAATCCTCACGCTTCTGCAGAAAATCCTTGTGCTTCTGGTTCAGCTCTTCCCGCTCCTTTTTGAACCGCTCAATCTCCTCCTGAATCTCCGTAAATAATTCTGCCGAGTTCTCAATCGTCTCCCTTAATTCACCGATCTGCCTTTCCTTCTCCTCAATTTCCTTAGAAGTACCGCCCTTATTCTTCTCTAATTCCTTCAATTCATCCTGGAACTTCCCGATTTCCTCCCGGATACGGTTCTCATTCTCGTCAACAAAGGTGAACTTCTGCTCCAGGCTTGCGAACTCCAAATGAATCTCCTCCGTACGCTTCACCTTCCCGGCTTCCTCCTCATGCCCCGCATCCAGAATCTTCTGTTCCTCTTCAATCTGCTTGGTAAGCTCCTGTTCCAGCCTCTCGGAAGTATCCAGCTCCACATTGATAGAATCCTGATTATCCACGATTTCCGTAATCTGGTCGTCCAGCTTCTTAGCCTCCTCGCCCATACTCTCCGCAAGCTCTCTGGAATTGCGGATCTTCGCCGCTGCCTGATCCGCGTTCATCTTCGCCGTATTCTGAATGACATAAGCCTTCTGAAGCTTGTTGTTGATTTCATCCATTTTCTCATAATAACCGGCGCGCTCCTTGCGCAGCAAGTCCGAAGACGCTTCCACCTCGTCCATCTCACGCTTCAACTGTTTAACCGTCCGCTCAAATTCCTCCATCTCACGCCTTCTGCTGAGCAGATTACTGGAATTCTTGAACGCGCCTCCTGTCATGGAACCTCCGGGATTAATCAATTCCCCCTCCAGGGTAACAATCCTAAGAGACTGTTTATACTTCTTCGCAATGGCAAGCCCATGGTCAATATGTTCCACCACAAGCGTCCTCCCCAGAAGGTTATCCGCCAGCGTCCGGTATTTTTCCTCCACCTTCACCAGCGAATTTGCCGTCCCCACAACGCCGGGCTCATGAAGAGCCTCCGCCTTGATGCTCCCTGCATAAGACCGGATGTTCGTAAGCGGAAGGAATGTGGCCCGTCCAAAACGGTTCTTCTTCAAAAACCCGATCATCCGCTTCGCCGTCCCGTCGTCCGAAGTCACAATATTCTGGATATTCCCGCCCAGAGCCGTCTCGACGGCAATCTCATACTCCTTGTCCACCTTGATTAAATCAGCAACCACGCCAAGAATCCCTTTTTCGTGATTCCGACAGTCCATGACCTTCCGAATGCTGTTCCCATACCCGTCATACCGCTCGGTCAGATTCTTCAAAGATTCAAGCCTTGACTCCTCCCGGTGGTACGCCGTCTGCCCAATCCGAAACTGCTCCGTCTGTTTCGCCAGCTGCTCCTGCAGCACAGCAATCTTCTCCTCGTACCGGCTGTTCTCTTCCGACAACTCTATAATCTTCCCGGAAATCTCCTCAAGCTCCTGCTGATATCCCAGCAGCTTCTTGCACTGAATCTCTTCTTCTTCCCGGGCCTCAATAATCTGGCGGTTCATTCCTGCCCTGCGTACCTGAATCTGCTCCAGCATCGTATCATACTTCTGAATCTTCGCCTTCGTGGACGCCCGGTTATTCAGAATCTCCATGATTTCATCCTTATGCTGCTCCATGGAAGCCGAGATGGACGCAATCCGGGACTGCACCTCCACCAACTCCGCCTTCGCCTGATTCTCAAGCCTAGTCTGCTCATCAATCTGCCTCTTTAGCTCGTCCTCCTCACGTCCAAGCTCCCTAAGCTGGTCTTTGCGTACCCCGACCTCAGATGCAATGGTCCTGGCACGCTGGTCATAATGGGCGTCATTCATATGCATACTGTTAATCTGTTCCTTCAGAAGCTCAATCTGGTTCTCCAACTGCTGTTTCAACAGATTGGTCTCATTGAGCTGGCTCTTGGCCTTCTCGATTGCCCCGTCAATCCCGTCAACCTGCTCCTCCACCGTCTCGTACTCCGTCTTCATGTCGTCGTACCTCTGGCTGGCCCCTGCAAGCTCTTCCTTTGCAAGGTTCAGTTTTCCGGCAATCTCATTTACCTGCTCTTCTAAACGCTCCGTCTCCAACAGGAACATATTGATATCGTAGGTTTTCAGCTCCTCCTTCTTCTTCAGATACGCTCTTGCCGTCTCCGCCTGGCGCTCAAGGGGGCCTACCTGCTTCTCAAGCTCCGCAAGGATATCGTTGACACGCAAAAGATTCTGGCGTTCCTCCTCTAACTTCTTCACAGACATATTCTTCCGCCGCTTAAACTTCACGATTCCCGCCGCCTCGTCGAACAGCTCCCGCCGTTCCTCCGGTTTTCCGCTCAAGATTCGGTCAATCTGCCCCTGACCGATGATGGAATACCCTTCCTTGCCGATACCTGTATCATAGAACAGCTCATTGACATCCTTTAATCGGCATCCACTCCCATTAATCAGGTACTCACTCTCCCCTGACCGGTACAGTTTCCGCGTCACCGTCACTTCCTCAAAATCAACGGAAAGCTGATGATCCGAATTGTCCAGCGTGATTGCCACCGACGCATAGCTTAAAGGCTTACGGTTCTCCGTCCCCGAGAAAATGACGTCCTGCATGGTGCCGCCCCTAAGCTGCTTGACCCTCTGCTCGCCTAAGACCCACCGGACCGCGTCCGCAACATTGCTCTTCCCGCTCCCGTTGGGTCCCACGATTCCCGTGATGCCGTTATGGAAATCGAATTTAATCTTATGTGCAAATGACTTGAAGCCCTGCACTTCAATACTCTTTAGATACATTCTCCACCTACTTTATATTCATACTGCGCAGCTTTAAGATGCTCTGGTAAGCCGCCACCTGTTCCGCCCCTTTCTTCGTGTGCCCGACGCCCACGCCGTACTCCTCATCCCCGATCTGCACAGACACATGGAAAGACTTATCATGATCCGGTCCTTCCTCTCCTACCAGATGGTAGCTAATGGGCTCCTTGGTATTCGCCTGCACGATTTCCTGCAAGATAGTCTTGCTATCAAAAAAGAGCGTCTTATTCTCAAGATCGTTCAGAATAAAACGATGGATAAACTCTTTCGCATTAGCAAACCCACCATCCATATAAATCGCTCCAATCAACGCCTCAAGCGCGTCCGAAGTAATCGAATCCCGTTTCCTGCCGCCGGTGGCGTCCTCCCCCTTCCCAAGCAGCAGATACCTGCCTAGCTCCAGATCTTTCGCACAGAACGCAAGCGCCGGTTCGCACACCATGCTCGCCCTCGTCTTAGTCAGCTCCCCCTCCGGCATCTGCTCATGCTCAAAGAACAAAAATTCACTGCACACCAGCTCCAGCACGGCATCCCCCAAAAACTCCAGACGCTCGTTGCATTCATGTTTGGATAAATGCTTTTCATTTGCATAGGAGCTATGAATCATCGCCTGCCTGAGTAAATCAAAATTCTGAAACCTGTAACCTATCTTTCCTTCTAATACCTTCAATTCCTGACCCATTCTATCGCCTCACAAACCTGAAAAACGAAAAAGCCCTACCGGGCTTTTTCTTACCTAGTTATTTGTCGCATTCTTAATCTGCTCCACGGCATCTCCTACTGTGACAATCTTCTCTGCCTCTTCATTGTCAATCTCGATGTCGTAAGTCTCCTCTATTCCCATAATGATCTGGAAGATGTCAAGGGAATCCGCCCCCAAATCATCCACAAAAGTCGTGTCTTCCGTAATCTCATCTGCATTCACATTCAAAACATCTGCTATAATCTCTTTTAACTTTTCAAATTCCATACCATCTCTTCTCCTTTTCTGATATTCATTTCCTGATACATCAATGTTCTTCATTTATTCAGCGGATACTGCATCCGTTTGAATACACTCTTTAATCTTCTCGTTGATTCTCTGTCTCTTAAAGGTCACGCACTGAAGAAGCGTATTGCTGACCTCTTTCGCCTTTGCACTGCCATGGGTCTTCACCACCAGCCCGTTAAGCCCCAGAAGCGGCGCCCCTCCGTACTCGCTGGCGTCGAACGCCTTTAACGTCTGCTTCAATGCCGGCTTAATCAACAGCGCGCCAATCTTGCTCCTCAAAGTGGACATAAGCCCTTCCTTCACTTTGCTGATCAGGACTGCACCCACGCCTTCATATAATTTCAGGATAATATTACCTGAAAATGCCTCGCAGACCACCACGTCTACCTGACCGTGCGGGATCTCCCGTGCCTCCACGCTTCCGGTAAAATGAATGTCACGCAGTTCTTTTAAAAGAGGGAAGGTCTCCTTCACCAGCGCGTTGCCCTTCTCTTCCTCCGCACCGATATTCACAATCCCTACCTTAGGACTCTTCACGCCAAGGACATGTTCCATATAAATGGAACCCATCTTTGCAAACTGGACAAGATGGGATGCCCTGGCATCCACGTTCGCCCCGCAGTCAAGCAACAGGGACACTCCTTTCTCGGTGGGAATCAGCGACGCAAGAGGCGGACGCTCCACGCCCTTAATCCGCCCTACCAATGTCTGCCCGCCTACCAGGATAGCCCCGGAGCTTCCGGCCGACACGAACGCATCTGCCTTTCCTGCTTTCACCATCTTCATGCCCACCACGATTGACGAATCCTTCTTCCTGCGGATTGCATTCACAGGAGGCTCTGCCGTCTCGATCACCTCCGAAGCATGGATGACTTCAATCTGCGACTTTTGAAACTGATACTTTGCAAGTTCTTTCTCAATAATCTCCTCTCGCCCGATCAGGAACACCTTCATAGCAGGCTCTTTCCCTACGGCATCCACCGCCCCTTTCACCATCTCAGCGGGAGCGTTGTCCCCGCCCATGGCATCTAATGCTATATTCGTAATTTCTGTCATCTGTACTCCTCCTGACATTCCTGCACATCGTCCATTAAATAACCGGCCATACCCAATGCTTACCATAGCCATTTATTTAATCTACGATGCACTAGACTAATTTTACTAGACATTATAGGAAAAAGCAATACCCCATTGTTGTCCAACATGAAAAAATCACATTATCGCAGAGTGTACGTCGATATGGAAAAGAAAGGCTTCCGGTCACGCTGAATGTTCCGAAAGCCTTTCTTGCCATTTTATAATTACACACTCTTTTCCTGCAAACGATACTCCCTACTGAATTACGGGCATATTCTGCCGAATCTCCTCAATCTCCTCCTTAGTCAGTCTCGTATACATCATAATACTTCCAAAATCTTCGCCGCCTTCAAGCATGCGAACTGCAGTCTGCTGCTTCTCTTTCTGAGCTGCCGCCTTCGCCGCCTGCAGCACAGCCTCCTGCTTCTCCTCCTCAAACAACTGAAATACCTTCGTCATACCCAAATACCTCCTTATGCCCTTCGCATAATCCCTGTCAATAAACTTGTCGCTGCAGACCAACACGCCTGCAATTACAAAGACCTGCCCCTGTTCATCCTCAATCATCTTTGCAAGTTCAACTACCTCTTCCACCCGCTTCTGCTTCTTTTCCTTCCCTTTTTCGGCAAGCGGGAGAATAATCAGTCTCATAAACTCCTGTTCCGTCAACCTCTCCCCGTTTTCAAGTTTATGCTTTATCTCCTGATAAATTTCCTCACCCGGCAGATGGCTTACAAAAACATGCTCCATATTCAAACGAAAACATTTTGTCTCCAGCACATTGTCCGCATGTTCTACATCACCTGTGTAAATGACTATCATCCTAAGGTCAGGAATCATTCCACTATCCTTCATGTATCTTTCCATCACTCTCGCGATATAATTCACATATTTCACACGATTCGCTAACTTATCTTCCGCTTCATAGTCCACAATTGCAACCGTATCATCTTCCAGTAAAAAAAGATGATCCATACGCTTCTCATTGGCTGATACCTTCGGCAGGTTTGTTGGAAGCACCGCCTTAATCTTCGGCAGATTCAATCCATATGCTTCAAACGATTTCTCCTTGAAGGTCTCGCTGATAAGCTTAAACTCGATATCTTTGTTCTGATACGCAATTCCGTCTGACATAGAGTCCCTCCTTTTCATGAATTGATACAGAGAAACTATCTATATGCTTACTATAGCAAAAAATAGGAATACAGACAATGGATAGGAATAAATTGATCTACTTTTATCTTACTTTATCTGGAAATCTCCTGGAAATCAGGAACGATTTTCTTGAAAATCAGAATATCTAAAAATGATTAAAATAAAAATATGGACAGTTTCTCTGAAACCACAATCTGTAGCTCTAGTTTAATAAAAGTACCAGTCTTTGTCAAGAATTTTATCAGGGCCAAATTTTCCTGCAAAATTCACCTACGAGACTATAATTTGATGTTGGGAGCAAAAGGTTTCATCCGATAACTTTATTTCTACCGGATGAAACCTTCCGTAACAATGCCTTGCTAAAAATTTATTGCACTCCCTTAAGCCCATACGCCTCAATACCCGTAAGCGTCGCCCGTCCATTGCAGGCACACAGGCTTATCCCCGTCTGATCATTTCCTGCAAAGATATTATTTGAATGATTATTACTATAACCATCCGTAAATATTTCAAGAGAACTCTGATCGGAAAAGACATGTACATCCAATTCCTTCTTCCCTTTCAGATACATAACACTGTGAGAAATCCCTTCGCTCCATCCGTCACTGTCATTGCGGTTTACCGACATCTGTCCCCGCTTAAAATCAAAGGTACACACAGTCTTTCTGCTGTCATCACAACGCAGATACAGCAAAAGAGCTTCTGCATCCGTATGTTCCAAATCAATCCTGAACTTTAATTCAAACGAAACCCCATCACCGGCCTTCAGCTTTGTTTCTCCAGACTCCAGAACCAGTTTCTCCTGCTTTTGCATATCTATACGAAGCATCTCTAATTCCTTTATCGGAACAAAAGCTAACGTACCGTCCTCTCTCAAACGTACTTCTCTTACGATATTATATGAACCGCACCAGCCCTCCTTATAAGTCGGCCCCCAGTCCTTCCAGAAAGGCATCCAGTCCCAACTGTTTGCCCACGCCACAATCAGCCTGCGTCCGTCCGGTGCAAGGAAAGACTGCGGAGCATAATAATCATAGCCCCAATCTATCTCCCCGCTGATGTGGCAGCAAAACTTCCCGGTCACATAGTCAAAATCACCGACCATATACACAACTGTACGTTCTCCTGCGCCCATAGGGGAAACCATCAATACATACTTATCCCCTACCGGGTAAAAGTCCGGGCATTCCCACATGTACCCCCATTCTCCCCGGCTCTGGGCCAGAACACTGAAAAATGTCCAATGAAGCATATCCTTTGAGCGGTAGAGAAGGGCCTGCGCCCTGTCATTTTTGCTTGCGCCGCATACCATATAGTAAGTATCTTCATGCTTCCACACCTTCGGGTCTCTGAACTGATGGGCAGGAACACCTTCCGGCGGGGTCAGGACCGGGTTGCCCTCATATTTTTCAAAATGGATTCCGTCTTCACTGTAAGCAATACACTGGGTCTGCTCAAATCCTTTCCCATCTTTTGTCGTACCGGTGAACATCAAGAACAGCTTTCCATCATGTTCAATAGCGCTTCCGGAAAAGCATCCTCCCCGTATATGGTCGTCGTACTTCTCACTGGGCGCCAGCGCGACAGGGAGATACTCCCAGTGCAGCATATCATCGCTTACCGCGTGTCCCCAGTGCATATAATCCCAAAATCCATAGTAAGGATTATATTGAAAAAAGAAATGGTATTTTCCTTTATAAAAGATTAGGCCGTTCGGATCGTTAATCCATCCGGTCTCCCCCATAAAATGATACCGCTGGCGCATCGCTCCCTTTTTTACTGACTCTCGGTTCTCATCAATTGTCCGCTGGGCTCTTTCGATATTGCTCAGCATGATTTCCTTAGACATAAAACTCCTCCAAATTACTTTCTATCTATATTCATCACGGAGTTTTTTTGCAAATTCCGTATTAAGTTTTGATTCCCGTCTCGCCTTTTCTTCTTTGATCCGGAACTGCTCTTCTCTTGCAGGAGCATACTCTTCCCACCGTTTTTCCCATGATTCCCTTGCAGCTTTCATCTCGTCCGTAAGTTCAGGCATTCTTAAATTTCTCTGTGGAAGCTTGGGTACATTCGGAAGTCTCTCCTCTACCGGCAATATTGTAACCTCCGTTTTTGTCGGCAATGTCTGATACCAGTAAGCGGTAGAACTCCAGTCGTCCGACAGATGATTGGCATGCCCATGCTCAATCGTTACCCGAAGGCTCTTTTCAAATCGTACCGGATCTGTGATATGGAACCGATAAGACACCTGAAAACCATCCGTATCACCCTCATGCACAATGGTTCCAAAGAACGGATACGCATTTCTCTGCATTCCCCATGCATGATTAAAATAATCCTCCGTTCCGGTCCCGTTAAGGCTTGGGTACTCTTCTCCATCGATAAAGAACATATCGTTTCCTTCTCCCCACCAGCTTCCCTGATAGTGCTTTACCGTCAGGTTGCATCCAACATAATGTCCTGTACCTTCTACATCCAGAACCGTATAATTGCCTTCCCCCTTAAAGTTGGTTACATTATTTACTTCCGGGGAATTGGTCTGGACATCCGGACCCCAGCCGTCGCAAGGATTCTCCCGCCGCCAGCAGGAATGAAAATAAGCGGTATTCTCATCCAGCGGCTCCTTATACATCTCATAATCAATATTGAAATATAAGATAAAGGGCAGCTCATTCTCATTAACGATTTCAATCTTTGCTTTCTTATTAAAAGGCATTGGGAAATAACAGGATACGGAACAAGGCGCCCCATATCTCCCTGCCTCTTCCGGCTTTAAAGATACATTAAAGGGAAGCGAACTGAAATTACCCGGGTAGCAGTTTCCAATACAGAAGAAATCTCCCAAAGGCGCAAGAACACTTGGAGTCTCCTGGTCATCCCATGTAATCTTAATCAATGCTTTCCTATAATAGAACGGATCATAATCGTCCCATATCACGCCTAATGCAGGGTGAATCTCCATGACCGGAGCCGCCGATGCATTTAATACCGGATCCAAAATACTTGGAGCCTTTACCTTACGGCAAGATGAAGTCATCCAGATATGGGTGATACACCCAGGTCCCTCTACTTCCCCAAGAACAATGCTTTCTTTGGCCGGAATCTCCCAATAATCCTGATTCTTGCCGCGCTGATCCCAACTGGCAAGCCTTCCGTTCCTTGCTTTTTTGACTGTTGTTAAATCCTGAAATAATCCTGATACCTTACTCATAAATATTCTCCTTTATCTCATTTTCTCTATGAACTTTCTAACCTTTTACTGCTCCGGCCGTCATACCCTCTACAATATTTTTCTGGAAAATTCCATAGAATATCAATTCCGGTATTATAATCATAATGCTGGACGCCACAATCCCGCCGTAATCAACGGTGTAAGTCCCCTTAAAGAATGACGCGCCCATTGATAATGTATAGTCTGACACATCTCTTAGCATAACCGACGCAAATGGGAACTCATTCCAGATGTACAGAACATTGAATATAACCACAGTAGCAATTACAGGCTTTGTCATAGGCAGGATAACCCTAATCATAAGATCCCATACACTGCATCCGTCAATGACCGCCGCTTCATCTATTTCGGTAGGCAAAGATTTTAAATACCCCACAAGGAGCAATGTATTAAAAGAAATCGAAGTAGCAATATACGGAAAAATCAACGCCCATTTCCCTCTTAATCCAAAAAATACATTTATTTTATATACAGGGAACAGCAGGATAAAAGGGGAAATAGACAAACCCATAATCAAAAAGCCATATAACATCTTTCTCAGTTTTTCATTCTTAAATTCCATCCTCGCAAGTACAAAGGAACTCAAAAATGTAATAACCAGTTCTGCAATCATAGAGATTATACACACAAAAAATGTATTTCCATACAGCCTCGGAAAATCAAGCGTCTCCAATGCATGCCTGAAATTATCGAAATTAAATGTCTTCGGCAGGGACAGGGGCGATGACAGTATCTCCGAATTTGTTTTAAGGGAAAGAACCAGCATCCACAAAAACGGAAAGACCACTAATACCGTAATCAACACCATCAGGATATACTGTCCTGCTTTTTTTCTCTTATTTGGCATAAGCTTATCCCTCTCTTTCTTTTGTTACCGTACTGTAAACTGCCGTAATCAGCAATGACAGTAAAAAGGTAACTGTTGCCAGCGACATGCCGTATCCATAATCGCCGCTGGAAAACGTCATAGAATAACTGTAGGTCACTAACGTTTCCGACAGATGGTTCGGACCGCCGCCGGTAGTCTGCTGCACAATTTCAAATATTTTAAATACACCTGTTATGACCAGTACCGCTACTGTGGAAATAGTCGTGCGCATCATCGGAATGATGACATATCTGATTTCCTGTATGGAGCTGGCGCCATCGATCTTTACTGCCTCAAGAACGTCTCCCGGAATCATCTTCAGGCCCGCAATAAATATAGTAACGAGATATCCCAATTGCTGCCAGAAATATATAACCGCAATGCTGTAGGGTGATAATGTATCGCCGCCAATCCACTTCTGCTTCAGACCTTCTGCTCCGACAGCGTCCAGAATATTATTTATAATACCGATATTAGGGTCAAGAATATATACCCAGATAATACCCACAATAATCGGCGCTATGATTGCCGGAGAAAAGATAAGAGCCTTTGAAAAATCTACGCCCTTTAATCTCTTATTGAGCAAAAGAGCAATCAAAAACGATAAGGTCATCAAAAGCACAAATGCCATCACAAACATGACCATTGTATTCTTAAAAGAAATCCAAAACGTCTCATCTTGGAACAATCTCACATAATTTTTAAGCCCGATAAATTTTGCCTGACCGATTCCTGAATATTTTGTAAAACTGTATCTTACCGCTATGATAATCGGCAGTATAATAAAGATACTGTAAACAAGTAATGTGGGAATCATAAGGCCTATCTTATACCTCTTTTTGCTTAACCAATGCATAAATATTAACCCATCTTTCTTATTCCTTTTCCCATCTGTTTCTTATAGAATCCCGACGCCGCTGAATACTTCCCGGCGCCGGAACGCTTCTATTCTATTTACTGTTGGCAAGAGCTGCATCCAATTTATCAAGAGCTTCTCCCGGCTGGTATGTTCCCTGAAGTACTCCGAAGATACCGTCATATAAAGCTTCCTGAATTGCAGAGGACACGGTAAGATCCGGAGCCGCCTGGGGACTTTCCCATCCGTTGGCAAGCGCATCAATCATAGCGTTCATAGCGTACTGACTGTCAGACGCTGCCGCCCCTTCATAATTTGTTGCCGGGAATATAGAACCTTCATAGGAAAGTTTAGCTGCCTCTTCTCCGTAATAGAATTTCAGAAATTCATACACACCTTCCTTTAATTTTTCATCATCTGCAGCCTTTGCGCTGACACCAATCGGCGCTGACGGGACTTTCATTACGATTTCCTGGTTACTCTGGGTGTCCGTAAATTTCGGCCCCCACCAAAAGCCAATCTTATCTCCGATATTCTCATCAAATTCAGCACAATCCCACTGCCCTGTTCCAAACATGGCTGCTTTTCCTTCATCAAATAACTGCTTGGCGTCAAAATATTCTATTGTGGCCATATTCTCCGGAAACGCTTCTGCATCTTTAAGACCCTGAAACTTCTCAAAACATGCCGTCAGCTCTTCATTGTTAAACTTGTCTTTTCCATCCAGAATATTTCCGATATTGTCTTCCCATCCATATCTGGCAAGGAACTCGTTGAACTCCCACATTGCATACGCGCTGTTTTTGCTGCCTATTGCAAGTGGAATCACCCCGCTTTCCTTCAATTTTTTTACTATCTCAATAAATTCTTCATATGTGGTCTCATCCGTCGGATAATCTACCGCCGCACTATCAAAAATCTCCTTATTGTAGAAGATACCTTGCACATTACACTGATAGGGAAGACCAAACTGTCCGTTGTCATCCTTGAAAGCCGCTTCCATGCCGCCAAGCGCCGCCTTAATCTCTGAATTTTCATCAAGAAATTCCGTCAGGTCAAGCAGGACTCCCGCCTCGCTGTATTCCGGAGCCTCCGAACCTTCAATCCAGAAAATCTGAGGCAATGTTCCGTCTTCTGCCTTCAGCTTCATATTCTTTGAATGAGTTTCTGTATCCGCAGCTTCAAACTCTACTTTATACTTTCCCTCATTCTCTTTATTGAAAGCCTCTACAATATTGTTTGTAACCGTCTCCTGCTCTGCCGGGTTCGCTACATGAATACCGAACTTAATAACTGTAGCGCCGCTTTCATCTGTCTTCGTCTCCTCAGAACCGCCCCCGGAGCATCCTGTCATCAATCCCAGTGTCATCGCCCCAATCGTTACTGCGGATAATAATTGTTTTAAATTTCTGCTCTTCATAATGTTCCTCCTTCTTAATTACTTCAATATGGAACCCGTTCCACATTAAGGAAAAAAATAAATTGTTTCTGGTTTACACTTGATGTCACATTATATGGAACCCGTTCCATCAAGTGTAAAAAATAAAAACCTCAAAAGCACTTTTTCAATTTTCTTAATTCTATTATATTACGCTTTCACAACTTGTCAACTAATTTCTTTATTTTCTTTTTAAATTTGTACATAATTACAGAATTTTCAATACTTATTTTGTTGATTATCACCATTACACAATCGTTGTCCTTCCTTTCCTTAATGCTGCTTCCAATATAACATTCTTATTTTTATATACCCTGCCGTTTACCAGACGGTGTATCAGGCGAACAGACTCCTTTGCCAGACCTTCGATTGGCTGTACAATAGCCGTCATCTTTGGCTCTACCATATCTGTTATAAATGTTCCGTCATAAGCGACAAATTTAACATCTCCAGGCACTTTTCGGTGTCTCCGTATCGTTTCATTCATACACTCAATTGCCAGACGGTCGACAGCAAAAACACCGTCAAATTCTATTTCTTTGGAAAATACATCTTCCACAACCTTCCTGTAATAGACCGAATCAAGCCGGTTCCATTGCAGTTCATAACAAATCGTCTGTATGTGATGCTCTCTCATGACCCGCTCAAACTCATAATGCCTTTCATGATATGGAGAGCCAACCTCCGTTGCTCCCCGAAAATGCAGAATCTTCTTACAGCCGTTGGCAATCAGTGTCTCCGCCGCCAAACGCCCGCCTTCTCTGTGATTCACTGCAACTACCGGAATATCTTCTCCCAGATAACGGTCAAGAGCCACAATGGGCTTATGAATCTTCTTATACTCCTCCACATCCAACGAATGTACGCCTGTAATAACACCATCCACAATATGGCGCCTGAGCATATCAAGATATTCTAACTCGGCATTGCTCTCCTTCTCAGTATTACAGAGCATCATCTTAAAGCCATAGTGATAAAGCTCTGCCTCGGCATAATCTACAAACTCAGAAAAAAATGGATTCGATACATTCGGGACGAGAACTGCTATAATTCCAGTTTTTTTATGATATAGATTTCTTGCGAGTTCATTGGGAATATAATCCAGTTTTTTCATAGCCGCCTCTATCTTTGCCCTTGTTTCTTCTGATACATAGCCGCTGTCATTCAAATATCTTGATACCGTTCCGACTCCTACACCTGCTTCTTTTGCAACATCTTTTATCCCGGCCATCGTATACCACCTCTTACAATTTATAACATTCTAACAACTATATCAATATTTTTCTTATTTCGGCACCTTACTTAAAAATTATATCAAATACTTTGACAGCCGTCTAGCGCAAGATCCAATTCCATAATATTATCTGTTAGCATGATAAGGTACTTTATTTCCCATATGACAAAAACGCCGCACAGTCAGATACTTCTTCCTGTGCAGCGTCCTAACACTACTCAATATAAACAGCTGTAACTAAATCAGGTAATTCATCATCATGCCCACTGCATAATAATTACTCATTATTGTAAGCCCCGCCCTTGGAGAACATACCCATTACACTGTACGGATTCGTTGCCGCACTCATGGATGATGAACCCGTGGACGTACCTGAAAATGAACTAGAACCGCTTCCATTCACCAGAGAAGGAAAAAGCAATTCTACCCGCATATGCCCATCGTCCCCTACTTTTTCAGATATACCTCTGCATAATTCACCCCAAGCGCCTTAGCCGTCTCATGGTCATTCACATAGATATCGATATGGTTCTCCTTAATCGATCCGCCGCAGTCCTCCGCAGTAAATACATGCCCGCCGATAATCACCTGTGTTCCATATGGAATCACACTGGGATCCACAGCAATGGTCCTGCCCTCCACTACCGGCGCGCCCGTGGCCGTAATCCCTGTCTCCACATCACAGCAAAGCTCACACGCACAATAGTATGTCAGTTTGAATGTCCCTAAATCCTTTCCATACATATCCGGTACAGCATTTACATTCCCAATACCTCCGCCTGCATACCCGAAACTATCATCCTTCAAAATCCGCGTCGCCCACACAGCGCTGTCCTTCCTTACATCCGCCTGAACGATCCCTGTATCCGAGCTCATGGCTTCGATGGTCTTGCCGTCTCCCGCATACATGGCCACATGATGGATGCCCCCGTCCCTGGCATAAAAAATCAAGTCTCCGGGCAAAGCATCTTCCACCGGAATCTGCGTCCCATACTGAGCCTGATCACGCGCCACTCTGGGTATGTCATAACCATATTGCTTGTAAATACTCTGGACGAATCCTGAACAGTCCGCCCCCTGAGTCAGGCTGGTGCCGCCCCACACATAAGGATTGCCCACGAACTGCGCTGCGAATTCAATCACAGACCTTCTGAGTTCCCCGTCCGGGACTCCCGGCTCCGTAGACGTAAGGGTATAATAACACGCCCCGTTTTCCTCCGGCTTGACCAACTCCTTTGCCTTCAAAAAATTCTCTTCCGTGACCGATTCCTCATACCGGAGACATTCCTTCCTTACAAATCCCCGGACATCCCCGGACTCAATGAACACCCAATCCTGCTCTTTATCTTCCAGAATACAGGACAGGCCGCCCTCAGGAAGAACGCCGACCATCCGGCTCGCTTCATTTTTTTCTTCCCTCACGGCCGTCTCAGCCTTCGCAATGGCATAATCCTTCTCCACCACAGTCTGGCCCGCCGTTGCCCTAAGATAAACAAATGCCTGATTCTCCCGCCACGGCACAGTTTCCACGGCCACAGGCGCAACACCTTCAATCCCGGTATACTCGGCCTGCTCTCTTTCGGCCTCTATACGCGCTTCATTCTGGTACGCCTCAAGAATCGGAACAGCCTCTTCCCCTGTAATAACCTCCTCTGAACGCACAAATCCTCTGACCCTTCCGGACTCCACATAGAACCATCCGTTATCCTCTTCCTTCAATATAAATAACAGACCATTCCCGGAAAGTCTCCCTACCGCCCGAACACTTCCTTCCATGCCCTCGTCCGCCAAAATCGCCTCCCGGATAACCATGTCCTCTCTGGCAAATGCATACTTCCTTGCAACCGTCCAGAAACGGAAATCCTCAACTATCTTTGGAAGTTTCACTAATTTCTGATTCATGATAAGGCTTGCGTTGCTGATTCTTTCCGGCATCATATTCTCCGGCTTCAGTTCATCAGCATCTCTGCTCATCTCGTCAATCCCCGGCAGCATCGGAAATAACGGAATGACCACATCACTTGGCTCTCCCGGATTCCCTATATTTTCCGTACCTGTCGGTTTCTCCGGATTCGTCGATTCCCCCGGATTAACTGGAGTACCCGGCTCCGTCGGTTCTTCCGGTATCTCCGAAATCCCTGGCTTTTCCGATACAGTTGGCTCTTCTGGTACGGCTGATCCTTCCGGTATCGTTGGTTCTTCCGGCATCTCCGAAATCCCTGGCTTTTCCGGTACGGCTGGTTCTTCCGGTGCCACCGAATCAATCGATTCTGTCGGATTTGTCACTTCCCCCTGATTGGTTGGATCGACCGATTCCGTCGGGCCTGCCGGATCCGCCGGACTCCCTGCATTCTCTATCTGTCCTGCATCTGCTGAATCCTCGAAATCCAGCGTCGTCTCTGACACATCCTGCCCGCCTTCAAGCACTTTTATCTCCTCGGCCGCCCCATCATACCGCTTCGCATCCATCCTCACCGTATACGGCTTGTTCATCCCGCCGGTAATGGCTCCCGCAGCTAACATTCCCGCAATTCCTGCCGCGCACACACACCTTATTAATCTCTTCTGTCTATTCATACAAGACCTCATCCTTCCCATCTATCCACAAACCGTCAGTCCCATTACTTAGGTATGACTCCTTTCACAACCGGAATCCCCAACGACTGAAGCTCCTCCCGAAGCCTCCCATACTTTCCCCTGCTCACAGGCACTACGGTATCCTCCCCTAACACCGCCTCATACGTCTGCCCGAACATACTCGAACTCACCTGCCGGATATCCCCGATCGGAATCAAAAACGACTGATGACATCGAAAAAAACCATAATCACAGAAGATCCTCTCCAGCTCATCCAAAGGCTGCGCAGCCTGAAACTCGCGCCCATCCTTCATCCTAAGAAATACCTTCCGCTTCTCCTTACAGATATAACAGATTTCCTCAGGCTCCACCAGCGTATAATCCTGCCCCGTCCGCACAGCCACCTTCCCGGAAAACGGACGGCTTCTCTTCTCCACCCGCTCAAAAGTCCTGCCAAGCCGCGTTACGTCCACAGGCTTCGTCAGGAAATCCACAGGCTCATAATCATAACTCTCTGCTGCAAAATCCGCATGTCCCGTCAGGAACACATAAGGAATCCCCTGATACGCCTCCTCAAGAAACGCGGCCATCGAAAACCCGCTCATCCCCGGCATTTCAATATCCAGGAACACCAGCGACACATTCCCCGCCCCCAGTATCTTCTTTGCCGTTTCCACATCTTCTGCATACAGAACCCGTTCCCTTGGCACATAATGCTCCAAAGCAGCAATCGAAGCCTCCGAAGCCTTTGGCTGGTCATCCACCAAAAGCACAAGCCCCTCATACATCATCACTCCTCCTTAAACAACCGCAAAGGCAGTTTTGCAATAAAAAAAATCACATCCTCTTCCATTCTGGAATACACGACTCCTCCATATCTGGACACAAGCGCCTGAATCGAAGCAATCCCGATTCCCTCATGCCCTGCCTTAGAAGAACGTCCCATCTGGTATGACCCCATAGGTTTTCCCCTGCTCACCCGGTTCGAGACACTGATCATACAGAATTCCCCCCGCTTGAACACAGACAGCTTGATTCCATAAGACTTGTCCGACGTAAGTTCCGCCTCATCAATGGCATTCTGCAAAAGATTGCCGATGACCTTATTCGTCTCATAGACGTTGGTAGCAATCTGCGACAGATCATTTTCAATCGAAATATCCATCGGAATCCCAACGAGCGCCGCTTTACTCTTAAAAGAAAGAATCAACGCACTGATTGCCGCATCCTGAAGAGGCAAGATCTGATTCATCTCAATGGAATCCTCCAGCAATTCGTTCAAATACCTCTCACAGGCGTCATAATCCTTCCGAACCAGCAGACCATGGAGGGTTTGCACATGAAAATTATAATCATGCCTCTGGGAACGAATCACGCTCATATACGTCTGCATCTCATCCCTGTACTGCTTCTCCGTCAGCACATTCATCCGCTCCCGGCGGTTCACGATTATCAAATCAATCAAACGCAAGCCTCCGAAAAACCCAGACCATTCCAGGCACATCACAGGCAGAGAATCACTCCCTGCAACAGCCGGAAACACCAGGCATCCCCCATAGACCGCAAAAAACACACCAAATCCCGTCATCAACTGCCCAGCGTCATCCGAATCCACATTCTGTCCTTCCACATACTCCTGCCACCCCACGCCCGGGAACCCTCCCGCAAGCCTGCCGCAGATAGCATATGCAGCCAGAAAGCCAATCACAAGCAGCATGACCCGGAAAAACAAAGACAGAAACGTAAGCCTGAAAACAGCGGCGGCCGTCGTCTGCAACATCCCAAACTGCCCGCAGGCAATGGACGTCACAGCGGCGGCATCCACCCACACGCCCTTAGGTTCAAGGACAATAGGGATAAAGACAGCCAGAAAAAGGAAACAGGCAATCCCACTAAACCTTATACTCAGATTCAGGCAGGAAGACAGCCCACAGGCCACGCCCGCAATCAGAGAAAACGCCAGACTGCGCCGTTTATCCGTCCCAATCCACCGAAAAGCCGTAAAACAAGAAACAGCGGCCCCCACTCCTAAAAAAACGTAACCGGCAATCAGCATGGCGTTTCCCTCCTCTCTCAATTTTCCATACGTCCGATATACCAACTCAGTATATCATCCCCAATTTTACATTTCAATCTCTGCATTTCTGCAAATCTCAGTCATGGTACAGCATTTCTGCAAGCTGCTCATGAATCCTCTCCGTATCCATGCCCCCCACAGACTTATGCACAAGCTCCCCGTTATGGAAATAACGAAACGCCGGAATCCCCATAATCTTGAACCGCTTTGCAAGCTCCCGGTACACAGATGTATTTACCTGAATAAACCGAATAAAAGCCATATCATCCGCGACCTCCCGGTAATAAGGGGCAGTCGCCACGCACGCACCGCAATGATCTCCATAGAAATCCACCATCACATACTCCGCTGAATTGACCAGCTCGTCAAAATTCTCACCCGTAGCCTCTATAATCGCCATAATATTACACCTCCAGATATTTTTCTGCGTCCGCCATCAGCAGATGGTAAGTATGCGCCTGATACGCCTGCTGCCTGAACATCGTAATGTCCGCCTGCTTCATAAGCTCCTTTACATCCTCGCCCCGCTGTGCGGCAATCTTCTCCACTTCCGCGGCAAAATCATCCTCCGTCATCACAAACCCGTCATTTTCCGAAAAATAGCAATACATAAGATAGGGAATAAAATATTTCTCCTGCTCCTCAGCCGCCCTTCTAAGCGCCTCCTCCTCGGAAATGACCTCGCCCTCCTGGGTCTTCTTCAAATCATCCCCGGCAGCCAGCAGCCCGTCATACATGATTCTTGCCCGGCCGTCACACCATTTCTGCTTCTCCGCCTGGTCAATCTCAAACTCACTCCTCTTTGACATCTCCTCAAGCCAGAAACGTGCAATCCCCATACAGGCACGCTCCCTCCTCTCACCGTCATGCTGTCCGTGATACCAGCGGTAATAATCCTCCACAGTCCGTACGTCCGGGATACCAAGCTTTTGCGCCAGCTCATCCCCCACCTCCATTACATGGATACGCACAGCCTTCTCGATTTTCAGGCAAAGCTCCATATCCTTCAGCAAACAGGAAAACTCATCCCCCTGCTTCTTTCCAAGTACCGCCTGTTCCGCACTTTCCGCTCCCGGAAGCTTCCGTCCCGGATACAGCAAGACCGACCGGCCGATCCAGCCCTCCTTAGAAGACTCCACACAGGTACAGTACACACAATCCCCCTCCCGGATTTCCCCTTTTGTCTCCTCCTCCCCGGAATGATCCTTCGCAAGAGCGCTAAGTTCCTCCTCAATCTCACTGTCCGGGATATGCCAAAGCCCCAGCTCCTTAGGGACTTCCAGCTCCTTATAATCAAAACAATTTACCATTCCAGATTTCATCTTTACAGCTTCCTTTCTAAATTATTTTAATGTCCGATTCCCGCTCCCGCATTCGCAAACGTCCGGTAATATTCATTCGCCGCAAGCAATTCCTTCGGCGTACCGCACCCCTTGATTTCCCCGTCGCACAGCACGATTACCTGATCGGCGAACACAGTAGCCGAATAATTATGTGCGATCAGGACCGTGGTCCTGCCCTTCATCAGGTTGCTTAACGCCTCCGTCACAAGCTGCTCGCTCTTCACATCCAGATTGCTGGTCGCCTCGTCAAGAAGCAGATAATCCGGATTTCTCATCATCGCCCTTGCAATCGCAATACACTGCTGCTGTCCGCCTGAGAAATTCGACCCTCCCGGTCCCGCTTCCGCATCGAACTGCCCCGGCGTATTCATGACGAAATCATAGATATTCGCCATCTTCGCCACATGCACCAGTTCCTCCTCCGTTACCGGACGCTCTACGCCATAGATAATATTATCCCGGATTGTCCCGGATAAAATCGGTTTCTCCTGGGAAACAATCGCAAAACACTTCCGCCATGACGACAATTTAAACTGCTTCACGTCTTTATCCCCAAAGCAGATCTTCCCGGCAGTCGGATCGTACATCCGCTCCAACAGCTTAAACAGCGTACTCTTCCCGGCGCCGTTGGTTCCCACCACCGCCGTTACCTTCCCCTTAGGAATCACACAGTTAATGTCCCGCAGCACAGAAGCCGTCCGGTAAGAAAAATCCACATGGTCAAGGACAATATCCGCGTCCGACACATCCATCTCATCCCCATCCTCCGACTCTTCCGGGCAATCCAAAATCCTGCCGATTTTCTGGACAATTCCCGCATTCTGTGAAAACGCCCCGAAGTTGGTACAGATTTCCGCCAGCCGCACCGTTGCAAGCCCGCACAAGGTATAGAACCCAATCAGTTTCCCTATGGTAAGCTCCCCGGCCGCGACCATCTTACTTCCAAGCACGAACGAAATCACAATCGTCAGACAGCCCATAATCTCCATGCCGCCTAACTGAATCATGGAAGTATAACTCAAAAAAATATCTGCCTTGCACTGTTTCCGGAACAAATCATCTGCCTTCTCCTTCTCCTCATCCTCCATCCGGAAAGACTTAATCAGCCTAAGGCCCCGCACATGCTCGGCAAGATATCCCATAGTAGCCGCAAGCCTGGTCCTTGCCGTCATGCCCGTCTTAAAGGACAGCATACTATACAACACCGTAATCCCCGCCAGAACCGGAATCACCAGCAGGCTTGCCGCCGCCATCTTACCCTGGAATGAGAACAACTTCTGGTACGCCACGATTCCCGCATAGAAAGCAGTAAAAATATTAATCAGAATCTGGAAATAATTCCCCGCATTATCCGCGTCCGTCGTCACACGAGTCACCAGTTCATTGATATTATCCGAATCATAGTAGCTGGTAGGAAGATGCATCATCTTATTCCAGACCTTTAAACGAACCGCAAGGTTAATCTTCTGAAGAACCAGCCCGGAGATATAAGTAAACGCAATGGTAATCCCTCCCGCAATCAGTTGAAATTCAATGTACCGAATCAGCTCATCCGTCTTAATAGAATTCTGCGTCCCGTCAATGATGGACGCCGTAATCGTGACAGCCTCCACCTCCACATGGGATTTCACCATGGAAATCGCCACCACAAAGAACAAAAGCAGCCACGGCAGTTTCATGCCCTTAAATATCTTCGTATACCCTTTTATCAATTTTATCACTGTACTGCCTCCTTTTCTGTCTCACAGGCGGCAATCAGCTCCATGAAAGCCTGACAGTTTCCATACAGCTCTCCATAACTTCCGCATCCTGCCAGCACGCCCTTATTCAGCACCACAATCTGGTCTACCCGCTCAAGAAGAGACAGGTCGTGGGTGATAATAATCTTTGTCCTCCCCGGGAACATCTCGAAAATCGTATCCTGTATCATCTTAGACGCCGTGACATCCAGCGCCGAAGTCGGCTCATCCAACAGAATCATACCAGACTTGCGCATAAATTCCCGTGTAAGCACCAGCTTCTGCCTCTGCCCGCCCGACATGGAAGTCCCTCCCGGAGCCACAGGAGCGTTAAGCCCATCCTCCCATTTCCTCAAGACCTCTGCAAATCCCGTCTTTTCTGCAGCCTCCCAGATTTCCTCATCCTCCACCTTACGGTGAAGCCCGTAAGTAAGCGACTCTCTCGCCGTCCCGCTGAAAATATCCGCGCCCTGCTGCACGTATCCCATAGACCCGCGAAGCACGTCCAGCGACATCTCCGATACCGGGACTCGCCCGAATGTGATCTCTCCCTCACAAGGCTCATAGAAATGCTCCAGCAGGCTCACCGAGGTGGTCTTCCCGCTTCCGCACAATCCAATGATCGCTGTAGAACTGCCCGACGGGACATGAAAAGAAATATCCTCAAGAGCCTTTTTGTCTCCATAGGAGAAGGAAACATGGGAAAATGTCACTTCCGCACTCTCCGGCTCTTTCGTATCCTTCACCGTTTCTTCCTCCTCCGGCGCAGTCAGAAGCCTTGCAGTCCTTGCCGTCGTCCCCTGAATCATTTTTAAATTTGCCCAGTAGTCCAACAGATTGGAAAATGCCGTAGACAGTGTGCCGGAAAACATATAGAATGCCACCCACTGCTGAATATCAATATCCCCCCGCTTTAACAGGACGACCCCGAACACCATAACAATCATGACTTGCGCCATCCCAATCAACGTGGTCAATGCCGTGACGGTACATTCCAGCTTTTTTACCCGCATATTGGCATGGAACAGGCTGTATGCGGCATTCTCGCCGTTCTTCAGTTCTTTCTCCTCATTGGTATAAGTCTTGATGAGGCTCAGGTTACGGACACGCTCCGCAAGGTACGCCGTCAATCCTCCGATTTCCTGATACACGCCCGCCTGCGTCCTAAACTGCATCCGTCCGATAAATACCATATACAGGATTTTAATCGGAAAGAGCAGGAACGCAGACACCATAAGCCAGATATTGTAAGAGGATATGGTCTTGAGCGCCTCTGCTATATAATAAAGCGTCGGAAGAAATCCCACCAGAAACTGCACCAAAAGCTGCGCCGCCATCGTGGTATCGTTGGTAATGGTACTCATAATATCCGACGGATCGTTACTGTCATAGTAGTCCATCCGGATATGGAGCATTTTCTTCCAGATTACCCGCCTTGCATTCCGCGCCGCAATATGCTGCGCCGGAGACCGTAAAGCCACATCCCCGCACAGCACGGCGGTAAAGAGCACATAGAATAAAATCGCATCCCACAATACCTTATTATCCAGATTTCCGCTCATAAGTCCCGCCGTGATTGTCGGCAGTTTCAGCATGACCTTGTTATAAAAGAAATTGCACAGAAATGCAATAATAATCCAATGCCATGGAAGCTGTATCTTCATTAAAAGATTCCAGAAATCACGCCAGTTACCCTTGCCCGATTCCGCCTTTTTCACGTTCTCATTCACTTTTCCTGACTCCTTTGTATGTTTTAGAAATAAGCGGCAGACACAAAATCTGCTGCCTGCCGCTTACAACACCATTTTACTCGTATTCGACCAAACCGTTGAAGCTCTTCATCATTTCAATATATGCTTCTACCGTCTCATCCGTTATCGCATCCATAGCCGCCATGGTGGCAATAGAAGCCTGGAGTGTATCTCCCTCCGAATATACATAAATCACATTGCCTTCCTGCGTAATCTGCTGCCCCTGCGAGGTATAGAACTCCGCAAGAGACGCCGCTCCCGCCTCATCAGCCGCAACAAAATACTGGTACTCGGCGGCCGCCGCCCCGTCGTTGGCATATACGATATCATAAATCGCCGTTGCCGGATAGCCCATGTTCGCCATATCGGACAGAAGTTTGCAGCTTTCGTCTCCTTTCAGGACGAAACGCTGGTCAAAGTCAATATCCTGCGGGTCTGTAAATGTATAACTGTCCGTCATCTGGAGACTGAAATCCTTGTCAACAGCCTGCGTCTCGCCTTCCCGGTCCGCCTCGCTTTCGGTCTTGCTTCCTGCTTCTTTGGAGCCGTCTTTATCCGACGAACCACAGCCAATCACCGTCGTTCCTATCATTGCACACATTAAAATCGAAATCAGTTTCTTTTTCATGTTACCTGTCTCCTTCTTTTACTTCTTCCAGTCTAAACACATCTCTGATGAACTCCACATATCCCTTAGTACTTGCTTCATAAGCCTTCTCCATGCCAGGCAGGCTGCCAAGCAGGTCAGCCAGATCCTCCGGCTTCGTCTCTTCGCAGACTGCTGCGCCGTCCAGAACGAAACAACGGTACTCTGCCGTTAGTTTTCCGGCTTTCTCGTAGAAAATGAGATATACGTCAGATACCGCCCCGTTTCTCTTAGCAGCAAGCATTTTTGCAAGCTCGCTCGTCCCGTCTCCATGGAATACATAACGCATGTCATACTCGAATCCTTCCGGGTCTTTAAACGTATAGTCTGCCGTGATGAGGATATCTGTCGGATTTTCTTCCGGCTCTGCCGGTGTTTCCGGTGCTTCCACATTGCCCGCGAAAGACGGGTCGAAGTTCTCTTCTTCCTCTGAAAGCTCCGGCGCCGCTTCCGGTATCAGGCTATTTCCGGCTTCTGACGGGTCAAATGTTTCCGTTCCATTCTCAACCGGCTGAACATTTCCCGCTTCGGCCGGCATATCCTCCTCCGGCTGATCGCTTTCTGTTTCCTCTGGTACTTTCTCCGGTATCCAGACATTTCCCGCTTCCGACGGGTCAAATGTTTCCACTTCGATTCCCGGTGTCTGCGACACAGCTTCCACTTCTTCTGACTCTGCCGGATCGCTGCCTTCTTCCTGCCCGGATTCCTCCTTGAGCAAATTCTGTCCTGATTCGATTCCGGCCTCTCTTGCAGCGGCTGCCAGGCTGCCTTCACTTTCAAGTCTCGCTGCATTTGGCCCGATTCCAGCTTCACGGGCTATCTGCTTCATCTGCATTGCCGATGTAATATCCAACGCAGATTCCTTGCTTCCTGCTTCTGTTATGACCTCGTCTTCCGATTTGATCTGGACGGCTCCGTTCTGTTCCCAGAATGCCACATACTCTTCTGCCGACATCGGTACTGACCCTGCCGGCGTGAACAACAGCGCCACATTGTCCCGTACCTTTACATTCTCAGCGCTGATTCCCATTGACGGCGCCATGCCTGCAAAGCCTTCCGCCCCCGCAGCATTTTCCATAATACAGCACAAATATTCGCCGATCACCTGATTTTCCTTTTCATAGATAATCTCATACAGCTTTTTCGCGCCATACATATTCGCCATTGCCCCATCATCACACAATACATACCGCCCATGATATTCCTGGGGAAAATTCTCGGAATCTTTGAAGGTAAAACTTTCTGTCATCATAATATCGAATGCAGACTCCTTCTCCGGCTCCAGATTGCTTCCCGGCGCTTCTAAGATTTCGGCCATCTTGCACTGGTTCACAAACCAGGTCTCTGCATATACGATTACCGTCCCTTTGGAAAGGATGCCGCTTTGCTCATATAAATCAATCGTCTGCTGTACATAATCGCCTGTGGAAAACAGAAGCACAACGTTCCCTTTACAAAGGACAGAATCCTCGCCAAAGGCTTCGCTCATCTGCTTTCTTGTCTGTTCTGCCTGCTCTGGGCTTCCCATAACATATGCTTTGTACTCTCCTGCCGCCTTACCGGCTTTATCATACAAGATCTCATAGAAACCTTCCGCACCTAACTGTTTAGCCGGGGCACATTCTTTGTCTCCGTATAAAACATACCGCTTATCATAATCCTGCGCAAAATACTTCGCATCCGTGAATGTACAACTGCCGCTCATCTTAACTCCAAAGGTATCTGCCATAGAAGTTCCCTTTAAAATGCTCTCCGGTTCCGGCTCCTCTTTCTGCCCTACATTCTTGAAGAACCGATATTTCTCCTTGCTGACCAGATAATTCAGATAAGACTGAGGCGATTCATCCGCCAGTTCCCCGCTGAACTTATAAAGCATACTGATCATGCTCTGGACTTCTTCCGCCTTCGTTGTCGCCATACAGAACACTCTGCCCTTTACACAGTCTGTCTTCCCAAAGGCATTTTGCAGCGCCTGCGCACCTTCTTCGCTCCTGGACAGATAATATTTGTATTCTGCCACTGCCTGACCGTCCTTCAGATACAGAATCTCATACAGGCATTCCACTTTTGTCTCAACGCCGTTGCTGTCTTTTGCCGGTACAGATGTAACGCCCGCACAGGCGGCATCCCCATAAAGCACATAACGGGTGTCAAAGTCTATATCCGCAGGATCTGCAATCGTATACTTATCCGTCACCTTCACTTCAAAAAGCTCATCCTTAGGTGTCTTTGCCTCCTCGATTTCGTCGGTCAACTGCTCGGCTTTCACTGCAACAGTATCTTCATTTGAAGTACTTGGCGTATTGGGATTGCTCGGGTTGCTTGGATTACTCGGGTTACTCGGGTTGCTTGGATTACTCGGGTTACTCGGATTGCTTGGATTACTCGGCGTCCCCGGATTACTTGGGTTATTCGGCGTACTTGGATTGCTTGGATTGCTTGGGTTGCTTGGCGTGCTCGGATTGCTTGGCGTGTTTGTATTTCCTCCGCCATTATTTCCGGACGACGGCTTATACTCGCTCATTCCGCCAAAATAAAACTGCATTCCGAGATAAGCCTGAGGCGTCGCGGACTGAATCGCTCCTGCCTTATAGTATGTATCAATCGACGTCTGTACATAGCTTCCAGACGAGTAAACATATACCACATCGCCCCATCGTCCGCTGCTCTGGCCTCCGCCATTATAGATAGAAGCATATTTCCCAGCCAGGCCTTGTGCATCTGATTCATTGTTCATCACAAAACACTGATATTCACCTGCTGCTTTTCCACCCTTTGCATATAACACCACATAGGCTCCCTTACAGGAGTAACCGGCTGCCGACGCTTTTTTCGCCGGATGGCAGTCTGCGCCGCCGTACAGCACATACCTTGTGTCGAAACTAATTCCCGAAGGATCTGAAAATGTACACAAGTCGCTCATCTTAATACTATAACTGTTGCTGGCGCTCGTACCGCCTACACTGGCGCCGCCATTATCCACATAATCCGTCTTCTGGTTTCCGCCGTTTCCGGCATTCCCGGCGTCCCCGGCATCTCCGGAATTGGCGTCTCCTTTGGCTCCGGCCGCCCCCGCATCCACACCGTCGTCTTTGCTTGCGTCTCCCTTTTTGGCGTCTTTATTTTTCTTGGAACTCTTGGACAAGCCCGTCTCTTCCATCAGCTCGTCGATTCCTCCGTCCTTTGACAAGAGATATCCGCCTCCTAAGCCAAGGCACAGCACAACTGCGGCTATCACTCCTATAATAATCTTTCTCTTCTTTTCCATGCTTTCACGCTCCTTGGTATAAATGATACTTTATCGTAACAAATTTATAACAGAGCCTCAACGTGTTTGGTCTATTCGGAAGATATCGACGTTTATTCGGCATTTTCCATGAACCACCTCCCTTTTCGGAACTTTTCTCCCCTACATCCTTCGACCTACAACTCCTGCTGCTCAAGGATTGTACTTACAGCGTCTAAGGAAGACTTTCCCCCTATGACGCATACGCCCCCTTTTTCACAGACCTGATTGAGCACATAGATGACCCGCATCAAGTCTTCTTTGGTCGTACAAAGGATTTCGCTCCGTTCCCGGCAAATCCTTTCCCAGGTCACGCTGCCGAGGTAATCTTGTGCGGCCCGAATCCCTTTCTGCCGTACGCTCAACAGCGGCTCTATGGATGCAATCGTACTGACAATATACCTGTCAAGAGGCTCATTGCTCTCACATATGGCACGAAGTGCCGCTCCTGCTTTATCAAAAATTTCCAATGAATTTGCTGCATTGGGATCTCGGAAGGAGGTAAAGGCCACATCCCCGTTCCCTGACACGGTAAGTCCTGCGCCGTACGCCCCGCCTTTCATGCGGATTGACTCCCACAAGTAACCGTAACTGAGCATCCGTGCCGCCACTTTCATAGCTCCGTGGTATGTTGCCCCACACAAATTTATATTTGCGCCTTTTCCGGCAAATCCAATCTCTGCCGGAATCCTGATTCCCATCCTTATGGTGTCAGCCAGCAAATTAAATTTATCTATTACCGCAGGTTTGCTGCAAATTAAAAT
>OFGE01000346.1_pt1 | contig 52722 bp, 48 predicted proteins | sample 1521681 | NCBI WGS metagenome assembly OFGE01 (sample SAMEA3504093, study PRJEB24116) | mouse gut metagenome | biome: mouse gut; feature: mouse-associated habitat; material: faeces | place: Denmark | collected 2011 | reverse complement strand
TCGTCAATCCCGTTTACGATGGTCTTCCAGGTTGTTTCCAGTGTTTCAATTTTGATGGAGCTGCCAGAGGCAAGCTGTGCGGTCATCTTAGACTGCTCCACCGTATTTCTGGCATTTTTCACCAGCATCTCGTTGGTCTTTTCATCCAGCGCAGACATGGCTTCCGCCTGAATTCTCTGTCTTTTCAGCATAATTGCCTGTGCCAGCGCCTGTTTAAACACCGGAAGGGTAATAATAAATGCTGAATTAATTTTTCTCACCAGGTTCATATTGCTGAATTCCATGGTCCTGATCATGGGAACGGACTGCATGGCCACACTTTCCGCAGTTCTCAGGTCCTGGGTTCTCTGCTCTAACATCATCAGAGCCTGCTGCATACTCTGAAGCTCGAACTGAATGGAATTATCTCCGGTGGCCTCAAAATCAGCCTGCAGCTTTGCAATGTATTCCTCCAGTTCCCGGCAGCCCTGTTCACCTGCCAGAATATATTTTACCAGTTCATGATAATAATTTACGTTAGCTTCAAACATCTGCTCCAGTTTCCGGTTGGACTGTCTGATTTCTGATTCATACTGCTTCAGCTGCACATAGATCTTGTCCACTTCCTCCCCCATGGTGTGGTATTTGTTCAAAATCTTGTCCAGCTGCTTCCTGAGATTGCCAAAGAGCTTGCCGAACAGGCTGGGGTTCTCCCGGATCTCGTCGATGTCAAATTTCTCCATAATCTTTGCCAGAGTGCTGAGCATCTGACTGGACTCGTCCAGCTGGGACATATCCATACTGTTCAGCACCACATCCGATGCCCTGGAGATGCCCTCCGCCGCCTCCGCCCCAAAAGTTACAATGGTGTCCAGATTGTCAATCTCAATGGTGCTCACCAGGGCATCCACCTCGGCGGAATTTGTCAGCTGGGCGTTCATCTCCTGCCTGTCCGCCACTATATCATAGTTCTCCACCACCATAATTTCATTCTTTGTGTCCGGCATGGTCACTACCTCTGGGGGCTGTGCCGTCTTCGTGAAATCCAATCCCATTCTTTAGTCTCCTCTCTTAAATATCTCACGCCAGGAACGGCGCGGTTTTGTTGATGTGGTGTCAAAATCGGGAACTCTCAGATCATAGACATATTCCCCGATCTGGTGCTCCTCCATATTCCTGCTGTTCAGATATGGTTCCACACACTGGTATCCTGTGGGTACATAGAAGACAAAATCAAAACCGGCCAGATTCAGAAAAGCCGCCAGAATACTGTCCTCCAGGGATATGGCCGCATCCGAAGTATGGATGTATATAACCTTGGGATTTTTTCTGGTAAAGTCAAACTTCTGCAGCATCCGCAGAATCTCTTTTTTCAGGTTCAGCACCAGCGCCACGGCCGTGTACTCGGTGCCGTTCTCATAGATTCCCTTCACCAGTTTCCGATCCAGAAGAAGCTGAAGCTTGTCCAGAATATGCTCCTGGACCTCCTCCCGCAGCACACCGTATGTGTAGCAGGAATGTGCTTTTATCTTCCCCCTCTGCAGCTTTCCGTTTTTAATAAATCCTGCGGCATAAGCCCTGACCGGGTTGGGATCCTGAGGCCGCAGGTAAGGCGCTCCCCGGATCACCAGGGTGTCCGGCGTAATCAGCTTTTTTATCTCAGCCCAGTAAGATTCCACAAGCCCCCCTTTTACCCCGGAAACTTTTGCAAAAATCACAGGCATGGTCACTACCGCGTCGGTCACGTTGAAGTTGGGCCGGTATTTCAGCTCCTGATCCCATAGAATGGCAATCTCCTCGTAGATGGACTGCAGGGTGGCGGAAACCCCTTTCTGATATTGTTGGTTCCGGTACATGCCGCTGTCCTGGTACATTATGGTATCCAGTTCCCGCTCCGCATGGTAGGCGGCGGTGGACAGCCGCAGATCTGCGCTCTGTCTGGGGAACCTGTCAGCCTGCAGGGAATCCCTGAAATGCATCTGGTACAGATTGGCCGCCTCAAGACAGCATTTTCTGTTCAGATCCGGCGCCAGTATCACCACATCCACGGGAAGTCTGCTGAGAAACCGGAGGAAAAAAGCCTCTGTCTCATTTCTGCACCCGCCCAGGTACACAAAACATCCCACCTGTGGAAACTCCCATTTTTTAAACAGCGCGTCCTGAAATCGTTTCAGCCAGCACAGGAGATAAATGGTTCTGTTGGTAAGACGGTTCAGGTTCTCCCCCTCCGTTTCCGCCTCCTCCAGTACCACATCCATAAAGGCTTTCCGCAGAATTCTCTGGAGCTCCCCGCCGGAGGCATTTCCCCCCGCGCAGACAATATTGGAAACCAGATCCCCCGCCAGCTGCTTTACCTCTCTGTACTGCCGCCTTTTGATGGCGCCGATCTCCTCATTGGCCGGAGGCTTCAGCTCCGATTCCACAATCACCATGTTCCTGCCCGCCCCGGCCATCTCCAGCTGAAAACGGTACAGATCGTTCATATAGGTAAGCTTGTCCTCCACGCCCTCCATGCGCAGAAAGCAATTGTAATAAAATCCCGGGTCCTGCCCCCTGGACGGGAAGGGCTTCAGCACGTCCACAAGGCCCTTTCCTGAGATCCAGGCGTTGGTACAGGCATTCACTCTGGGCAGGGGGCCGTAGAGCCTCTCCCTCTCCACCCGCTCTTCCTGCTCTTTCCTCAGGGCCCTGATACAGAATTCCCGGGGAAAATCTCCCATGCCAGGCAGCTCCAGCTTCCTTGAAAATCGGGAATCCCTATCCAGCGCCGCATAACTTTTATCCCCCTGGTACTGGAGCAGCACAATGTCGCACCCTGCCCCTGCCAGTATGCACAGCAGCTTCAGCTCATAATTGCTGATATTCCCCTCGTAGAGTATCTTGGGGATCCGGTTCTCCCCCAGCTGGTTCACCACCCTCTCAAATTTGTAATAGAGCCAGCACATAAATTTGATAAAGGCGTTCCGCAGCATATTGTCATTTTTGCCCTCCCTGCGCATGCCCTCCAGGGTATCGTACAGAGATTCGGCCACATTCTGCCTCTGGTAACTGTTCATCCTGGGAAGCCATTTCTGCAGGCTGGAGAGCAGAAATCCCATTCCCAGCTGAAACTGCATTCCCATAATTTCCTCATAGTATGCCAGATTCTTCTCATCCGGATTGGGTATCTTGCCCTCTATCACCACACCTGTCCTTCTGGCCTCCTCATAGTAGCGCAGAAGGAACTCTCTGATAAGATCATTATACCCGTTAATCCTGTAAAAGTATATGCCCTGTTCCCGGCGTTTTCCATATTCAAGAAAAAAGTCGTCCAGGCTGCTGACTGCTCTGTTTTCAAACATATGATTTCAGTTCCTCAATAGCGGTTCATCTTGTTCCTGTGCATCACAAACCCCAGTCCGGACCCCACAAGGCCTCCCAGGATATGGGAAAGATTGGAGATATTGCTCTCCACAAAAAGTCCCTGATAAACCTCGCTCCCGATATACAGCACCGCCACCAGAATAAAGGTCAGGGGTATCTCTTTCTCCTTAATGCAGGTAAAGGAGGAGAGCATGATAAAGGCAAAAACCACACCGCTGGCCCCAAGGAGCGCATACCCTGGCACAAGTATCAGATGGGCCACCCCTGTGGCAAGAGCCGTTGACAGGATCACGAAAATCAAATTGGAAGAGCCGTACTTTTCCTCCAGCATGGGCCCCACCACCAGAATCAGCATGATATTCCCCATAAAATGTTCCAGGCTGCTGTGTCCCACAATATGCCCAAAGAGCCTTACATAGGTAAGGGGGCTGCTCCAGGAGGAGCGGTATACACTGCAGATATGGGTGTTGACATACCCCTTAGTAACCCAGTCCAGAAAAAGGGTCAGGGCACAGAGGATGGTAAATGTCAACACCACAGGCGAGTTAAAGGATACTTTCAATTTTTTATCTTTCATTCTTCTCTCCACTTTCGTTGTTCTTCTCTATAGATGCGGCCGGAAAACAGCTGATTGGGCTTGTTTCACGGGGCCGTATTCACTGAAACCCCTGGATAAAGGTGTTGATAAATTCATATCCCACGGCCAGGTTAATATTCTGCCCCTCATCAATTCCGGCGGTGCTGACCCCGATCACTTCCCCGTACATGTTCAGCACGGCTCCCCCGGAACTTCCATGGGATGTGGGGGCTGTAAACTGAATCATGTCCACGTCTTTCACTCTCCGAAACCCTGAGATAATGCCGTCGGAAACAGAGTTGAACAGCCCAAGAGGGCTTCCGATGGCTACCACTTTCTGACCCCTGACCAGAGGATTTCTGCCCCGGTACACCGGCAGGGGCTGAAGCGTCCGGTCAATACGGATCACCGCCAGATCCAGAAGGGAATTATACTTGATGATCTCATCCGTCCTGTACATGTTCTCATCGTTCTCAATTCTCACGGAATAATAGTTTCCGCCCCTGGCCACATGATCGTTGGTAAGAATATACCCCTGCCTTCCAATCATAATCCCTGAACCGCTTCCTATGATCTCGCCCCTCCTGTCGTGGATGGCAATCATCACCACCGAAGAGGCCCGCAGCGCCAGTTCCTCAAAATTCAGCTCCCGTAAATCCCTCTTCCCCGGCGGCGCTGTCCTGCCGGGAACCCTTCCGGAACCCATTGCCGGACTTCCCACCGGGACACAGCCTGCCTTTTGGTTTTCTCCCGGGAGATAATCCGCCTTTGGGTTTTCTCCCAAGTCCACCCCACCTATGGATGCCTTCTGTCTGCGCGGGGGCAGAACCACCCGGGGCATGGCGCATCCCCTGTCCGCCTGTGCGCTTTCCTGGGACTCCCTTCCAGAATCCGCCCGCCCCATTCCCCGGGACGGCGCCCCCGCATCTGCCTTTCCCATTCCCTGGGACACCCTGCCGGAATTCGCTTTTCCCATTCCCGGTTTTCCCATTCCCGAAAGAGCTGCCCCGGAAGCCTGTTTCAGGCTGTCATAATTTTCCAGTGCCACAGCCCTTTTCTCCCCCAGAACCACCTGCCTTGACAGCTGCAGAGCGTCCAGTTTCTCCTCAATATCCACCTCATTCTGCAGCAACAGCACGTCAACCCCAAGCAGAGTCAGAAAGTAACAGAAGAAATACTCCTGCTGCTTTACAACCCCCTGGGCCACAAATTTCATGGAACATCTGGGGTCCCACCCTCTCAGGTATCCAAAAGCCAGCTCGTCCAGCCAGAACAGCAGCTTAACCACGAAATTTTTCTCCATACAATCGTTCAGACCAGGACTGCAGAACCGGTATGTCGTCAAAACCTTTTTACAGGCAGCGCTGAGCAGTTCTCCCACCCCTGCCGCTTCCCCACACCGGGGGGTATAAAGCACCTCCCTGCCTGTGTCCAGCCATTTCTGATAGCACTCCATACAGCAGGCGGCCCTGTCCCCGTCAATGTTCCTGGGGAACGCTCCTACTCTGTTATAGATTCCCTGTCCTGACCGCATTCTTGCCGTCTGAACCGCATCCATGGAAGCCACATCTTCCGCAAATGTCCCATTGACCCCTGAAACCCTGAGAAAATACACATCCTTGCAGTTCCCGTTCATGCCGCCTTTGATACTGGAAAAGGTTTCAATAGACGTCAGTCCTATTATGTTATATCTTTTCTCTATGTATTCACGCCCCATATGCCACCTCAGTAAAGGGTTTTCTTTCCCCGCCCCGAATAAAGCCTATTATAACACATAAAGATAGAAAATGCTATTTTTTTCATGGAGAAACAGGGATTTCGCTTCCGGCCTGCGGGATCGTGTTTCTCTGCTGTGAGAGCGAGGGGTAACAGCAAAATACATCAATCTCATGAAGCTTGTCACAGACTGTTAGCAATGTTATAATAAGCCCGTATGCCCTCAGCATATGATGAAAAGAATCCCCCGGGAGAGCGAGACATGACCATACTGCATCTTGACCTGGACAATACCCTGATCTATTCCTGCAGGCACCCCATTGGAAACGACAGGATATGCGTGGAAAGCAGCCAGAACAGGGAGCTGTCTTTCCTCACCAGATATACATACGAAAAGCTGAAGCAGATAAACGAAAGGCTTTTTGTGGTTCCCACATCCACCAGATCCATAGAGCAGTATCAGAGGATACGCCTGGGCATCGGCAGTATTCCCTGCGCCCTGGTCTGCAACGGCGGAGTTCTGCTGGTAAACGGAGAGAAAGATATCCCCTGGTATCAGCAGTCCTTAAGCCTGATTCAGGAAAGTCTGCCCACCCTTCAGGCCGCGGAGTATTTTCTTCAGAAGGACCCCAGGAGAACATTTGAGCTGCGTTTCATAGAAAAGCTGTTCCTGTTCACCAAGTGCAGCCAGCCGGACTCTGTGGCAGAGGAATTGAGAAAACTTGTGGATCCCGCGCTTGTGGATGTGATCTGCAATAAAGAGAAACTATATGTGGTTCCTGTAAATCTTAGCAAGGGAAAAGCCGTGGAAAGGTTTCGGAAACACTTCCGGGCCGCCAGGGTCATCGCCGCAGGCGACAGCCAGTTTGACATTTCCATGCTTCGGGAGGCGGACATGGGGATCGTGCCCCAGGGATTTACAGAAAAATACCCCCTTGATTTCCCGGTGGAAGAAATGCCGGGAAAGAGAACTTTTTCGGATGAAATGTCAGAAAGAATCTGGGAACTCTGCCAGGAAACGGATCCCCTGTGATCCACTCCCATTACATTATCTCTGTTTGCAAGAAACCGCGCCAGAGCGCGGCTGAAAGGAAAATGACCTTGAAAAATCATGTAAAATATTACAGTGTGGGCCCCCTGCTCTACTGTCCGGCCAACAGGTCCTCCATCGCCCAGTCCGTCATCCAGGAAAAGTTCGGCCGCCGCTTTTCCCTGGCCCTCTGTCTGGAGGACACAATCCATGATAACTATGTGGCCCAGGCGGAACAAGACCTGCTGCAGTCCCTGAGAGAGATCTACACGGCTCGTCAGGACAGGGACTTTTTTCTCCCGCAGCTGTTTATCCGGGTGCGCCACCCTCAGCAGATACCCATGCTCATCTCCTCCCTGAAGGAGTGTGCGGATGTGGTAACAGGTTTTATCCTGCCCAAATTCTCCCCCATAAACGCAGGAGCATACATTCGGAAGATTGTGGAGGCCAATGAAATCTCCGGCAGAACCATAATGTTTATGCCCATATATGAGAGCGAAGCCATGATAGATCTGCGCACCCGGTACGAGGTGCTGTACTCCCTGAAAGACTCCCTCCGACAGGTGGAAGAACTGGTGCTGAACATTCGAGTGGGCGGCAATGACTTATGCCATATATTCGGTTTCCGCCGGCATCCGGATGAGTCCATCCACAACATCAAGCCTGTGTCCTCCCTGTTTACGGACATTGTTACCGTCTATGGCATGGACTATGTAATCTCCGCCCCTGTGTGGGAATACTACGGGGGAGAGAACTGGAAAACCGGACTCATTGCCGAGATACAGGGCGACAAGCTCTGCGGTTTTACGGGAAAGACCGTGATCCACCCCCGGCAGATTGAGGTGGTAAACGACTGCTACCAGGTCTGGGCCTCCGACTATGAGGACGCCAAAAACATTCTGGGGTGGAACAAAGATTCCGGCATGCTGGTCTCCGGCAGCCAGGAAGGGGCGCGGATGAACGAGTACAAAACCCACCTGAACTGGGCCCGGCAGACCCTTTTTCTGGCGCAGGCCTTTGGGGTCAGAGGGCAGGAGGTCCTTTGAGTCCTCCTGCCCTGAGCCGGCCGGCCCTTTGGCAGATCCTGTTATGCGTCGGCGATTTTTTTGATGATGCCACAGCATTTATACCGGGTAAGGGGATAATATTCCACCGGAACCTGCTTTTCCTCTGCCAGCCTGACCACATGGCCCAGTTCCGGGTCTCCCCGGTATCTGTCACCTATCAGCACTTTCCAGGGAACCCGCCGCAGCAGAACCCGGGTGGTCTCCCCAATGCCGGGTTTTACAAAATTGATATCCTGGATGCCAAAATAAGCGGCAATTTCCCCCACCTCCCGGATACCCCCGCCAGTACAGGAGGCCTTTTCTTTCCCGGCGAATCCGCTTCCCCCCGGACAGGTAAGGTCTTCCTCCACTGTAGGAGAAAAACATCCCTCGACAGTCTCTATAAAGTGATAAGACAAATCCGAATCCTTCAATTCCCCATAGTACACCGCACCGTGAAAATCCTTTTCCCCGATAATATCCTCCCGCAAAACTGTCCTGCTGATCAGTCCGGACACCGTACTGTTGAGACAGGAACTGGGTATCAAGATATCCTCAGGGGTGCCCCGAAGTTCCGTCACTCCCGCCGGATCCGCCAGAACGGCAATCTCCGGGCTGACGCCGGGGTAAGCTCCCACATCCTTTTCCAGTTCCCCCAGTATGGCCCCTTTTCCAATCCACCCGTCCACAAAGAGAAGCTGTCCGGGCTTATACCTGTCCAGCAGATATCCCATGGCATTGCCGTCAATCCCCCTTCCCCTGATAATGGAAATGGCATAATGGGGCACATTCACACCATAATATCTTTGAATATACCGTCTGACCAGAATCCCCGCCGGAATGCCTGCCCGGGCCAGGGACACCAGCACCACATCCCTTCCCCGGGACGCCATAATCCTGCGGGAGAGCTCTCCCACAGCCTTCGCCACCTGCCCGGCATACCGGGCCAGAGCCTCCCTGTACACCGCCATATACTTCTCCGTGGGAACATATTCCACAGGCAGCATTTCACTGTAATGCCTGCCTGACTGTATGAGCCTCTCCCGCTCCTGAGTGGGCTGGGGACTAACCATGCCCGTGATGTCTTTCAGCAACAGCACCACATCTTCCGCCAGATAAGAACTTCTCATTCTCCGCACCACCTTACCAGGCACACCACTGCATTCTTTTTTTCCAGGGCGCTCAGAAGAGCTCTCTCCCCTTTTGTGCCCTTTTCCCGGGCATCCGTCACCACAATCACGGCGTCAAAGCTGCCGATATCGTATAGAAAGGTCCTCCGGTCTTCCTGATAGAAACTGGACAGCGCATACCGCTCATGGAGAGGATAGTCCCCACTGGAGCTGACGGCGATGGGACTGCGGGTGGTGGCGTGAAACATCACCTCATGCCCCCTTTCCTCCAGGCTTTTTCCCAGCCACAGCCCAGGGTACATGAACTCTTCCGTGCCCAGCACCAGCACCCTCTCATGCCCCTCCAGGGGAAGCAGATTCAGCGCCTTGTCCGAAAATTCCCTGCACGCCCCATCATACCCAGGCCCCTCCGTAAGTCTCCGGGCATCCACCCTGCCTTCCAGGTCAAAACAGGCTGTGTATGCGCCTCCGGATTCCTCTTCCAGGTGATAAATCCCGTCCTCTGCAGCCTGACTGGCTGTCTCCGGATAGCCCTCATGACTGATCTTCAGCAGGTAGTGAAGCCCTATGTCCCTGTCCTGAAATGCCCTCTCGTCCTCCTCCTTCATCCCATTTAACAGGGAGGCCACTGCAAACTGCAGCCTGCTTCCACAGCACTGTTCCAGAACCGCAATCAGGTTCCGGATGGTCTTTCCCGTGGTGACTTCATCTTCCGCAAAAATGATCCTGTCCGTCCTGTCCAAGACCCTGTGCAGATCGCTCTTCACCAGCTTCTGCTGGGTGGCGTGGCTGTGCTCCTCTGAGAAAAAAAGGTATTCCACGCCGGGGATCTCCTCCCTTGTGGTCTGGATATATCCAGCCCCCAGTTCGATGGCAATCCGGGCCCCCACGGCGGTGGCGGTCTCCGCAAATCCCACCACCAAAAGCCTCTCCCCCGAATACTTTCTCAAAAGTCCGGCCAGTTCGGAAAACACCCCCAGGGCCTTTCCCGGCGAAACCGGAATATGCTTACCCTGAAGGGGATTCACCACCAGATAATTTCTCCTGCTGTTATTTTCCCGCCTGGCAATTCTGACCAGCTCTCTCTCCGTATACATATGTCCATGCACTCCTTTGAGGTTGTTTCCATTATCATACCACCTCCCCTGGGGGAATTCAAGCGGCTCCCCATCTGTGCATCTGATGTAACAGTTCAGACAGCCCCTCTCGCGAAGTCAAAATTGCGCTCTGTGCAATTTTGCGAGACTTGCGGGCGCCAAAACGCATTCTTTTCGCGTTTTGTGTGCATTCTCGTAACAGTTCAGCGCCCTGTCTGAACTGTTACCACCTGACGGGAATCTGGCGGAAATACAAAAAGTTTCTTTCTTTTCGTCTAAAAATGGGCTATAATAAAATCCATGACCTAACGGCTGAACCGATCTCCAAACTCCCGTATCTTTCCGGTACTTTTGCAGTTTTGGAAAAGATTTTTTGTCTGTGTCTGCTATATTCAGATAAGGTGGTGACGCAAAATGTCTCTGGAAGACATGATGAATTTTATCGAAAATAATTTGAAAGAAGACTTTACCCTGGAGCACTTAAGCCAAAGATGCCATTATTCCACAAGGCAGCTCTACTATTATTTCCATGACATTACAGGTATGCCCGTCATGACTTATGTCAGAAAGAGAAGGCTCTTCCGGGCCGCAGGGGAGATCGCTCTGGGCAGGAAAATGTATGATGTGGCCATGGATTATGGTTTCGAGACCCAGGCTGGCTTTTACAAAGCTTTCCTTCAATACATAGGGTGCACGCCCAGTGAATACCGCTGCCACCATCAGCTGAAGCAGCACAGAAAAATCCATCCAAAACTATTGTCAACAAAGGAGGCACTGGAAAACATGAAAGAAATTGAAATCAGAAAACTGAGGCTTACCGATGCCAAAAGTCTCTGGGAGAACATCTTCTCGGCCAATACACCGGAAGAGGTGAAACAGAGGGTTGAAGCCAATGTGAAAAAAATGGAGAATGGAGAAAGCATCTTTCTGACAGCCGTGGCAAAAGAGCAGGTGGTGGGAGCGGTTCTGGTGGAAAAATCCCAGTATATCCTTCACCCTCACAAGGGCAAGCTTGCAGACGTGGTGGTAAATCCCGCTTTCCAGAAGCAGGGCCTGGGAAAAAAGCTCTGCCATGAAGCCTTCGCCCAGGCCAAACAGCTGGGATGCACTCATATAACCACATCCTGCCGCGGCGACGGCTCCGAGCATTTCTACACAGCCATAGGAATGGAACCCTGCGGCAAAATACCAGGCGGCCTCCGGGAACCCTGGGGCGAAGAGAGGATATACGACGAAATTTACTTTTATAAGCAGTTATAGCTATTCAGGGATAGTCTTTCAGTGGCCCTGAGAAGATTCCTCCGGCTCGAAAAAGCGGTTCAGATTCTCAAGACACCGGCACAGAATTTCCATCTCCTGCTGGCTCAGGTCCTTCACAATGGCCTTAATCATCTTCTTGTGAAAATCCCGGTGGTGATAAAAGGCCTTCTTTCCCTTCTCCGTCAGTGTCACATACACCACGCGCTTGTCCTTCTGCCCCCGCTCCCTGCAGATATAGCCTTTCTTTTCCAGTCCGTTCATGTTGATGGTCAGGGTACTCACCGTAACATGGAGCTTCTGGGCAATCACGGACATATTCCGCGGGGCCTCTATGCCGATGGCCTCTATGATATGCATGTCGTTGTTGGTGATATCCTTGTATTCCTCTGTGATAACCGCCTGGCCCTCCATGTCCATCACATGATTAAACAGACTTACCAGCATCTCATTGAGAGAATGATTCCTGTTCCGCCCCATCCCGCCGCCTGCACCTTCTTTCCCGCGCCCCTGTCTCCCCGGACGCTTTCCTTAACTATACCAATTTCTCCTGAAAAGTCAAGTTACCGCTGCCACTTCAGCACACACGCCCCGTAAGTGAGCCCTGCCCCAAAGCCTGAGAGCACAAGGGTCATTCCCTCCTGCAGCCGTCCCTCCCGGACCAGTTCGTCCAGAAGAACCGGGATGGATGCGGAGGACATATTTCCCGTCCGCTCCAGATTCATGGGAAATCTGGCCGCCTCCAGATTCATCCTCCCGGCGATGCCCTCAATAATACGTCTGTTGGCCTGGTGGAGCACATACAGATCCACATCCTCCGGGGAGAGCTTTGCCTGTGAAAGCGCCTCCCATATGCAGGCTGGAACCTGTCTCAGGGCAAAAGCAAATACCTCCCTGCCGTCCATGGACAGAAAAGGATTTCCCACAGGCAGGGACACAAAAGGATTCTCCAGCTTTCTGCCGTCGCACTGAAGGACCCCGCCTTTGGTTCCGTCCGAGTGCTGTACAAAGCCCAGAATACCCGGCTGCCCGCTGCGCTCCAACAGCACCGCCCCGGCCCCGTCCCCAAACAGCACACAGGTGCCTCTGTCAGTCCAGTCCACCACTTTGGACAACACCTCGCTGCCCACCACCAGAGCATTGTCATAGATACCCGCCTCAATGTAGGCATGGGCAGTGTGCAGCGCAAAGAGGAATCCGGCACAGGCCGCGTTCAGGTCAAAAGCCACCGCCTCCGCCGCCCCCAGAAGGCTCTGCACCTGACAGGCAGCACAGGGAATGCCCTTCTCCGGCGTACAGGTGGCCACCAGGATCAGCTGCACTTCCGAGGCTTTTCTGTCCCCATGGGCCAGGGCTTTTTCACAGGCCTCCACCGCCAGGGAGACCACGGTCTCCCCTGTTGAGATATGCCTGCTGCCAATGCCCGTGCGCTCCCTGATCCACTGGTCTGAAGTCTCCACCAGTCCCGCCATCTCCTCATTGGACACGACCTTTTTTGGCAGGGCGCTTCCTGTTCCGATTATTTTTACCGCCATACTCTCCCCTTTCTCTGCACTCTGTCCCCAAGGTATTTCAAGAGTATATTTTCTCTTCTTTGCTTCTCCCCCAGCGACATTACCTGTCCGGTTTAGAACCTGCGGAAACGCTCGTACCGGGCGGCCGCAAGTTCCTGGCCGCTCATGCCCTGGCACCGCTTTAAAAAGTCCACAACCTGCTCCTTCAGACAGCCTCCAATGGCGGCGGCCGTAGTGCTGTCCGCACCGCCGAACTCAGGTATAATCTTCTCAATGATCCCCAGACGTTTCAGATCCTGGGCCGTCAGCTGCATGATCTGGCTGGCCTCCCTGGCCCTGGAGGCGTCCTTCCACAGAATGGAGGCAAACCCCTCAGGGGAGAGAATGGAATACGTGGCGTTTTCCAGCATCCAGACCTCATTCCCCACAGCCGTAGCCAGGGCGCCGCCGCTGCCGCCCTCCCCGATAAAGATACACAGCACCGGCACCTTCAGCGCCGCCATCTCCATCAGATTTCTGGCGATGGCCTCCCCCTGGCCCCGTTCCTCCGCCTCAATGCCGCAGAATGCCCCGGCGGTATTCACAAAGCTGATAATGGGCCTGTGAAACTTTTCCGCCTGCTTCATCAGCCGCAGAGCCTTGCGGTATCCCTCCGGCATGGGCATGCCGAAATTCCTCTGCTGGCATTCCTTTACATCCCTGCCCTTGTGCTCTGCAATCACCGTCACCGGCTGCCCGTCCAGAAAAGCCAGGCCCCCAATGATGGCAGGATCATCCCGAAAAGCTCTGTCTCCATGGGACTCCACAAAGAAATCAAAGATATAATTCATATAGTCGCATGCCTGGGGCCTCTCCACCCGCCGGGTCGCCTTTACCTTCTCCCAGGCATCCAGGGGACGCACCTTAAAGGACTGCTCTTTCAGAATCTCACTCAGCACAAACCGGACATCTTTTCCAGGGGTGAATTCCGCATACTGCTTTTCCCTGCACTGGTGCGCCTTCACCAGAAAGTACATGGTCTTTTTCAGGTTTTCCCGCGCCACAATGCCGTCAATAATGCCGTGTTCCACCAGAAACTCTGCGGTCTGGAATCCCTCCGGCAGCTCCTGGCCTATGGTCTGCCTGATAACCCTGGGACCTGCAAATCCCACCAGGGCCCCGGGCTCCGCCATAATCACATCCCCAAGCATGGCGAAACTGGCAGTCACTCCCCCTGTGGTGGGATCCGTCAGCACCGTACAGTACAAAAGTCCCGCCTCCCCCAGTTTCTGTACCGCCCCCGAGGTCTTGGCCATCTGCATCAGGGATACAATGCCCTCCTGCATTCTGGCCCCGCCGGAACAGCAGAAAAGGAACACCGGCAGCCTCAGCTCCAGAGCCCGTTCCAGGGCTGCGGTGATCTTCTCCCCCACCGTCCGGCCCATGCTGGACATCAGGAATCTGGAGTCGCAGATCCCCAGTACAATCTCCTCCCCGAACACCCTGCAGCGGCCCACTGTCACTGCCTCGTCCAGGCCAGTCTTCTCCCTGGCCTGGGCCAGTTTCTCCTCATAGCCCTCGTAATTCAGGGGATTATGTACCGGCAGATCCGTAAACCAGGGTTCAAAAGTGTGGGGATCCGCCACCATGCGGATGCGGTTGGACACCTTTACCCGGAAATATCCCCCGCACTCATAGCAGATATATTTCCGCTTCACCACCCTCTGCCGGTTCACCTGCTTTCCGCACTTGGGACAGCGGATGGTATAATCCTCCGAATCCTGTGGGGAAATGGCTTCCCCGCCTTCTTCCTCCTGGCCCCTGGAGACCGTCTGGTTTGGATTCTGCCTGCCAAATTTCCTGGCAAAAAAATTCGCTCTCTTCTGTTTCAGCAGATTATTTTTCATCTCACATACCTCGCCCTAAATCCTGGAGGCTGTCTCAAAAGAATCCGGGACGCCATCCAGGGATAAGGATTTTGCATCCTTATCCTATGGAAAAAGTCAGCTCCGCCCGGGCCGCCACCACGCCGTCCACTTTCGCCTGGGCCCGGCCCACACCCACAGGCCCCTTCACCTTGAGAATCTCCGTCTCCAGAACAAGCACATCCCCGGGGAACACTTTCCGGCGGAACCTTGCCTTGTCAATCCCTGCAAAATAGGCAGTCCGCCCCTGGAATTCCGGCTTGGACAGCATGGCCACAGCCCCAACCTGTGCCAGGGCCTCCAGGATCAGCACCCCGGGCATGACAGGGTTCCCCGGAAAATGTCCCTGGAAAAAAGGCTCGTTCACACTGACACATTTTCTGCCCACAGCCCGCAGCCCCGGTTCCAGTTCCTCTATGGTGTCCACCAGCAGAAAAGGATACCGGTGGGGCAATATATTCATAATCTCCTGCGCTGTATACAATGACATATTCTCTCCTATCTCAAGCCCATTGCCGCTTGTATGTGAGTGTGCCGCCTCCTGCACGTTTCCGGGGAAACTGCTCAGTTCCCCGGCTGTCCCAGAAGGATGCTGGCGTTGTGCCCTCCAAAGCCCAGGGAATTGCTGAGGGCGTAGGGAATGGCCTCCTCCCTGCTCTCCCTGCAGTAGTCCAGATCCAGCTCCTCCCCGGCCTCCTGCAGGCCCACGGTCCTGTGGATAAATCCCTCCTGCAGTTCCTTTACACAGGTTATAAACTCCACTGCCCCTGCGGCTCCCAGCAGATGGCCGATCATGGACTTGGTGGAGTTGATCCGCAGCTTCCCTGCCTGGTCTCCGAAAGCCATCTTGATAGCCCGGGTCTCAAACAGGTCGTTGAGATGGGTGGATGTGCCGTGGGCATTGATATAAGTCACTTCCCCAGGCGCCACACCTGCCTCTGCCATAGCATACTCCATGGCCCTGGCGGCCCCGCTGCCGTCCTCCGCAGGGGAAGTGATATGAAATGCATCCGAGGTACAGCCGTATCCCAGCACTTCCGCATAAATATGCGCCCCCCGGGCTCTGGCATGTTCCAGCTCCTCCAGAACCACCACCCCGGCGCCCTCCCCCATGACAAAGCCGCTTCTGTCCTTGTCAAAAGGAATGGAACACCTGGCAGGATCCCTGCTCTCGGACAATGCCTTCAGGGCGGAAAAACCTGCGATGCCAATGGGGGTAACTGCGGCCTCCGTGCCCCCTGCCAGCATCACCTCCGCGTCCCCGCACTGAATGGCCCGGAAGGCCTCACCGATGGAATTGGTTCCCGTGGCGCAGGCTGTCACCACATTCAGGCTCTTTCCCTTCAGCCCCAGGGCAATGCTCACATTTCCCGCCGCCATATTGGAGATCATCATGGGCACAAACAGAGGCCCTACCCGTGAAGGCCCTTTTTCCAGCAGTTTGCCGTACTCTCTCTCTATGGCCTGCAGACTGCCGATGCCGCTTCCAATGCTGCAGCCCACCCTGAAAGGATCCTCCCTTTCCATGTTCAGCCCCGCGTCCCCCATGGCCTCCCCGGCTGCCGCCACCGCAAACTGGCAGAACAGCTCCATGCGCCTGACGGACTTTTTGTCCATGTGATCCTCCGGCCGGAAGTCCTTCACTTCCGCCGCCAGCCCGCATTTATAGCCGGAGGCGTCAAACCGGGTAATGGGGGCAAACCCGATTCTCTCCTGTCTGATACTCTCCCAGAATGCCTCCACGCCCGTCCCTATGGGTGTCACCGCCCCCATACCGGTCACTGCCACTCGTCTGCTCATATCGCCATACCTCCGTCCACACAGATCACCTGGCCTGTGATATAATCCGATTTGTTCCCTGCAAGAAACGCCACCACCTCTGCCACATCCTCCACGGTGCCCATTCTGCCCATGGGCACCGCGGCCAGACCGCTGCTTTTCGCCTTCTCCGACAGGGTCTGTGTCATCTCCGTGTCAATAAAACCCGGAGCCACCGCATTGACGCACACCCCCCGGGAAGCCAGCTCCCTGGCCACGCTCTTGGTGAGTCCGATGAGTCCTGCCTTGGAGGCGCTGTAATTGGCCTGGCCCGGGTTGCCCATGACGCCGGAGACAGAGGAAATATTGATAATCTTGCCGCTGCGCTGCTTTAAAAAATATCTGGACAAATGCCGGATGGTGTTGAATGCTCCCTTTAAATTGGTGTCCAAAACCTCGTCGTACTCCTGCTCCGACATGCGCATAAGCAGATTATCCCTGGTAATTCCCGCATTGTTCACCAGAATATCCACATGGCCGTACTCTTTTATGACTGTCTCCACCATGGCCCCGCAGGCGGCGTAGTCCGACACATCGCAGCCCAGGCACTCCGCTCTGCCTCCTGCAGCCCGGATCTCCTCCTCCGCCTCCCGGGCCCGAAGTTCCGATCCTCTGTAATTTATCAGCACCAATGCACCCAGGGATGCCAGTTTCCCTGCAATGCCCCGGCCGATACCCCGGCCCGCTCCGGTCACAAGTGCCACTTTGCCCGCCAGTTCCCCGCAGGTTCCAACGGTATTGCTTCCTTCTTCCATCCACTCCTCCTTGCCACGGCCCCATTTCCAGGGCTTTACCCTGTACAGAGCGTTTTCAGCTTCTCCAGGTCTTCCGTCTTCTCCACATTGAACACTCTGGCATCCCTGTCTATCCTGCGGAGGAATCCGGCCAGGGTTTTGCCCGGCCCAATCTCCACAAAGGTATCCACGCCCTCCGCCAGCATGCGCTCCATGGTCTCCCGCCACCGGACTGTGCCGGATACCTGCCTGGCCAGCAGTTCCTTCACCCGGGTGCAGTCCGTCACAGGAAGCGCCTCCACATTGCACAGATAGGGGATCACAGGATCCTGCACCGCCACGCCCTCCAGCTCCGCCGCCAGTTTCTCCCCTGCGCCTGCCAGCAGAGGGGAGTGGAAGGGGCCGCTGACTTTCAGGGGAATACAGCGCTTTGCCCCCGCTTCCTGCAGCTTCTGTGCGGCAGCCTGGACAGCCTTTTCCTCCCCCGATATCACAATCTGGCCGGGACAGTTATCGTTGGCAATGGACACCGTGCCCGGAGTTTCACAGCAGATCTCACGGATGGTATCCGCCGAAAGCCCCATCACCGCCGTCATGGCGCCCCCCACAGGATAAGCCTCCTGCATGTAAATGCCCCGTCTGCGGATCAGGCGGAACAAATCCTCCAGTTCCATCACCCGGGCCGCCGCCAGGGCTCCATACTCTCCCAGGCTGAGTCCGGCGCAGCAGTCCGCCCGGAACCCCTCCTGCTCCATCACCTTCAGCACCGCCACCTCTGTGGCCAGCATAGCGATCTGGGTGTACTCTGTAATGTGAAGACGTTCATCCTCCTCAAAACAAAGAGCCGCCACATCCAGGCCGGAAGCCTTTCCCGCCAGAGCGTACACCTCCCTGGCGGTCTCATATTTTTCATAGAAATCCCGTCCCATTCCACAGTACTGGGACCCCTGTCCCGGAAAGATAAATGCTGTCCTGCTCATTTTTCCAAACTCCCCCATCCTGCTGCCCTGGAACGATAAAGCATCCCCGGGCACATCTCACTGCATTTTACCCCTTTAAGAACGGGGGGACAGCAGCTTTTCCGCCTGCTCCATAATCTCCCGGATCATCTCTTCACAGGTCTGCTCCTTCTGCACAAGCCCCGCGCACTGTCCCGCCATAAGGGTTCCGTTCACCACATCCCCCTCCACCACGGCTTTCCGCAGAGCTCCCAGGGTCAGCTGCTCCAGTTCCTCAAAGGGCGCTCCCTCCTTCTCCAGCTTCACATACTCCCTGGTCATCTTATTGCGCAGCTGTCTCACGGGATGGCCGTGGCTCATGCCCGTGACTTCAGAGTCAATATCTCTGGCACCGATGACTTTCTTTTTATAATTTTCATGTACAACGGACTCCCTGGCCACGATAAAGCGTGTGCCCATCTGCACCGCCTCCGCCCCCAGCATCAGGGCCGCCGCCAGTCCTCTGCCGTCCGCTATTCCTCCGGCGGCGATAACAGGAATGCTGACGGCATCTGCCACCTGGGGCACCAGGGTCATGGTGGATGCAGCGCCGATATGTCCGCCGGACTCTGTCCCCTCTGCCACCACTCCCTGTGCCCCGGCCCGCTCCATCATCCTGGCCATGGCCACGCTGGCCACCACCGGGATCACCGTTACACCCGCTTCTCTCCACATGGGCAGATAGCGTCCCGGATTGCCGGCGCCGGTAGTCACCACCTTCACCCCTTCCTCCACAATCACCTGCGCGATTGCATCTGCCTCCGGGTTCATCAGCATCAGATTCACCCCAAAGGGCTTCTCCGTCCTCTCTTTCACCTTCCGTATCTGCCCCCGGACAAATTCAGCGGAGGCACCGCCGGCCCCGATAATGCCCAGTCCCCCGGCCTGGGACACTGCCGACACCAGGTGGTACTCCGCCACCCAGGCCATTCCTCCCTGAATCACAGGGTACTGGATCCCCAGCATTTCTGTCACCCTAGTCGTCATATGCTCTCCCATCCGGTGCGGATACTCACTCCACACCTTTCTCCCTCAGATACTCTATCACGTCCCCCACGGTGGCCATCTTCTCCAGATCCTCAGAGGGAATCTCCACGGCAAATTCATCCTCCAGGGCCATCACCATCTCAAACAGGTCAAGGGAATCCGCCTCCAGGTCATCCTTGAAACTTGTGGCCTCGGTAATGCCCATCCCGTCCGCATTCAGCTTTTCTTCAATGATCTCCTTTACCTTCTCAAACATAATCTCTTCTCCTTTTTTGATATTTTTTAATATTTTTTGTTATTTTCTGCCGCTTTCTGTCATTTCTTCCGCTCCGGAACGGCACCCTGCCCGCAGCGTTATTTTGAGTTTCAATTAATTTTAATCTCAAATATTTTGACATTCAAAATTTTTAACTGGATAATACTCCCACCAAGGTCATCTGTCAATAGGGTCAATGAATTTTTTCCTGAATTTTTCCCTTGACTCTCCCCTTAACTGGAATGCTATGATACTCCTGCAAGGTACCTGCGATACAGAATCTCAACATTTTATGGATACAAGGAGTGATGTTATGTACAAAATCGGCGAGCTTTCAAAGCTGTGCAGAATACCCGTAAAGACCCTCCGGTTCTATGACAGCGAAGGGCTTCTTCCGCCGGACCGCATTGACGAGATGACGGGATATCGTTATTACAGCGCTGTAAAACTGTCCGACTGCTACCGCATTATCGCGCTGAAAGAGCTTGGGTTCAGCCTGCGGGAGATCAAAGAACTGTTCTCCCTGCCCAAAGAAAACCTGTCCGCATTTCTCAAGGGTAAGGAAGAGGAGCTGCGCAGACTGCAGAGACAGACCCAGAGCCGCATAGCCATCCTCCAAAACCTGAACCATGACTTAAAGGAGCGAAAAATTATGTTTGACATTGTCATAAGAAAGAGCGATGGAATCAGGCTGGCCTATGACCGGAAGATCCTTGCCGAAAAATCCCAGGCAGAGGATCATCTGCAGGAAATGCGCGGCGCCATCCCCCAGGGAATTTTGGGGCACAGGACAGTGCTCATGGACTATGAGCCAGAATTTGTGAGCCGGAATTTTGACACCGGATTGGGGGTGGAGATCACGGGGAAACTGCCAAAATCCTGCGGATTTTCTGAGAGAACCCTATCCTTTGGGGAGGATACCGCCAGCCTGGCCTGTGCCTGCGGAGAGTATGAGGAGGGTGTCATCGCCCTTCAGAAATATGTGCTGGACCACGATTATCAGATTGTAGGTCCCACCTGTAAAATCATGTATGAGGACGGCACAGTGGAGATAAAGCTTCCCGTGGTGAAACTGGGCGAGCTGGACATGAGCCATAATGAGGAGTTCGATAAGCCTTTTGTAAATGATGAAGCTGTCATCGGTCACTGGGAAATGATTGACTTTCTGCCCTGCCGGGAAATGTTCCATCCCGAGAAGCAGAAATCCGGATGTATAAAAGAGATGGAAAAGGGGCTGTACTTTCTTCCCGGAGGCGAGTGGTACTGGTCCTTCGGCTGGACAAAAGGGCTGCTGTTCTCCAGCTGCGGCTACCCTCACCGGAAAAGCCAGAATGCGTACACCATCGAAGAAATCGCCGGGGAGACTTACCTGTTCCTGGAGTTTAAGGGCCCCAACTACTATCGGGGCGGCAGGCCGGAGCTGTGGGTATTCCGAAAGACGGACTCCAAGGCATACCGGAAACAGGAGATTATGTCCGTGGACGAGATTCCGGACCTTCCGGCAGAGGATGCTTCTGTTCTGGGAAAATGGAATGTGTGCAGCCTGGTGCAGCATATAGAAGAATTTGACCCTCTGAATCCTGATATTGTACTGCCTTACGAGGATCTGTACTGGAGAACGGCGGTGTTTCTGGAGGACGGGGGCATGGAAAACAGCTTTCGGAATAGGAATGACGGCAGTTTCCGCACCGATACCTCCGAGGTATGGCGCTGGATGAAGGGATACGTAATCTGCACGCCCCAGTCCACCGCCAGCAAATATATCCTTCAGGAAATAGGCCAGGTGCCGTATCTGTTTGTCCAGTGGAAAAGCGGGGATTATTCCTTCGGCGGAAGTGAACCTTACTGGTATGTGTTCCGGCGATAGGCACGTGGGCAGAGCCACCGCAAAATCAAATCCTGTTCTCAGAATTATTTGAAATACCTACAAAAGAAGAATTGGAGCAAAAAATTTGAGTTTATCAGTCTGATAAAACTCCAAAACAGGGCGGCGGTGATAAGCATTGACTATCCCGCCGCCTTGCCTGTTATCGTTTCATATCCTGCGCTCTGCGGGACTGTTCTTGCCGCAAGATACTGTAAACACTGGGACAAACTGTTCAGCTGCTTATAAGCCCATATCTGAAAGCTCTCTGCTTCCAAAATATGGGCTCACCTTGGCACTCCTTCTCCCAAAATTCTCCTGGCTGAAAATATCTCCTCCAGCTGCTTTTTTATAAACACTATTTTGCCGTTTTTATTTTCATCTCAGCAGATCGTTTTATGGTATCTCTATTGGGTCTAAGCAGCAGATAAAGCATACCGCCCAAGATGATCACGGCCCCAAACAGACCCACAATATTCAGATTCCCCATAAAGGCTGAGCCAATCTGGTATACCACCAGAGCCGCCCCGTAGGCCAGCAGACACTGGTAGCCTATGGCAAACCAAGTCCATTTTGCACTGTTCATCTCCCGCCTGATGGCACCGATTGCACCAAAGCAGGGTGCGCACAGAAGGTTGAAAACAAGGAAAGAATATCCGGAAGCCTTGCTGAAAGCAGCACCGATTTCCGCCCAGCCGCCGGGATAGAGAATACCCATTGTGCCGACGATATTTTCCTTTGCCACCAGACCCGTAATGGACGCCACTGCTGCCTGCCAGTTTCCCCAGCCCAGCGGCGTGAAAATCCATGCAATCACGTCTCCGGCGGCAGCAAGAAGAGACTGATCCATCTCCTCTTCGCCGAGCATTCTGAATCCTTCCGACGTAAATCCAAAGTAAGTGGTAAACCAGATCACAATGGTGGACAGAAAGATAATCGTGCCCGCCTTTTTGATGAAAGACCACCCACGTTCCCACATGGAGCGGAGGACATTCCCTGCAGTGGGCATATGGTAGGCGGGAAGCTCCATCACAAAAGGAGCCGGTTCACCGGAAAACATCCTGCTCTTCTTCAGCATGATGCCGGAGGTAAGGATTGCTGTCATGCCAACAAAATATGCGCTCGTTGCAACCCATGGGGAACCGCCGAAAACCGCGCCCGCAACCATGGAAATAAACGGCACCTTGGCGCCGCAGGGAATAAATGTAGTTGTCATAATGGTCATCCTGCGGTCCTGTTCATTTTCGATTGTTCTGGACGCCATAATGCCCGGAATGCCGCATCCGGTTCCGATGAGCATGGGAATAAAAGACTTACCGGACAGCCCAAACTTACGGAAAACACGATCCAGCACAAAGGCAATACGCGCCATGTAACCGCAGGCCTCAAGGAAAGCAAGAAAGAGGAACAAAACCAGCATCTGGGGCACAAATCCCAAAACCGCCCCCACACCGGCCACAATGCCGTCAACCATAAGACCTTCAAGCCAGCCTGCAGCCCCCACAGCCTCCATCCCCGCCCCCACAAGTACCGGGACGCCGGGAACCCAGACGCCGTAAGCCGCGGGGTCAGGCTCTTCTTTGTGCTGTTCCAGAAGCCTAACTGCCTCCTGATAATCCACAAGGGACGCTGTCTTTGTCACTTCTTCCAGTGTTTCCTCGTCCATGGCTTTATACGGAAAATCTCCCGTAGGCTCCCCGCCCGCTTCTTCCACATATGCGTCATAGCCCTGCACAATCAGCGATGCATCACTGTATTCCTCAACCGCTTCTCCATAGGCGGAAGCACCTATGCCAAACAGGTGCCAGCCCTCACCAAACAGCCCATCATTGGCCCAGTCTGTGGCGGCGGTTCCTACCGTCACCATGGATACATAATATACCAGAAACATAATGGCGGCAAAAATCGGCAGTCCCAGAAAACGGTTGGTGACAACCCTGTCTATTTTGTCGGAGTTTGAGCGTTTTCCTGTAGATTTTTTCAGCAGACATCCTTTTATGATACTTCCGATGTAAATATATCTCTCACTGGTGATAATGGATTCCGCATCCTCATCCATCTCCTCCTCAACTGCCTGAATGTCTGTTTCAATATGGGAGAGAACGGACTCAGCCAGGTTCAACTGCTCTAAAACCTTCTGATCTCTCTCAAACAATTTTATGGCATACCATCGCTGCTGTTCCTCCGGCATCCCATGCACCGCAGCCTCCTCAATGTGGGCAAGAGCGTGTTCCACGGTTCCCGAAAAGCTATGCCTGGGCACCGTCTTTCCCTTCTCTGCTGCCTCCACTGCGGCTTCCGCAGCCTCCATAAGTCCGACTCCTTTCAGAGCTGAAATCTCCACCACCTTACAGCCCAGGGCTCTTGACAGCTCTGCCGTATTGATTTTGTCGCCGTTTTTTTCCACCACATCCATCATATTGACGGCAACCACCACAGGAATTCCAAGCTCGGCAAGCTGGGTGGTCAGGTACAGATTTCTCTCCAGATTCGTGCCGTCCACCAGGTTCAAGATCCCATCGGGGCGCTGGCTCACAAGGTAGTTTCTTGCCACCACCTCCTCCAGTGTGTAAGGGGAAAGAGAATAAATGCCAGGTAGGTCGGTGATGGTCACTCCCTCATGTCTTTTCAGCTTTCCTTCCTTTTTTTCCACCGTCACCCCCGGCCAGTTTCCCACAAACTGATTGGACCCGGTAAGGGCATTGAACAGTGTTGTCTTCCCGCAGTTTGGATTCCCTGCAAGGGCAATTCTCAGACTCATCCTTCTCCTCGCTTTCTTTGATTAGTTATAGCTAACCAATAAGGCTGAAAATACAGGGGATATCCCTCCCCTGACAATTTTTTACAGAGGGCCTGCTACAGGCTCTCAACTTCAATCAGCTCTGCATCCGCTTTCCTGATAGAAAGCTCATACCCCCGAACCGTCACTTCGATAGGGTCCCCAAGGGGTGCAACCTTGCGGGTCTGCACTTCTACCCCCTTTGTCAGTCCCATGTCCATGATTCTGCGCTTGACCGCTCCCTGGCCGTGAAGCTTCACCACCCGGACGGTATCGCCAACCTTTGCTTCTTTCAGCGTTTTCACTCCCATGTACCTCCTGTCAAAATGTTTTTGAGGGGCATACCCCGCACCTCAAACCATGATTTTCTGCGCCATCTCTCTGCTGACGGCTATGCGGGAATCCTTTACTTTTACAATGACATTGCCCCCTGCGGCGCTGACCACCGTCACCGTCCCTCCCACAACAAAACCAAGCTTCTCAAGATGCGCCTTAATCTCCTGCTTCCCTCCGATTTTTCTGATTATGTTTTCCTCTTCCACTTCTGCCAGTGTAAGCGGCATCATATCCCCACCTTCCTCCATGTATTAGTCAAAGCTAACTCTCTGTGTCAAATAATAGTTAGCTACCGCTAACCATCCTTAGGATACCATGACAGGAAATAATTGTCAATACATTTTTTTCATTCCGGAAAAGGTTGCTGAAAGGACGGCTGATGAAGTATAATGAAACTTAACAGCTATGCTGAAATGAAATCAAAGGTGGGAACCAGGATGGGCGCAATAGAATTGACACCAACAGACCGTCAGCTTTTGCTGTATGATATTTTTAAGGGAAGCCAGCAGGTGGAACTTGCCGATATCACTTCTCGCCTTCCCATGGGCAGAAAAATGATACAGAGAGACATGAAAACCCTGGTGGACGCAGGGCTTATGGAAGTCTGTTATTGCGCAAAGCAAAAGGCATATATTGTAAAAAACCACATGCCTTGTGCATTGGCGGAAAACACCCTGGGACAGAAGAGCAGAAAATATCTTCACTTGTCAAAATTAAACCGAATCGGGAGACTGATGAATGAACTTTACACTGAAACAGGTTCCTATTATTGGGAATGCGGAGACGATTATTATTCCTGTAAAGACTGCTATTATGAGCTTTTTCCCAATGCTAATGAAAGAATGCGGCAACGGGATTTTGCACAGCTAAACCGTATTGGTTATACGGTGTTTTATGACAACACTTTCAGGCGTTACAAAATGTGGGAGTGCTCTAATTTGCGGGAAGATTTCGGCGTTTATCAGGAAAATGGGAAGTTAATGAGACGCATGGATCTGGAATATGATCTTTATTGAACAGGGCACAGGAAAGGAAAGCCAAGCCAGAGCAATTCACCTCTTACTTGCTGTGGGATAATCAGAAGCACATGAAGGACAAATTTTTCATCATCACAGATTGCAATATGGATCAATGTGCCACCTCCTGCCCATGATATTTTATTATAACCTGCCTGAGAAACCAAAACAACTGAATTGCTGTGAAATGTTTTCCAGATGCCGCGAAATGCTTCCAGGACACTTTACTCCTGTTTTACTGTCTGCTATAATTTAATAAACAAAATACCCAGGAATTCCTGAGGAAATAACGGCAAAGGAAGGTAGCGCCCATGAAAGAAGAATGTCTGATCTGCAATGCTGCTCTGGAGTATTCAGCAGCAGATGAACCTATGGAGTGTGCAATATGCCATAAAAAAGAAAACAGCAAGACCAGATGCATCAACGGTCATTTTGTCTGTAATGACTGTCATACCCGCGGTGTGGACAGTATCATCCGGTTATGCCTGGACGAAACCTCCAAAAACCCTGTGGAAATCATCACGAAACTTATGTCCCAGCCCTTTTGCCACATGCATGGGCCAGAGCATCATGTTATGGTAGGCTCTGCTCTTCTGACAGCATATAAAAATGCAGGCGGAGAGGTTGATCTCCCCGCCGCATTGATTGAGATGATAAACCGGGGGAAAAGTGTTCCCGGCGGCGCCTGTGGGTTTTGGGGCGCCTGCGGGGCAGGTATCAGCTCCGGCATGTTTATCTCCATCCTGTCGAAGTCAACGCCTCTCACAAATGAACCCTTCGCCTTGTCTCATCAGATGACCTCCAAAGCACTTGGCAGGATTGGAGAAGTGGGAGGACCCCGGTGCTGTAAAAGAGATTCTTTTCTGTCCATCCTGGCTGCGATTGATTTTGTGGCTGACAATTTCCATGTAGTTATGGAGAAGTCTGAAATCGTATGCCGCTATTCACAGAAAAACAATCAGTGTATTGGCAGACGCTGTCCCTTTTCACCCTCAAACTGATACAGAAGCATTCTGCCGCCTGTAGGTATCATTGTCTTTCCGGCTTAACTCATTCTCCACCTGGGCCAGTTTTTTCTCCAGCTTCCGGCGAATCTCTTCGTCTCCGGAAGCGGATTGAATCTGCTGTTCCAGCTGCTGTTTTTCCTCTTTCAATCGCTTGATTTCTCCGTCAACCTTATGGGTATCGGCGACACATTTCTCTGCCGGCTGTCCCTGGCTCTTCCCGCCCGCTTTCGGATCCTCAAAAAAGATTTTCCGATTTCCCTTGGCGTCATGGCCTGCCCGGTACAGCCCGGAGGGCTTTTGCTCCGATTTTTCGCTGCTGATATATTCATCCTGGGGTTGAGAGGATTTTCCGGCCCTCTGGGCCTCTGTCCCCTTTGCCTCCTCCGCCCTCTCTGCAGCCTGTTTCTCCTTCACCCTCTCTGAATAATCGGTTCTGAAATGGTCATAGTTTGTGTCAATCTGCATTGCCATAAGCATGTTCCTCCTGCCATTTGATATTGACAGAAAACCGCCTTTACCGGCAGCTTCTTTTATCATTTTCGACGCTGGGAATGGAAGGATTCATACCTTTGCTGTGGGATGCGTTCTGGATGCTGTGGAATGTGGCCCTAATCATTTCCCCTCAGCCGCTCAATTATACTGTGGCTGCTTTCTGTCCTGTAAACGAATACAGGAACCAGGTTGCAGATTGCAGTCACCACAGCCAGGGATATGACTGTCTGACTGACAGGGTAAGCGAACACTGCATAGGACGCCTGAGTTTTTACTATCTGAAAGCTTTCATACAATACGGCGCTGCCCAATGTAAAAATCAACATGGCTGTGAGTATGGCATATGTGTTCCCCTCTATGAACAGCATTCTATAGATTTGTTTCCGAGTCATGCCGATACTCTCCAGAACAGCCAGTTCTTTGCCCCTGCTGCTGACACTCACATACATCATATTGATAAAATTCATTAAGCCTATTCCCAGTAAAATAACACTGAGCGCATTTCCCAGAAAAGTAATCCCCCCAAAACTGGCTTTAAGCTCTTTGATTTTTTCCACTTTTGATGTGATCCCAACCCCGCTGTAGGCTTCAAACATAGCTTTCACAGTCTTTAAAGCCTGTTCTGAATTACCGATTTGTACCGCAATCCTGTTGATCTGTCCGGGCACACCGATCTGCTCCAGCCATTCCTGGCTCACATAGATGTTAGGAGCAAGAAGCGTCTTGCCATCCTCTCTGAATGTGGCGGACAAATAACAGGGGGCAAGTTCAATAGAGTATATCTTTCTATTCAATAGTATCTCTATCTCTCCACTGACGTCAGTTCCCTCATATGGCACAATGGTTGCAGAAGCCAGAAACGCTATTTTCCCCTGACAAAAATCTTCATACTCCAGGGAACTGTTCATACTTGAAGCAGCTTTGTGAAAGTCCTGCTCCCCAATTCCAAATAGATACGTCTGGTCCTGATTCCCATTGGCATACTGCAGAATAGCTTCCTGCGGTACCGTTCCAGTGCCGCAGAAATCGGCAATATATCTCTCAAGCACATTGTCCCTGTCAATAAACCACTGATCATTAAGCTTTGTGGTATAGGAGACCTCCTGCACATGGGGAACTGCCTGTAATTGGTCCAGAATATTCTCCTCAAGCTTTGTCTTTGGGCTTATTTCAATCACAATATCATCATCCATATACTCGTCTGCCAGATAGGAAACATCCAGTCCCGCCAGTATTCCATTCACAATGACAAACAGGCTGATTCCTAAAAATAATGAGCCAAGCACCAGTGCAGTTCCTTTTTTGTTCCGAAAAACATTGCTGACCGCCATTTTGAAAACTTTGTCGCCGTGAGAGGTTCTACTGCTGTTTTTCTTTAAGACATCAAAATTCCTCTGCAATATACCCAATGGCGTTATCATACATCTTATTGCCGCTGTAATCGTCGTACCAGCCGCACAATGTAAAGGAAAAATCTTCTGCCTCTGACAAGGGTTTCCAGTGAATATCCGTATAACCATAGCGGAATGAGAACAGGATTGTCTGACCAAGATGCGGGTGGCTGATGCCCATTCGTTCCAGCACCCATGTGGGCAGCATGATTTCGCTTCGGGATGCAGGATAGTGCCCGTTTATCTTTCCCATGGCAGGAGAGATATGCTGCTCCCATTCAACTCTGTCGCACCAGCGAAGAAGAATGCTGTTGATGCGGGGATGGGCTGTGGTGTCAATAAAGACGATCTGACGGCTGATTCCCATAGCTGTTATGTCCTCGTCCTGCTGTAACGCCTGTATCTGTTGTTCTGTGGGGTTTGTCAGGATCAAGTCCGCTGCCGTACCATTTAACATTTCCTGTTGTCTCGCCGCACTTTTCAAATATCCGCCGCCAATGCATAGAATGGCTGAGATCAAAAATGTGGTCATTCCGATGGCAATTACGACAAAGACATTGCGGCGGCGGTTTCCCAGCATAATTCTGCCTGCAAGGCTCTTTATTTGTCTGTGTGTGTCATTATAAAACATGAACCTGCCTCCTGCTGCGTCATCTGCAAAGTTAATTCTTAACAGTTCCTTACTTGTCATACTCAATGGTCCAAGCGTTGTCAGTATACCGTATTGCAATCAGAATCTGCCCATCCTGGGTGAAATTATCGGTAAACTCCCGGGAATGTTCCTCCCCAATGTGATCCACAAAAGAAACTGTATAACTGTAATCATTGGCAGGTTCAATGGTAAAATAACATATTTGAGTATCCTTGACGGCTTTGGCAAAGACACCGATTTCCCTTCAATATAATATCTGCTGTTTATAGCCCACACCGACTTTTTAAGACATTCATTAAGCCTGCAACCAAGCAGTATCTCAAGCAGCATCCTCTCTTCAGGAACACAGGCCGGATATCGGCAGACATGTATTTCATTTTCCTACCACACCTTGGACAGATTCCTTTGTCCGCCTGAGATATCTCCTGCAAAACGGGCACTTGGCAATTGCAGCACCAGTCTATCTCAACCGGCACATCCTCGACTGTATCTCTTCCGCAAATCAGGCACTTTTTATCTTTTAGCTCAATATTACAATTTCTGCACCACATTTCCCGGCTTCCTCTGCATTGTTATTCAAAATATAGCACTTACTCTGTCCCATAATCGGGACTTGGTTGTGTTTGGGCAGTATTTTATAGGTTGTCATCCACCTTAGTAAATTCTATTTCAACAGTTTCCATAATCTATCATAATTCATTGCCATAGGAAACACCTTTTCTTAACTAACTTGCGAAGATGCAATCAACCTATTTTGTCTTAGCTTATAACAGTTGAAAAATCAAAAAAATTGAAAAAATCAAATTCCCAGCTGCCTGCTTTGTAAATCATGGTATCAGCCTAAAATTGAATTGGCGGCTATAATCCACAATTTGGACATCCATTATTTATGCAGCTGGGTAATATTGAGCATTAGTTCATTTCGAGCTGATGCCTGAATTATTTGTACATTAATGCCTATCGCCTCTGACGCGTCTGATATCTTGTTTCCAGATTATTCGTTATATATCCACGCTCTCTCAGGCCTGTGGCAATTTCAGAATAAATGTCGTTGCCATTCGGATCCTTAATTGTAATTATCAAAACAAATTCCTGGGAAGGAACATACATACCATTTCTGGATGTCAGGTCAATTCTCAGTTTCCAGCCATCACCAATCTGTACGCCCCGACTGAATTTCTTATAATAAGATTTAACAGGGCTCCACTTAAAACCATGCTCAACTCTGGCCGCTTCATACCTTTCATCCCATCTGGTCTCAAGGGGAACCTGTCCCTTGTAATCTATTCTCCCGTCCGGAAGATAGGAATATGTACCGAAACTTACATCAATGTTGGTCCGGCAATATTCCCGTCCATAACGTGCATCAAGGGGCGGCAGATATACCAATGTCATTCCAATTTCTCCAATGTACTTATTATTCCTGACAAGCGATTTAGGATAAGGAAAATCATACATTTCAAGATGGGAGCCTTGGGATATTTTCTGTTTAAACACAAGTGTTACCTCATCTTCGCTGCATTGAAGTATCCCCTGGACATTTGGTGAGGGAATCCCGAATCCATAATATTTTATATTATCGGGGCTCTCATCTAATAATTCCCGGGAATTCATCCTTGCGCAGTGGATGAGCATTGCCTTCGCAAGAAGAATATCCGGCTCCATCATTTCTTCATAAATAGACGCAAACTTCTGCAGTGCCCTGGGTGTTGAATAGCTGGTGCCATTCCCTTCAATTATTTCCCCCTTGGGTCCCAGCCCCCTTACCCCTAATCCATCAATAGTATATGTTTTAGAAAGATTTCCCCCATAATCCACGATATCTGGTTTCACCACATAATTAGCTCCCGGACCCCTCCGGCTGAATGGGGATGGCTCGTTCACTTTGACAATGGAATCATCTGATTCAAATAAAGCAACGGAACCAACTGTCACAGCCCTCACGGAATCTGCCGGGGATATTAAACGGTCATGTTCACCAAGCCCCTTTTGGGGCGGCCAGTTCCTCAATGGCAGTTTGTTAATGTTTCCACTGGATACAAATATCTGGACATGGTATTTATCCTGAATATAATCTAAAAATATGCCCAGATCAGACATAGACCCACTGCATGGTTTATCCTCTATGCCTAATGACAGATTCCATATTTTTGTTGAATCTGAATACTTTTCCATCACTTCCTCAATGATATCCATTAAATCATATTCAGATATCGTGTCTGTAGGTCCAAAATCCTCATCGCTGTTCGGTATTGCAATAATATCCACAAATTTAAACCGATAGCAGACAGGACTGCCGATGCCGTTCAGCATATTTCCGTATTGAATTGTCGATGCGATAAAAGTTGCATGATACGGGTTGCGGTATGCATCATCAACATATTTTTCTTTCGCAATAATATATGGCTTTAAATAAGGATTGTCCTCACTGATTCCGCCATCAATTATCCCAATCGTAACTTCACTGTCAGCATACTCACGATCCAAAAGTGCCTGTAACTCAGTTGATGAAAAGTCATCTTTTGGAAGGGAGTATTCTTGAAAAAAATCGACAGCCTTAACACCATTGATGGATGCAATGTTTACAACATCCTCATAAGAACGTACCTCTGCCTTAAGGAACTTTATGTGTTCGCCATATGAAATAACTTCACATTTCTCATATATACCCAGCGCTTTCAGTTTTCTATATACATAATCCCATATCTGTGCGTTGTCAAAGTCATCATTAAAATCAAAAATTCTGATTTTTATCTTATCCTTAATTGCAGAAAAGTCGTCTTTTGCCGCCGCAATCAGTGACAGGGAAATTTTTTCATCAGTTTTAACAGGCTGAATATCTGAAACAGCAGTCATATTAGCCCTGAATTTTACTGATGGCGGATTCTTGATCAATTTTATAGTTTCCTGTATGGATTTTCTCTTTACCTTTATATATATTTCATTTAAATCTTCTGTTCCAATAATGGGGCAGTTCCTGCATAGGGCATCCGGCTTGTGTGATTTAGCAATTGCCTCGGGTTTTACCGTTATCTTACCTACAGCAGGTATATTTTCATTTTCTTCAAAAACACCACCATAAAACTCTAATAAAGACTCAAATTTATCGGACATTTCCCTTTGCACTTGCGGGGTTACTTCCCCAAAAAATTTGGATTCTCCGCCGCCATGATTAGGGAAAATATCTTCCGCCTTTTGAAGGACTATTTTTATTGGCAGGTTATTCTTGCCCATCTGCCTCTTCCTCCTTTACGATTTTCTGTATTGTTGTTTTAGAGCTTCCCAGGACATCGGCAATCACCTGCAGGCTGAATACCTTTTCACTGCAATTCCGTAAATGCTTCGCTTTAAGCTGAAGCAGCCTGCGGTTATCGCTGCAATTCTGGGGCAATATATTCCTGGAAGCAAAATATTCCTCATATATATTTTTCTTATCGAATGGACAGTTATGGATAATGGAATTCCTTATTGATTTCGTAATCAGCTCTTCAATTTCTGCACCACTCAATCCACAGAACAATGTCGAAAGCTCCATCACATCTTTTTCGTTAAGATTTCCCATGTTATTAATAAATAAATAAATCAGCCTGCTGATTGCTTCTTTATCAGGCAGCTCAATTTCCAACTTATAATCAAATCTCCGCCATACTGCAGAATCCAATAACTGCTGGTGGTTGGTCGCTGCTAAAAGCAGGCTGTCCTTACTCATGGAATCCACATTTTGCAATAAACTATTGACCACACGCTTTAACTCACCAAGCTCATTATTGTCATCCCTTGCTTTTGCAATGGCATCAAATTCATCCAAGAATAAAACACAAGGGATTTTCTGGACAAATTCAAATAAGCTGCGGATATTCTTGGCGGTTGTACCTAAATAAGAAGAAATCAAGCTGTCAAGCCGCGCAATGACAAGGGGAAGGTTCAGACTTTTTGCAATTAAATAAGCACACTTTGTTTTCCCACAGCCAGGCGGTCCATACAATAATAATGTATTGGAAACCCCTATTCCCAGATTATTAAGTTTATCCGCATTTTCATAACTCAGAATAAAAGAGTCCAGCTTTTCAGCATTTCTTTTGGATAAGACCACATCTATATTGTTGTTATCCGGATAAACAATATCTGCAAGCGTGGTTCTGGACTCCGTGTCAACTGGAACCGATAAATTTTTTGTGTTGCCCATAGCCGTCAGTGTAGTTTCTGTCTGAATTGATAATAGTCTGCTAAATTTAGCCGCCGCCCTTGTTTCCCCATCTTCTTCCAATTTAGAAACCAACTGCCTTGTATAATTAAATACTTTAACTTGATCATGTTTTAATGCACCTTCTATAATCTTTCCAATTTCAATTGAGTATCTCATTCTGCACCTCCCTACTTTCCTATTATAACGGAACAATTCAGAATTGTAAAGAACATTATGTGTATTTTCAAGAACGAATAGGCAATTTAAAGAAACATATTTATTATATTTGAGAACAAATGAAGAAAACCATACAATGTGCCGCATAGCGGACATGACTTTTACTTTAAGGTAAGGGTTGGGCTCGAAAGCGGGTTAGTAGATATACTCTGGGCATTCCAAATTTATGCGGCCTGAAAACAGATTATTTTAAATACCAACACAATTACGGACTAACACAAAAATAATGGATGCCTCCGATCAATCATATTATCAACAATAGGCTATATCCTGACATCAACCGATAATACAGCCGAAAGCAATTCGTATTGTTCACCACGACCCCACTACTCCCGGAGCAATGCATCCACAGTGCTTTCCCGTTCCCGTCCAGCCCCAGGAAGATTCCGATGTGGTTCGAGACCGCCCCCGGCACAGTCTGCAGGCCGATATCCCCCGGCTGCAGTTCCCCAAACCCGATCTGCTCCAATCCCAGGCTGCCGGTAAAGATTCCCGTACTCATGCCCGGCTTCACCCCGAAAGCCGTCCAGTATGCCCAGCCCACAAAGCCGAAACAGTCCAGACCGGCCACCGCCCTGCCTTTCCCGTCCACCGTGCAGGACGCCCCCAGTGCCGCCTCCCCCGCGCCGTTCAGGGAAAGCGTAAGGGGCATCCCGGCATTCACCGGTTTCCCGCGCCAGTAATACCGCACCGCCCCCACCTGTCCAAGGGCTGTGACAATCAGTGCCTGCCTTGCGGAAGAAATATCGCCATACCGTAAGACGATCGCTTCCTGGATTACCGCCTGTTCTTCGGCGCTCAATGTACCACCCACAGCAATCCCGCTGTCCATATCAAAACTGTCTACTGACACAGCATAAAGTTCATACCAGTCCGTATCATAAATCCGGTTCACCCACTTAATGCTGCCAACACATTTATCCGCAGGATCACCCTCACTGTTCTCCAGTGTATAAGGCACCGCCTAAATGATTCAACGCACACTCCACACGTCCATTTTCCAGATTATACACCGCATGGAGCAGATGTTCCCCATAATCCCAGAACCCGTTATTGACAAACTCCTTCATCCGCTTTCTGTATCCATCAGAGTGCGTCTTAAACTGTACCACCGCTGTACATTCCTCAAACTCAGGCCCTGGGGATACGTGGAAGGCATCCTGTCCAGCCGCAGAAGAATCTCTATTCCCAAAGGAACCATCCGCTGCCCCATAACCCACCGGCTTTTTATATGCCATCACCGCCCTGCTGCTGTCAATGTCAGCCTTAAAAAGGTTCTTTCCACTGTTTGTTGATTTAACCAGAGTTCCCGGGGCAAAATATTCCAGAATACTGTATCTGTCTGATCAAAAATACGGCCATTTCACCTAACAGTGGAAAGAACCTATCTACCGTTTACGTATAATCTTCACCAGTACGAACAGGAAGGTATGGTTATGAAAAAGAGAAGGATTTTACTGCCGGCACTCCTGGCACTGCTTCTTACAGTAAGCTGCGGAAAGGCGGAGGAGGATTCCATGCCCTTTGTGACGGCTGTGAAAATAGAAGAAAGTGAAATGGAGGAAGGACAATCCAGAAAAGATTTTTCCGAAAATTCAGCTGAAAGAAATGCATCCGGAGAGGCCGCCTCCCAGCAGAGCCTTTCTGAAAAAATCGCCATGGAGATTTCCAATGCCGAAGAGCGGGAAAAAGAAGTGGAGAAAAAGCAGGAGGAAGCCGCCACACAGCCGGAGAGATGTCCCAGCTGTGGGACGATACCCTGAACACTGTGTGGCGCCTGCTGGAAGAGAACCTCAGCAAAGCAGACATGGAAGTTTTGCGGAACGAGACTGGATTGCATCCAAGGACGCGGAAGTTCTGGCAGCCGGGCTGGAGAATGAGGGCGGAAGCTTGCAGCCGCTGCTGGAGGCCACAACGGCGGCAGAACTGACCAAAGCAAGGGTATATGAACTGGAACAGCAATCCTCTATTTTGACAGAAACACAAGGACCTGACAATATTAGTCTGATCCCTGCGGAAGCAGCGTAGGTACACCAAGATACTTCAATTCCGGCATGGAATCCAATTTATTTAAATATACAAAGATTGTCTGTTCATCACCCCAAACTCCCGAATCAGGCTGCCTTGTGCATAATGTAATGTGATAGTATCCTGAATCTATGGGAATAATTTGTTCTATAGGACATTCTGAATTCCAATCCATCAACCAATACAAATCAATTACACATAATTTTTCGTCTTGAATGTCAATGCCTAAGCGAAGCGCCACAGGGTATTCTGTTAATATTTTTTCATCAGGATAGCCTTCCCTGAACTTCAGTGTAAAATCTCCGCTGGTTCCAGTGCAAAAACCTACTACATCGCCTTTTTTGATATGCTTAATTACATCTTCCGGTTTTTCATACTCTTCTCCAAAGAAGTCATAACCTTCAGGAATATTCTTGTTTGTTTCGGGTGAATAAAATACAATGCCCAGCCCATCTATCATTAAGTCAATATCTTTTTCTTGAAACTTCATCTTTCCGTTTTCTCCTTTCTATATCCGCCACACCCTTTTATCAATCCCACACAATGACAAAACAGCTAAAGCCTGTCTATACATTTTATGCCTGCCTCAAATATACCGCGTTCTTCCAGGTAATTAACCAGAAATGCTTACAGACATTATCATATCATAAAACATGAAGCGATTCCAGCCATTTTAATTGTATCCTGCCTGCCCATACAAACTTCTCCATTTTATGGATATTTTAGTTGCATAATCATAATCATAAAATTATAATTACATTATGGAATGACAAATAATTTTGCAATAAAGGTGCAATAGGATATGGAAAAAACGGAGTTTGTTTTTAAAGCGTTTATCAGCTATACTGCGCGTGATACACAATTTGTTGATAAACTGGAGAAATGGCTGGTTCATCTGTCAGAGCATGCAGATCCAGATCAGAATTTTAAATTTTTCAGGGACAGCAGCTATTCAGAGGCAGGAGAAATAGTTGAGGAAAGTTTGAAACAAAGATTAAATGAATCTGAATGGCTGATTTTAGTTTGTTCACCCTATATCAATAACTATAAGGAAACCGAGAAAAACTGGGTCGAATTTGAATGCAGCTATTATGCATACACTTTAGAGAGAAAGGATAATATCGTATGTATTCTCTCCAATTCAGCGCCATTAGATAGAGATATCAGTCTTTTTTATCCTGAAAGCATTAAGGACTTACGGGAAAAACTTGCAGCTGATATGCGGGGCGAAAAAGAATGGGGTAAAGAGACCAGCAGAATTTATGCAAAGATCACTGGCCGTCATTTTGAAGACGTGTATAACATTGCCAATACTTTCTACTGGGAAAATCAATATTATGATATTATCGCTGCTGCTTATAAGAGGCACAGGGAAGGAAATAACAGGGACGCGCTTAGGGTTTTGTCAGAAATTCCTGACAGCTACAATCCCTGTAAAATAGAATGGACCTATTTAAAAGCTTTGTGCTCAAAGAGTGCCTATAATGATTACTGCGGATATCTGAATCTTCCGACCGGCAGCAAGGTCATTTGCTTTGACCGCAAATCTTCATATGCATATTCAACAGATAATAAATATCTTTATGCTATAAATTGTCTGAATGCAGAAGTCGTTCCGATAATAGAAGCACATGATGGAAATGATTTTCGTTTCTTCTATATGGGAGAAAGATATATCGGCACGTTTGATGATCAGATTACGGTGAAACTTTGGAAATACGACAAGGAAAAGATTCTCCTGATAAAACAGGTTTATATGAAAATACAGTTTTCCCAGTCAGCCCCCTCAGTATTTAAATCTTTCTATCCAGACTGTCAGTTAAACCATATATCTGCGTCATACCATCATCAGACCCGTTTGCTGGCATTAACTGTTCGCTATACTCTGTTTCTCTTAAACATGGAAACGATGGCATACAAAACACTGGATATCCCGCCTTTAAATAGTTACACGACACAGTTTTCCTGTATCTGGAAAAACCTTGTCTTTTCTGAAAATGCCGAAATGCTTTTTTTGACTGATGACAGATATTTACTGGGATGGAACCTGAATTCCGGAAAGTATGTTTTTTTCTGGAACCGAAAGTGGTGTCAGCCGCAACATACATTTTACTCTGAAACTAATATTTTTAAGGTCGAGGATACAACATATAGTATTCATATTTATGATAACGGACAGAAAGCGGAATGGAAAGAAGATAATAATACCATATTATTCTTCCCTACCATACCCCACAAGAAACTTAACAGTGTATATACGGCGGATATGGGTGATGACTATATTATTTTATTGTACGAGCACAATATAGTGCAGGTGCTCAAAAGAGATACCGGAATTGTGTACTGGGAAAATGTACCTGTCGAAGAACTGAAAGCCGGATTGGATTTTCCGGAAGTTTATTGTCCAGTGGTATTATTTCAGGGAGAATTATGGCACATGATATCCCGTCAAATGTATAAGCCCTTGGGGGATTACGGAGGAAATTATTCCGCCGCAAAACCGGTTATGTATAAGGGGATAATAGCTGCAGCCCTTCATGAAAGGAAAAGCATAGCCATATATAACGAAAGCGGGCAGCTCTTGGTGAAAAAAGAAGTATGCGTGAAAAAGCAGCCGGAGATGCTTTCTGATGAAAAGTTGGATCTTCCACCCGGAAAATCTGTAAGTGAGTTATTAAGAAAGCATATCAGCAAAAGCCTGGATCAGGAAATTTATGAATGTAATACCTATGCCTTTATTGACGTAGAGAATTTATTCATCGGCTGTACAAAAGGATATTTACGGCTATGGGAAATTAAAAATAATGTCTTATCGGAAATAGACAGCATACATAAAAAAGATATCACCAGCATGCAGATATACCAGCAATGTCATTCCATCCTTACAGCGGACAGTGACGGTATCGTTGTGTTATGGAAATACAGGAAAGAACAGGATAAAATCTCTATCATACCAGTTTCCTCTTTCCATACACAAAAATCAAATATTATGTTACAGTTACTGCCGGAAATTGGAATCGCGGTTTTCTGCAATGATACAGGAGAATTGAAGCTTTATGCGGACTTACATAAAGAAACTATAAAAATACAGACACTTTTATCAGCAGATGCAGCCAAGGCGGCAAATATATGTCATGTTTTGTCCATATATGTAACAGCTGATCTATCAAGGCTTGTTGTCTGCCGACAGGATCGCATTGTTTTCGTTCGACTTCCCGACGGAAAGGTAGTACTGGAATCGGTTCTTCACGACGAGATAAAAAACATGAACATCTATGATGATGAAAAGATGCTTGAATTGTCCATCAAAGCTCATTCAGGATATGACTATAAGGAGACCTATTATATTGCAAATTTGACTGATAAGGAATATGAACATCTTTTACAGAACAGGCGGCTACATTTCTTTTCTGACGAAAACCGCTGAAACCATGCTGAGAAGAAGGAGATACCTATGGAAGAACCAAAAATGAGACACTTGGAAATGATACAAGAAGTGATAAGCAGAATGGCAAACAATTCTTTTGCCTTAAAAGGCTGGACAGTCACTTTGGTAGCTGGAATATTTACATTGTCAGGAGAGGCTATTGGAACAAATTTCTGGTTTTTGTTTATTCCGATTATAGTTTTCTGGGGACTGGATGCGTTTTATTTATCGAAGGAGCGCTCTTACAGGACGTTATATAAGCACGTGACCGGGTTAAACCCAAACCAAATTGATTTTAATATGGACACCAGGGCTTTTTCTGATCTTAAGAATAATAAATTATGGAATTGTCTGATATCCCCGACAGAACTGCTTTTTTATCTCCCCTTATCCGCCTTGTCGGGAGTGATTATTTTCATTATCACCTGATTGATTCATGGCTGTGAATGGTCTATCAATTCACAGCCATACTCTTTTGGGGATCCCGCCGTGTATCCAGATTTTCCTTTCATGTTCACCCGTTAGAGAGATTCCACCTAAACATTGCTCTTTTCACATCATAGTATCATCACGCAACGCATCCACCAGGCTGACTTTGAGTATCCTTTTTCCGCCGAGATAATATGCCAAAGCTACAAATGCAAATACAGCTGAGACAAACAACAGAATCGGCACAATGGGAGCCAGCAGAATAAATTCCACAGGGTCCAAGTGGCTTGCCTTTATCATGAATGCCACAGCCACGATTGTCACCCCCAATGTGACAAGCACCGGACGTCCGACAATCACCAACGCCTCAATGCAGAACATTTTCCGTATCCCCTCCGGTGTAAGCCCAACAGACATATACCGGGCAAATTCCCGTTTCCTTTGACGCAAAAAACCAAGGGTATGGGAAAACACATGGGCAACCCCGATCATTGCAAGAAGGACGCAAAACCCGCCTAATATCAGTTCATACCCCTCTATCATTTTATCATTGTCTTCTCTTTCCTGAATACGGTTCTCGCTTTCCATTTCATATTTGGGGCTGACCATATGCGCTATCTCATCTTCCAGCACATTCAACGTATCCGGTTCCGTCCTGTCGTTTGCCAGCACCCGGACATAAGTATCCTGCCCTGCCCCGCCCATCTGTCCTTTGATCTCCTTCCACAAGGACACAGACATAAACTGTACCAGAGGATATCCGGCTTTTCCATAGGCTTCCCTCAAAAGCGGATATTCCTTTGTACAGGCCAACACCGGAACCTTTACTGTGGTTTCAGGTGCCATATCCCCTTTTTCAGCAGCGTTATTCAGTACAACCATATCCATATCTTCTCTCACATAAGGAATGTATTCCGGATAACGGAAATTACTGTTTACACTGTCCCAAAACCGATTTAAGATGATTGTACCGTCAAGCCTGGAAGCTATCCCTATCTGTCCACAAAAATCACCGAAACTCTCATCATCCAATATTATTATGGGCGCCTCTATCTGAAACGAACCCCCTGAAAACTTTTCCAAACCCCCTAATGCCAGCAGTTCCTGGCTTTGCGCCTGCTGTGGCAATATGCACACTGAATCCGCCTTTTGATACACAACGCTGCTGTGATTCTGTTCATAGGAACAGTGGACGCTTCCTCCCGGCGGCGTATGTTCCATGCAGTTTTTCATAACATTTATGACCGCCTCCATTGTCCACTCCATGTCCGCCTGAATCAGTATTTCACCTGACTCCGGTATATGGACAGAGACATCTGCCTTTAAAAACATTTCCTGAAGATTGTCTGCCGCAAGCATGAGAACCGTGAAAACATCAACTTTTTCCTGCTTCAGGGACAAAGTTCCGGTGTCAATGCGTGATAGCAAAAGCAGCGCTTCTTCAAAATGTGCCATACGGGAAAGCTGCCTGTGTATCTGTTCCAAATGTCCTGGGGATGGCTTTTCGTGCATCATCTGCAGAGATAAAGAAATAGAAGTGATAGGCGTTTTGATCTGGTGGGCGATATTATAAAGGTTTTCCGCAAAATTATTCCTGGCTTTCAGCGCTGCATCCCTTGTCTGGTGTAATTCAGTCACCGTCTTATAGATCTCGTCCTGCAATTTAGAAAATTCATCTTCGCCCGCCTGAAAAAGGACACCGCTGCCTCCTGTGTTTACCTTTTCCAGATATTCTGTCAGCATTTTTATGCGCATGTTATCCTTTTGCCGCCACAGCAAACATGCAATAAGAAATAACAGCGCCCCAGCCAGTAAAACAGAAGCCGAGGTAAATATACTGTTTTTTTTCGGCTGACTTCCAAAAATCTGACGGACTGTAGCCATATGCCAAAATAATATTTTCTCCCGGCAGGCTGGCCGGTCCATGTTGGTATTCTTTTAATGCCTCCAATACAGCCTGTTCTGCTTCTGGCTGCTTTTGTATGATTTTCCGGCAAATTCCACCTAACACCTGCATATGTGCATGGTTATAATGATTTGACAGAATCATTGTGGTAACGGAACCCACAAGCAGGCTTACTGCCAATACAATACCTGTCAGAATCACAATATTTTTTCTCCCGCTCATTCCAGTTCCTCCATCCGATACCCTACGCTCCTGACCGTTTTCAGACAGGCCGGCTGATGCAGCTTTTCCCGGAGGCGCTTCATGGTAACGGTAAGCGTGTTGTCATTCACATAGTTCCCATTGCTGTCCCAGATCTCTTCCAATAATTTTCTCCTTGTGACTGTTTTTCCTTTGTTCTGCAAAAGGTACAAGAGCAGCTGATATTCTGACGGGCTTAAACTTATCTCCTCCACACCGTCACGAACCAGCATTTTTTTCATGTCAAGGGATATGGATCCGCAGGATAAGTATTGTTTCGAGGCATCCCCTGTTCTCCGCAGCAGAGCCTTGATACGCGAAAGCAGCACATCCAATTCAAAAGGCTTTACCACATAATCATCCGCACCGTTCTCAAAGCCGGAAACAATATCACAGGAATCTCCGCGAACCGTAAGAAAAATTACAGGCAGCTCCTTCCATTTTGACCGGATCCACTGTACAAGCAGATTTCCATTCCCATCCGGCATATTCCAATCCACCAAAACAACCCCGGGGCGCATGACCCTCAATGCCTCTTTTGCACCGCTGACCGTAGGAAAAACCGAAACCCTGTAGCCTTGCTGTCCAAGAAAATCTTTAACCGTCTGGGATATGATTTTATCATCTTCCACATAATATATATCAATCATGCATCCTCCCTGCAACTCATATTTTTCATTGTGACACCTTCTATCCATCAGCACGATGCTGTACAAAATTTACTGATAAATTCACCTGCAATCCTGCTCTGTTATACATGCTGTAACAGAGTGTGACAATGGGAGAACTATGGCATATGTACGAATACATTATACTGGAGGATTTTATAATGGACAAGTGAATTTTAGATCACAGCGCGGGCTTTGGTTTGAATTGAATGGGGATTGTTCGTTTGAACAGAAATACTATTTTCAGCACCTTGCAACTCCTAAACAAATATGCCATAATAATATTGCTGATTTTGCAAAAAAACAGAAAGAGGTGAAGCGTATATGAAAAATATTCGTGTATGGAGGGTCCACGAAATCTGACTCTCCAATAAAATCTGGAGGATTCAATATGATAAAATTAGTTGATGTCACTGAGCAAAATTGGTTGGATGTTGTCTCGCTCAGCGTACGTGAAGAGCAAAGGAAATTTCTTGACACACCTCTTGGAATTATAGCCAGAGGATATATCTATCGTTCTTGTAATGCCAATGTTTACGCTATATCCAACGATGAACATATCATAGGCGTCGCCCTTGTAAAAGACATGGATGAAGAACCAGCCTGTTACGACTTACAGCAGTTTATGATTGACCAACATTTCCAAAACAAAGGTTATGGCACGGAGGCGCTGGGCCTGATTCTTTCAGCGCTCTCTAAAGAAAGAAAGTATGGTCAGGTGGAAGTGTGTGTGAATAAAAACGATGCTGCAGCACTTTGGATGTACAAAAAGGTTGGGTTTGAGGATACCGGATATATAGATGAAAGTGTTCCTGACTGTTGTAACCTTATGTATCATTTTACAGATCCTTTCTGAATCCTAAATCGTGATGCGGACCCCTGTGGATAGAACCGCCGGGGTCCGCATCCGGATTGAGGGAGCGCCGTCCTGCCCCCGGCATTGCAAGTCAGATACGCTGGTCGGTTATTACATGCTAATTCACAGCAAAGAAATTACCGCTGAGTTTCACTTCTGTCTTGGAGATCCCATAAATTTTTCATCCCGACAGGCTTTCGGGCAAAGATACACAGAGAAAAGCAATAAACATACACTGCTGCGGAAAGTATGGAAACCAAATTCCACTGTGATAATAACGGCATATTGTCTAATCCTGCACCGGCAAGCAGATAAAAATCCATGATACAAAAAAATATCTCTTTCCAACCGCCTCCCGGCAGTTCATAGCTGGGCGGCACACACCAGGCAAGTTCCACAGCTTTCCATAACAGAACAACCCCTATGCAAATACCCAGAACCTGTAACGCACTGATACCGAACCATTTCGCGTCTGTATTCCCATTCTGCTTAAAAGCCTTTATCTGAGCAAGGCACTTCCTCCCTTTCCATACCCATCTGCAGGCAAGAAATACGGCATATGCGTCCGTTATAATCAGCAAGGAAAGAAACCTCTGCAAGAAAATGCCCTTTACCAGATCTATCTGTATCATCTCAAGCATTTCTATGGGATACCCCACCTTCTTCATCACCAGTGCCGCATCAGCAAGGTTCGGAAACCCGCACCAAATCTGGCTGATTTCCAAATCTTGAATATCCAGAAAGTTTTTTGTGGAATATGGGACATAGATTCCCGCTTCTTCCCCGTCCTTCCCTGCCATGATCCCTATGATCTCATAAGGCACCTTATTCAGATACACAGTCTCGCCCACGCATTCCCGGTTCCCAAAAAGCTGAATGGCTGCCTCCTCATTAAGCACCGTTACCGCCAGCTTCCCGTCTATCTGCATACCGTTAAAAAAAGCTCCTTTCTGCATATGGGTGTTTGTAAAAAATGCGTAGTTTTCGTTGGTCAGAGAGACCGGAATTTCCTCCCTGCGGAAACCGTTCAACACATCAGGATAAACCTGCAGCGTATAGGTCAGGTCAATCCCCTCCTTCTCAATATTGGCAATATCACTTTCTGTAAAAATCCGGTCATTACGCTGGAATGATAACGCATACACCCCATCCCACGCTGCACGCTGTATTTTCTGCCAAGACAACAGACACATTCCTGCCGCTCCCACAAGAATTAACAGCGCCGGTAATTTTCTCCCGAATCTTCCCTTCATCCTGTGCCATCTCCCTCATAAAATATATTGCTCCCATCTGCAATTTCACTTGTAGATGCTATGATGACAAGCTCATCCGTGGGCAGTCCCCTTACTGCACAGCAGGCTTCATCTGAACCCAGTAAATCCACGGACATCCTGCGGGCCTTGTACCCTTCCCCCAGTACACTGTTGTTCTCCTGCACTACCAAAACATAATAGCCTGTTGCATCTTTGCACAGTGCTGCTGCCGGAATAAGCGTATCATATAGCTCGCTGTCTTCCTTGACGGTTATTCTCACCCGCTCCCCTGCAAGGGGCGTATCTGCGCTTCTCACTGTGATATTCACTTTATAACCTTGCTGCTCCCGGCTCTCATAGCCGAAGATGGAACTGATTTCTCCCTCCACCCATTCGTCCTGATCCACAAGTTCCAGCACTGGAACGCTGTCCATGCTGATATGTTCAAACTGTTCTTCGCTGATACTCAGACAGCACACCCAGTCTTCCGACTTCTCAGCAATTTCATATAAAACCGTATTCTGCACGGAGGACACATATATTCCTTTGCTGACCCCGATCCAGGAGATAATCCCATCCCTATCCGCCTTGACGTCATACATTTCCCCTGCTGCATTCAATTCAACCCGCATCAAGGTCTGACCTGCCTTTACCTCATCCCCCCCATCCGCCAGGATCTCCCTTATCTTGCCGTCAATGTCTGCATAGACAGGTTCAGTGTACGCATAGACAAATTCTGAAGTTCCTTCCACTGTAAACGAAAGTCTGCCCTGCTTGGGCAGCGCCGCCGTTACCACTGGAAGCCGATAATTATAAAAGGATTTTGAAAGAAACGTCAGTGCCAGTAAAACAACCGCTAAAACTGCAAATATTGCCTTAAATGCTTTTTTTCCACTCTCTGCCCTATCCATTTTCCATTCCTTTCATCTACAAAAATTCCGGTGATACCTGAAATTTTCTCTTACCCTTTCAGCCCCGTAATGGCAATTCCATTTTTCAGATACTCCTGACCATAAAGCAGCGCCAAAAGTACCGGCAGCGCATAGAAACAGGAGCCGGCAAACGCAATTCCTAATTCGCCACTGTTAATCCTTGCAAGAAAAATGGATAACGGCTGTGCTTCTGAATTCTGGATGAATATGACCGCCTGATCTACCAGATTCCAATAGTCCAAAAGGGTGAGCATTGCCGCTGCCGCTGTCCCATGTTTTACCATTGGCAGCACCACCCATAAAAATATCTTTCCATGCCCCGCCCCATCCACCATTGCCGCCTCAATATAAGCATCCGGCATGCTTTTCATAAACTGCCGTAAAAGGAAGACTCCCAGCGGATTGAAGATACCGGGCAGGATAATGGCAAGACTGCTGTCCGCAATGCCCATCCAGTCCGCTACGATATAATTAGGCATCAAAGTTACCTGCAGCGGCAAAAGCATAACGATAATATACAGAAAGAACAGACCTTCCTTCCCCCGGAACTTCAAAACAGTGAAAGCGTATGCCGCAGGAGCCGACACCAGTATCTGTCCAAGTACAATCGGCACCACAATCTTCACGGAATTCCAGAACATATGCAGATACACGGGGCTGTCAAATAACAAGGATGCATATTGTGACACTGTTGCTTTTTGTGGCACCACATCCATATCAACATATTCATCCGCCCCCAGGCCGCCTATAGCGTAATTGCTTTCTACTTCTCTGCTTCCCATGAAAGAATTCGTAAAAGTGATCATCAGCGGCATCATGTAAACTATAACAATCACCATAAATAATACATATAAAATTGTCCTTTTTATTGTCCTGATTTTTTTCATCTAATTTCCTTTCTGCCGTGCCAGACAAAGAAGCTTTTCACACTAATAATGCAGATTCTCCGAAAACTTCCTCTCTGTCCGGAATATGCAGACCACAAACAGTACAATAATTATCGTAAGAATATAAGTCGCACTGACCAGCTTTGAGTAATTCAGGGAGAGGAACATATTATTCATATAATGCTGCAGGACATACAGGCTGTCCGGAGGATACTCTCCGGTCATAATATAAATCTCCTTAAAAACCTTAAATGAATTCACAAATGTCATGATCAGCATCAGAAACGTAGTCGGCGTCAGGTATACATAAGTGATATTTCTAAACTTCCAGAACCTTCCCGCCCCTTCCACATCAGCGCACTCATAATATTCTTCCGGGATGCTGCTTAATCCGCTGATGAACAGTGCCATGTTATATCCGATATTTTTCCAGATAAATATGATTACCATTACCATCATTCCATAACTGCCCTCCAGCCAGTCGATACCCTTCACATGGAAAATTGACAGAAATCTGTTCAGCGTTCCATGCAGGCCAAAGAAATTTTCCCAGAAAAATGCGGATGTAGCAGAGGGAACTGCCAGCGGTATCAGAAAAATAAGGCTGAAATAATTGGAATATGCTTTCATTTTCCTGACAGCAAAAGCAGCACACAGGGAAAGAACCATATTCAGCGGAATGCTGACTCCCATAAACCATGCCGTATTCTTCAGCCCCCTCAGAAAATAAATATTCTGGAACAGTGCCTTATAGTTCCGCATCCCGCAAAACTCTGCGTTTACCGGATTATCCACGACAGAATAGGTAAAAGACAGCAGAAACGGAATCAGGTAAAAGAAACAAAACCCTGCCAGACTGATAAGCAGCATCATGCATGGCAGCATTTTATTTGGTTTCCATTCTATTTTTCTTCTCATATACAAACTCCTGATCACTTAAAATTGCTGATAATCCCAAAAATCCGGCAGCCATTTTTCGTCACTGATGCTTCTCCTTATTCATTAAAATATTGCTCCAGCTGCCGCTTCAGTCTCCTGGCCGTATCCTCCGCTGTCTGCTGGCCCGAAAAATATTTACTGTTCTCCTCATCTATTAAATCCATAATACCTGAATCCAGAGTGTCACAGCCATTGATCTGTTCCATCCAGCTTTCCAGGATTGCCTTGTATTCCGCCTCACTTCCAAACCCGGCTCCTCCATTGCCCTCTTTGTAAAAAGCATAATAACGCCCTGCCACTGCTTCCAGTCCCTTCCGGCTCACTGTTGGACCGTGAAAGGAAGGAGACGTCTGCACCTGGTCAGACAGCAGATATCTGATAAATTCCCATGCCAGATCCTTGTTTTCCGATGCACTGTTTATGGCCACACAGGAATTAGATTTCATAAGCGTCCGGCCTTCCGCATCTGTAAGAGGCATGCAATGGTTCGTTCCGCTTTTTGTATCCATGCTGTAATAAGCTGCCTGCACATCATAATCACACTCTGCAGCAAAATAATATTCCATGTTATAAAAATCAATTTCCGAATCAAAGTAACCATTCTCAGAAAGAGACTTCACCGACTCCAGAAGCGCAATATATTCCGATGAATCCAGGTTTACTTTTTTGCTTCTGCCATCGACAAACTTCCCAATGGAATCTTTGATCAGATAATGTGCATAGGACACCTGGTTCATCTGTATCAGGAACGCATTGCTTTCATCCGTTTCATCCACCAGCTGTTTTGCCAGATCCATTGCTGTTCCAAAGCAAATGCCCTGCATACCGCTTCCATTGCCGCTATGTTCTGACATAAGCTCTGCCGAGAACGCCAGCGTGTCAAATCTTGCCATATAAGGAACGATATAAATTTCCCCGCCCTCCTCTTTCGCCGCCTCCAGTACGTTCATAAAATAATTTTCATTATTCAGTTCCGGAGTTTTTTGGATATATCCGCTCAAATCTTCAAACACACCCATTTCACTGTATTTTGTAATGGGAAGGAAACCAGTAAATAAAATGTCCTCTGCCTTACCCGTCATGATCTTTGTATTCAGATATGTCCGGTAATCTTCCACTGTGCTCTCGCCGGAGGATTCCTGATAACTGTTTACAGTCACCTTTACATCAGGGTACAGCTTCATAAACTGCGCTGCGGCAGTATTCAGAAATTCTTCCGCAAACAGACAGGATATGGTTACCTCCCCCTTCATCTCCGGCGGCACATAGGATACTGTTTCCTGTACATCCGGTGTTTTCTCTTGGGTTCCCGGGCGCTCCTCTGTCCCTGATGTCCCGGCTGTCTCCTGCATTGGAGCATCACTTTGTCTCACATTGTTTTCCGGCACAACTCCACTGCCACATCCACACAAAACAGACGCCACACTGAGCAGAACCCACAGCCAGCTTTTTCCTTTTCTCATAAAATAAAAACCTCCCTGCCAAATCACTTTACAAATGTTCTGTAAAATAGTTTAGCAAGGAGATGTCTCATACCTTCGTCTGTGATGTGTCAAAACTGTCAAATTTATCTTTCTCTTTTTTATACCGTACCCAGCCAAAAATCTATCACAATAACCGGATCCTGGTTCTTTACAGCAATCTGATATTCTTTTACCGCTGCGTACACAAGTCCCCCGGGCATGATTTCACAAAAAACATGATTTATCAAATCTGCGGTTTCCGCATTTCCCCTGTCAATGAATGGAAATGCCATCTTCAGCATTTCTTCATGGCTGTATTCATTTGGCACCCTGTCACTTTCTTTCATGGAAAGACTGGCCTTCCATATATTCCCGCTGGAAGCATGCACCGTAAGGCTGACCACCACGTCGTTCTCCGTATACTGAACCAGCCAGCAGCTGAGCAGGCCCTCGTCAAAATCAACCTGCGTATCCAGGGTACACAGTCTCGCAGCAACTTTATCAAAATCACCTTCTGCCAATCCCTCCGGGACAATGCCGCATTCCGCCATGACTGCGATCCATTCTTTTCCAGTCTCAATCGCCTGTTCCATATTCATCTGTCCCTTTTGGGGTTCATGGGGCAGCTCATTTCCTCCGTTTTCCCAGACAGACAGTACCTCCGCCATTATCTCCTCGGACAAGGGCTGCCCTTCAAATAATGTGCTTTCTGCCAAATCCCCTCCCCTTTCCCCCGGCTGATTCCATGAAAAAAACGGAGTTTCCGCCGGCTGCAGGGCAGAGGGCATTCCGGTCTGCCTTGCAATCTGCCCGGTTCTGTGAAGAAATTCTTCCTGTCTCTGAAGAAGCAACGCTTCTGTGAGAAACCATCCGCCAGTCACGACTCCAAACGCCAGCAGAAATAGTACAATCTGGACATATGGTTTGCTTTTTTTCATGCTTATACCCCATTTCTGCGCGGCCTTTTGCGCGTGTCAAGTTTGTGGATGCCGCGCAGACACAAACTTGGGATTGAAAATTTGTCTCCTAAACATAATTTAATCTCTTCTGCATCTCAAGTATAGCCTCACACTTGTCCCGTTCCTGCCGTCACTTTCAAATTCCAGTCTGCTTCCATGGATCTGTGCGATTTTATCCGCCAGGGAAAGACCGATTCCTGCGCCATGCTGCTTCCTGGAACGTGACTTGTCCACCATGTAAAACGCTTCCGTGATTCTCTTTATCTCCTGCTTTGGTATGCCGTTTCCATCATCTTTCACCTGCATGATGAAACAGGCTCCTTCCGCCATTTTTTCCACAATCCCTGTGACCCGGATATGTTTTGCGCCTGCTTTTATGGCATTGTCCAATAGATTCAGGAACAGCGTTTTAAACAAGTCATATTCCACCTCGATACAGGCAGGCTCCACAGCGCAGTCCAGCGAAACCCCTTTTGCACCCATAAGATATTCCACATCAGCTGTAAGCTCCTGAAACAAAATGTCTGTCTCTACTTCCTGCAGACAGAAATCCTTATGGTTTAATATGGTCAGATCCATAAGTTTCAGCGACAGGGCCTCCAAACGCATCCCCTCGTTCCAGATATACCACGCCGCTTTCTTCTGTTCCTCCCTGGGAAGTTCCTTTTTATATATCCGGTCTGCATAGCCGATAATGGAAGTCAGGGGTGTCTTTAACTCATGTGCAAAATTGGCCACAAAATCCTCTTTCTGCCTTGCGCTATCCGAAAGCTCCTGCATCTTCTCATCCACAGCCTCTGCCATCCGGTTAAAGTTCCCCGCAAGCTGGCTTACCTCGTCACTGCCGCTTACTGCCACACGTTCCCCATAATTTCCCTCTGCTATTTCCTTCGTAGCCGCCGTCAGCCGCTTGATGGGTCTGGTTATAATAAAGGAAATGCAAATAATCAGGAAGATGCCCATGCCCACTGCTGCCGCATATACAGCCCCAAATTTCCTTATGATCTGTGTCTGCTGGTTCTGGATTTTTTCCACGTCGACCCCTGTTATGAGAAACACACTTATCTCCCCATGGGCAACTATTCCTATGGTCAGAAGAAATGTCCTGTTATTGATCTTCATAAACCGATAGTTTACCATATCCTGTTCCGCTTCTGAAAACAGTACGGAAAGTTCTGTGTTAGCAGGAAAACCGGAAAACAGTACGGAACCATCCTCTGCCAGAAAAGCCACCGTGCCATTCATGTCCAAAGCCATGCTGCCAATGTCATACTGCCCCTCCGCCGCACCTGCAAACCAGTCCTCCCCCCGGGTGATCAGATTGGCCTGCACCACAAATTTGTTATACTGGTATTGTTCTATGGCTCCCTCAACTTCCCTTTCCATGGTGACCTCATAGAAATAGGAAATGAGGATATATCCGCCAAAAAGAAACATGACACTGAAAAATATCATAATGGAGACTATGATCTTTGCGCCTAATTTCATAAAATCAGTCCTCCAGACGATACCCTATCCTGAATATGGTCTTTATGTGCTCCTCCCATCCCAGCTTCTTCCTCAGCCTCTGAATGTGCGTATCCAGCGTTCTGGTGTCCCCAAGGAAAGGCTCCTTCCACACCTTCTCATACAGCCTGTCCCTGTGCTGTGCCGCATTCTTATTCTGCATCAGTTCCACCAGCAGGTCATATTCCTTTACTGTCAGCTCCACTTCCTTCCCATTCCGGAATACCTTTCTGCACTCCAAATCTACTATGACATCCGCGAAGGAAAGCTCTTTCCGGTTTTTTCCATACCGCCGCAGCACGGCTTCCATACGGGCAAGCACTTCTCCGCTCTGGAAGGGCTTTACGATATAATCATCCGCTCCCATTTTCAGTCCGCGTATGCGGTCGCCTACCGAGCCTTTCGCCGTTAGGAAAATCACAGGGATATCCATGGGTCTGATATACTCCAGCAGTTCATAGCCGTCTATTTCCGGAAGCATGATATCTAACAATATGAGATCAAATTCCTGCCTTTCTTCCAGTATATCCGCCGCTGTTTTCCCATCATTGGCACATACGCACTGATACCCCTCATCACTCAGATCCATATATAGCAGATTGGCGATTGCCTCATCATCTTCCACAATCAAAATGTTCATCCCAAAACCTCCCATATATTTATTGTATCAAATAGATGTGTCAAAGTTGCGACTTTTTTCTGTCAGGAAACGGACTGCCTGCTCCAGGTCAGGGTCACATCGTTCATTGAACTTCTCCTCCCTTTATCCAACAGCGGGAACTTAGCAACTACTGAATATCAAAACTTTCTGTTTTCAGATCGCAATAATATCTACCACTTGTGGCAGTAAACTTTAAAACACAATAATCCGGGTCAGTTACCCCTTTTTTATAAAACATTGTATCGCCCTTTTCCCAAATCATGTTTTTAGTTTCCTGGTCTGTCAAGACTTCCATTTTGCCTTTTAACATAACACCAATATATTTTATTAATCCTTTGTGATAGAAGTAAATACTGGCACTTGAATTAACTTTATATTGTTTTACTCTCATAGATGAAGTATTAGTAGAAAAGTAAAACTCTTTCAGCCCTATTCTTTTGCGGGGTTTTAGCATTGCTTTTACATTAGGACAATATTCATCATCAATAGAGCATATAAAACTAACTTTTTGTTTATCAATAAAATTTTCAATTTTCTTTAAATCCATAATATTTTACTCACTTTCAAATTTTGCTTTGTCTCTATGGCAACGTTTAAAGCATTCCCTCCAAACTTCTATGATTTGTGGAACTGCCCTTTGCCAACCTTTATAAATTATATCGGATGAACGGATAGCCTGACAAATCCCATTGCACAAAACTCCCATAAGCGGCCTCCACGTCCTTCCTATAAAGTGCATAAACTCATCTCCTGTCAATTCATATCTTGTATCAGGCTTTTCAGTTCTTCCATGTCAATTTCAGATATTCCCTGATACGTTTTCTTCCCCCGTAATAAGCATGGCAATCACAGCAAAGCAGGTCAGCAGTCTCCTTTTTCTCATAATGCATCTCCTACAGATGATGGACGCTCTCACGGTAACGCCGCAGTTGGTCCTCTCCCACATTCTTTATGACATCATCCAGAAATGCCAGCAGTTTCTTCTTATCCTTTGGCAGCACCCCATGAAGCTGGAATGCATTGGATGCGCCAAGCGCCGCAAATTCTGTAGGGATTTCCAGTCCTTCCACCAATGCCCGGACTTCCCTGTACTTCTCTGTCTCGCTTTCCTCCCGCCAGTTCCCATGCCGGATTTCCTTATACAGCTTTGAATCCGGGTAGATGGTCAGCATATTTGCGCCGACCAGGGCAGGATGGAGCTG
>OFGE01000344.1_pt1 | contig 53149 bp, 48 predicted proteins | sample 1521681 | NCBI WGS metagenome assembly OFGE01 (sample SAMEA3504093, study PRJEB24116) | mouse gut metagenome | biome: mouse gut; feature: mouse-associated habitat; material: faeces | place: Denmark | collected 2011 | reverse complement strand
CCGCCGTAGGTGAGGCCGCGGTGGCTCACGAGAGTGCCGCCTTCGGCGTTGGCAGGCAACAGAGCCAGGATGCGTCCGTCGTCGCCGCGTGCTATTAGGGAGTGGTCCGTGAAGCGGTCGGCGTGGTAGTCCATATAACCCCGCCTGTGCAGGAATGTGGCATTGCGCGCCGTCGCTGCAAACTCGTCCCATTCCGGCTGCATGGTCGGTGTGTAGCGTTCTATCGTCATCCTTCGAACGGGACTGCGCCCTCGCGCACCGTTTCGGGCGCGGAGCTGTCGGTGAGGTCTACTATGGTGGAAGGCACCGTGCCGCCGTGGCCGCCGTCGATGAGCACTTCCGCCGCCGTGGCATAGTGCATGGCTATGCTGTCCGGTTCCTCCAGTTCCTCTGGGTCGTCAAGCCTTACGGATGTGCACAGCAGCGGGCTGCCGGTTTCGGCGGCGAGCGCGCGGGCTATGTCGTTGTCAGGCACGCGCAGGCCTATCGTTTTGCGGCCTTTGAATGCTTTGGGCAGGCGCAGGGCCGACGGCAGCAGGAATGTGAAAGGCCCCGGCAGATAGTGGCGCAGCACGCGGAAGGCGCCGTTGTCGATGCGCACGTAGTCCGATGCCTGGCTGAGGTCGGCGCAGAGCAGCGACAGCGGGCGCGAGTCCGGCTCTATGTCTTTTATGCGGCACATGCGCTCGATGGCGCGGTGGTTGAGGGCATCGCAGCCCAGGGCGTAGAGCGTGTCGGTTGGGAATATCACCACTCCGCCGTCGCGTATGGTGGCTGCGGCTTCCGCGATGTGGCGGCTGTCGACTTGTCCGGGGTATATCTTCAGTATTTTCATGGCACAGGGCTGTAGGAGTGAGTCGTGATTTCGCGTGCGCCGGCATAGGCCGTGAGCAGCCGCTCGAGCAGGGCTTCGAACGCCTCGGAGTCCATTTCCGACGGGCCGTATATGTTCACCGTCATGAGCAGGCGCGATGTGGTCTCCGACATCTTTGTGCGGTCGTTGTCGCTCGTGGGCGTGCCTATGCCTCCTGCGGCGTCGCGCCATACGGGCAGTCCTTCGATGTTGAGCTGCCCGCGGCCTATCGCTTCGTACGGCTCGCCGGCGCATCCGCGGCCGAGACGCAGAGCGGAGCCCTGCACGGCGTCGGCGTCGAATCCGCCTATGCTGTGGCCGGAGCGCAGCGACAGCAGGTTGATGAGGTCGACGAGAGCCGTGGTGCGGTAAAGTTCCAGTCCTTTGACTGCGCGCCGGCACAGGGCTTCTGCCGACGGCCGGTAGCGGTTGGGGTCTTTGCCGAGAGCTTTGTAGGCGGCGCGTGTGGCGGCTATGGCCGGCCGCTTGTTCACGGCCTCGATGGGCATTCCGGCCATTTCCGCGCAGGCGTCTGTGAGTTCCTGCCAAAGGGCGTCGGGGGTAGGGGAGTTCGTGACTTCCGCCTCCGCCACCAGCACCCGCAGCGCGGGAGCGGCGGCGCGTATTTCGTCGGAAAAACTTATCTGCATCATTTCTTCGTCAGGGTTCTTATGGCGTTTTCGCGGTCGGCTGCGAGCTGCGAGGCGAGCTCGTCGACGGATGCGAACGTGCGCTCGTCGCGCAGGCGTCTCACGAACGATATTACCATGCGCCGGTCATACATATCGGCGTCGGCGCCTATAAGGTGCGCTTCAATGCTGAGCGGCGCGTCCGACGTCCGGTCCACTGTGGGTCTGTGCCCTATGTTGACCATGGCCGGGAATGTGCCGATGCCGTCGACTGATGCCGTCGCCGCGTACACTCCCGTGGCGGGAAGCAGCTTGCAGGGGTCGGGGGAGAGGTTTGCGGTAGGAAAGCCTATCGTGCGGCCGAGTTTGCGTCCGTGGGCCACGGTGCCTCCCACGCTGTAGCGGCGGCCGAGCATATCGGCCGCTTTCTCCGTCAGTCCGCCGCTTATGAGGCGGCGCAGTTCCGAACTCGACGCAGTGGTGGAGTCGATGCGCAGCGGAGCCACGTGCACTACGCGCACGCCGAGTCGCTCGCCCAATTCGTCGTAGGAGCGGCGGTCGCGCGGCCCGTCGCATCCGAAGCGGTTGTCGTAGCCCATCACCATGGTGCCTACGTCCAAATCGTCGCGCAGGCGGCGCAGGAATTCCTCTGCCGGAATGCCGCGAGCCTCGTTGAAATCGAGCATGCGCACGTCGGCCGTGGGGAGGTGTTCGCGTATCAGCGCCTCTTTTTCGGCGGCGGTGGTGAGTAGCGGCGGTGCGTCGGCCGGACGCAGCTGCGACAGGGGATGGCCGGCGAATGTGAGCACGACAGGGCGGCCGCCCGAGCCGGTGGCGTGCGTGAGTATCGTGTCGAGGATGTCGCAGTGGCCGCGGTGCACCCCGTCGAACATACCCACGGCGGCTGCGTTGTGTGGCGTCATCACAGGCCTGCTTCCTTTAATATGTCGGTGAACTCTCGTCCTGGCGCCACATGCAGCCCTGCGAAGCCAAGGCTGCGCGCGGCCTCCACGTTGGCCTCGCTGTCGTCTAGAAACACGGTCTGCGCGGGAACGATGCCCAGCTTGCGCTCGGCGTAGCGGAATATGTCGGCGCCCGGTTTCAGCGCTTTTGCCTCGAAGGACGTGACTGTGCCGTCGAAATAGTCGCCCATCTCCAGCCCTTCCGCGCGGAATGCCGATGCTATGCGCGAATGCCACATCACGGAATTGGTGTTGCTCAGCAGATATATGCCGTAGCTGCTCCGCAGCCTGCGGAGCGCCTGCAGCCGCCTCAGGGGGATGCCTGTCAGGAATGCGTTGAACGCGCGGTCTATCTGTCCGTCGGTCACAGGCGTGTCTGTTCCTATTATGGATTTTATCCGGCAATGGAACTCATCGGGTTCTATAGCTCCGGCTTCAAGAGCCTCGAACGGCCCCTTCTGCCCGTAATCGCCAAGATAGTCGGCGGCATTGCGCATGCCGAGCCGTTCGAACGACCTCACGCAGCGCATGCGGTCGATGTCCATGATGACGCCGCCGAGGTCGAATAGCAGATTTTTTATGTCGGACATAGACAAACTCTGAATATTGGTGTAATCGACTGCAAAATTACCCAAAAAAACGCGCAGACACAAAAAAAGAATGAGAAATGCTGACCCGAAGGTGCTGCTATTTCTCATTCTCCTCTCTCCTCTGGCGGTATGGACGGGACTCGAACCCGCGACCCCCTGCGTGACAGGCAGGTATTCTAACCAGCTGAACTACCACACCGTTTGTTTTAGCCTGGCTTGGCTCTCGGTGGAGAGGCATTAGCTTCGTTGCTTTTGCGAGTGCAAAGTTAATACGCATTTTCGATTCCTGCAAATGTTTTCGAAAGAATTTTCAAAAAAATATGATTTTTATGCTTTTTCTCCAATAAATTGGTTGATTTTGAAGCGACGGACCCTTCCGATTTGGCTTTTTATATGGAAATACGTATTTTTGCAATATGGAAAACATAGAGACATTCGGGTGTAAAAAAAGATTGTGTTTCGCCACAAGCACGCGGGCCGACTGGGGGTTGCTAAGCCCCGTAGCGCGTGCTGTGCGCGAATTGCCGGATGTGGAGGTGCTCGTCATGGCCACCAATATGCATCTGATGGCGGAATACGGGCACAGCGCCGATGAAATACTGGCCGACGGCTTCTCCATCGATGCCGCAGTGCCTATGGAGGTGCGCGGCGAAGGCGAGGCCGCGCGCGTGCGCGCCATGGCGGAATGCATGAGCGGCACGGCCGACGCGCTCGAGCGCCTGCGCCCCGATGCGCTCGTGGTGCTTGGCGACCGCTACGAGATGCTCGCCGTGGCGTCGGCAGCAGCAGTCATGCGTGTGCCGGTAATCCATATTGCCGGTGGCGAGGTGAGTCAGGGCGCCGTGGACGACGATTTGCGCCATGCCATAACAAAATTGTCGGCACTGCATCTTACAGCCACCGAGGCCTACCGCCGCCGTGTGGTGCAGATGGGCGAGCAGCCCGAAAGGGTGGTGAACACCGGCGCCATAGGGGTGTGGAACATTATGAACCGCTCTCTGCTCGGGCGCGGAGAGCTGGAAGCGGAGCTCGGTTTCAGCCTCGAACCTCCGCTGGCAGTGGTCACTTATCATCCGGCCACGCTTGCCGACAGCGACCCGAAAGAATGTTTCCGCGTTCTTCTCGAAGCGCTCGACGAGCATCCCGGATTGCGCGTACTGCTTACATATCCCAACAACGACGCGGGCGCCGACGGGCTTATAACCATGATTGAGGGTTATGCTTCCGCGCGCCCCGGGCGCGTGCTTGCAGTGCCGTCGCTGGGAGCCCTGCGCTATCTGTCGGCACTGCAATGCGCATCCGTGGTGGTGGGAAATTCGTCGAGCGGAATTGTGGAGGTGCCGAGCACGGGCACGGTCACCGTAGATGTGGGGCCGCGTCAGCAAGGGCGTCTGTGCGGCCCGTCTGTGCTGCATTGTGCTGAAACCCGCGAGGACATAAGCAAAGCCGTCGCAACAGCCCTCGGCGATGAAATGCAGGCTGTTGCCGCTCGTCGCGAGAATCCCTACTACAAGCCCGACACGCTCGGCATCATGACACGCAGCATCGCCACGTTCCTGCGTGATATGCCGCCGCACAAGCATTTCTTCGACATTTAGGGCTCTTGCTCGGGCGCTACATACCCCGGGTTGCCGATGAATTTGTGGCCGTGCATTTTCCAAAATTCCGTTTCCAGGATTTCTGCCGGTATTTCGATGTTGTTGTATTGCAAATTCGGTATAGTGCTTTTATTAACCCAAGAATCCCAATCGCCCTCCAGCCCGGAGAAATTATTGTGGTTGAGATTTGCCGATTTTGACATTATATGAAACCAACTGGGAACGTCACCATTAAGCTGGTTGCCGGATAAATCAATATCAGAGTCTAAGTGGCTTCGAAGTTCTATATTGTTCATGTCAAGTCCATGGATGACGATTTTTTTAAATAGCACTCCCCGTGGGAATCTGACGTTTTTTTCAGGCTTACGTTCCTCGTCAAGATACAAATCATCATTGATGACTTTGATAAATCCCGGATCGTCAGGGTTGAGTCTGTCGATTACCAGTGTGTTTACATTGCTCGGAATATATTCTCCATAGAAGTAAGAATCTGTACATCCGAAAATATAAAGTTCTTTAAGGTCTGAAAGCCATCTAAGTTCATACGGATTTCCGTTGCCCTTGGTGATGTATAGAGTGATTGCGCCTACTGCCAAACATTGTCCCTGGTCTTCATCATACACAGTGTCAAGTTGTATTTCTCTCCATGTGGATTTGTCGGCCGGATTCCAGGGCACAGGATATTCATCCGAAGTAGTATTGAGTTGTCTTGAAATTTTGTTTATTACAACAGAGTCTAATAGCCGCATTTTCAAGGATGGTGGTGCAGGGGCTTCGGGTTCGTTACTGCAATTCCAAAGCAGAATTGGCAACAGCGTAGCTATGGCAACTATAATCTTTTTCATGATGGCGTTTTTGAGGGTTAAAAGTAGAAGCCGTAGAAATGGTTGTCTGAACTATTAAGGAGATAACTGTATGGTGGGTTGTTCACTACCGAGGAATTAGGGTAGGTAGACGGCGCGTAGTCCACGTCGTAGACACGAGATTCGGTGAAGCTGTACTCCTTTCCATTATAATCGATGTTCATTGAAAGGGTGACAACGGCAGCGCGATAGCCTGCTACATTAGTACCCCAGTCGATGTAATATGTAGTGTTGTCGGTCAGTGGTGTTGATTCTGGTCGGTTTTCAACCATGCCGTTTAATGACCTTTCCAAGTGGTCAACTCCATAGATGGTGACGCCGTTATTAGAGGTCAGATTGTTTAGCGTATTGTATGCGATTTTGTTTTTCCCGGTATGAGATAGTTTGCGGTTTCCTCCTACTACATCAATAATTTTGGCAGACGCGCTGTAGGATTTTATGTAGTCTTTTATGGCCGGATTGAATACTATATTTATATCGCCTATCGTTGTGTTCGGATAGTCACACATTCCGTGAAAGTTGAGTAACGGTTCCTCATAGCTTGGAATTGGTACTTGATTTTTGAATTTAGTATAACGTTCATAGTAGATAGTCGGCTTGTTGCGCAGATTCCATACTCCTAATTCTATGTTGCTGGCGTGGTTTGTGGCCAACGTTTTAATGGGCGGTGCCGAAAGTTTTCTGCCATTTAGAATATCGCATAGATTGAATTTTAATGGTCGAGCTACAGATTCTCCACTGGTTTGTCCGACACCTGATAACGTCAATGTCCCTTGGGTTTTAAGGCTTACCTCAGATATAGAATAAGATGGCTCTTTTTTTGTCAAACCCTTGAATACGCAGCCAAGACCACTCGCGATGGCTCCGGCATAGTTCCCTGCAGTGAATTTAGACACTATATCTTTGATATTAAGCCCCAAGAAATTTTTGTCGAGATTTTTGCTCGCAAATTTGTCAACGGCAGATTTTGCTTTATCTCCAACTTGGTTTAAAACGGCTTTGGAAATGGCATTATTGTAAATTGATTTATCATCTGTATTGATAGTCGCTATTGTTCCTGTTGTTACGGATGTTTCCTCGCCATTGAAATTCAGGTTGGTGTAAATCGCATTGTGTGCGCTTATTGCAAGCTCGCCAGAAGAAATTGCGGGATTGTATTCTCCGATCCTGAACTGAAAGCCGTTCCATCCTTTTTTTACCCCAGATGTACCTTCTATTGCCATATTATCGGCGGTTATTGACCATACGGTATATTCGTTATCGCCATTAATAGGCTGTGAGAAATATTCATAATCGGAAAATATGGATTGAGGCTGTTTTGTATTCTGCGATGATAGATTCCATATCGTCGATGTTCCTATATCGTTGTCCTCTGAATAGTAGAATATCTTTATAATACCTGTGAATTGGTGATAAAGGCACATATAATTCAATTTAGGGTCGAGATTCGCCTTGCAGAATGTATGGAAAAGCATTATCCAGCCGTCAGCCTTTCTTACATTATTACAAAAATCGCCAGGCAATGCGCTTTGTGCACCGTTTTTCCATGGCGCAGTGACTTTAATCAGATTCCCGTCGGCGGCCATTTCGCTTAGTACTATGTAATCACAATTCTCCCAGTCTGTTAATAAGTCCGGGTTTGTTTCAGAATCAATTCCAGGCGTTATTGCTCTTGAGCCGATTTCTGAAGGGGGATGAATTTGACTTAAATCGGCTTTATCACACGCGGTCGCAGCCAAGCAAGCTAAACTGATTAATATGGAATAGGTTTTCATGGTGAGGAGGGTCGAAATGTTGCGGCCGTAATTTAGCAACAATAAAATTATTTTCCAAATATTTTAATATTTTTAAGAAAAGAATATTTGGTAGTTTGCTATAAAACCATATAAGACGCGTGGATTTTAACGTCCATGCGCCTTATATGGTTTGTAAAAAACGGTTATCGGATGTCGATGAGTTTGTGTGTCTGCAGCGACAGACGCCAGTGGGGATGCTTGAGGATGTAGTCAATTACTTCGGCGGTGTTCTGCCCGGAGCACGGTTGCAGAAACCGGCGCGGTGCCGGCAGCAGCGAAGCTATGCGCTCCACGTCCTGCCCTTCGTACACTATCTTGAGCTCGTCGATGCGGTCGATTGCCCAGGGTGCGTCTTTTGGAGAGCATGTCACCCAGTCGACGCCTGTCGGCACCGGCAAAGAGCCGTTGGTCTCTATCTGTATGTAGAATCCTGCGCCTTTGAGTGAGCGTACCAGTGTGTCGTCGAGCTGCAGCAGCGGTTCGCCGCCGGTCACGACGACATGGCGCGAGGGATAGGCCGCAACCGCTGCCGTAATCTCGGTAGCGGTCATTTCGCGGAAGGAGGCGAAATCCGTGTCGCAGAACGCACACCGGCGGTTGCAGCCGCTGAAGCGCAGGAACACGGCCGGAGTGCCCGTATAGAATCCCTCGCCCTGCAGCGAGTGGAATATCTCGTTTACGCGGTATGTGCCCGTCATAACGATTCGTCTACGGTGTAGCTTGCGAGGTTGCCTTCGCTTTCCTGCACGTCCACGCGGTAGCAGTTCGGAATCTGCTCGCATATCCACCGCGCCATGTTCTCGGCGGTGGGGTTGAAATCCACCACGTCGTTGATTGCCGTGTGGTCGAGACGGTCCATCACGCGGCGTTTGATGTGTGTGAAGTCCGTCACCATGCCGTTGGCGTCGAGTTCGCGTGCGCGGCAGTACACCACCACTATCCAGTTGTGGCCGTGCAGCACTTTGCATTTGCTTTCATAGTCGAGGCGCAGATAGTGGCTGGCCGATATTTCGAGGCGTTTCTGAACGTAATACATGTTTTTGCTATTTTTCTTCAAAGTCGGGTTGGTTCACGACGGCAATGCCGTGGGATTCTGCGAGCGCGATGAGGAAACGCAGGGCGGACTCGCGGGTGTCTTCGATTTCGCAGTCTTTTATGGCTTGCTTGAGCGTGCTTACGAGCATGCCCACGGCCGGGCTCGGCGCAAGGCCGAATATGTACATTATTTCGTTGCCGTCCACAGGGTTGCGGCGCGCGCGTTCGGCGTCGAGCGAGCGTATGTGCTCGTATTTGCGCTCCACGATGTCGAAATTTTCGAGGAAGCGCTGTTTCTTCTCCTCGTTTTTGCTTGTGATGTCGGCACGCGCCAGCAGCATAAGGTCGTCGAGATCCTGCTCGGCGTAGTTGATGAGCCGGCGCACGGCGCTGTCGGTCACTTCGTCCTCTACGAGCGCGATGGGGCGCATGTGCAGTTCGACGAGTTTCTGCACGTAGCGCATTTCGGCTCCCATGCCGAGACGCATGCGGCTGAATATGCGCGGCACCATTTTGGCGCCTATGAAGTTGTGGTTGTGGAACGTCCAGCCTGTGCGCTCGTCGTAGCGCTTGGTGGCCGGTTTGCCTATGTCGTGCAGCAGGGCGGCCCAGCGCAGCCACTCGTTGTCGCTGCCGGCGGCAACGGTGTCAAGCACCTGGAGCGTGTGGTAGAAATTGTCCTTGTGAGCCCTTCCGTGCACTACGCTTACTCCCGCCATGGCTTCCAGTTCAGGGAATATGAGGGCCAGCAGCCCGGTGCGGTGCAGCAGGTCGAGGCCTATGGAGGGGCGCGGCGAGCGCATGATTTTGCACAACTCGTCCTTGATGCGCTCCACGGTGATGATTTCGATGCGCTGCGCGTTGCGGCATATGGCGTCGAACGTGGCCGGGTCTATCGAGAATTGCAGCTGGGAGGCGAAGCGCACGGCGCGCATCATGCGCAGGGGGTCGTCGCTGAACGTTATGTCGGGGTCGAGCGGTGTGCGTATGGTGCGTGTGCGTATATCTTCGAGTCCCCCGTGGAGGTCTACGAGTTCGCCGAACGAGCCGGAGTTCACGCTCACGGCCATGGCGTTGATGGTGAAGTCGCGGCGGGCTATGTCTTCTTCGAGCGTGCCGCTTTCCACTATGGGGTTGCGCGACTCGCGGCGGTAGCTTTCGCGCCGTGCGCCCACGAATTCCAGCTCCATGCCTCCGCGTTTTATCTGTGCCGTGCCGTATGTGCGGAATATGTTGACATGGCAGCGCGGGCCGAGACGGCTCGCCACGGCTTCTGCCAGTTCGATGCCCGACCCTACGGTCACGAAGTCGATGTCCTTGCTTTCGCGGCCTATTATCAGGTCGCGCACGAATCCGCCCACGGCGTAGCACGGGCGGGACAGCTCGTCGGCGGCTGCGCCCACGGTGGCGAAGATGCGGTCGGTGAGTCGGTCGGCTAAATTCATTTGTCGAGGTCGATGATTTCTTCGGGTGCGTTGGTGATACATTCCATCGGACGGCCGTCGGCGCGCACCACATAGGTGTTTTCTATGCCCACGGCTCCGACCCCGGCTATCACGAATTTAGGCTCGAGGGCTATGCACATGCCTTCGGCGAGAATATCGCGCGAACGCGGGGCTATCACAGGCGCCTCGTTGATTTCTATTCCGAGCCCGTGGCCTACGAAACCCGCCTGCTGGCGATGGCCCATGAAGCGGTGTTCGAGGCCGGCCTCGCGGGCCATGCCGAACGCCGTCTCGTACATCTCGCGTGCGGGGCGCCCGGGAGTGCCCATTTCGGCGAGCCTGCGGCATATCTCGCGGCTTAGTTCGTGGGCACGCAAGGCTTCGGCGGGGATGTCGCCGAGGCGGTAGGTGCGTGTCATGTCGGTCATATAGCCGGTGTAGTTTCCGTTCACGTCCACCATCACGGTGCAGCCGCGGCGTATCACAGACCCGTCCGCGCCCACCGGCAGCGACGGATCCATGCCTGCGCCGCCCATGGCGAAGTCGTAGGGCGACGGCGTGTCGGCGTTGTCGCCCGTGAGCACGTTGCCCATGAACAGTTCCATTTCATCGCCGGCTGTCCTGAACTGGCCGAGGCAGCCTTCGAGGCGCGATTCGCGTTCAATCTCCACCTGCAGTTCGTAGTCTGTCATGCCGGGAGTGTAGATGGCCGGTATGCGGCGGTAGACGGCTTCCTGGCGCAGCCCCGAGCGGCGCATCATTTCTATCTGCTGCGGAGTCTTGACCGCGCGCATCGCGCGCAATGCCGCTCCGGCGTTGACGGTCTCTGTGTCCGGCCACTGCGCGGCGAATGCGGCGCTTATGCGCGCCACGGCGCTGTAGCTCGACGAGTCCATTTCAAGGGCAAGCTGCCCGGGCGCAGGCATTGCCGCGGCCACATGTCGGGCGAAATCCTCTATCTTGCGCTCGGCTGTCACGCCGTCGCTCTCAAACTGCACGCAACGGCGCAGGCCGAACAGCGGTGTGCCATCGGCGGGAACGTAGACGAAGCCTGCGAACACGCGCCCGGTGAGCCAGTACAGCGTGGCTTTGTCGCTAAGTATGGCGGCGTCGGCACACGACGCCACTGCCTGCTGCATCCGCGAGAGGCGCAGGGTGTATTCGTCGTGGTCGAGGAGTATCAGACTGCGGTTCATATGGAGAGTAGTCGGTCGAAACTGTCTATCCTGTGTTCAGCTCCTTCGGCGGTTCCGAATCCGTAAGCGGCCCAGATGGCTGCTATGCCGGCTGCGTGGGCCGAATCCACGTCGAGCTGTGTGTCGCCTACGTAGGCGGGGCGCTTCAGAGCGTGGCGTTCTACGATGAGGGCTATGTTGTCGGCCTTGCATAGGCCGTATGTGCCGTGCGCGAGGCTGTCGTCGAAGAATTCGCCAAGGCCTGTGTAGCTGAAGAAGTTGTCGATGCCCCGCGCTCCGCAGTTGCTTACGAGAAATATCCTCGCGCCCTGCTTGCGCAGGCTGCCGAGCACATCTTTCACGTGCGGATATAGAGTGCCGCCGCAGCGGGGTACGATGTCGGCCTCGAGTTCGGCCAGCCGCTTCATGAATGCCTCGCGGTCGAAGTCGCCCGGTATGAGCGCGTCCATGATAGCGTCGAGGGGTTTGCCCATCTGTGTGAACAGGCGCTCGCGGTCTATGCGCGGGCAGTCGATGCCGAAACTTCCGATGGCCGCGTTCCACACATCGCAGTATCCGTCGACGGCGTCCCACAGGGTGCCGTCCATGTCGAATATGTAGGAGTCGTATGTCATGCGTCAGTGTTTTATGAAGAATATGCCTATCTGCTCGATGCCCGGCAGCGTGTCGAGGCGCATGTTGTGGTGCACGCGCAGTGTGTCGGACGGCCCGAGGACGATGCCCCGCACCACGGTGTCGCTGCGCTCGAACGTAAGCCCCATGCCGTGGCCGTACCAGCGGCCATACACATCGGCCAGTTCCACGCAGGCGCTGTGTTCGGCTCCGTCGGGTCCCGAAATCTCAAGCCATATGTTGCTGTAGGGGTAATCGTTGCTGTGGCGCACGCTCACGACGACGTCGCCGCGGCAAGGCACGCTGTCGGTCATTGCCGAAAGCGGCAGCGCGATGGTGTCGGAATAGCGCCACCCGCCTGGGTCCACGCTGTGGAAGGCGCTTGCGGCCGCGTCGCCGCTTGCTGTGCCGGTTCCGGAGCATGCTGTGGCTATGCACATGGCTATGGCGCTTGCTATAGTGGCGAACACGGGAATCCGCATAGTGTCAGTCCTTGCTGTCGCCGCTCCTCTCGGCCGGTTTGTCGCCTTTGTTGCGGCTGCGGTTGCGCCGGTTTCCGCGATTGCGCTTTTCGCCTTCACCTGCCGGTTTTTCGGCTTTAGGCTCTGTTTTTTTCTCCGGTCTGGCATCGGGCTTGCGGTCGGAGGTCTTGTTGCGGTCTGCGCGGCGTTTTTTCTTTTTCTTTTTGTCGAAGCGTGTGAGGTCGTCCTGTCCAAGAAGGTCGCCGTAGGCCTTCGCTTCCTGCGGTTTTGCCTGTTGCGCCTCGCTTTCAAGAGTCATCGGTTTTTCTCCGGCCTTGTTCATCGCTATGACTTCAAAGGCACGGTCGGCGTCGATGGTGACGAGGTTGGCGGCCATGCGCTTGTCGGTGCTGTAGGTGATGAGGCGCCGGAAGATGTCGGTCTTGAAATGGAAGTAGGTGGAATCGGCTGTTTCAAGGCGTATTTCCTTGCTCGGCAGACTCTTTACGGCCTCTACATAGGCGTCTACCTCGAAGTTGAGGCAGCATTTGAGTTTGGCGCACTGTCCGGCGAGCTTCTGAGGGTTCAGCGAAATGTCCTGGTAACGCGCGGCACCGGTGGCCACGCTTACGAAGTTCGTCATCCAGCTCGAGCAGCACAGCGGACGCCCGCACGGCCCTATGCCGCCTATGCGTCCTGCCTCCTGGCGCGCGCCTATCTGCTTCATTTCGATGCGTACCTTGAAGTTCTCGGCAAGCACCTTGATGAGCTGGCGGAAGTCGACGCGCTCGTCGGCTATGTAGTAGAAGATGGCCTTGTTTCCGTCGCCCTGATACTCGACATCGCCTATTTTCATGTTGAGGCCGAGTTTTTCGGCTATGCGGCGTGCGCGTATCATTGTGTCGTGCTCGCGGGCCTGCGCCTCGCGGTATTTTTCGAGGTCGGCGGGTTTTGCCTTGCGGAACACCCGCTTTATCTCGCCGTCGTTCTTGGAGCGCCGCCGCAGCCTCAGACGCACGAGCGGCCCTGTGAGCGTCACCTGGCCTATGTCGTGGCCGGGCGCGGCTTCCACGGCCACCATGTCGCCGGGTGCGAGGTCGAGGTTGGTGGAGTTGCGGTAGATACCCTTACGGGTGTTCTTGAACTGCACTTCCACGAGGTCGCAGTCGCCGGCCGGTATGTCGGCAAGCCAGTCGTGGCAGGTGAGTTTTCCGCGTGGCTCCCCGGAGCATGCGGCGCATCCTGCACATCCCTCGCGGGTGCATCCTTCGCCCGTGCATCCGGTGCAGCTTTCGCAGTTTTTATCTTGTTCGGACATCACTTGGCGAAGCTAACGGAGCGGGTTTCGCGTATGACAGTGATTTTCACCTGTCCGGGATATGTCATTTCGTCCTGGATGCGGCGTGCGATTTCAGCCGAGAGCTTTTCGGTTTCGGCATCGTCTATCTTGTCGGCTCCGACGATTACACGCAGTTCGCGTCCGGCCTGTATGGCATATGTCTTGATTACGCCGGGATAGCTCAGGGCGAGCTGCTCGAGGTCGTTGAGGCGCTTGATGTAGGCCTCCACGATTTCGCGTCGCGCGCCGGGGCGCGCGCCGCTGATGGCGTCGCACACCTGCACGATAGGAGCCAGCAGCGACGTCTGCTCCACTTCGTCGTGGTGGGCGCCGATGGCGTTGCATATCTCGGGCTTTTCCTTGTATTTTTCGGCGAGTTTCATACCGAGCAGTGCGTGGGGCAGTTCGGGTTCTTCGTCGGGCACTTTGCCTATGTCGTGCAGCAGGCCCGCGCGGCGTGCCTTTTTGGGGTTGAGGCCGAGTTCGGAAGCCATGATGGCGCAGAGGTTGGCTGTTTCGCGGGAGTGCTGCAGCAGGTTCTGCCCGTAGCTGGAGCGGTATTTCATCTTGCCCACAAGGCGGATGAGGTCGGGGTGCAGTCCGTGTATGCCGAGGTCGATGGCGGTGCGCTTGCCGGTCTCCACGATTTCTTCCTCTATCTGCTTGCGCACTTTTGCCACCACTTCCTCGATGCGTGCGGGATGGATGCGTCCGTCGGCCACGAGCTGGTGCAGCGCGAGGCGCGCGATTTCGCGGCGCACGGGGTCGAATCCGCTGAGCACGATGGCCTCGGGGGTGTCGTCGACGATGATTTCTATGCCGGTGGCGGCTTCGAGGGCACGGATGTTGCGTCCTTCGCGTCCGATGATGCGTCCTTTGATTTCGTCGCTGTCGATGTGGAACACGGTGACGGAGTTTTCGATGGCTGTTTCCGTGGCCACGCGCTGTATGCTCTGCACCACTATGCGCTTGGCTTCTTTGTTGGCCGTGAGTTTGGCCTCGTCCATTATGTCGTTGATGTAGCTCGCGGCTGCGGTTTTGGCTTCGTCGCGCAGCGACTCCACGAGTTTTTCCTTGGCCTCCTCGCTGCTGAGTCCGCTGATGTGTTCGAGCTGCTCGCGGGCTTCGGCCTGAAGGCGGTCGAGTTCGGCGCGCCGTGCCTCTACAGCTGCCTGCTGTGTCTCGACGGCCGCGCGGGCCGATTCCACTTCGTTGCGTGCACGCTGGTTCTCGCTCTGCTGCTGGTTCAGCTGCAGTTCGCGCTGCTTCAGCTTGGCGTCGCGCTGGTCGGCCTGCGACTGGCGCCGGGCAGCCTGCCGTTCGGCCTCGGTACTGATTTTCATGGCCTCCTCGCGTCCTTCGAGCTCGCGCGTGCGCTTGAGGTCGTCGGCTTCGCGCTCGGCGTCGGCTATGATTTCCTTGGCGCGTGTGCGTGCCATGCGGCGTTGTGCCACGATTGTGGCCGCTACGGCCACGGCGGCGGCGAGCACTACAAGGGCTATCGTTGTTATAAGGTTGAATGTCATATGGTTGTGTTTGTATAGGGTTTATGAGAATTAAATGTTTCAATAAATAAAAAAACGCGCCTGCCTCGCGGGGTGGCTGAGCCGGCGGCGTTTTGTGTGCCGCGGCTTGGCGCCTTTGTGCGTGGCGGGTGCGGGGTGTCTCTGCTGAAATCTGTGCGGCCGTGGCGCCTCTGCGCTGTGGCCCGTGGCTACCCTTCCAGAGGGGATGTGCCTATTTCCGGCTCAAGGATGTGGTCGAGGCGCTTTTCAAATTCGGCGAGCACGTCGGCCTGTGCGTTGAGCACGTCGGTTTTCCGATAGTACAGTTCGGCAAAGGCGAGAGCCACCCTTGCCATGACCTCCATCGGCGACTGCCTTTTGCCCGTTCCGCTGTGCCACTGGTCGTAGAGCTTGTTGATGTGGTATTCGGCCCGGCGGTAGATGGCTTCTTCGGAGCGTTTGATGTCGAAACGTATAGGCTCGACATCGGCAATTTTTATTGTTATGCGTAGGTTGTCGGTCATTTCTCAGCAGCGGCGTGGGGGATTCTTGTCGTGCTGCTCAGTCGTTGAGGTCGGCTATGCAGAGGTCGATTTCCCGCACCAGTTCCGAAATCATGGCTTTCGCGCGCTGCAGCTCATCGCCCGACGATGCCACGGTGTGGCTCACGCTCAGGTATTCGAGACGCATCTCCAAGGCCTCTATGCTCTGCCTGCTTCGCCGCAACTCGTCGTTGAGTCTGGCGATTTCGGCGCGCGCCTGCTCGAGACGTTGCTGCATCAAGGCGTATTTTTCCAGCACAAGCGTTGTTTTGGCGTTCACGCGCTCAAGCTGTTGTTGGAGGTCGATGGCCATTGACTATCGGAATTTTCACAAAATTACGCTTTTTTTTCCAATAGCTGTGTAATTCTGTGGTAAAAAAACGAAAAAAGTTGTCTGACTTCAGTCTGAGTGCAGGCATGCGGCTGCGTCGTCAGTTGTCGACGAGGCGGATGAAGCAGGCCGACATGTCTGTCTCGGTGCCGGTGTTGGAGCCCTTTTTCTGCAGGTCAGCCGCGCCGAAGCCGTAGTAGTCCATTGTGAAATAGTTGAAGTCCCATCCGAGATATTTAGTATTGCCGTAGCCGGCTTCGAGGTCTGTTTCCTTAAGCTTGCCCAGCCAGTATATGGCTCCCGGGCGTCGCCAGAGGTCGTAGAACAGCGGGCGGAGCTTGATTTTCGTGGCTCCGAGCGGGTAGAATCCGTTTCGTCCGGCATATTTCAGCATTCCTCCCCATTGCGCGAACACGGCCGTGGCGGGGTCTGTGGCCGGGTTTGCCGGGTTCTCGTCCCACTGGTAGTGGCCCGACGAGCGGCGATGGCCGTAGCCGGCGGTGCCTAAGGGGAAGAAGATATTGTTGCTGTAGAGGGTGCTGGTGGAGTCCTGGTTGTAGATGAACGTGCCGCGCATGCCGCGGTTCCTGGCGGCGTTGTCGGCCAGGTCCCAGCGGTAGCCGTAGGCATCTATGATGTTGTCGGCGCATTCCGTGGCCCCGTCGCCGTAGAGCACTCCGAAACCATGGCCTATGGCCTCGTTGTTGCGCAGCGAATTGTAATCTTCGAGCTCGGCTATGCGGCCGGACACTCCGAGTGTGCTTTCGTGCGTGAAGCTTTTGTCGTAGCCTATGCCCCAGAACTCATTCCACAGTTTCCACTGGCTCACGGGGCTGTAGTCGTCGGTGGATATGTTGAGCGGCTTGTTGCGGGGATCTTTGAACATGCTGGGCAGCACGTTCACCCATGGTGTTTTGTCGTTTACGTTGGACGATGCGTCGATGGGGTTGTCGAGGTTGCCGTATTTGAACAGCGAGCCTTCCTCCATGGGGTTGACGCATTCGCGGTTGCGGGTGCGCAGGTTGGTGGCATGCCACTTCACTCCGCCGGGAAGCAGTGCCATGGGGTCGTAGCCGCAGCGTACATAAATGAGATGGATGCAGGAATAATTGTGGTAGCGCACACGGATGATGGCGCTGCCGGTGACGCCTGTGAAGCCCACGTTGAAGTCGATGGCGGAGCCTGTCTTGCCGTATATTGTGCCGGAGCCTCCGTTAAGGGTGATTATGCCGTCGCGGGCGCCGATGATTTCAGCGCTCCAGGGCCCTTCGGAGGTCAGGTCCTTGAAGTAAACGTCGTCTTCTTCGGGCAGGTATTTTAGTTTCACGTGGAACGGTTCGGTGCTTCCTGCCCTGCGGTAGATGCCTTTGGGGTTGACGACGCGCCGCACCTGTGTGACGGGCACCTCGCGCACGAGGTCGGGGGCGGCGTCGTTGTCGTTGCCTTCGAACCACACGCTCACACGCAGTAGAGCCTCGCGCTGGTAGGCCACATAGGGGTTGTTGCCGGTGTAGCCCGTGGATTTTATCATCTGCATGGCGCGTGTGTACATGGGCAGGCGCAGGTTGTAGACGATGGAGTCTGCCATGGTGTCGTCCATGTCCACATAATACATGTCGGTAGGGTCTTCTTTGAAAGAGTTGGGAGCCGGTGCGCCCTTGCCGGCGTCGGCGTCGGATGTGCGATTGTCTGCCACGTGGCTTCCGGGGCTCATGTCGGAGTACTCGCGCCGGTGGCGCAGGTTTTTGTAGTAGTATCTGAAATTGTCGCCCGAGGAGGGGTCGTAGTTGGAGCCTGTAAGTGTGGGGGCATTTGTTTTACGGAGCGAGAGGAAGCCGTGCCACTGGTAGTTTTTCGGGTCGGCGATGCCATAGCCGTTGAAGTACACTTCTCCGGGACCGGCCGATGCGGCGGATGTGCCGAGCGCATGCGATGGCCACCAGTGGTTCTCTATGATTTCAGCCTGCACTTTTTTCACGCGATGCGTGCCGGAACTTATCGACACCGGCAGGAGCATGGAGTGGTTGTAGAGGTAGGAGATGTGGTAGGGAGGTATGTTCAGAGAGGGCTTGGGCACGCGGTAGGCGATGTGGAAGTCGACATCGTTGGCGTAGCCGTTGAATTTCATCGTGAGCTGGTAGTGGAAGTTGCGCTCGGCCTCGTAGTTGGCTATGACGTCTTTTCCGAGCATGAAGCGGTATGTGATGTCGCCGCGCGACATCTTTCCTTCTGCGATGGATATGTAGTAGCCTTTTATTTCCACGTAGGTGCCCCAGGGACGCGCGTCTTTCCATGCCTCGTTGCCGGGGGTTCCTCCTCCGGGCCATGAGACCTGCTTGTTCTCGCCGGATGTGTCCTGGCGTTTGTCGGTGATGGTGCCGGGGACGCCGTTTTCCTGTATGTTTTCGTAAAAGTACAGCGCTCTTGCAGTCTCGCTGTGGGAGCCTACGGGGTCGCCTCCGCATGTGACACGGAACGGGTAGCCCGAGTCGTAGTTGAAGTCTTCGCCCGGCTCGGTGTCGCCGTCATAGTATTTCAGTGTGTCGCCGTCCATGAGCACTTCCTGCCTGTCGATGCGGCGGTAGTCGTTGGCAGCTCCGAGCAGGCATGTGCGCGGAATGTCCTTTATCTGTGCCGATTTTATGTAGACGAACACGCCGTCGTGCAGGCCCGAGCCGTCGTAGACGATGGTGAGCTTGGAGGCGGCTGGGCGCAGCCAAGCGTGCAGGGCCGTGGAGCCTTTCACGGTCACGACGGAGGCGTCGAAGCCTGTGGCCGCGCCGGGCTCTTTCACTTCCTGGCTGAAGTGGCCGAACATCTGGGCGTTCTGCTTCACGTCGCCGGTCTGCCACGTCAGTTCGATGTTTTTCAGGTCGGACTCTTTCGGGAGGTCTATGCCGTCGAGATTGCAGTTGGCCACGGCGTAGATGCGGTAGTTGCCGTTTTTGACGCGTATCTTGAACTCTGCATGGCCAGTGTTTTCCTCGGCCGGGGCGATGTCGTCGGGTCGGTCGGTCGGGCGCACGTCCTTGACGGTGAAATCGGTGATTTTACGTGCTTCCGCGAGCGAGCCGTCGGTGGCGTTGTAGATGACTACCCACAGGCTTTCTATGGATTTGATGGCGTCGCCGGCTGCCCCGCGGCTGTCGAGGGCGGGCGTGAATCCTTTGAAGTCCACGCGCATGGATAGCTCGCTCACGCCGTCAGGCACCGGACCGTACAGGTCGATGTCGTCTTTGCATGCAGAGGCAAAGATGCAGACCAGCAGGAAGAATATGGAGTTGCGTATGGTTTTCATTGCAGTGTGTGGGGAAATCAGTCGAGACCGAACGAGGGTTCGAGCTTCACGGTGCCGTAGGGTAGGACGTCGGCCGTGAGCTGTATGGTGGTGCCGTTGCGTTTTATCCCGTATTTGTACCAGTAGTTGCGGCGTATGTCGAATGCGTCGCCGACTGCGCTGCCGGGTGCGGGGTTCTGGTAGTATTTGAAATCGGCGTAGAATTTTTCGCCGAATTTGTAGTGGAGCAGCAGGCGTGCGCGCTCGCTTTCGGTGCGCCCGGTGTTGCGGTATTCGGGCACGTAGACGATGAAGTGTCCGCTTACGCTGTCCCGCACCATAGCCAGCGCGTCGGAGGTCTCAGAGGCGTCGGGCACGGTGAGCGTGGCCGCGTAGTCGTCGTTATAGCTGTGCTTCACGTAGTCGTCCTGATGGTATACGCCCTGCGGAGCCATGGCCGAGCGCACGTTGTGCCTGGTGAGGCTCACGCCTGTCAGGGTGTCGTCGGAAGCAGCATCGTCGTACACTTCTATCTTGGCGTATGCCCGCAGCAGGTGGAGGTCGCCGAGCATGACGAGCATGTTGGGCACGAGTGTGATTTTGTCGTACTGCGCTATGCCGAACATCGGGATGCGCTGTTCGCCGGTGATGTAGGGACCGGGGCATCCCCCGAACCCGCGTATGTCGGAGGTGGCTTCGGCAGCTGTTGTGATGTCGTCGACTGTCGCGGTGCCCGGCACGAGCTTCGACGAGTCGGGATAGCGTCGCCAGTTGGCGAGCATCATTATCTTGAATGATTTGCCGGAATAGCTGTCGTAGAAATCGCGGTCGACGTTGAATTTCAGTTCGTAGGTCTTTGACGTCGGCGAGGAGGACGTGGGGGTGATTTCCGGGGTGTCGAACTCGCGGATGAGGCGGTTGTCGGTGGTGAATGCGTACAAGCGCATGTCGGGTGTGTCGCCGTCGAGGTCGATGTAGTTCTCGCCGGTGGTGCCGGACGCGTAGGAGCCGTCGTCGGGTGTGGTGCGGGATGCGGGTTCTCCGTCGCCGAGCCTTACGTACAACCCTATGCTGCACGCCGGGGCTGTGTCGCCGGCAGGCATGTCGGGGGCGTCGGCGGCTGAGGAGCATGCGCCAAGTGCGGGCACTGCGGCAATAAGCAGCGCCCGGAATGTGCGTGTTATGATATTTACGGCCTGAGGTGTCACTGTCAGAGGTCGGTGTTCTGAAGTACTATTTTCCAGGAGTTGATGTAGATGTGTGTGCGTGGCCACTCGTTGTTCTCGTCAAGGAAGAACACGACGTCGTATTTGTCCTGACGGTCGAGGTAGTCCTGGTCGGAGACTACTCCTTCGTAGCGGCCTTTTACCATGAGGGCATAGTCGATGAGGGGGACTGATGCCACAGTGGTGCCTTTTTCGGTGTTGTAGACGTTGAGCATCATGCTGCCGCGTCGGTTTTCCATGAGGCGGGCTGTCGTGAGCGATGCCACGCAGGCGCTTACGGCCGTGATGGCCCGCGAGCCTTCGTCGGGCATTACTACGCCGGCGGTGCCTGAGCGCACGTCGTGGGCGTGGTAGGTGATTGTCTCGTCGGGCATGATGCTGTTGTCCCAGTCCATCGTGCCGTTGGCGTCGGTGATGGTGAAACTGAATTTGTCGCTGTCGAGAGGTTTGCCGGAAAGGTTCTGTAGCACGACGTTCACGTCGTTGGTGTTCTTCACGAGATGGACGGTGTGCACGTGCGTGCCTTCGTCGTCGACGAAGGCGGCGCCTTCGAGGCGCCCGTGGTAGAGGCGTTTGAGGTCGTGGTCGACGCGTGCTTCGCCGTTTTCGCCGCGTGTGCGGGCGAGTGTGCATGTGAGTCCGGTGTGGATGTCGGCCTGCGGAATGTCGAAATGCGTGCCTGCGCCTTCTCCGCACCATGCTATGAGGCGGTAGGTGCCCGGTTCTACGTCTACGTCCATCATGTAGCCCTCGGCTTTGACGCTTTCACCGCTTTCGCTCTTGCTCCATATGATGCGACCGCTTTCCGGCTCGACGATGTAGAGGGTGACGGCATTTACCTCATGGGAGAAGGCGTCGGCAAAGCTGAGGTTCTTGTCGAACACGAAGCGCACTTTGTATCGCGGGTCGCAGTCGCCCTCGCCGTCGTAGATAAAGCCTCCGCAGCCGGCGAGCATGCCTGCCGCGGCAATGGCGGCAGGCAGCGCGCAGGCGCGTAGCTTTGAAAATGTCAGGTTCTTTAAGGTCGTGAAGGACATTAAAAACTCTTTTTCAGTAATTCTTGGACAACTATTTAGAGATCGACTGTCTGTTTTACTATTTTCCAGGACAGGACGTTGATGCGTGCGCCGAGGGCGAAGCGCTCGGAGTCGGGATCTTCGGGGATGAGGGGTTCGGGGGTCTCCTCGCCGTCGTCGGGAAGGAAGATGCCGTGGCCGAGGCGAACCACCTGATTGACCGTGATCTGATACCAGTGGTTGCGCACCACGCCGTAGTTGCCTTCCTTCTCCACTGAGCCGGCGGGCAGTGTGGAGCTGACATTGAGCATGTGCTCGACGGGGATGGTGTAGAACATCTTTCCGTTCTTGAAATCCACGGCTTTCTGCGATTCGGTGAATCCTGCGAGGCGCTCGTTGAGTTTGGCTACGCCTCCTTCGATGGCGGTGAATGTGTCTTTGCCGTCGGTGCCTTCGGCCTTGGCGTAGAGCGTGGTGGCTTCGCCGAGAGATGCGGCGAGGTTGATACTTCCGGTGTAGTTGTCGGCTTTTTTAGCCAGTTTCACGTCGGTGTCGGTCACCTGGCGGTATTTGCGGGTCTCGCCTTCGGCTGCGTCGGGGTTGGTGCAGATATAGAAGTTGAGGGGCTGTGCGGCGTCGAGGCGGGAGAGGGCGTATTTGATGAACTGTTCTTTCTTGTAATACACGCCGTTGTAGAGCACGAGGTCGACAGGGGTGTAGGTGCCGGCGGTCTCATCCTTTTCGTATACGGTGGCCGTGAGTATGGCGCTGGTCACGAGCGAGGGCTTGATAAGGCTCGTTTCGTTGGCTGTCTTGCGGATGTAGTTGGGAATGTTGGTGCATTCCATGCTGTAGGCGGGGTCTTTTATCGCAGCTTTTACCTCGCGGTCGGTGACGATGTTGAGGTCGGGGGTTGCGGAGTTGTAGCTCACGGATTTTCCCCAGAAACTACGGTGGTAGGCGGGATCGTTCCAGTCGAATCCGAAATCGGTGGTGGCAGTGAATCCGTCGAGGTTTTTGGAAAGGTGGCTTTTCTTTTCAGTGCCTGTGAGACCCCATTTGTCGAATTTCACATACAGTTTCGTGCCAGCCTCAGGTGTGAGCGTGCCGCCTATGTCGCCGTTGTCTTCACCGGCCACTGTGGCTACTATTTCCTTATAATCGTCAGGCACGCCTGCGAGAGTGAACTTGGCGGCGAGGCGCTCCACGTAGATGTCGATGGCGGAGCCGCCTGCGGCGTCTTCGGGCTTGTCCTTGAAGTCGGTGGGCTTTAGTTTCGTGGCGTAGTAGTATTTGTCGTCGTGGCGTTCGCTGTCGCCGCCGTAGAAACTGGTGGTGGACATGATGAAGTTTTCGCCTGTGCGTATGCTTTCCAGAGTGGAAAGGGCGGTCTCTGCGATGGTCATCGGGGGTTTGAAGCCTTCAGGGGCGTTGAGCATCGTGATGAGGTACTGGGGAAGGTTGTCGCCTGTGAGGCCCTGCAGAACAATTACGTTCTCGCTGAAATACTCGACGTCCTCAGAATTTCCTTCGCTGCCTGTGCCGTGGCCTCCTCCGAAGTTGTAGATTTTGGCTTCGGTGATGAAGTGGCCTTCGCCGTCGAAGAAGAAGAAACGGGCGGTGTTTACGTTGTGCTCGTTGTGTTCGCCATACGCATAGCCTCCGGCGTTGCCTCGCGAAAGGGTGTTGGCGTCGTTGATTTTGATGTTCAGATACATCTTGCTGCCGGAGTCTTCGCCTCCCTGGGCGCCTCCGTTTGTGTCGGGCTCGTCGCCGGCGCAGCTGAATAGCATGCCCGCTGTGGCGATTCCGCATAAAAGTCTGGAAAACTTGTTCATTGTCAAGTGTGTATTGTTATTGTTTGTTGTTTTCGTTGAATTCTATGATTTCATTCAGTACGTCGACGGCTGCCGGCGCGTCGGCTACTTTGAGTTTGGCGGCGCGCTGCATCAGTGGCAGTGCGGCTGTGTAGTCGCCGCGCAGTGCGGCGAGGATGCCGGAGGCGTATACGGCTTCGGGGCTGTCGCCGGCTTTGGCTATGTAGCGTGCGGCGGCATCGAGATCGCCGCGGGACATGGCGGTGTTGGCGGCGTTGAGGTTGGCGGCCGGGTCGGCAGGGTAGAGGCGCACCGCAGTCTCAAACACTTCGTTGTATTCCGGCGAGCCGGGTGTCATGGACTGCGCGGCGCGGTAGAATTCCGACAGGCTGAGTTTGCGGGGGTCTTCGCTGAGCACCCGCAGGATGTCGTCGAGCGACGTGAAGGTGCGCACGTTGTAGTCTATCTTGTAGTCGGAATGGCGCAGTGCCGGGTACACTTCTTTGAGCAGGAACGCGTAGTCGCGCGGATAGCGGCGGCGTATGCGGGCGTCCTTGGCGTCGGGCTGCATGTCGGAGTCTATGATTTCGAGTATGCCGTCGCGCGAGGCGAGGGACGATGCCTCGACATACTGGCGCAGGCCTTCCCAGTCTTCCGGCTCGAAGTCGGTCTTGATGAATCCCGGCTCGAAGCGGTAGAGGTTCTCCACGTAGTCTTTGAGTGCAATGGTTCGGTTTTCGGCAAGCCATGCGTTGTGCTTGTAGCCGCCTTCGGGCGATGCGAAGCCTTTTATGGATATGGATGTGATGGTGATGTCGGAGTCGGCGCGCACGGAGTCGATGGTGGCGGTGATTCGCGACAGTTCGGTGGCGTTGTTGCGGTAGTCGGGATAGATGGTGGTTTTGTTGACGGGGAAGTCGACATAGGAGCGTTTTTTGAGCTCGCGTGTCTTCACGGCGTCGGCCACGGGGCTGATGTAGCGGAATGCGGGCTTGAAAACGGGCGGCACCGGCGGCACGGGCTTGACAAGCACCTGGAGGGTGTCGTTGCCGCGCGCCACGATGGAGCCGCAGCATCCGGCTATGTCGTAGCGCAGCCGTATGACGGCGTTTTCCATCCACGGCTCGGCGTCGATGTAGTCGGAATAGCGGAGGGTGCCGGAGCGGCCGTATTTGTAGATTGCGGTGCCGTCGAGGTCGTTCTCGCGGATGTGTTTGTAGTAGAGGTTGTGGCCGGCCACTATGACGGGCTCGAACTCGCGGCATGCGTCGCTGTCGGAACTTTCGATGACGGGTGTGACAGTGAACTGTCGGTCACGGGTGAGGCCGAGGCCGGAGATGTCGAGCTCCATGCTGAGCAGCAGGCGGTTGTCGATGAGCGCTGTTACGTGTTCGGTCACGGAGGCTTCCGTGCCGGTGAGTTTTACCATTCCTGCGGCAGGTGCGGCAGCAGCGGCGGAGAGCAGTACTCCCAGTATGATTCTTTTCATTGGAAGGGTGTTTATCAGAAGACGTAGACTATGTTCAGGGCTGCTTTTGTGGGACCCACGTAGTGGTGGGGAAGATTGTCGGCCACTTTGCGGCCGCAGTTGGCGCAGCGGTATTTGTCGTAGCGCGTGTAGGCCCATCCGAAACCGATTTCCGCTTCGGCGCTCCAGTGGCGGCTGAGAATCCATGTGTAGCCGTAGGCCAGACCGGCACCGACGAACCAGCCCTGATAGCGGTATTTTTTCAGGTTGCTGAAATTGTTGCCGAGGAAGTCGGGCAGGTCAATGTTGCCGATATTGTACTGCCCCCCGAGGAGGTGCGCTCCGAAAAAGTGTCCGGCGAAGCGGTCGCAGATCCAGTAGCGTGCCTCGGGCTGTACGAGCCAGTGCTTCCAGCGTTTTCCTTCGGAAAATGTCCAGGCGTTGAGGTTGGCCGAGACGTCGAGGCTCCATCGCGGAGCAAGCGCCACTTCCGCTCCGGCGTTTATTGTGGCGGTGGCATCGTAAAGCAAATTGCTTTTCAGCGCCCATTTCTGCGCCGACGCGCCTATCCCCGAAAGCGACGCGATGAAGAAGATGATGATTGACAGATAGCGATACATGTCTCTGAGAACTTTTTGTATGTGTCACCGCCTGAATGTCACGGCGGTAGGTGTCGGTAAGGAGGTGTGTGTGATGTGTCTGGAAACTCTCAGATGCGGGAGCTGCTCATTTTTGCGGATGCAAATTTCGCAACTTGTACATAATTACACAAAATCGGTTAACAATAAATAAAATTTACCCCCCCCCATTTAGTGTTTTTTAACAAACATTTAGGATGATATAAAAAATGTGCCCGCCGGTGAGGACGGGCACATTTGTGTGGTATTTTCTATCCGAGTCTACTGTGCGGCCAGGACAGCCTTGTAGGGCACGGAGGCTACGTCGAGGGTCACGATGTAGGTGCCTGCCTCGGCGGTGGTGATATTGCCTCCTGCGTTGAACTCAAGCGCGTCGGCGTTGCCGCCCCAGTTGATGCTCCAGTCGTCGTTGGCGCGGAATTTCCAGCCGCAGGATGCGGGGAAATCGGTGGCCGGGGAGGTCCAGGTGAGGTAGTCGGCCGAGGGTGTGAGCGCTATGCTTGCACCCCATCCGTTGAAGTCGCCTATGATGCCGAGAGTGCTGATGTGGGTGAGCTTGATGGCCCGGGTGTTGTAGTTGAATTCCACATAATACAGGCCGTCGATGGTGGTCTTGATGTTGTCGGAGCCGTTGCAGACGCCTTCGAACACGACAGTGCCGTTGTCGAGCGTCGTCTGCGTGAGGGCGGAGCTGAGACCCATGTCGCGTCCGCCCCAGCCGGTGTCGGGGTTGACTTTGAAGCCGTCGCCGTTGATTACCACCACGAGGCCGGTGTAGTTCACATAGTCGGCGGTGGTGAGCTGCTGCGATGCGGCTCCGTCCCATCCGTTGGATGTGCCGGGGGTGTACATGCAGGCGAATGCCTGTTTGTAGTCGTAGGTGTCGGAGGACATGTCGATGCTCATGAGCAGGGGCGACTGTGTCATCACGATGCCTGCGGGCACGCCTTCGAGCAGGTCGCCGCTCTCGTCGGCATCGCCGGCGGGTCCGTAGACGGTGCCGCTCGCTCCCACGATGCGCCATTTCAGGCCGGCGTCGAAATCTTCGCCGGTGAATGTGGCGGTGACGGTGAATTTCGGGTCGTCGTACACGCTTGCGTCGCTGTGCGAGAACGGGAAGGCCATGGCCGAGGAGAAATCATCGCCGGCTGCTATCTCGAGCGTGTAGCTGTCGTCTATCACCTTTGAGGCCGGGAAGGGCGTGAGGGTGAGGGTGGACGCGGCGGCATAGAAATAGTCGTCGCCTCCCATGCGCACGATGGTGTTGCCTTTTGCGAGATACACGGCGTAGCGTGTGTGCAGCGTGGCTGTGCGCGGGTCGTGGGTGAAGTTTTCGTAGTAGGCCTGCTGGAGGGCGTCGGGAGCCACGGTGGCGAGCACTGCGCCTTCCGGAGCCTCGGCCATTTCGCATTCAAGCACCTGGGCGTTGGCGAAATCTTCGCTCTTGGCTATTTCCAGGGTGGTCCGGACGCTGTAGCCTTCCGGCAGGGTTGTGGCTGTGATGCCGGCCACCTGCACGGCTTCGCCGGCGTCGTTGAGCGCTTTGAGGTCGAAGGTGGCGTCCGACGGGGTGACGGTGATGGCGTCGACTGCGACGGGGGCCTCCTGCGGGTGGGTCTGCGGTTTGCCGAGGCTTTCCTCCACTTCGTCGCAGGCGGCGAATGCGAAGCCCATAGCCAGGGCGCAGAGTATATGAATCTTGTTCATTGCTGGGATGGATTAGTCGTTGATGGTGAATGTGACTTCGTTGTTGTTGCTGTCGAGCGTGACGGTGACGCTGTGGCCGGCGGCACCCGCCATCTGGAAGCAGCCTTCACCGGGGAAGGTGGGATAGGCCACGCCTGCGCTCACGGGTACGTTTTCGCCGCTGGCATCGGCCGACCACTGTGCGGGACCCCATCCGGCGAGTGTCTGGTAGAAGCGGCAGTAGAGCACGTCGGCGTCGGTACCGAAGGCTTCGGGCATCTGGAATGTGCCAGTGTACACTCCGGTCTGGCCTTCGTCGGCGAGGCGCCAGTCGTCGTAGTTGGAGCCTTCGGGAGTAGCCCATCCGCCGTTGTTGCCCACCATGTAGGCGTATTCGGTGACTACGGGTTCGTGGGCGCCTTCGGTGATGGTTACGGTCATGGCGTCGGGGTTGCTCATGTCCACTACGATTGTCATTTCTCCTCCGGTCCAGCTTGCGAAGTTGAAATTGTCTTTAGTCTCTTTCACGCCGTCTTCGAACACGCCGTCCGTGAACGCGCATTCGATGTTGTGCGCGCCGTCGCTTTCCACTGCGTTGCCGCCGTGGTTGTTGACGGGGCCGTAGCTGAAGGAGTCCCAGTTGCCGTCGAGTTCGGTGTAGAAACGGAACAGGGCCTTGCCGGCAGGGATGTTGAACACGCCGCTGTAGATTTTCGAGCCGATGGCCTTGTCGCTCTCGTAGAGGCGCCAGTTGCGGAGGGTTTCGGTCTCGCTCATCGACCATTCCGAGCAATCGCCCACGAGATAGATGAATCCGGGGGTGGGGATGGCGAAGTAGCCTTTGACGTTTTTAAGCTCCACCCAGTTGCTCTTGACGAGACCTGTGCCTTCTGCCGTGAGCTGAGCCACGGCGCGGAAGTATACGGGCACGTAGCCGGGGTCGGTCCAGTTGTCGGGGCTGTCCATGCCGCGGAGCACACAGAGCGCCGTCGCGATGTCGGCGTCGTTGACGGTGAAGGCTGCGCTGTTGGGTGAGTTCGACGCCAGGGGCTGCACGTTTTCTTTGTCGAGCGACACCTCCATGCTGTAGATGGCGGGCGCTACGAAGCCGTAGTCGGGCTGCGAGCAGGTGAATTCTATTGTGCCGCCGGGGGTCAGTTCGTAGTACTGTTCGGCAGTCGGCGGAGTGTTGAGCGTGAAGGTTTCGGGGATGTTGGCGACGGGGGTCTTGTCGTCGTCGCATGCCGACAAGCCGACGATGGCCAGCGCGCTCAGAAGTATGCTGAGTTTTTTCATTGTTGGTTCTTTTGAAAATCCTAACTGTTAATAGCCCGGGTTCTGGCCCACTGTGGCCACGTACTGGTAGGGGATGGCGAAAAGGTCGCGGTGTTCGGCTATGGGTGCGCCTTCGGGCACTCCGCCTTTCCAGCTCCACACGTAGCTGCTGCCTGTGTAGAGGCCGAAGCGTATGAGGTCGCTGCGGCGGAATCCTTCCCAATAGAGCTCGCACTGACGCTCGTTGAGCACGTCGGTGAGGCTGTAGCTGTTGACTTCGGGCAGACCGGCGCGGTCGCGCACGAGGTTGAGGTATTTGAGGCCGTCGCATCCGCTGACACCGCGTTTTTCGCATTCGGCGAGCATGAGGTAGGTGTCGGCGAGGCGGAACACGGGGTAGTCGGCGTCGCACATGCCGCCTGTGCTCATCACGACAGGTCCGGCGTCGGGGTCGTTGTCGTAGTTGTCTTCGCTGGTGTAGCGGTATTTGATACACACGTAGCCCTGTGTCGTGTAGTCGTCAAGGTCGGCCACGCTGTTGTCGAAGCCTGTGGAGTAGAACATTGCGCGCTTGTCTCCGGGCTCGAAAGCGTTTACGAGTTCGGGGCGCACCTTCAGTCCGCTCCATGGGTCGAAGCCGCAGCCGAGTTGTGCCAGCACGTCGGAAGGCATGGCGTCGCAGAAAGCTCCTGCAGTCATGTAGGTGGTGCCTCCCCACGATTCCATAGAGCCTACCTGCTGGGGCGCTGCCCACAGGATTTCGCCGTTGCCTACGTATCTGTCGTTGGAGCCGCAGAACAGGTATTTATATTCCGGAGCCAGCTGTATGCCGGTGGCCAGCACCTGCTTGCAGGCTTCGGCGCATTCGGCGTACATGGCTGTGCCGGTGTACACTTCGGCGTTGAGGTAGAGCTTGGCAAGGAGCATGTAAGCGGCTTCGCGGCTTACGCGTCCGTAGGTCTGCTGCGCAGCAACGGGCACCGACGGTATGGCGGCGGCGAGGTCGGCCACGGTGGCGTCAAAGAGCTGCTTGCGGTCGTAGGTGGGGCAGATGGCGCCTGTGGGGGAGTTTTCGTCAATCCAGGGCCCGTGGCCGAAAAGGTCGATCATGCAGTAGTAGGCATATGCGCGGAGCACGCGTGCTTCGGCAGCGAAAGCCGTCTTTTCGTCGTCGGTGAGGAGGTCGCCTGCCTCAGGCAGCTTGGAGATGAGCACGGATGCTTTCTTGGCCACGTCGGCTTCACGGGCGTAAGAAGCGTAAATCCATTCGTTGTTGTCCTGCCAGATGTTGCCGTTGAGGGCGCGGTAGCCCGGATCCTCCCATTTATTCACGATGATGGCTTCGTCGGCGGTGATTTCCTGCAGGTTCCAGTGGCAGCGGATGTATGTGCCGGCGCCGCCGTCGGAGGTGGAGATGTTGCCTTCGTAGAGGAAGGCTCCGTAGAGGCTTCCGAGGTAGCCGTACCACTCTTCGGTGGTGGTGAGTTCGAGCTTTGTCTGAGGGTCGTCGGGCATTACGTCGAGGTCGTCGGCGCAGGATGCTCCGGCTAGTGCCACACAGGCTATAGCTGCATATTTATATAGTTTCATATATTTCTGTTGAAGTTATGTTGAGGATTTAGAAGGATGCCACTACACCGACGGTGAATGTGGTGGGACGGGGGTATACGCTGCTGTCTATGCCGCTGCCTACTTCGGGGTCGACGCCCTTGTATCTGGTGATGACGAAGGGGTTCTGCACGGCGCCGTAGAGACGCAGGCGCAGTGCGTTGTTGAGGAGCTGGCTCCAGGTGTAGCCGAGGGTGATGTTGTCGCATCGTACGTATGATGCGTTGCGCACGAAGTAGTCGCTGAGCTGCATCTGGTCGGTTTTTTTGCTCTGCCACAGGTAGGTGTTGTTCATCAGGTTCGACAGCGGGGGCACGGAGGTGTTGGAGGCGAAGGAGTTGTCCACTTCGTTTTTGTTGTACAGCCAGTTGCCGATGCTCGAGCGGAGAGTGAAACCGAAGTCCCAGTTCTTGTAGCTGAAGTTGTTGGACCAGTTCATGGTGACGGCGGGGTCTTTGGAGTGGTAGAGGTAGCGGTCTTCGCCGGTGATTACGCCGTCGCCGTTGCGGTCCACGAACACGCCTTCCATGGGTGTGCCGTCGGCGTTGTACACCTGTTCGTACACCCAGAAGGAGAATGCGGGGAATCCTTCCTGGTGCTTCATCACGTCGCCTGCGGTGCCGATGTTGCCGGTGGTGCTGTCGGCGCCTTCGGCAAGGCGGGTAACCTTGTTTTTGTTCCATGCCACGTTGTAGCTGCTTGTCCATGTGAATTCCTTGGTGACTATGGGGCGGGTGACGAGGTTGAATTCCACGCCGATGTTCTCGAGGTCGCCGAGGTTCTGCGGGCCGCGGTTGCTGAGGTTGGAACCGATGGTGTAGTTGGCCACTGTGAGCAGGTCTTTTGTCTTGCGCTTATAGAAGTCGAAGCTGCCGGTGATGCGGTTGTTGAGGAATGCGAAGTCCACGCCGGCGTTCCATGTGTGGGTTTCTTCCCATTTCAGAGCGGTGTTGTAGGCTTCCGGCATTACCGTGTAGTGGTATTTGCCGTCGGGACCGAGGTACATCTGGTTCATGTTGGTGCTCTGGTTGAACACGGGCATGTAGAAGTACAGGTACTGCTCGCCGAGGTCCTGCTGGCCGGTGACGCCGTAGCCGCCGCGCAGCTTGAGTTCGTTCATGAACGAGCGTGCGCCTTCCATGAAGCTTTCGTCAAGGAGTTTCCAGCCGAGAGCCACAGCGGGGAATGTGCCCCAGCGGTAATCTTTGCTGAAGCGGCTGGTGCCGTCGCGGCGCACGGTGGCCGTAATCAGGTAGCGGTCCATGAACGTGTAGTTCAGACGGCCGAAGTAGCTGAGGAGCTGGTAGGGTTTGCTGTAATACACGGTGGGTGTGCGCTGGTAGCCGTCGAAATCCATGCCGGGTGCGTTGACGAAGCTATAGTTGTGGCCGGAGAATTTGAATTTCTGCCATGAATAGCCGGCCGTGAGGTCGATGGCGGAGTTGATGTCCTTGAACTCCTTGTTGTAGTTGAGGTAGAAGTCGAGCAGCAGGTTGTAGCGTTCTTCGTTCTCTTTGTATTTGGTGGTGTAGCCGTCGCGCACGCTCACGTCGCTGCCGGGCACATAGTGTCCGTCCTTCCAGGCCGAGGGCGAGAAGGGCATGTTGAAGTTGGTGCATTCGCCGTGGCTGTAGTCGTAGGCGAGGTTGAGGTTGGCGCGGAGTTCGCGCAGGAAAGGCATCTTCAGGTCAAGCTGCAGGTTGCCGATGCTCTGGTACACTTTTGATTTGGAGCTGTAGTCCATGAGTTCGGCCACGGGGTTGAGGGCCTCGAGTGTGTTGATTTTAACTCCGTTGTCGCCGCTAATCAGTGAGCCTCCGTTTCCGTAGCTTGTGTAGTTGTTGAGGTTGTTGCCTCCGGGCATGAACACTGGTAAGGTGGGGTTGAAGCTCACGGCTCCGCCGAGCACGCCTTTCTGGTAGCGGTTGGTGATGTAGGCGCCCTTGACGTTGAAGTTGACGCTGAGCAGGTCGTCGAAGAATTTCGGAGTGAGGTTGATGCTTGCCGTGGCGCGGTCCATCGACGATGTTTTGATGATACCGTTGTTGTTGGTATAGCTCAGGGCCACGCGGTAGGGGAGCACACCTGCGGTTCCGCCCACGCTGATAGAGTAGTCGGACGACACGCTGGTGCGTAGCACTTCGTCCTGCCAGTCGGTGTTGTAGATGGTGCCGTTGACGCCGAGTGCGGCGGCCTGTTTGGAGTCGGCGCCGTAGCGGTCTATCACGTATTTGGCGAAAGTGTTGCCGTCCATCATGTCCATGGTCTTGCGGGGAGTGTTCACGTACATGTTGGCGGTGAAGTTCACCTGCGGTTTGCCGGCCTGTCCTTTTTTGGTGGTGATGATGATGACGCCGTTGCTTGCGCGCGAACCGTAGATGGCTGTTGCGGAAGCGTCCTTAAGGATGGTCATGCTTTCCACGTTTTCGGGCGATACGAGGCCGAGTGCGTTGCTCGAGCCTTTTACGGTGGAGCGCTCGATGGGCACACCGTCCACCACGATGAGGGGGGCGTTGCTTGCGGCCAGCGAAGCGCCGCCGCGGATGAGGATGTCGGCGCCGCCTGCGGGGTTGCCGCCGTCGGTGGTCACAACCACGCCGGGGCTTGCGCCCACGAGCATTTCCTGCGCGGAAGTGGCGAGGCCTGCCTCTATTTCGTCGGGCTTGATGACGGCTACGGAGCCTGTGGCATCGGATTTTTTGACAACACCGTAGCCCACGACAACGAGCTCGTTGAGCGCGGCGGTGCTGCTCTGCAGGGTCACGTCGATGCTGGTGCGGCCGTCGACGGCGACTTCCTGCGAGTTGTAGCCTATGTATGAGAATACGAGTGTGCCGTTGGCGGGCGCTTCTATGCGGTAGTTACCGTCAATATCGGTGGCAACTCCCGTTGTCTGGCCTTTCAGCGTGACGCTGGCGCCGATTGCGGGTTCACCGTCGGACTCATGCACTGTGCCCGTCACGATGACATTTTGTGCCAATGCCGGGAAGGAAAGACATAGCACTGCTGCGAGCACAAGCCAAGCCTTCCGAGTCATTTGAAAACAAATGTTCTTCATGCAATAATGTTTAAAAGAAAAAGTAATTATGTTTTGAATAATCTCTATGCTTAATGTATGCCAGTGGCTGTCGTTACGGCTGCAATGGTATTAGATGCTGCTGTGTTTTCCACCTCGCAAATTTACCCAAAATTTTACCCCCCCCCAACTTATTAACAAGAATTAACGAATTTTAATGGCGTCTTTGCTTCGGGTATATGATTGCATGGCCGTCAGTACATGATTGAATTAATGTTAACGGACTTGTGGTGCGGCAGTTTTGTGTTAATTTTGCGATGTTATGTGCGGTGTTATAGTAGGAAACGGGGCGCTAAGGCGCCTGTGTGTTATTTTTGCGTTGCAGGGCAGCGAGCACTGCAGGTTCTTAAGGATGTAACAGGCATAAGCGGTTTCAAGGCAAAGAAACGCAGGGAGCGGCAGTGGAAAGAATTCCGGGACGATTTCAGGAAAAAACGGCAAAAGGACGTAGAATAAAGTTTTTTGAGAACTTTTTGGCGCGCGGCCGGATGGTTTTCTGAAAAAATCGTTACATTTGTGCTCTATCCATAAATTCATCATATTATTTAAGTCTATGAAGAAGATTTTACTCATGGCTGCTGCTGTAGGAGCGGCTGTGGCGCCGGCAAGGGCGCTTACGGCGTCGTTTGCGTCGCAGGAGGCAGAGACGGCTGTGTTTGCCTGCGGATTTGACTCCGAGGAGGAGATGGAGGGCTGGACTGTTGCCGGATGGCAGCTCGAAGCCGTTCCGAGACTGGATCAGGGCGATGTTAAGCCTTTTTCTACCATAAATCCCGAAAGTGTTTACTCTGCTGCGTGTCTGGACCAGCTCAAGCCGCAGAACGAAGCCATGGTGTCGCCCGAAGTGGAGGTGCCTGAAGGCGCCCGGCTGCGGTTTTATGCGGCATTCAGCGAATATTTCGGCTTGTGGGGCCATATGGAGGTGAGCGTGCTTGATGGCACTGAGAGCACTTTGTTGCTGAACAGCTTCCTGTGGAGCCAGGAGGATGGCAACGAAGGCTCGCGGTGGGTGCCGTTCAGCTACGACCTCTCGGCTTTTGCCGGCCGGAAAGTGCGCTTTGAGTTCCGCTATATCAACACCGACAATGGCGGCGACAACGTGTATGTGGACGATGTGGCCGTAAGCGTGACGGATGCTTCGCCGGAATCAAGCATAACCATATTTGAGGAAGGAAGCGTGCATTTCACCGACCTTAGCGAAGGCGCCACGGCATGGGAGTGGACATTCGCCGGCGGCGCGCCTTCCGCGAGCACCGAGCAGAACCCTGTGGTGACGTATGCCGAGCCGGGAGTGTATGATGTGACGCTTACCGTAAGCGACGACTCCGGCGCTACGGCCACGGCCACCCGCAAAGCTTATGTAAACGTGAAAGGACAGACCCCGACGGCCCGCGTCGGATTGCCCGCCGGATGCTATATGTCGCCGTGGACCATGTGCTATGTGCCCGTAGGCACACCTGTCACCTTCTCCGACCGCAGCACAGGAAAACCGACAGAATGGATATGGCAGCTCCCCGGCACCGATAAGCCCGTGTGCTACGACCAGAACCCCACGGTGACATATACCGAAGAAGGCGTATTCGGCCTCAGCCTGCGCGCCGGCAACGCCTCCGGAAGCACTGTCGATGAATACCGCGATGCCGTCCGTGCAGGCGGTGCGGAGTATGTGTGGAACATTTCTCCCGAAGAGAGTGCTGCCATAGAACCCATTGATATGAGCTGGTACGGCAACTATGCCGGCACCAACTTCCTCGGTCTCGGCGCTTTTGCCGAACGCTTCGAGGCGCCTGCCGCCGCAGGCAGCATAGATTGCGTGCAGGCCTATTTCGGAAAAGTCTACCATGTGGCTGCGAGCGCGGATGCCCCCATCGTGGTGAGCGTATGCGAGGAAGCTGCCGAGGGCGGCCCCGGCGCGGTGCTGGCCACGACATCGTTGCCCGCGAAGGAGCTTGTAGACGGCTACCAGGCCTACGACCCGACCACTTTCACCTTCGACGAGCCCGCACTCGTGGAGAAAGGCAAGCCGTTCTATGTGGTGATAGGCCCGTTCCCGGCCAATGAAGACGAAAGCTACAATGTGGACGACATAGCCCTGTACTGCTCGCCCCGCCGCGATGCCGACAAGGGCGGTTATTCCACCGCATGGCATTTCGCTTACGACGAGAATCCCGACAACCCGTATGAGTACCTCACCACCGGCAAGTGGATGGCGCAGACCGACGAACTCGTGTCGCTGGCCCTTACTCCGCACCTTGAGTTTGACAAGGCACAGGTAGGCATAGACGACGCCGTGGCCGACACCGCCATTGAAGTGCGCCGCGAAGGCGACATGCTCTTTGCCGCCGGCGACGTGCTTGTCTACAACCTCGCCGGAATGCTCGTGGCCCGCGGTACAGACAGCGTGCACGTAGGCTCTCTCGCATCCGGAGTCTATGTGGTGCGCACTCCCGCAGGCGCTGCAAAAGTGGTGCTCTGATAATTATTCAGCAACTACAAATACGTCCCGAGGCCGACGGCTTCGGGACGTATTTGTAGTTGCTGTTGCCATTTAATTTCAAAAGTAGTATTTTTGCAAGATGATGTATACTTCGGAAATACAAAAAACAGTTTCAATAAAGCCTTTTCTGAAATGGGCAGGCGGGAAAACTCAATTGCTTCCAGTGCTTGATTGCTATCTTCCTGTTTCAGTTGCCAATGGGTCGGATTTTACATATATAGAACCGTTTGTGGGCGGTGGCGCGATGCTGTTCCACGTCCTAAGGAAATACAAAAACATAAAAAAAGCTATTGTCAACGATGTAAACGAGCGTCTTATTGTAACTTATAAAGTCATTAAAGAAGCTCCATATGAGCTGATAGAAAAGTTGAATCGCTTGAATGACAATTATATCAAAATTAAAGATGTCGATGACCGAAAGGAGTTTTATCTTGAAATCCGCGAGCGTTTCAACAAATCAGGGAACAGAAGTGTCGAGGATGCCGGGTATATGATATTTTTAAATCGGACATGTTTTAACGGCCTTTATCGTGAAAATTCAAAAGGGCAGTTCAATGTCCCGTTCGGGAAATATACGAATCCTCTCATATGCGATGCAGACACAATATTGTCTGATAGCGAGATACTGCAGAAAGTAGATTTAAAATGTGGCGATTATTCAGAGATTATTGAATTTGCCGATAAACACAGTTTTGTATACATTGATCCGCCATACAGGCCACTGGATGCCACTTCGAGTTTCAATTCTTATGTAAAAGGACATTTTGATGATGCTGAGCAATTGCGTCTGAAGTGTTTTGTTGATGAACTGGATGCTAACGGCTGTAAAGTGTTGTTGAGCAATTCCGACTGCCGCAGCAGGAATCCTGAAGACCTGTTTTTTGATAATCTTTATAAAGATTATATAATAGAACGTGTACTTGCGCGACGTTCTATTAATGCCGTTCCGTCCAAACGTGGGAAATTAACTGAATTGCTTATACGGAATTACCAACAATACCAAGGCGTGATTTTATAACATTCAATACAAAAGACAATATGGCAGACAGACTTGAGAAGTTTTTAGCTCCATTGAAAGACACACATTTTTCGCTTGGCGATTATGTCGATTTTGAAAAAGTGGGAAGGAATGTGGAGTCCATATCAATTAAACTGAATCAACTCAATTATCTTATTGGACAGCCTGATATGGAATATGCCGTAAGGCGTTTATGGCATGAAAATCCCGGAGCGTTCAGTGTCTTGGATGTTCTTATCGCAGTACGGTCAAAGGATATGAAGAAAGCCTTGGACAAAGAAGGGAACATCTGCATTATAAGTGATTTTTTCAAATCGCCGGAGCAGGTGATGGATTTCCTTGATGGTACCGGTTTGGCTGAATTGTTCAGAGACCGGAAAATTAAGAACCTTGTGGACTATGTATTTGGCGTGGAAGTCGGTCTTGATTCAAATGCCCGTAAAAATCGTGGCGGTCACATAATGGAAAATCTGGTGGCGTCTATCTTTGAACAGAATGGACTTGATTATGAGCGTGAGGTGTATTATTCGGCGTTTCCATTAATAGAAAAAGCGCTTGGGGCTGATAATAAACGTTTTGATTTTGTTTTGCGGAATACCCACAAGACATATTTGATAGAAACCAATTTTTACGCCGGAGGGGGTTCCAAACTCAATGAGGTGGCCCGTGCGTATTCGGAATTGGCGCCAAAGATTAATGCTGTGCCCGGATTTGAATTTGTATGGATTACTGATGGCATAGGATGGATGTCGGCAAAAAATAAATTGGAAGAAGCAATGGCCTGTATCCCGAGCGTTTATAATCTTTCTACAATTCAAGATTTGATAGATAAAGTAAAAGAGGGATAATGATATGCTTATTCCGTATTATAAATCAGATGACCGTGCATTTACCATTTTACACGATGATTGTTTTGATGTGCTCGGGCGCTTCGACTTTAAATTTGACATGATATTTGCCGACCCTCCTTATTTTCTGTCGAACGGAGGCATAAGCTATCAGGCCGGTAAAATCGTATGTGTGAATAAGGGCGATTGGGATAAGAACGTTATAGATATAAATTCATTCAATAAAAGATGGCTTGGTCTTTGCCGCGATAAACTGAAAGAAAATGGAACCATCTGGGTCTCCGGCACGTATCATAATATTTTTTCTGTAGCATCTTCATTGACTGAATTAGGCTATAAAATTCTAAATGTGATTACTTGGGCAAAAACAAATCCGCCGCCAAATATATCTTGCCGATATTTTAAGTATTCCACTGAATTTGTAATATGGGCGCGGAAACAGCAGAAACAGCCTCATTTCTATAATTATGAACTTATGAAGGCCATAAATGATGGCAAGCAGATGACTGATGTGTGGCGTTTTCCGGCTATCGGGCGGTGGGAAAAAAGCTGTGGGAAGCATCCTACTCAAAAACCGTTGCCATTGCTTGTTCGTATGATTTTGGCGTCCACTAAGGCCGGGGCTTGGGTTCTTGACCCTTTTGCCGGTTCGTCGACAACCGGTATCGCTGCAAATTTATGTGGCAGAAGATATTTAGGTATAGAAAAGGAGAAAGAGTATGCGGATTTGAGCAGGATGCGTCGTCTTGAGCTTGATATGCCGGAAAAAGGGGACTATTACAGGACACGTATAACAGACTTGGCAACTTATATGCCGGACAATGAAATGAAGGAAAATGCTTCTTTTTATGGCTCGGATCTTCCGTTTTAGGATTTAATGTCGGCTATATTATTGTCATGCGGGCGTCTTTTTACGATTTGCGCAATTGGCTGAAAAGTGCTAACTTTGCCGACATATCATTAACCAACCTGAAAAGTTTTGGATATAGAGCCTTTGCCGGCCATGCTGCCGGCCGACCTTTTGCCCTCAGTATTATGTTCGATGCCCGTATTCAGCGCGGGACAGACCGTGGCGCTCGTCGTGGCGCTGATGTGTCTTGTGGTGTCGGGATTCGTGTCGGGCAGCGAAATAGCTTTTTTCTCCCTTACGCCTGCGCAATGTGAAGAACTTGACGATACGCCGCGCGGACCGGCCATAAGGCGTCTGCTCGGCATGCCCGAACGTCTGTTGGCCACTATTCTTATAGCCAACAATTTGGTGAATGTGACCATTGTCGTGCTCTGCAACTTCGCGCTTGGACCGGTGTTCGGCAGCATGCCTCCGCTGTGGAGCTTTGTGCTGCAGACGGTGATTCTTACTTTCCTCATCCTGCTGTTCGGCGAGATTCTGCCCAAAATATATGCGAGCAATTACTCCACGCGTTGGGCGCGTTTCGCAGCTCCCGGCATAAACTTTTTCGAGCGTCTGTTCTCGCCTCTGTCAGGACTGCTGGTGCGCTCGTCGGGAATAGTCAAGCGTGTGGTGAGCAAACATGCCGACCCTCTTACGGCCGACGAACTTTCGACGGCTCTTGACATCACCGACGTGAAAGCTGCCGACGGCAAGGAAATCCTGCAAGGAATCATAAAATTCGGCGACACGGCCGCTTCCGAGATAATGACACCGCGCATCGACATCACCGACATCGACATGGCGCTGACATTCGAGCAGGTGATGAAGGTGGTGGTGGACAGCGGCTATTCGCGCCTGCCGGTCTACGACGGCACGCAGGACAATATACGCGGCGTGCTGTATTCGCGCGACCTCCTGCCCTATGTGGGGCGCGAGGCTGAGTGCATAGAGTGGCAGAAACTGCTGCGCGAGCCTTATTTCGTGCCTGAAAGCCGCATGATCGACGACCTTCTCGAGGACTTCCGCAAGCTGAAAATACATATGGCCATAGTGGTGGACGAGTTCGGCGGCACGCAGGGTCTCGTCACGATGGAGGACGTGCTCGAAGAAATCGTGGGCGACATCAACGACGAATACGACGAGCCGGACAACACCTACAAGCGCCTTCGCGACGACACTTATGTGTTTGAGGGAAGGACGCTGCTTACCGACTTTTTCCGCATCACGGGTCTTGACGAGAACGAGTACGCCGACGTCACGCAGGACGCAGAGACTCTTGCCGGCATGCTGCTGGCCGTTAAGGGCGATTTTCCTAAGGACAAGGAGCCGCTCGTCTACGGCCGATGCCGCTTTCTTGTCCTGGATGTGAGCGACCACCGCATCACTCAGGTGCGGGTGAAGGTTATGCCCGAGCTTCAGGAGGAATGAGCCGCATCGTTTTCTGCATTATTGCGGCCGCAGGAATGCTCTGTTCATGCACAGGGGCCGACGACTCTACCCCGCGCCGCCGCGGCTATCCTCGTCTGCCGCTTTACGACAGCTGCTATGCGCGCGTGGATGGCGCGGCGCTGCACATGGAGGCCAATTGTGGCGCCGATGTGACTACCGACAGTGCCGGCCGCTGGATTACCGTGCGCTATCCCCTGTATGATGCCGCTCTGTATGTCACAGTCACACCGGCAGCCACTGCCGAAGCATTGCAGGCCGCTATCGACAACCGCCGCGAACGCATCCGGCTGAATCTCGGCGGCCGTGAGGCCACGACTTCGCACATATCATCCGACGGCGGTTTCGAAGCCGCGCTGGTGGAAGCACCCGGAGCGGGAATGCCGTTGCAGTTCGTGGCCACCGACGGTTCGGGCTATGTCGTGAGCGGCGCGCTTCTGCTCAATGCGGCCTCCGGAGCCGCCTACGACTCCATACGTCCCGTGGAGGCAGCATTGCGGCGCGACATCGTCCACACCCTCAGCCGCCTTGGTTTTGATGATTGAGAGCAGGACGATAGGCCCCGTGCGGCTGTATGTATGCCGCCTTGGCGATGCGGCATCGCGCCGCGATGCCGAGGTGCAGGCCGTTGAGGCGTTGTTGCGCAGGGCATTCGGAGAGAGGTGCGTTCTGTCGCATGACTCAGAGGGTGCTCCGTTCATAGCAGGTTCTGACGTAAGTATATCCATATCGCATTCGCGCACGCATGCCGCCCTGGCGGTGTGTGGCAGATGCCCGGTGGGTGTCGACATAGAGACGCGCCGCCCGCAGCTTGCACGCGTGGCGCCGCGTGTGCTCAGCCCGGCCGAACTCGAGGTTTATGGCGCCGAGCCTGACGGCCTGCTGCGTGCTTGGACATTGAAAGAGGCTCTGTACAAGGCAGCACTTACACCCGGTGTGGACTTCCGCAGCGGCATTGTTTTGCCGCTCGGGGATAAAAAAAACGAAGCCACCGTCGCGTCTCCCGCAGGGGGCGCGATGTGCTTCGAAGTACTTGCCTCCGAGGTGTCGGAGGATGGAGCCTTAGGGCTTGTGGTGAGGCGTCAGTCCTTTGTGCCGTAGGCAAGGTCGCCGGCGTCGCCGAGTCCTGGCACGATGTAGCTGTGCTCGTTGATAACGGGATCCACGGCTCCCACCCATATGGATGTCCTGTCCTGCGGGAAGGTGCGTGCCACGTAGTCCACAGCCACCTGCGACGCGATGACCGATGCCACGTGTATGTGTGCCGGCATGCCTTTTGTGAGCAGGGCGCGGAAGCTGAGCTCCATCGAGGCGCCTGTCGCGAGCATGGGGTCGCAGAGGATTAGGGTTTTGCCTTCGAGGGAGGGCGATGCGAGATATTCGATGAGGACGTCGAAATTTTCTTTCTCCTTATATTTGCGGTAGGCCGATACGAATGCGTTTTCGGCATAGTCGAAATATTTCAGAAAACCCTGGTGGAAAGGCACTCCGGCGCGGAAGATGGTGGCAAGCACCACTTGCTCGTCGATTACGTCGCATGTGCAGGGAGCAAGGGGGGTGTCCACCTGCACCTGTTTGTAGCGCATCGATTTGCTGATTTCATAGGCCATGATTTCTCCGGCGCGCTCGAGGTTGCGGCGGAAACGCATAGGGTCGCGTTGCACATTGCTGTCGCGCATCTCCATCATGTAGCGGCTAAGCAGCGATGGGCGCTCGGCAAAATTAGTTATTTGCATAAAAAATTATTAGGGCAACCGCTGAATTGCGATTGTGCAAAGTTAATAAAAAATATCCATATATCGGGCTGTTGTAGCACGGCGTCCTGTAAAAATCTTTTTTGGAAATTCATAGACAAACACTTAACTTTGCTGTCCGAAACCTATTATTTTCATTCGGTTTATTAATTCTATACAAAATTCGATGTCAACGAATACAACAGACGACAAAAGAAAAGTGACAACCTCGCGCATCACCGAGATGAAGGCGCGCGGCGAAAAAATAGCGATGCTCACCGCCTACGACTATACCACTGCCAAGCTCATCGACGAGGCCGGCATAGACATGATACTGGTGGGCGATTCCGCATCCAATGTGATGGCGGGCAACGCCACCACGCTGCCCATCACGCTTGACCATATGATTTATCATGCGCAGTGCGTGAGCAACGGTGTGTCGCGGGCGCTCGTGGTGTGCGACATGCCTTTCGGCAGCTATCAGGGCGACTCGCTGGAGGCGTTGCATTCGGCCATACGCATCATGAAGGAGAGCCGTGCCGAGGCTGTGAAAATCGAAGGAGGCTCGGAGGTGCGCGAAAGTATCGAGCGCATTCTCTCGGCAGGCATCCCCGTGATGGGTCATCTCGGCCTCACGCCGCAGAGTATCAACAAGTTCGGAACGTACGCCGTGCGCGCAAAAGGCGACGCCGAGGCAGAAAAACTCATCGAGGACGCCCGCATGCTGGAGAGCATAGGCTGTTTCGCGATTGTGCTGGAAAAAATACCTGCAGCGCTTGCCGCACGGGTGTCGGCCGAACTGCATGTCCCGACAATAGGCATCGGAGCCGGCTCCGGATGCGACGGCCAGGTGCTGGTGCTGCACGACATGCTGGGACTGAACAAAGGCTTCTCCCCGAAATTCCTGCGTCGCTATGCCGATCTCGGCTCGGAGGTGAACTCCGCCGTGGGGCGCTATATCGACGATGTGAAAAACGGCGACTTCCCTAACGCCTCGGAACAGTACTGATGGCAGACGCAGGCGAAGGACTTTCGGCAGGCGCTGTCGCCAACCCGCGGCTGTGGCGTCTGGGCATGGAACTCGATATGGACGGAGCCACGCTGGCCGTGGCCGCCGCTTCGTCGGTGGGCGAGGAGGAGATGCTTGTGCGCCGCATCGGGCTTGCCTCGGGCATAGCCCCGCTCAGGGCGTTGGAAGACGCCGTGTACGACAACCCCATGCTGCTTGCCGATTTCGACCGCACCACCATACTGCTGCGCACGCCCCGCTTCTCCGTCGTGCCTTCGGAACTTGCCGAAGATGCGGATGCCGTGGCCGATGCGGCAGCTCTTTTATGGACTTCTGCCGATGAGCGCCCCAGGCTGTTTATCTCTCCCGTAGCCGGCACTGACGCGTCGGTGCTCACGGCCTGCGATGCCGATGTTGCGGCTTTTATCGGCCGTACGTTTGCCGACGCCAAGGTTGAGCACGCGCTGGTTCCGCTGATGGCCTATTTTGCCGCCAAGGCTCCGCGGTGCGGCAACTCCGCAAAGGTTTTCGCAGTGGTATCGTCGGTCGGTGCGGACCTGATTGTCTTTGATGAGAACTCGCGGCTGCGTGGCGCTACATCCTATGTCTGCGCGTCGCCCGACGATATGTCTTATTATGCGGCGGCCATGGCGCAGGTGTGCGGGGTGGCTTCGCCCGAACTGTCCTTTTATGTGGCGGGAGAGGCCGCCGTGCGCGATTCAGTGATGGATTCGCTTCGCCGTTTTGCCCCGAACGTCATGCCGTGGGTGATGCCTGCCGGACAGGATGTGCCATTTTCACTTTTAGAGGTTGTTTAATAATGCTTGTTAATGACAGGGATGCGTCGCTAATTCCATTGTTTACAACCTTGACAAAAAATTAAAATTACTTCTGCATGGCGTCTTTTATGTCAATGCACATTTACTCGTCGGTCACAATGGAACCCCATTGCTCCCTCCTCATAAACTGCACCTTAACATAAAATACACCACCCTGTCGTTAACAATGATTATTAAACAACCTCTTATATTATGCGAATAATCCGAGGAAAATACGGGCGCCGGCGTTTCGATGTGCCCGGCAACATATCGGCCCGCCCTACCACCGATTTTGCGCGCGAGAACATTTTCAACGTTCTCGAAAACATAATCGACCTTGAGGGCGTACGCGCTCTCGACCTTTTTGCGGGCACGGGAGCCATGAGTTTCGAGTTTCTGTCGCGCGGTTGTTCCGAGGTCACGGCCGTGGAGAAAGCCGCCGTGCAGAGTGCGTTCATAAAGCGTGTGGCGCAGCAGCTCGGCGCCGACAATTTCCGTCTCGTGCGTGGCGATGCGCTGCGTTTCATCGACAGTTGCACGGCCACGTTCGATGTGGTGTTTGCCGACCCTCCCTACGACATGCCGGGCTTTGCCGAAGTCCCTGCCGCCATTCTCGGCTCGAAGATGCTGCACGAGGGCACGATAGTGATAATCGAGCATTCCAAAAAGCACGATTTCTCGCATCTACCGGGTTTTCGCGAACATCGCGCCTACGGCTCTGTCAATTTCTCCATCTTCGAAAAGCAGCAGCCGCAATAAGAAGCCTGCCATTTCGTCATCTATGTAAAAGAGCCGCCGCGATGCGGCTCTGCCTTTTTGGGAGGACTGTAAAAACCCCGGGCTGCGACCGCTATGCGGCCATTGTCCGGGGATATTGTTGAGACTTGCCGCTGACGCGGCTGCCGGGCGCTCTGCGCCCAATTTTATGGAATATAAAAACGTGTGTGACGCCGCGATGCGGCTCTTTTGCATAGATGGCGGTTTACTCCTCGTTTTCCTCGTCGTATTTCTGGTAGAGGAAGTCGTTGTAGGGGAAGCGCGATAGGTGCACCTCGCGCGCGCGGTCGTAGATTTTTGTCTTCAGTTCGTCGATGTTGATGCCTTTTTTCGCCGATATGAACACGCAGTTGTCGCCCATGCGTGCCATCCACGAGGCTTTCAGTTCGTCGAGCGGAATATTCTCGCGTGTGCGTGGTGTCAGGTCGTCTTCGTCCTTAGGCACGTGGCTGAATGCGTCCACTTTGTTGAAAACCATTATCATGGGCTTGTCCGCGCCGTCGCACAGCTCGCTCAGGGTTTTGTTCACGACTTCGATCTGGTCTTCAAAATTTGGGTGCGATATATCCACGACGTGTACCAGAACGTCGGCGTCGCGCACTTCGTCGAGTGTGCTCTTGAACGATTCCACAAGGTGGGTGGGGAGTTTGCGTATGAACCCGACGGTGTCGGTGAGCAGGAAAGGCAGGTTCTCTATGGTGACTTTGCGCACGGTGGTGTCGAGTGTAGCGAAAAGTTTGTTTTCGGCGAACACATCGCTTTTGCTCAGCACGTTCATGAGCGTGCTTTTGCCCACGTTGGTGTAGCCCACGAGAGCCACGCGGGTGAGTTTGCCGCGGTTTTTGCGCTGTATGCTTTTCTGCTTGTCGATGGATGTGAGTTCTTCTTTCAGACGGCTTATCTTGTCGAGGATTATGCGTCGGTCGGTCTCTATCTGTGTTTCGCCCGGGCCGCGCATGCCGATGCCGCCGCGCTGTCGCTCGAGGTGGGTCCACATGCGTGTAAGGCGCGGCAGCAGATACTGGTACTGAGCCAGTTCCACCTGGGTCTTGGCGATGGCTGTCTGCGCGCGTTTCGCGAAGATGTCGAGGATGAGGCTCGAGCGGTCGAGGATTTTCACCTGCAGCTCGCGCTCGATGTTGCTCACCTGTTTGGTGGACAGGTCGTCGTCGAAAATCACCATGCCCACGTCGTTGGCCTCGGCGTAGGCTTTTATTTCCTCGAGTTTTCCTTTGCCCACGAATGTGCGCGGGTTGGGGTAATCGAGTTTCTGCGTGAAGCGCGCTATGGTGTGTGCCCCCGCCGTGTCGGCCAGAAAAGCCAGTTCGTCGAGGTATTCCTGCACGCGTGCCTCGCCCTGCTGCGGCGTTATCAGGCCCACGAGCACGGCTCTTTCGGTGGTTTCTTTGCTGATTACAAATTCTTTCATGTCACAAAATTAACAATTTTGTCCGTGTTTTTGCATTCCGCCGATGAAAAAAGTTGGTTTGGCGGATTCTGTGCGACATGCGCGCCCCTGTACGATTACGGAACAATTTGCAGCGGAGGCGGTTTATATACTATATACCCATCGGTTATGTTCGCAGCAAATCTCATCCCGTCGCACGAAATGGCGATATGGCTCGTGCGCCATATCGATACAGTGCTCGACCATCTCGGAATATCACGCTATCAGGAGTTGGAGCAGGCAGTGTATTTCGTTATTATAGTAGGCCTTTCCATTGGCATAGGCGTTGCGGTGCGCATTGCCGTGGTGTGGGCGGTGCGCAAGCTTGTGCGCCTGCGCGACGGATTCACGGGCCGTCAGCTGCTTGAGCAGCATGTGGTGCAGAAGTGTTCGCACTTCATTGCCCCTCTGGTGTTCCTGGGGCTGATGCCTTTTGCTGTGGACGCGCACAGCACCCTGATGCGCGTGCTCATGAAAATAGTGCTCGTCTATGCCATCCTTGCCGTGGCCTACGGCATCGCCTCGGTGCTTACTTTCGTGTTTGTGCAGGTGAATACCTACCGAAACAAGCGCAACCTGCCGCTGAAGGGGGTGCTGAACGTGGCGCTCGGAATACTATGGATAGTGGTGGCGATTATAGCTGTGTCGGTGCTTGTGGGCAAATCGCCTGGCACACTGCTGGCGGGTCTCGGAGCGTTCGCTGCCGCGCTGATGCTGATTTTCAAGGACAGCATCCTCGGCTTTGTGGCCGGAATACAGATGAGCGAGAACGATATGCTGCACGTTGGCGACTGGATTGAAGTGCCGGGCACGCAGGCCAACGGCAATGTGGAAGATGTGTCTCTGTCGACGGTAAAAATACGCAATTTCGACAATACGCTCGTGATGGTGCCGCCGTACGAGCTTGTCAGCAAAGGCTTTCAGAACTACCGCGCCATGCAGGACACCGGAGCGAGACGCATGATGGTGAACCTTGTCATAAACTCCGATTCCGTAGTCCGCGCCACGCCCGACACGGCTGCCGCTCTCGCAAAAAAATATCCGCCCTTGCAGCAGTTTCTTGACAATGCTTCAAAAACGGCCGACGGCTGGGTGTGCAATAATGGCAAATATGAGGTGAACGGGACGACGGAAACGAATATCGGTCTGTTCCGGGCTTATGCCACAGGCTATCTGAACGCAAACCCCCACCTTAGCCGCCAACAGATGATAATGGTGAGGCAGATGCCTCCTACGCCCGACGGCTATGTGTTGCAGATATACTGCTTTACCGACACTTCGGCATGGGTGGCCTACGAGGGCATATGCAGCGCTGTGCTCGAGCATCTGACCACGGCACTGCCCGATTTCGGCCTTGTGCTGCATTCGAGCACGAGTCTGGAAGTGGAGCAGCGGCAATAATGGAATAATGGAAGGGCGTTTCAGCCTTTGCGCCCGAAGTCGGCCGGGATTTCGCCCCAGCGCTCGGTGTCCCATTTCAGTATGGGGTTGCTTATGCGGTTTGCCGCTATCCATGCGTTGGCCCGGTCGAGAATATCCATCAGCGTGCCGTTGTGCGGCGTGCGCTTGACGGTGGTGCGGGAGTGTCTGCCGCGAATCCATGCCTGGGCCGTGCGCGAGTCGGAATAGATGGGGATGTGGCCGAGCCCTTGCCGCATGAGCAGGGCTGCGGCGTGGATTATGGCGAGGTATTCGCCTATGTTGTTGGTGCCGTCGTCGAGTGGGCCGACGCGGAAAAGTTCTTCGCCCGTGGCCACCCACACTCCCCGGTATTCCATCGGGCCGGGGTTGCGCGAACAGGCGCCGTCCACGGCGAGGGCGTCGAGGCGTATTTCCGGAAATGCCTCATAGTTGACGTGTTGCGAGCGGTGCGACGCTATGGCGCGCAGTATGTCGAGGTCGGAGCCTGGCCCGTTGCGGAAAGCGTGCACAGCGTCGTCCTGCGATTTGTAGCTGCGGTAGCGCGCTCCCGGAAAGCCTTTTGTCTGTTCTTCGCATTCCTCCCAGCTGTCGTACACGCCGGGGGCGCGGCCTTCCCACACTACATAGTATTTTCTTACGGTAGATGGTGCGCTCATGAGAGTTGAAGAAATATGTTGATGTCGACGGCGCGCACGCCGAGCAGGCGCGCCATGCGCTCGTTGACGGGTTTGCCGAGGAATGTGTAGGCTGCGGCGCGCAATCCCGGTTTGAGTTTCAGCGCATTGCTGGCGCCGTCGCATGTCACGATGTCGGCGAGCATGGTCAGCAGGGTGTTGCTCAGCGCCATGGCTGCCGTGCGTGCCACGGCGTTGCCTGCGTTGATGTAGCACATGCGCAGGGGGGCGGACGGGTCGGAGTCCGACGGGCTCGCCATGGCCAGGTCTACCTGCGGCAACGACGGAAATGCCGGAGTCTCGCTCCGGCTGATGTCGAAACAAAGCACTCCGCGCTTCATGTCTTCAACTGCGTCGGCGCCTATTGCGACAGGGCGCGCAGTCGACGCGGCCACTACGATGTCGGCGGTGCGGAGCGCATTGCCGAGCACGCGCGGGTGCATTGCCGAGGCCACCACGCCCGGACCCAGCTCGTGTACGGCCTCGCGCAGGCTGTACGCATCGTCGTCGAACATGCGCACCAGTGCTCCGAGGCCTATGGCCGAGCGTGCCGCGGCACGTGCGGCTATGTCCGAGCCTATGACGGTAATCTCGCATGGCACCACGCCGGATATGCCGCCGAGAAGAATACCTTTGCCGTGCACGGCGTCGGCGAGCAGCGACGACGCGATGGCAAGGGCGGCGCGGCCGTCTATCTCGTGCAGAATGTCGGCAAACGGCCTGTGGCCGTGCTCGTCGGTTATGAGGTCGAGCGCCAGGGCTATGACGTGTTTTTCGAGAAGCACGCGCAGGGCGCCGGCGTCCTGCTGCACGGGGTGGAAAAGGGTCAGCGCCATGGCTCCGCGCCGCAGCATGCGTGCGTCGGCCACGGAGAGAGCCGGAAGATGGAGCACGATGTCGCACGCCATGGCTCCGCGTCGGTCCACCACTTCGACGCCTTGCCGCACATAGGCCGTATCGGCGTAATGGATGCATGCGGCCGCTCCGGCCTGCATGCGCACGCGGAATCCGCGTGCCACAAGGCTTCCTGCGGCCTCGGGGGTGAGGGCGAAGCGGCGTTCGGCGTTGTTCTCGCTTGCCGGCAGGCCGATGGAAAGCGACCGTTCACGGGTAGCCACAGCCAATAGTTCTTCGAGCGGAGTAGGGGCTGGCATTGTAATTGTATGTGTTGTTTAGTGAACTCTTATTTCTCGGGTATGAAATGTTTGCAGAAGCGTTGGACGGCGCGTGCCACGGACGGCGCGTCGTCAAGTTCCGTGCTGTCGAACCGCGTCTGGGCGAGCGAATAATACGGCGTGCGTGCCTCAAGCAGCTCGTCGTGCCATTGCCGCAGGCGGCCTTCGGCCATTGCGCGGTCGGCGGCGGGACGCTGTCCCGGAGCTGCTGCAAGGCGTTCGATTGTGCGTTGCGGTGCCGACTGCATCCACACCACGGTGCCTGTGGCGAGCATCAGCTGCATGTTGTCGCCGTGGCATGGCAGCCCTCCTCCGGTGCTGACTATCATCCTGCGGCCGTCTTGGATGTGTTTCGACGCTATGCGTTTTAGCGTTTCCGTTTCAAGACGCCTGAATGTGTTTTCGCCGAGGGTGGCGAAAATTTCGGTCACACTCATCCCGCAGGCGGCTTCTATCTCGGAGTCGATGTCGACAAAGACCGCCGCGCCGGCGTCCTCAAGGGCGCGGCCCAGGGTAGACTTGCCGCAGCCGGGCATGCCTATGAGGAATATTGTGCTGGAGTAGTCCAATCAGTCGCGTTCTTTGAGCAGGTCACGTATCTCGGTGAGCAGCTGCTCCTGTGTGGGCGCGGCGGGCGCGGCCGCTTCTTCTTTCACTTCTTCTTTCTTTTTGAGTTTCATCATTATGCGTATGGCCACGAAAATGCAGAATGCGATGATGAGGAAGTCGAGCACCGACTGGATGAATGCCCCGTAGCCTATGGCCACTTCGGGGATTTCCGTACCGGCGGCATCAGTGGCGGCAGCCTTTATCACCCATTTAAGGTCGGAAAAATTGACGCCTCCTGTGATGACTCCCACGGCAGGCATGATAATCTCGCCTACGAGCGATGTCACAATTTTTCCGAAAGCTCCGCCGATGACAACGCCCACCGCCATGTCGACGACATTGCCGCGCATTGCAAACTCCTTGAAGTCAGAAAGAAATTTTCCCATAGTGATGTATCGTAAAAAATGTTTCTGCAAATATAGCACAAAACCCTGAAACCCCGAAACAAACTCCAAAAATACGCCCGATTCAGGAAAAACAGCCGCATCGGCGGGCCTGTGGCGCATTTGGGCGAAAAACATTTTGATAATTAGAAATTTATGTGTATCTTTGCGCCGAATTTTGAGAACCAACATAAAGTCTCACCCATTAATTAAACCCAAATTTACTAACCCTTTAATGGCAGAATTTAAAAACACTCCCATCGAAGAATTCGACTGGGAAGCCTTTGAAAAAGGCGAAACCGCCGGTGAAAAGTCTCGCGAAGAACTCACCCGCACCTACGACGAAAGCCTCAACACCGTAAAAGACAACGAAGTGATTGAAGGCACCATCATCGCTCTCAACAAGCGTGAAGCCGTTGTGAACATCGGCTACAAGAGCGACGGTATCATCCCCATGAATGAATTCCGCTACAACCCCGACCTCAAAATCGGCGACGTAGTAGAGGTGTTCATCGAAAACCAGGAGGACAAAAAAGGCCAGCTCCTCCTCTCCCACAAGAAAGCGCGCGCAGCACGCAGCTGGGATCGCATCAACGCGGCTTTGGCCAACGACGAAGTCATCAAAGGCTTCATCAAATGCCGCACCAAAGGCGGCATGATTGTCGACGTGTTCGGCATCGAGGCATTCCTGCCCGGCTCTCAGATCGACGTCAAGCCCATCCGCGACTACGACATGTTCGTGGGCAAGACCATGGAATTCAAAGTCGTTAAAATCAACGAAGAATTCAAAAACGTCGTTGTCAGCCACAAGGCTCTCATCGAAGCCGAACTCGAAGCTCAGAAGCGCGAAATCATCAGCAAGCTCGAAAAAGGACAGGTGCTCGAAGGCACTGTCAAGAACATCACTTCCTACGGTGTGTTCATCGACCTCGGCGGCGTGGACGGTCTCATCCACATCACCGACCTCAGCTGGGGCCGCGTAAGCCATCCCAGCGAAGTTGTCGAACTCGACCAGAAGCTCAACGTCGTTATTCTCGACTTCGACGACGAGAAGAAGCGCATCGCCCTCGGCCTCAAGCAGCTTCAGCCCCATCCCTGGGACGCTCTCAACCCCGACCTCAAAGTGGGCGACCACGTCAAGGGCCGCGTAGTCGTTCTGCCCGACTATGGCGCATTCGTTGAAATCGCACCCGGCGTGGAAGGTCTCATCCATGTGAGCGAAATGAGCTGGAGCCAGCACCTGCGCGCCGCTCAGGACTTCATGAAGGTGGGCGACGAAGTGGAAGCTGTCATCTTGACCCTCGACCGCGAGGATCGCAAGATGAGCCTCGGCATCAAGCAGCTCAAGAAAGATCCCTGGGAAGACATCGAGGTTCGCTACCCCATCGGCAGCCGCCACACCGCCAAAGTGCGTAACTTCACAAACTTCGGCGTGTTCGTTGAAATCGAAGAGGGCGTAGACGGCCTCATCCACATCAGCGACCTCAGCTGGACCAAGAAAATCAAGCACCCCAGCGAATTCACCCAGGTCGGTGCCGACATCGAAGTGGAAGTGCTTGCCATCGACAAGGACAACCGCCGTCTCAGCCTCGGCCACAAGCAGCTCGAGGAAAATCCCTGGGAAGTGTTCGAAAACATCTTCACTGTGGGTTCCATCCACGAAGGCACTATCGTTGAAATGCTCGACAAGGGCGCTATCATCGCTCTGCCCTACGGTGTTGAAGGCTTCGCCACTCCCAAACACCTCGTTAAGCAGGACGGCACCCAGGCTCAGGTGGACGAAAAACTCAACTTCAAGGTCATCGAGTTCAACAAGGACGGAAAGCGCATCTTCCTCAGCCACAGCCGCATCTTCGAAGACGAAGCCCGCGCTGAGAAGAACGCAGAGCGTCGTGCAAAACGTGCTTCGCGTCCCGCCAAGGAGGAGGAAGCTCCTCTGGCCACACCTTCCATTGAGAAAACCACTCTCGGCGACATCGAAGCTCTCGCAGCCCTCAAGGAGAAACTCTCCAAATAAGCTGCAACACAACTTCACAGCACAAAGCGCACCGCACTCCGCGGTGCGCTTTTTTCGTGTCGTGCTTTCCGTTAATGATTTGTTCTGAAATTATTTTCAGGGCTATTCCTGTGTGCTGGGTGTACACTTCTTAAAACTTGCAAAATCGAGTGAAAAAACCTTTGTGTATGTAAGATTTGACACACAATTGCGTATATTTGTATGAAACATTGATTCATCATGAGCATTATACGCCATATCATAATATTATTAGTGGCCATGGTAGTATGTGCGGTCGGAGCTACGGCCGCCGTGAACTCCGCACGTGCGGTTCTCGGCAAGCCCGACCTCGAAGCCATACGTGCCGCCACCACCGACGAGCATTCCCGCTACTATTATCCGACGCTTCTGCGCGCTTTCCTGCGCAACGACACCGTGATGTCCGACACGGAATATCAGTATTTCTATTACGGGACGCTTTTTCAGGAAGATTTCGACCCCTACCGCAAGCCGTACAACCCCGAGCAGCTCGAGGCATTGTCGCCCCTGTTCAGCAAAGAAAAACTGACCCGGGCAGAGCGCCAGAGCATACTCGACTACAGCATGCAGGCCGTGGAAAACGACCCTGTGAACCTCCGTCAGATCAACAACCGCATCTTCGCCTACGAGCAGCGTGGCGACGTTAACCTTGCGCGTATATGGCAGAACAAACTCAACCACCTTCTGCTTGTCATAGCATCGAGCGGTTCGGGTGTCGACCGCGATAACGCATGGATAGTGGTGTCGCCGCAGCACGAGTACGATTTCCTCAACCTTAAGGGGATAAAGGCTACCAACCACCGTTTTGAGCCGCCTTATTACGACTATATAGAAGTGGAGCACGCCGACAAGCAGCATGCGGGCTACTTTTTTGAGATAAAAGAACTTCTAAACCAATATTTTTTAAAACATCCATCCGAACTGCAGAACCTGCAGTAGGACGATTCATCGCGACATTATGAAAAGAATACTACCTATGGCAGCCGCTTGCATGCTGATGCTCGGTTCCTGCACAGGCAAAAGCGGCGGCGAGGCAGGTGCGTCCGATGCAGATAGCACAGCTATCTGCTCCTATGACATCGTAGGCGACTGGGCCATCGAGCGCATCGTGGCCGGCGACACTCTGAGTCTGACTCCTGTCAAAACAGATAGCGGCCTTCCGCAGACCATCACTTTCGGTGAAGACGGAAACTATGGCGTGAAGACCAACTGCAACTCATTGGGAGGTTCTTACACCTATACCGGCGATTCGCTGCGCTTCGGCGACAGTTTCAGCACTCTGATGGCCTGCACGGACATGCAGGCGGAGATGCTCCTCGGCCGTATTCTGCCCGAGGTGACTGTGCCCGACTTCCGGAACGACTCGGTGCTGCGCCTCAACACGGATGCCCCCGGCACGTATATCGAACTGCGCAAGAAAAACAAGTAACTTTAAGTTTACTTCCGGTCTTTGTCTGTTCCAAGGTACACGGCTCTTTCATTTAAACTAAAATAAAGAGCACATCCTCCCTTACCCGCTTCA
>OFGE01000342.1_pt1 | contig 53408 bp, 40 predicted proteins | sample 1521681 | NCBI WGS metagenome assembly OFGE01 (sample SAMEA3504093, study PRJEB24116) | mouse gut metagenome | biome: mouse gut; feature: mouse-associated habitat; material: faeces | place: Denmark | collected 2011 | reverse complement strand
AACGGAAAAGAAGAGGATACGGTAGCCCGCATTATGGAATTGACAGGAGGGAAAGGGGCAGATTTGGGAATCGAAACAGCCGGATCTCAAATCACCGCAGCCCAGCTAATCAAAGCGGCGAAAAAAGGCTCTGTCATCACTCTGGTAGGCTATAGCGCATCCGGCGAAATGACATTGCCCGTAGGCATGATTTTGGATAAAGAATTGACATTAAAATCCGTGTTCCGCTACCGCAATATTTATCCTGCGGCCATCGAAGCGGTGGCAGGCGGAAAAATTCCGATTAAGGATATCGTGACGGACTACTTCGAACTGGATGACATACAGAACGCTCTGGATTCCTGCGTGAAAAATAAAGCGGATATCGTAAAGGGAGTAATTAAAGTATGCTAAAACCCCGGAAATACCGGGGCACAAAAGCCACGCAGAAGTGGGGAGAAGATTGAAAATTTTCAATCCCAAGTTTGTGTCTGCGCAGCATCCGCAAACTTGACAGGCGCAAAAAGCTGCGCAGAAATGGGGTTAAGAATTAATGATTACGAGTACGACGAACCAGAAAGTGAAAAGGATTGTACAGCTGAATAAAAGGGCAGCCAGCCGGAACAAAGAAGATGTATTTGTGACAGAAGGGATAAAAATGTTCTTAGAGACGCCGGAAGAGGACTTAGAGGAGGTTTATCTTTCGGAAAATTTTTTCTCTTTATTGGAAGGGGCAAAAGAGCGGGAAAGATCTGTCCGGGATGTTCCATCAAAAGCTCGAATATCTTATACTCTGTGGCGGTCAACCGCACTTCCTCTCCTTCCACGATCACTAACTTCTGCTTTTTATCAAGCTCCAGCCCTCCGTTGACGATCCGATCCTCATCAGTCCTTGCCTTCTCTTCTCCCCAGAGATGATACCGCCGAAGATGTGCCTTGATCCTTGCCGTCAGTTCCGCCGGATTATACGGCTTCTCCACATAGTCGTCCGCCCCAAGCGTAAGCCCTCTCACCTCGTCTGTCTCCATGTCATTGGCCGTCAGTATAAGCACCGGAATCTCCGCCCCAAGTATAAGCCCCGACACTTTATCGCTCTCCTCCGTCTTAGCTGACAGGATGATCACCGGGATCCTGCTCTTTTGCCGAAGCTTCATCAACGCGGATAACCCGTTGAGTCTCGGCATCATTACATCCAGCAAGATCAGATCAATCTTTTCTTTTTCCAGCGCTTCCAGCGCCTCCATGCCGTCATAAGCCTTAATAACCTGGTATCCCTCATATTTTAACAATTCACTGATAGAATATACGATCTCCTTATTATCGTCCACCACCAGTATCGTCTCTGCTTCCATGGGTATCCCCTCCATTCCGTCGTCTGCTTTCTATTGCTGCTTACACGGATACTATAATATATCTGCCTTAAAAGAAACTCAATATAATTCTTAAAATTCTCTTAACGCATATAGGATCAAAACTATTCTTTCTCTGTCGTCGATCACCACCAATAATCATTTAATTATTGCTATTTTCCGCCATTTTCTTTATAATAATAGCAATCAATCCGAAAATATCTGAAATCAAAACATCCGCATACAAAGGAGGCGCGCAATATGTCTGGCAGGCAGGTAAAACTGGAGCATGCAGAAAAGGGAAGTATCCTGTATCATTACACGAAAAGCAACGGTATCAACGGCATAATAAACCATAATTGTTTCTGGGCAACAAAGAGTGATTTCCTGAATGATCCCAATGAATTCTCCCACATTCGCGGGATCATAGACGAGGTATGCCGGGAGAATATAAAGAAGCCGGCATTCAGGGAGATGTTCCTTAAGGATTCCATCTATACCGACCGTGAAAAAAGCAGAGAATATTTCGTTCTATCCTTCTCAAAATGTAGAGACAGTATCACTATGTGGTCTGAATTCGGCAATAAGACCGGATACAACATCGGTTTCCGAAGCGACGACATCATCGCAAGGATCGAAGAAGCGGCGGAAATTGCGTATCATGGACTGGTCGTCTATGACGCAAAGCAGCAAAAACAGCTGATCCGCAGGATTATCTGCAATTATCTGCCCAATCTGCTCCGGATGTCCATGGACGAGATCTTAGAAGCCGGGAATCATGACCGCCAGGACTCTACCTATCTGAAAGCATGCCGGAAATTCCGCAGAACGGCAGAAGTCTACGCCATGTTCTTCAAGCATGAAGGCTTCGCGGAAGAACAGGAATACCGGTTCATTTTCAAGAAGCAGAAGAATACCGCCGTGTACTTCCGTGCCAAGGACGGTTTCATGCTCCCTTACATAGAGATCCCGTTAAGCGAGCAAAACCTGCCCCTCGAAGAGATCATGATCGCCCCGCAGAACCACATTGATCTTGCTAAAAACGGGATGGAATATATGCTTCATATGAAAGGATATGAAGCTGAAGTCTCCTTATCCAATATCAAACTGAGATATTAAGAACACTTAATATTCCTGCATGATCTCCTGCAGGTATTCCTTATATTCCTTTCGCACGTGTTCTGGCGCGGCGATCCGAAGCCTGCTTCCGATGCCCGTTACCCAGCCGAAGAACTGCGGACTGACCGCCGCCAGCACACGCACGCGGAACTCTTCTCCACTCACAGGGACGATCATCACCTCCGTACCAAACCGATCCAGGATCACCCCGATCAACTCATTCCCGCACTGCAGCGTAACTTCTTCGTCGTGCCCTCCGTACATAGAGAATGTCTTCTTACTAAATTCTGCCAGATCAAAATCCTGAAACTTCTCTTTGCCGATGCGCACCCGATCGGTCACGCATGTATGCTGCATCTTATCCACCCGGTAATGCTTCATACAGTCCGCCTCTTCGTCATATGCGATCAGATAATAGTTCGCGTCATCCCACGTCAGCGACCATGGACTGACTGTATAGACGGCTCCGTCCTTTTTGGGCCTCAGCTCCTTCTTCACCGTCCACTCTGCATATTGATACCGGATCTGCCGGTTCTCAAGGATCGCCGTATGGATCTGATCTACATTATAATAGATGGTCTCATTGCCACTCTTAGGACGGTTGTAGATAAATACATTCCTCCGAAGCTGCCTTGCCTCATGGTCACTTGCCAGGCTCTCCAGCTTACGTATCAGCTCTTCTGACTTCTTCCGGCTGATAAACTTAGACGCCTGCACGGCATCAACAAGAAGCTTAAGTTCCGGCAGCTCAAACTTCCTGCTTCCGATATAATAACCTCCGTTGGTTCCTTTTGCCTGCAGAACATCCATCCCGAACTCCTTAAGCGTCTCAAGATCATTATATACTGTCTTACGGTCCGCAGACATCCCATACTCCTTAAGCGCCCTGTCTATATCCGCCGCAGACATCGGACACTTCTCATCCGTCTTCTCCAGAAGCATCTTCATGATGTACAATGCCCTGAGCTTTACATGTGAAACTGCCACAATTCATCCTCCTATCTATCGCCGCAGCTTTTATCTATAGCATTGTCGTCACAGCCTTCCCGCTGCGATCTATATAGCATTGCCGTCACAGCCTTCCCGCTGCGATCCTAGGACATTGTAACATATCGCTTCCATCCTGTACAATCTTCTACAAGTCATTTCATGACAATTCCTTACCATACGCGGGTCTCAGAAATCATATTGATCCGGATTAAGCCCCGCCCGCTTCATCAATACACTCCATTCATTCCGGCTCATTACCTCTAACTCTTCCGCGATCAGACCGGACAATTCAAACTCTGTCTTTTCTTCCCTCTCCGGTTCCGGACGGAACAGGAAACCGACTACCTGACCGAATCCCTTCTGTTCTCTGTCACATTTATAATCAAATACCGAACCTATAACCTCTCTCATTATTCTTCCTCCAAAAATTCACGATAATCACTTTCATCTGCAAACAGAAGATAGCTTCCATTCACATATCCCATATAACCATCCGCTACAAAATAACCCTTCATACTATGCACCTCCTGTTTTCGTATTTTCCTTGGTTCTCTATCAGTCTACCAAACTGGATGTCCAAAAATCTCCACATCCAAATACTTTTTAAGGATGCATCATGCATGAAGCATTCAAATAGAGGGGGCTATGCCTCAAATGAGTCATAACCCCCTCTAAAATCATTGAGCATAAGCCGCCTAACCAACTCCAGCGCCTACGGATGCATAATAATCTTCATACACTGTTTCGACTGCATCACGGCAAATGCCTGTTCCATCTCCCTGAGTGGGAAATGATGGGTAATCAGCGGTTCTACCTTCACTCGTCCGTCTTCCACAAAATTCAGACATTCCTCAAACTCCTGTCTTGTATAGCAGATTGTCCCGTAAATGTGAATCTCGCTCCTCACTACTTTCCCAAGGTCAACCTCCGGCAGGCTGTGATACAGCCCGGTAACTGCATAAGTACCGCCTTTTTTCAGCATATTCATTGCCGCAACCGGAATTCCCGGCACACCGACGCAATCCTGAACGTAATCCGCCATCCGTCCTCCCGTAATCTCGCGTACCCGCTCCACCGGATTCTCCTTGGATGCATTGATTGTAATATCCGCCCCCAGTTCCTTTGCCAGTTCAAGACGCTGGCTGTCTACGTCTGTACCGACACAGATTATCATTTTCGCACCTCGCAGTTTGATTAACTGCACGGCGTAAAGCCCAATCGGTCCTGGACCGTATACAACGCAGACATCCTTAGAAGTGATAGAAGACGCCTTGACGGTACGGTAAGCGGATGCAATCGGATCTACGGACGCGCCCTGGTCATAGGTCGTGGTATCCCGCATCTTCCGGCAGACTTTGGCCGGAACCCTCACATATTCTGCAAATGCGCCGTCCACATGAATCCCGGTTTCCACCAGATTGTCGCAGAGTACTTCCTTCCCTTCAATACACATGTCACAGTCTCCGCATCCAATAACGATACACGGAGTCACACGATCGCCCACTTTCAGATGTTTCACGCGGGAACCTGTCTCCACCACGTCTCCGGCAAATTCATGCCCCGGAATCAAAGGCCATGGCACTTCACGGGTTCCGGCGAGTATGGGACCGTCTGTCCCGCAGATTCCAACGGATCTTACTTTAATAATGACATCATCCTCCCGCAATACCGGATATGGTACGTCTTTCACCGCAAATCCCGGTCCGGCCTGTTCTTTTACTACTGCTAACATCGTCTTATCCTCTCCTTAATACATATATTTTGACATATTAACTTCATTATAACAATATTTGTTATCTTTTGAAATGATTTCTTATTTTCATTTAAAGTTCGCAGAAACGATTGTATAATAGTGAAAAATATGTTATAGTACATTCATTAAAAATGTTCAACGATCAAGATAATCTTATTTTCATATCTGACATTCGTCAGGAATTATCCGATTTGTGTATGAATCCGGAAAGTGCAGGTGATTCCCATGATTGAATAAAATTGACGCTGACGTCTTGCGTATGGGCCGATAATTGAATATAATGGAGGTAGTGAATGGCAGATGAGGCTTTACAATGGCATGACGGCTTTCACGCAGCGCTCCAGATTGAACTTCAGGGAGAATCTGCACGTCTGAGATTCTATTCAGAACACGAGTTGTATAAGAAACCGTTGAGGATTGACACTCTTGTTATTATGGAATCAGACGATACGCCGATACAAAAGAATATTGGAAAGATTTTCCGAAAACATAACCTAATAGAATACAAAAGCCCGGATGATTATCTGAGCATCGATGATTTTTACAAAGCATATGGCTATGCATGCCTATACCAGTCCAATACGGACAGGGTACATTCCATATCCATGATGGATGTGTCACTGACTTTTGTATGCAGCCATTATCCAAAAAAAATGATAAAGCTGCTGGAACAAGAGCGGGGTATCTATGTTGAACAGAGGGAGGCTGGTATCTATTGGCTGCATAACGATCCTATTCCTATGCAGATTATATTAATCAATCAGCTCTCTCCGGATGAAAACCGATGGCTTAACAGCCTTAGGCACAATTTGGAAGTGAATGCGGATACGGAATGCATAATCCGAGATTATAATATGCATAAGCAATCCATCCTGTATCAGGCGGCAATGGATCTGATCATGCGGGCAAATCCTAAGACGATGAAGGAGGCAAGGGTCATGGTATGTGATGCATTCAAAGAAATATTTGCGGATGAATTTCAGGAGCACGAAGAAAAGCTGAAAGCTCAGGAAGAAAAGCTAAAGGCTCAGGAGAAAAAGTTCAAAGTTCAGGAAAAAAAGCTAAAAGCCCAGGAAAAGAAACTCAAAGCCCAGGAGGAAAAATTCAAATCCCAGGAAGAAAAATTCAAATCCCAGGAAGAAAAATTTAAATCCCAGGAAGCGAAATTCAAATCCCAGGAAGAAAAATTCAAATCTCAAGCTGCAGAAGTGCAAAAAAATGCTTGCAAAAAGACTGAAAAACGCTTTGCTTCTCTGATTCAGCGTCTCATCAACAATAATCTTATAGACGATATAAAGCGAATCACCGAAGATGAAGAATATCTCGCCCATATGTATGAACATTACGGGTTATAAATAAAGGGTTATAAATAAAATACATTCGATTTATCCAAGGACGGGGCAGTATTTTACAATACCGCCCTGTCCTCAAATATGATTCCTATTCATAAGCAATCTTCATCAGTTCCTCAATCGTAGTGACCCCATCCGCCACCAGCCGCACCCCATTCTCTTTCAGAGTCCGCATCTGCTGATGTTCCCTGGCATAATTCTCGATTTCCTCCATGGTCGCATGGCCGCTAATCATTCGGCGCAGTACGGCGTCTACGGCGAAAATCTCATGCACGGCAATACGTCCCCTGTACCCCGTGTTGTTGCAGTGGGCGCATCCCCTTCCTCTCCACACAGTCTCTATCTCCTCCCCAAGGAAATCCCTCTCTTCCGCTGTCGTCTCCATCTCCTGCCCGCAATGGGGACATACTTTCCGCATGAGCCTCTGGGCAACGACGCCCACCAGCGAATTCGCAACAAGATACGTCTCTACTCCCATATCCTCCAGACGTACAATACTGGAAGCCGCACTGTTGGTATGCAGCGTACTCAAGACCACATGCCCGGTAATCGCCGCGCGCACAGAAATCCCCGCCGTCTCGCCGTCCCGCGTCTCGCCGACCATAATGACATCCGGGTCCTGACGCAGCAATGCGCGAAGCCCAGTCTCAAATGTCATCCCCGCCACTGGATTCACCTGTGTCTGGTTGATACCTGGCACATTTTTCTCTACAGGGTCCTCTATCGTAGCAATATTCAGCATCCGCCCGGACAGATACTCAAGCACCATATACAATGTCGTAGACTTCCCGCTTCCTGTGGGGCCTGTAATATAGATAATCCCGTTGCTGCTGTTCAGCATCGGAAGGAATTTCCCATAACTGTCCGTATCCATGCCAAACTGATCCGGATAATCCAACTGTCCCGAGGAAGTAAGCAGACGAAGCACCGCCTTTTCTCCGAACACGGTAGGCATCAGGGATACACGGATGTTGACATACCCGCTCTCCGTCCTCACGCGGAAATGACCGTCCTGCGGGATTCTCTTCTCTGCGATATCCAGATTTGCCATGATTTTAATCCGGGCAATCAACGGCTGGTGGACATTTCTCTGGATTGCCACATATTCCAGAATCACACCGTCAATCCGCATCCTTACCTTCGTCTCACGCTCAAAGGGTTCGATATGGATGTCGCTGGCATTACTCTTGATCGCGCGCTCCACAAGGCTGTTCAACAGATGGATGACAGGAGCCTCCTCCTCAACATTTTCCAGTTCCGTAAGGTCTAGATCATCGAAATCATCCGCACCGAACCCGGCATTTGCCTCAGTCGCCGCCTGTTTCGCCCCTACCTCGGCAAAATAATAGGAAATAGCCTGCCTGAGGGGTTTCTCTTCGCTTAAAAGAATCTGCAGGTAACATCCGGTCTGCTGGCGCACCTCTTCCAAAGCAAAATAATTCAGCGGGTCATTCGTCACAAGAACCATTGTCCGGTTTGTCACACTCAGCGGAAGGAACAGATTCTTTTCCGCCAGTTCTTTATTGACCATGGCAACCGCCTCCAAGTCTACCTGCTGGGACGCCACATCCACGATTTCCAACTCTAACCTGCTTGCCAAAGCCTCCAATACCTGCTGCTCTGTCACAAAATTCAGTTCTATCAAAATCTGCCCGACCCGCTTATCCCGGTGTTCTTTCTGGTAGGCAAGCGCCTCCTGCATCTGCCGGGCGTCTACATATCCTCTTTCTTCTAATATTTCCCCAATCCTCAGATTCGTCCTCAAGCCTCGATTCCCCTTCCCACTTCTTTTCACATCCTTTACAAGATGTCCTGTCTCCTTTTGCTCCAATCCAAAAATAGTTCGTCTGCCGCCATCCGCGTCAAATGCAAGATATCATTCGTTTACAATTTAATTATTTAGCTGCCCGATGCTGCCATGCATATACACAGCTAATTCAAAACTGGCCTCCGGCTGTTCCACTACATTCCATTCCGTATCCAGATATGTCCGTTCACTTATATGCATGGCGCGAATCTGGACTGCGGGATAATTATGAGCGATATCGTCTATAAACTGATATACTTGAGCCGGACTTCCCTGCAAGACCATCGTACAGTTGACGGTCAGGATATATCCATCCGTTCTGCCTTCTCTGTCCGTATTGCCATTCTCCCCATCTATTCTTCCTGTCTCTCCTTCTGAACTGTCTTCTCCTTCCTGCACAGGGACATCCATTCCTCCGGAAATCTTTCCATAAAGGTAAGGCCCAGTTATCTCCCCTTTCGCCTCCCCAATAGATAGGGACACCGGGAACAGTCCCGCATCCAGGGCAATCCCTGTCAGCAATTCATCCACCTGCCGGTTCTCCATGAGATCATAATATTTTGCGGAAATGTCCGTAAGCTCTCTTTTACGTTCTTCAATCTCCTGCTCCAAGTCAGGAATTCCATCAATGGCAGACTGCATTTCCTCAATCGTCCCATCTAGTTCTTTGCCCTCTAACGTATATTCTTGATAACGCCCAATTCCCGGCATAATCAAAAACCGTACCATCAGAAATACGGTCAGGATGCTTACTGCCAGTTTCAGCAGCAGTATATCTTTATCCGTCAGCCTCATTGCGCACCTCCCCCGTATACCTTGCCTTCCATCGTACATGACAGTGACAAAGTGTACCAGCCGTCTTCAAACGTATACCCCGTATAATCTACCGTGTGGAACAGCCCTGTTTCCTGAAGCCGCAAAATATACCCAGACACGTCAATCACCGCCAGACTGTTGGCGTCGAAGGTCAAAGTCCCTGTCTCCACATCATAATCCGTTATTAAAAGTCCAATCTGGCTTCCTCCTACTCCTTCAATCGTGCGCAGCACACCGCCCGAAAACTCCGGATAAGAAGACAGGTTTTGGTTCAGCAGCTCCACGGAAACGATTCCATTTTCCACCGCCATAAGCTGTGATTCCAACTCCTGGGCCTTCTGGTAAGTTCCTTCCCGGCGGACTCTGTCAATCCATTCCTGTTTTGTCAGGTTCTTTGCACTGACAATCCGGTTCGCCGCCGCAATTCCTCCGGTCAGAATCGCGCAGGTCAGGAAAACAACGCCCGGCATTACCAAATGTCTGCCGATATCCCATTGTCCGCCCTGTTCCTCGGATTTACGTCCGGCGTTCATTAGGTCAATCTGCTTTTCTTTCCTTGTGCTTCGTATCAACGCTCCGATACAGGGAATCCAATCCGACGCCTTCTCCCGCCCCGGCACGGAAATCTTCCGGTCGATGACCATGGGGGATACATTCAGGTTCAGGTTTCGGATTCCTTCCTCGCTTACCTCAAAGTCTTCATCCGGACATCCTCCGTAGCATACCTCGGTAATCGGCTCCTCCTGGCTGCGCCCTGCGTAAAACTGGAGGATGCCGGAGATACTTCTCACAATCTCCGTCCCATAATCCAAAGTCCCCGGCTCACTGAACAGGCGTGTGCGGCTGGAATAGAGATACTGCCCTTTCTGGCAAAGGATACTTATCATGCTTCCAGCCTCGAAGAAAAGGTAAATTCCAGTCCTCTTATGAAAATGTTCCAAATGCTGCATGATCTTGAGATACCCTTCCAGAGGAACGGTGATACCATTGACACGAAGTCCTGTTTCTTCGCAAATATGCAGAAATCTTTCCAGATTTCCCTGCTCCGCACCGCCTGCACAGATGTCTACGCCGATTTTGTTTTCCTGGCGGACAATCGAATAGTCTGTAATCTCATTACGGAAATTCTCACGTACCTCCCTTGCCGCCATTTCCGCTAACTGCTTTCCCTTGCCGTAGGGAAGCTGCAAGACTCTGGTCACGCATAAGCCCGCCGGCAGTACGAGCCGCACCTGCTCTGGATTATGCCTTGCCGCCAGCTTTTCTAAAGCCTGCCTCCACCGGTCGAACGAATCCCCCTGTCCTTGCAAATCGAACCGGTCTGCCTCTGTGAGCGCCGGATATTTTCCTTCCCTGCCTGCCGCCGTCAATATACAATCTTCCTGAAATACGATGACAGTCTGCCCCATTTTATTCTCCCCTCTCTGTAAATTGCATTTTCTATTCTATATTCATGGCCAAATTTCCTGTGCCGGACTTTCTCTTGTCCTCTTGGTCCGCTTTTCGCTCCATGCTTACGCCGAGCCTTCGATTGCTCCGTAAGACTCATAAATCGGGAGCATGACCGCTATGATGATAAATCCTACTACCACTGCCATCAGGCAAATCAATATTGGTTCAAGCAGGGTCATCATACGCTTCGTGGCTGCCTCTGCTTCCTCCTCCATAGTCATTGCGATGGAATCCAGCATCGTATCCAGCCGCCCGCTCTCCTCTCCAATCAATATGGTACTGGCGAGTTTCCGCACAAGACCGTCTACTTCCCTGAGCGCCTGGGAGAGCGCTGTGCCGCTTCGCACCGTGACCGCCACCTGCTCGAACTGCTCCTCCACGTATACATTTCCTATGGTCTTGCCCGCCGTCTGTAATGCCGCCACAATCGGCATACCGCTGGAATACAGGCTGCTCAAAGTTCTGGCAAAGCGCGCCGTGTAGATAATCTTATTCAGTCTCCCGATTACAGGCATACGGATTTTCAAATAGTCAATGGTTCTGCGTATTTTATAGATTTTTAAAATAATCCGTACTACGACTGCCAATAGAAATATGGCCAGTAATGCGAGATACCACTGATGCACGAGGAAGTCCGACGCCGCCATCAGCCACTCTGTTACCGCTGGAAGGCTTTCCATCTGTGAAAATAATTCGTCAAACTGCGGCAGGATAAAGGTCACAATCAGAATGACTACCGCCACGCACATTACCAGCAGCACCGCCGGATAAGCCATCGCTGACTTTACCTGATTTTTCAGTCTGTTTTCCCGCTCGTAATGAAGGGACAGCCGTTCCATCACAGCGTCAATATTACCGCTCCCCTCGCCGGAACGAATCATTCCCAGCATCAGCTCAGGAAAACATTTTTTTGATTCCATAGCTTCCGACAGGCTGGTTCCCTTCCTTAAATCGGCAAGGACGGACAAATAGACCGACCTTGCATATGCAGGCAGGCCTTCCTCGTCTGCAACGATTTCCAACGCGCGGACAATGCTGATTCCGGAGGCAAGGAGGGTAGATAACTCCTTACAGAATTCCGAAAGCAGCTTGGATGTAAATTTACGGGCGCTCTTTGACGCCGTGACATCCTTTGCCTGTACCAGGAACAATCCTTGCTCTTTCAGTTGTTGCTGTAATGCGCTTTCACCTGCGGCGTCCATTGTGCCGCGCAGGTTCTTGCCTTCCATATTTTTTGCGAGATAACGAAATTGCGGCATAATAACTCCCCTTTCGTATTGTCATAAGTTGATTATATTTGCCAGACTGACAGATACCACTCTAACATCTGGTCCCCGCAAATGCATGCGGCGGCAAGGCCGATTGCCAGAAACGGTCCAAATGCAAACCGGTCCTTCCGCGTCATTTTTCCTCTTGCCAGCATCCAGATGCAATAGATTCCTCCTGTCAGGATTCCGATAAATATCGCCGGAATCATGGCCCTATAGCCCAGAAGCCAGCCGCTTGCCGCCATCAATTTGATATCGCCGCCGCCGAATGCGCCTGGAATTAATAATGACAGAATCAGCATGGGCGCTGATATGATTACGGCTCCGAGAAGCCGGTCTGTCAGCGTATGTTCCGGGAACAGCCAGACTGCCGCGATTCCTAATAGGACGATTGCTATATGAAAACGATCGTAGATGATCTTTGTATTCCAATCTATAAATGCAACGACGGTCAGGATTCCCATATAGATGAAGGCAATCCAGCCTCTCAGTGACAGAAAGCCTGACTCGCCGCTGCCAAAACATGCGCTGCTTAAAATAAATGCGATTCCTCCCAGACATTCTGTCAGGAAGTATTGTTTTGATATCTTCATTCCACAGCCAAGACATTTTCCGCCTTGGACAAGGTAGCTGATGCACGGGATTAGTTCTCCCGCGCTCAGCGTCCTGCCGCAGCCGGGGCAATGGCTGCGGCCGTATACGAGATTCTCCCCTTTGGGGAGGCGATAGATTACTACTGTTAAAAAACTGAAAATGCATGCGCCGAATATAAAGCGAAACAAGTATAGTATCCCGATTAGTACTGTCAACATTTGATTCTATTCCCCTTCTATGACTGATGAATTGCAGATATTTTATCATATAGCTAAATATTAAGCCAATGTATTGCTGCAAGAATGAATTCTAATATTTTAACGTCTGTCGGTCTGAATTATTTCCTGCTGATAGAAAACTTCATAGGTAAGCGGCTTTCTGCAAAATGTTACTGTAAAATCGCCTTCTTGATAGTAGAAGCGCTGTACTTCGTAGCCGTTCTTATCCATTTGCAGTATCCAGAAATCACCTGGGACTTTGCTGTCGGTTATTACCTGACGCCAGACTTCTTCTGTGACGCCTCCTATAGAGGATGTGTCGCAGAAAGGTTGGTTGGAACCGTAATACGCTGTGGCAGTTGCATCTAATGCCATCCGCAAGGATTTGGCGTTGCCGAGCGCGACTTGGGCGTCGGCGCGGTGCATGATGTGTAAGACGCCGGGGATGGCGGCGACTATGGTTGTCAGGATGAGTAGGAGGATGGCTAGTGCTTGGGGGAGCCGGTTGGCAGATTGTTTTTCATCTGCCGGTTGGGGGGTAAATAGGGGTTTTAGCATGATTGAGTCCTTTTTTGAAGGTTGTTTTTGGTGTAATCGGGGGGATGGTTCCAGGGACGGCAGTTCGGGACGGTCCTTCCCCCAAACGCGGCTTGGCAACGCTCCGGCGAACTAACTGCTAACTCCGACTAAGGAACTCAGGAGAGCCTTCGTTCCTAAGTCTCCGTAAGCAGTGGATTTCGCCTCCGCTAAGGACGCCCTTTTATGCCGCGCTTGGGGGAAGGGCCGTCCCGAACTGCCTGGGTACTGGAAAAATTTCAATTACACAAACAGCTTATTTACTAAATACTTAGCTTGTAAATATTCATATCTCTTTTAAGGTATTTTCTTCACATCATACTCACCATCAGAAGTACTTGTGCCACTCGCTCTATTTGTCTTATACTCACACTGTAGCTTTCCGTCAGAAGCATAATAGACAAGTTCAACAACTTTTCCACCTTCAACTGTGAAAGACTGGACATCTCCTTTTACATCCGCTAAATCTTTTATAGCCTCTTTGGCATTCTTATCTGTACCATCAACTTTTATATCATCTGTATCTATAAGATTTCCTCCATCTTTTCCATATTTTTCATCCGCATATGTCTGCAATGCCATTACACAAGACCTAGTCTCCGCCACAACCTGCTTTTTCTTCGCCTTATCAATATACCCCGTCAACGCCGGAATCAGCAATGCCGCCAATATTGCCAGTATTACCAATACCACAATCAATTCCACAAGGGTAAACCCCTTTTTCCTGTTTTTCTTCAAACTCCTCATCATTTTCTTCATTCTCCTTCTCTTTTCTTTTTTGAGTCTTACTTCATTAATAGTTACATTTATAAACCAACATCCTTCACACTCCCCGTCGTCCTGTCCGGGATTCGTTTACGGGATGGATTTATCCTTAGTTTTCGATATTATAATGAAGCTCTGTCGGCTGTCACTCTATCTTGACGATTTACGTGATACCGTAAGTCCAGAACCACACTTTCTTTTACTACCATCTCATTTTTTTCAGCATCGCTATAGAGCCTGACTTCTGCTTCCAGATAATCTACCTTCCCATCCGGGCCAGTTCCTGAAGGGTAGGAAAATGTAATCTCCAAATAATTTCCCATATAATATCTGTCGGTAAATATACTGTTTACGGCTCTGGCAATGGGATGACCGGAAGTATCCTCATAGTGATACTTTCCATCCTTCTCACGGACATAGTATCTTGCAAACAGCCTTCCTGCCGGTACATCGCCGGGGTTCACCGTACTGAGGAGCTGACTTCCCCTGTATATGCCTGTGTCAGGACAGCCTTCCGTGGAAATCAGCATGACATAGCCATCCTCATTGACAAACTCTAATCCCTGTCCGCTCTGTGCCCCAGTCTGGTCTGCGATTCGATCCGTTTCGCCGCATTTCTCATAGATTTTTATATATCCGGTTGCGTCTCTGGTCATTCCCCTTAGTTCTTGTATGGTATTATCCAAGATAATCTGTGCGTATTGCAGCTTTTGTATTCGGACAAATATTTTTGCGGCGGGGCTTAAAACTCCAACCATCATCGTCATCATGATGCCAAAGACCAACAGCGTAACGACCATCTCCACCAGACTCGTGCCAGACTTTCTATATCTTCTAAGCCTTTGCAGCGCCCTCAAGGGGCATCACCTCCTGTATCTTCCGTTCCGTCTGCATCTCCTGTCTCCTTCGCATCAGATGCTCCAAACAGGTAAAATGTCGTCGTCTTTGGCGTTCCGTCTGCATCCAGATATGTTACTTCTTTCGTTCCCAGTTCTACGGCGATGCGAAAGAGCGCCGCTGCTTCTGCTCCCGGTGTTTCTCCGTCTGCTGTTGTAGCTTTGAATAAATAAGTCATGTTTTCTGCGCCGGGAATGTAGGACGCCGACTGTAGGTTCCGGCAAATCTCCGCGTTCTCCTGTCGAATCTCCTTACTCTTATGCTGTGCATTTGTACAGAACGAAATCGAGCCTTGCAGGACTGCCATCATCATTAAAAAGATTACGGCGCTGACCGTTACCTCCACCAGCGACTCTCCCGCTCCAGAATGAATTCTATGTATCTTCATGATTCCCTCCTGATTTTTTACTCATGGGCATTAGCAAACTCGCAGTGGGTAATCTTGTCAGACTGGTATTCGTACTGGATATTTCCCTTCTCCCAATCAACAATATATTCCGGACTTGACAGATACTCATGCCAACTGCCGTCCCATAGGATATTTTTGCCATCGTGTTTAAATCTCACCTCATAAGTCGCCATCTGCTGGTATACCGTGCTGTAGCTGTAGGAAACCTCTCCCACTTCCGCGGTCACTTCCACCGTGAAGGTATAACGGGCAATCCCGTTATTCAGGACGTCGTCAACACTCTGGTCTTTCACAAGTTCACCAGACATCTCCGCATCCTGGTCTTGATTTGCCTCCTTGTACATGACCACCTTGATTGTGCCGTATTTCTCCGTGTCTACTCCATCCGGCAGAGCCGCCGTATAGTGGAAAATGGTTTCGTCCGGATGGTCCGGGTCATATTCCCCATATCTTCCTTCCAGGAAATTGTACACATAACGGTAAAAACTATTCTCAGGTGCATTTTCCGGTTTATCATAATCCGCTTTTAGCTCCTGCTCCAATACCTTTGCGAAGCTCTGTGCAAGCTGATAGCTGCGCTCCTGCTCCAGACGCCGGTTGGCGCGGGACAGGAGCAGACCAGACGTGTAAAGCATGGCGAGGGCGAATGCCATTAAAAAGGCGGATACGCAGACAACGATTACGAGCGTAGAGCCTTTTTTAGACTCTACTCTATTCCTGAAATAAATGTCTCTATTCTGCCGTACCATATCACCCTCCATTTCTTCAAACTTTGTTGGACGAAGTCCGTCCGCCCCCTCAGGGGCATGCATCACGGGATGCCCCTGAGGGAATGATCCAACCTTAAAACAGCGCTTCAAAATCACCCGAATTCGTATACCCATCGCTCTGGCTTGCGCCATCCGGCGCATTTACCGCCACATCCGAGGACAGTAAGACTTTCTCCGTAATTTGCAGCCCAACATCGGACAGAACCGTGCCGTTTAATGTAGTCAGGCTCTCGGCATCCGGAAGAATCAAAGTATACCGGAACCCGGTTTCCTCATCCCACGCTGCTTCCAGCCGGGTATTCAGCTTCACCCGGTAGGCATATGGAATCTCGGCTTCCGTATATATCCCATTCTCATCCTTCACCCAATAATCATTGAATTCAAACAGGGTTATCCCATTCTCATCCATTTCCACAGGCTTTACTGGTTCTATCGGCTCCCAATATTCCACATCCACGCCTTGTTGTTCATCGAAGACTTCCGTCTTTCGATAAACCGTCACTTTCCGGTTTCCCGTATCAGCCGTCGTCTCATCCGCCTCCTCCACAATCCGGTAGGTCTGCTCTTGTGAAGCCTCTGCCTTGTCCGTGTCCGGGTTCAGCGCTCTTGGCTTCAATGTGATATAGTAGGAATCCGCCCACTCTACATCATCCCAGTGCAGGGCAATCCGGCTGGATTTCCAGATTTCCGTTCCCAGAAGATCCGGATTCGAGCCTGTTTCCAGCGTAATGTCCCGCTCCTGGCTGTCAACCGTCACATCCGGCTGATTCAGCCTCACATATGGCAGACGGACAATCTCACTTGGCGTCCACCAGGAACTTACCTGCCCGTTCCCGGAAGATATCCTTGTATAGAGCAGCAGCCATTTGCCTGCATGCTGCGCCGATATTCCTCGAATCGTACCATTATAGGTGCTGCCGCTGCCGGACTCCATCGCAACGGGCGTAAGCCCATCGCCGTCTGCGGCAGGATAAGTCGCCAATAGTCCGGCAACCCCCGCAACTTTCCCAGATTCGATATCCGGCTTCGCTGCCTCCGCCATTTCCCGGCTCTCGAACACATACCCCTTGAGCAGATAACTGCTGTCACCCGTGGGAATACTGTCCGGTTCCGGCGTAATCTTCACGGTCAGCTTTCCTTCCTTCCATTCATCTTCTGCCTGAAATTCCTCCACGGACAAAGGTCTGGTACGGTCATAATCCCATCCCATCTCCCACGTTACGGAAGGCTTTCCAATCCGCATGGGTATCGTCAGGTCGTAGGTGATTCCCTCCACACTGTTGACATACAGTGTATTGTCCGGCGACGCCTGCGCCACAATATAGATTAACACCCTCTGTCCCGCATAGGCTTCAAGGTTCAGCTCCTTCTGGTAAATATCAACATTTCCATCCACCAACACCGGATCATCCGAGTTCAAGAGTACAGGCTCTCCCGGCGTCAAAATGCCGTCTATTTCTTCATAGCGCCGTAAATAAATTCCATAAGCTTCACACCCTGTTTCATCCCGCACTCCATCCGTCTTGATTGGCTCCCACTTTGCCGTATAGAACAGCTCGTCGGCGTTGGTATTCACCACGGATGGCTGTTCCGGCCTTCCAAGCCGCCGTTTTACCTGATAACGTTTCGTTGAAGTCAGCCCGACGGTCTGCATTCCATTTGCTTCGTCCCCCTTGCGGGTCACGGTCAGTTCTACATGGTCATACGTCCAGTCCTCCGCCGATACAGTCAGCATATTTCCTTGCATCTCCTGCCCTGTTATGATGGAATCCTTGCTTTCCCCGCTGATTCCCGCCAGAGATACCACATACCGGTTCCCTTCCTGGTACTCGCCGTCGCCAACGTCCCACCGGAACGTATATTGCAGCTGCTGCTCCCCGTCATATTCCGGCGTCAATTCCGTTTCCTCCATTAAATGCGGCGGCGGGGTCAGCCAGTCAAACAATTTCCCCGAAGTCCATCTGTATTCCATAAAGTAACCATTGTCATTTTCATTCAAAACCGGACTGTTTCCATACTCCCATACCGGAACTTCCGTTGGTACGCCGTCCACATCCTGAATTTCCACACCCTTGACCGTATAGATATTTGCCTCCTGCTCCTGCGCCAGCCGGTACGTGTAGACCGGTCCTAAACCGGATTGCGCATACCATATCCTGACTCTCAAGTCTTTCGCCCGGTGAATATATTCTGGCAATTGGAAATTTACCACGGCCTTGCCGTTGGGCGCTGTCAGCATATCCTGGCTGGCAAGCACGGCGTTTTGCTCTTTCCCGGTTTTTCCGCCGCCCCAGGTTCCGACAAGCTCCGCCCGATAGATAGGGGGCGTCGTCACATTACCCGACGCCGACGTATCCAAAGTGACCGTGATACCCAATTCAGTTAAACTCTCTCCGGAGACCGTACAGGTAACTCTCGGCTTTTGGCTCGTATCCAACACGGCGATAGACGGTTTATATTTCGGCAGATATGCCGGAACCGGAACCTTTCTGGAATCTAAGACTCCTTGGGTTCCCGACACTGCCTGAATCAGTAATTGCTGTAATTCCTGTGTAAATGTCAACCGACTGTTTCCTTCCGGTACCAGATATCCCTCCAAATCCGGCGCAGTAAGAACCGCCGCGGGCTGATCCATGAATTTCACAGCTATCCAGTAATTCTCCTCCTCACGATAGTCCTTGGCATTCACCAGCTTGAACTGATACTGATAGCCGCCATTTGTCTGTGGAACGAGTTCAATCCGGATTTCCGGCTCCGGCAATATCCTGCCAAGCGCCGCATCCCCCACCACTTCTTCTGACGGAAGAAGCTCCGGGTTCATGCCGTACGCTCTTAGCTTTATCCGCAATATGCCTCCTTTTTGGATTTCCGATTCTGACAGCTCATAATCAAACTCCTCTGAGAAAAATTCTATCCTGTCATTGATTAATGTCTCGCTTCCGTCTTCATTTACCTGGTATAACGCCCCGACATACTGAAACGGGTCTGTTCCGGCTGCCGGAGTTACCTGTATGTGCAGCCTGCTCCCATCCACACGAAGCTCTACCTGCTCTGGTCTTGGCATCTGATACGTGTTTCCGCCTGTCTCCTTTATATAGAAGGAATTCCTCACATGGACGTCAAAATTACTTCCCGCATTTACTACCTTGCCGATACCATCATACCGTGTGCCGTCCGCCGTCCCGTCAATCTCAAACAGAATGCGTCCTGCCGGCTGGTCATTTCTGTCATAGATGGTTCCGTCTTCCAAAACCCTGAGTATATCCACGGAAACAGATTTCCCTGCCGACAGATATGCATAATATTGCCTGTCATCCTTAGTGATATAATAGAGCAGATTCGTTGATACTCGTTTTAAGTCATTGGAGATATCGGGTACAGTATATTGCCCTCCATTGTTGAATAAGTAACTGTTGCTTCCCGTTCTTCCGTTTATATAATAATTATCCGAGGCGTTAATCAGCGCCGCATTACTTTTGTTGGCGGTGTTCACATAGGAAATCACAGGGAAATTTGCCTTATTGTATCCGGTGATATCCACGGAATAGCAGTCCCTCATAACAGTATTTTGGGAACCTCCCGCACCGTACCTCTCTCCGAAAATGCCGCCGACAAATTGTTTTCCATTCAGGACTGCCGCGTAATTCCTGCATCTCTCGATACGGAGATAAATATTTCCTGTGGAGTTTACGATGGAATTGTAATTCGGTCCGTCCGAGCAGGAGAAAAATCCCACAACGCCGGACGCCATCGATGAGGAATACACCTCCACCCCCGGGCCGTTTACGCAATCCAACACCTGAATCGTATACCGCTGACCGTTCTGTGTGCTGGCTGTCTTATAAGCCGTGACATTTCCTAAGATTCCCGCACTGTCGTTGGCGCAGTCTGCGTTATTTTTCCCGGTTTTCCCGTAAATATTTCCGAAATTCTTGCAGCCAATGATGTTATATTCATTATCCTCGTAGGCATGGTAGAGCTGCGCCACGATACCGCCTGCCGCGCCAAGCCACCCTTCCTGATAAGTGGTCTGCAAATTGCCGTAGTTCTGGCAGTTCTCCACCGTACCTCCGGTTCCGGTCCACTGACCTAAGATTCCTCCGGAGTAATGCGCCCTCAAACAGTAAACCGTTCCGTAGTTAACGCAATTTTTCAGTTTCCAGCCGCCCTGGGCAGTGTTGTTCTGGTTGCCTATGATGCCCCCGGCAAACCGGTCCGTAACACCAGACGCAAGTTCACGCCCCACGAAAGCCTGATTCAGCAGGAAGGATAAATCCTGCCCGGATTCATTCATGCCTATGATGCCCCCGGTTCCGACTCCAATCGCATTGGATTTATTGTTGAGATACCAGTCTCCGGTGGCACAGTAATCGACGGCTCCGGTGTTGTAGGCAGTAATTCCTCCCACGCTGCCATTGGTTGACATAATCAGGGATAACCTTCTTCCCGAACTGACTTTGTTCTTGGATTGAGAATATTTTAAAGTTTCTATAGAAACATTTTTTCCGCCATCCCATTCCACATATTGGGAATCGGCGGAGATATTCCCTGCCTTCGCGGCATTCACCAACTCCTGTATACTTCCAACTCTTCCCTGGATTACAGCCTGTTCCCCGGCGCCTCCGCTCAATCCGGTTACGTCTGACTGCACAAGCATCAGCCCGGTTGCAGTCTCATCACCGGACAGTTCGATGGTTCCGCCATTATAACCGGCAATACCGCCCGCCATACCGCTGCCTGCATTAATGGCGTTTTGTTTCCCGCCAATCACACATCCTTTGATTTCACCGAATCCGCCGTTCTTCCCGGCGATTCCTCCCACATGGGAAGACAATTCTTCCTTCTCTTTTGCAGCGCTGGTACTTGTTGCCGTATAGATTCCCGTAATACTGCATGTAAAATTTTCCACCTTACAATTATCAAGTTTCCCTTGATTATCTCCGGCAATCCCTCCGTAGCAATTCCCCGGTATACTGCTGTCCGCCTCCTCTTTCATCAACCCTTCCGAGAAAATGCAGTCCTTCACGACGGCGCCTTGCCGGTTCTCTCCGGCAATTCCTCCAAGATACCGGTAATTGCAGAATTCCTCAAACCTAAGCCCCCGCGCTTCAATGCCAGAGATATACCCGCCTTCTTCGTTTCTGCCAGCCGCGCTTCCTATGGTCAATTCTCCGAAAGAGAGCTTAATCTGCGGCATGTTCCTAATTACTTCTGCCTTGCTCCCCGTACCAGACTCAGACTGACGTCCAATCATTCCCCGGTTCACCCCGGCGATTCCTCCTGCGGTCTGCGCCTCTCCTTCCAGCGCGACATTGCCATACAATATACTATCCTGAATGAATGCGCCTTCGTGATTTACCGCACATACCGCCCCAATCTCACCGGTTCCCCGGCTTGTGAGCGTCACCGCATCCGCCTTGCTTTCGTTATCTCCCACGGAACATCCTATAATCGTCCCGTAATTCTCCGCCGCAATTCCTCCGGCATACCCTTGGTCGCTCTTCACATTCCCCTGATTCTGACATTCCAAAAGACTTACGCCGGATTGATTGACCGCTACAATCCCGCCTGCCGCGCCGCGGCTTGCCGTGACCTCTTTGCACCGGTTCTTTGCCCGCGCAATCTCTCCCAGCGCTTCTCCGGCAATCCCTCCGGCATATCCATCCAGGGCATGGACTCTGCCCGCCTCGCATACCAGATAGCCCGTCGGTTCCCCGTCGGGATCCGCCGAACGGATACTGCCTGCATTGATTCCCACGATACCGCCTACCTTACTGCGTCCGGTAACAGTCACCTTTGCATTCACGGCGACCACTTCGCCTGATGCCGATGCAGACAGGGATATGACTTCGACCTCCCCCTCATTTCGATTCACACCTGCGATACCGCCGATTCCTTCGCCTCCTGTCCCAATGATACTGCGGCTGCCTGTAAACGTATCCTCTGCCGCCTGTATTTTCCCGTCATTGTAACCGGCGATTCCTCCTGCATAATTTCCCGCTGCGGTTACATTTGCCCTGTTATGGTTCTCCTTCACCACGCCGCCTTGCATGTTGATACCTACGATACCGCCCACATAACTGTTCCCGGCAATATTCCTCCCTGCCCGGGTACTGCAATTCGCAATAGTTCCGGAAGTATAGTCTCTCCAAACATTTCCTGCTGCGTCTGTGTAAGATTTTATCCCGGCGCTCTCCGACCGGACGTTCAGCCCTGCAATTCCGCCGATATAGTCCAGTCCTGCATTCCCGAAGTTATCGGACAGCTCACAGTTAAAGATACCGCCGGAGTTAAAACTTACAATACCGCCCAAACCGACGAAACCGTTCATACTTCCGGAGTTCGTGCAGTGATCAATGACCTGATTCTCCTGATTTGCACTGATAATCCCGCCCGCCATGGACACCCTTTCGTCCGTTTCCAGCTCTTCGGCAGCCAAATTCATTCCCTCATATATAAGATAAGCCTTCAGCGAAACGCCTGCCGCCATTTCGTTGTCCGCCGCGGACGATTTCGTGATATTTCCCTCATTTTTACAATTTTCCAGTATTAACCGGCTGTTCTTCTCGCTGTATCCGACCACTCCTCCCGTATAAAGCAAAGATTTTATCGGAACATTGTTATTCGCATTGCCTTTCGCGGAAATGGTCAGGCGGTACGGATTATCTGATTCCATGACCGCACCGGGAAGATTCTTCCCATAACCATCCCCGGTAATCTGCGGCAGCATGGGCAGCAGATTCTCTGCACCAGCGGCTTGGGTAACGGTGGCCATCAGATAATCATGTATCGAAATATTTCCCAACTGTCCCTGGCTGTAGGTTCTGTGATATCCAATCACGCCTCCCACAAATGCGTTTCCCGTAATACTTCCAAGCCGGTTATCCGTTCGGAAACCATCCATCCTGATATCCGACTGTCCCTGTGTGAGCCCCGCCGTATCATCCACCATGTCTACCACATTTGCACCGATACATCCGCCTACATAGTATGCGCCTGTTACACTAGCCGGCTTCACTTCAAGGTCATTTTTCAGAATCCCTGTGGATGTATTCAGTCCGATACAGCCGCCTACCGCATTGCCATATCCATGTATGCGCCCGCCTATCAGGGTATAATTCTCGTTCAAATCCTCGCCCAGATTCCCATGTATATCATTAAAGCCAATCATACCGCCCACAAAATGTCTGCCCACTACCAGGCTGGCAACAGACTTCACAGTTATATTTCCGGAATCGCTGAACTGAATCATCCCATCATTATAGCCTGCCATTCCACCTACACAGTTGCCCGTGCCTGCCTCCCATGTCTCCGTTACCATGCGGTAAATGGACTGGTCGTAGTCTGACAGGTAACTTGCGCAGTCGCTAATCGTCCCGTATTGGCCGTTGTATCCCACAATACCGCCGATATAACGCCCATATCCTGCTGCCACTCCCTGATTGACACAGTTCAGGATTGCCGATTCTGCGCCTTGGACGCCATCATTTTTTCCCACAATACCGCCCACATAGTTATTGCCGATTACATAACCGGCATTGGACGTCACGGTAATCGATTCGGTTCCCTGAATCGCATACCTTAAATCATTGGACAATCCGCCCGCAATACCGCCCACAAAATCCGAGCCTAAAATATATCCGCCCTTCTTCGTGCTGCACCCTGCGATAAGGCTTCTGTTTCCGTAGCCGATAATACCGCCGACATACCGCCCCAGAAGCATTTCATCCTTTTTGCTGACGTCATACCGGTGATTGCCAAAACGGCCGGAAGCGCTGTAGGACTCCTCTACCCATGCACCGGCTCCAAATCCCAGTATCCCGCCGAAATACCGTCCTTCCATCTCCATAGAGTGGTTGACTTTAGAACTGCACAGTACCAGACCGTCACTTATGCAGTCTTTTAAGTCGGGCGCGGTATCCCCGGAACGAGTCCCCGTATCATCCAAAGAACGGTAACTGCCGTCCATTTTGCCGCCAATCCCGCCTGTGAACAGATTTCCCGTCACATCGGCGTGGTTCTCACAGGATTCTGCCTTCACGCCGCCGCCCATACGGGCATAACCGAAAATACCGCCAATTCCGTATTGATACTCCTTTGCCTGTTCCTCTACGCTCATGCCGTCGGCAACAGATTCCGGCTTTGGAAGACTTCCTGTCACGGAACCATTCATGGTAATGCCGTTGACCTCTGAATCCGTCAACTCCGATAAAGAACCATCGGCTTCTTTCTTCGCAAGGACACCCACAACGCCGCCGATTCCACAGACTTTTTCCGAAGGGACACTTTCACTCCGGTCTGCCAGTAATACTTCTACCGTATCCTGCCCGTTCTTCGTCCACTGGACCGTAACGTCATTCAGCTTTCCTTCACTTCTGCCGCAGAGAATTCCCACTCCCGACAAGTGCCGGAAGTTTCCTCCCGTTTGCCCTGTATCGTCCAAACTAAGGGTCGGGTCTTTTAATGTCAGGTTACTTATATTTCCCTCTACCTCGCAGAAGAGCCCAAGATATTCTGTATAAGGCTTCTTCTGGCCGTCGTCTTTATGCACCTTTCCAATCACGCCGTCTCCTGGCATGGAAGATACGCCCAGTTTCACATTGGACACCAACGTACCGGCGCCGCTCCCTGTCAGCTTCTGCCCTTTGGCCAGCATACCGATAGACGGGAAGTCCAACGCCAAACCATCCGCCTGGCTCTTGACCGGATACCAACGTACCGACCGCATTCCCCTTGCGCCGTCTTCATTTCCTTCTTGTGCCTCTGCACCGTCCAGGCCAAACACGCCTGTCCCGGCCGCCGTCCAGTCTATGTTCCGGCTATCCAGCCGGAACACCGCCGCCTTGCCGCAATACCGTATATTCGACAAATGGCGGAAACGGGTAAGCCTTGCCTCCATCCTGCCGTCGTCCAGCTCCGTCACACCGGCAAACATTGTATTCTCCACATTGGAGGTCACAGGGCTGCTTGCCTGATACTCCCGCGCATCCTCCGCCATGTTCCGGTAGGTGGGCTGCACTTCAATCTCTGCGCAAATGTCCTGAGGCTGCGATAGCTGTGCCAGCTCCGGCATCTCATTTCCCGGTTTGGAAAGTCCTGCATATCTTGTCATGCTGGTACTGTATTCCCTGAGCAGCGCCAAGTCATCCGTCCCTGCTCCCCCTTCACCCGGCAGCCCTGCCTTTAGGCTTTCCATAAGCTCTGCCGACATCATGCCGTCCAACGTCAGAGAAAACTTGCCGTTTCGCCCATTTTCCTGATATGTAAGGGGGAAGGCCCATTCTCCCAAATCCTTATTTTTCCCGGAGATTTCCTCTTCCTGCCCTTCCAGTTTCAGATACACCATCGCATTTTCAGTTTTTCCAAATCCTTTCCCGTTAAGCTCCGCCCGGTCGATTACCGTCGAAAACAGCTTCTCTCCTTTTGCCTTATCCCCTGTCTTTTTATAAAATGTAATATGGAACTCCACGTCCAGGTTATCATGCCTGGAATTGCTGGACCAATTCAGGGACAGGGTTTCACTGTTTACCAGATTGATTGCAGTGACTTTGAGCCTCACCGGTTTCAGTTCTACCACATTCGTCACATCTTCCACTGAATAATAGCCTAACAACCGGTCTCTGCGGTTATCATAGCTTCGGTTATCCCCCGCCGCCGTAATATTCAGAATCTCCTCATCATCCCCGTCGTACGAAAGGCTCTCACACCGGGTCGCATAGAACGCTGAATACACCTGACCAGTCTCAACGTCAATCTCGATAGTAATCGAAGCGTCCAGAAATTCCTTGTCGTAGGAATTATCTTCTAAAAGCTTTGTCACCAGGCCGCCCGAACCGCGCTCCCGGCTGTCTAGCGTAATGGCGTAAATCCGTCCTTTCAGCTTATCCTTTCTGGCGCCGTCAAATGTATCGTTGCGCTTCCCCTCACGGATTACCGCTTTGCGGAAATCCTTCCATTTCCCGGAAGTACGGTACCATGTCAGTTCCGACTCTGCCGCCAGATAAATGGTCTTGGCATTCGATTCATTTTCCCGGAACTCCGCCAGTTTGATATATTTCATAGCAAATGGGACCGCAATCGCAGTGATAATGGATAGGATTACCAGAACTACCACTAGCTCGGTCAATGTAAATCCCTTTTTGCCGTGTCTTCCCATAGATATACTCACCTTAATCTTCCTGTCTGTTATTCCTACTCTACAGCTTGCTCTCAATCGTATCCGGCTCTTGGGCAAAGGCCACCGCCATTTCCCTTGTAATCTTCCCCTCCCGGCAGAGATTTACGATTGCGTCGTCCATGGCAATCATGCCTAGCCTGCGGTTGGTCTGCATAATACTCGGAATCTGGTGGGTCTTCCCCTCCCTGACCAGATTACGGATTGCCAGATTGGCGTGAAGAACCTCAAACGCCGCAACCCTTCCCCTGCCGTCCGCTCTTGGGATTAACTGCTGTGAAACCACTGCCTCCAATACATTCGCCAACTGTACCCGAATCTGCTGTTGCTGGTGCGGCGGAAATACGTCGATTACACGGTCAATCGTACTCGCCGCCCCAATCGTATGCAGGGTGGACAGTACCAGATGTCCTGTCTCAGCCGCCGTAACCGCCACGCCAATCGTCTCATAGTCCCGCATCTCTCCCACCAGAATAACATCCGGGTCTTCACGGAGGGCTGCACGCAGCGCATTTGCATAACTCTGGGTATCCATCCCAATTTCACGCTGGTGTACCATAGACCTCTTGTGCTGATGGATATACTCGATGGGGTCTTCCAAGGTCACCACATGGGCGTCCCGAAACGTATTTACCTTGTCAATAATCGCCGCCAATGTGGTTGACTTACCGCTGCCCGTAGGCCCGGTCACAAGAACCAGGCCCCGCTTGCGCTGATACAAGTCTATAATGGAGTCCGGCGCCCCCAGCTCCTCCGGCGAAGGAATCTTCTCCGACACCAGACGGAACGCCATAGCCACATCCCCTTGCTGCCGGAATATATTGACACGGTAACGTCCCTGATTAGGAATGGAGAATGCCATGTCATACTCTCCCTTCTCCTCAAAACTTTGCATCTGGGCTTCACTCATAATGCTGCGCGCAATCTCCAACGTGTCCTCTGCCGTCATTTTTTCAAATGGCATCGTGGCAAGACTGCCGTTCTGCCGCATCTTTGGTGAAATCCCCGTGGTAATATGTACGTCGCTTGCTCCTGCCCATGCCGCATGGGCTAATATCTCCTCTATCTTCTGCATATTGATACACACTCTCCTGTTTCTGGTTGATTTTGCAACATTATAGCAGGAAAATAATCATTATAATATAAATCATCATAATCTGCACTTTTTTCGGTATATTTCGCAAAAAAGGCTATAAATAAAAAAGGATAGGGAACGATTCCCTATCCTTTTTTATTTACAGCCTTATAATTTCATCAAAACGACTTAGGTAGTCCTCTGCCCAGTTATGGGATATAACAATGCGGGTGATTTCCTTGTGGTTAAAGATAAAGTTGTCGATTAGAGCTGCGTTCTCAGGGTCAAGCCCTGTGGCAGGCTCATCAAAAATTAAAATTTCAGGCTTTCTAAACATTGTACGAGCAATGTTAATACGCTGGCGTTCACCACCGGAAATATTATCGCCAAAATCCCCAAGAGGAACGTCTCCAACTTGTTCAGCTAAAGCCGTTAAGTTCAGATCATCCAGCAAGTTTATGTACTCGCCGGAATTTTCCTTGGGATTGCCGCTGAACAAGGTTATATTGTCATAGAATGTGGCATTGAATAAGTATGGCGTCTGCGTGATAATTCCAATCTTTGAGTACAGCTCATTTTCAGAGAGTTTTTTGATATTTTGGCCGCCTAATAAAATATTGCCCTCATAATTGTCGAAGTATTTTAGCAGCAGCTTAAACATCGTGGACTTACCGCTTCCGCTTTCACCAACCACAGCATAACATCCGCCTTGACGGAATGTATGGCTAAACCCATCGTAAAGTTTCTTTTTGCCAAAAGAAAACGATACATTTTCATAGGAAATATCCGTTGGCGCAGCTAATTGGATGCCGCTATCACCCGGGTACGGCAAACTGCTTTGCGTATGCAGCTTCTCAACCACATCTTTACTGGAACGAATGGTAATAATATAATCCGTTATATTTGTAAATGAGTTTGAAAGGCTTGTAAAGTAGTTGGAGGCTGAGAACAGCATACCGGCTGCAACAAGCCCATGTACAGCCAAATAGCCGCCAATACCCAGGCATACGATATTGGAAAGCCCAGCCACTGACATAAGGGTCTCGAAGCTCATCTCACTTACAAAATTAAACTTACGGAAATATTTCTGACGATTTTCGCTGGCATTATCATGTCTGGCTTGAAAGTCATCCCCACTGTTTCCTGTACGGACAACCTCATACCCCTCGATTGTTTCCTTTAAAACATTGGTGTATTTTTCAGAGGCAGCAGAGTAATCCCCTCTCAGTTTTTTCTCTATTGTTGCAAAAGGTTTGATAGCTGCCATTGGAATGACAGCCACTGCAAGAGCTGCCGCCAATAGCCAAATATGTAATGTCCACAACACATAAGCCGAGGAAATAATCGCAAAAGTTGATGAAAACAAATAGGGGAATATTCCCAGGTAATCGGTTCTATACATTGTCACATCTGTTGACATGAGGTTTAAATAAAAGGCATCATTCTCACCACGAAAGCTCTGCAGGGGGCGTCTCAGGATATTTTTCATAATCTTGCTTTTCATGGTCATTTCACCATTAGAGAGATAGGCCAGTCTTGTATAGACGGCAGCGGCAGTTTCCAGATAACTCAGCAATGATATTCCAAAAGCCCCAGCCACTGCCCACCCCATTTTGCTTACATCGCCATTTGTCGCAAACTCAATTATCTTACCATTTGTATAGACCAGCGCCGCTATAATTACCGACTGCATTGCATAAAGCAGGCAGGTCAGCGACATTAATATTTTCCCTTTTCCGGATAGCATTTTCATTTGTGCATTTCCTTTCGTTTATCATATTGCCGTATAACAACAAACAATACACGTATATAAAATACGTGTATTGTTTGTTGTTATTATTATAGTACTGGAGGACAAGTGCAAGCACCGGCACAAGCAGAACCGCGGCAGCCAACACCGGCAGCCATACTTTCATCAAGATCAATACACTCTACAGCATCGATTGTAAGTGTATTCAGCTCATTATTTAACACATCTTTTAACATTCCATCACCTCCTTTTCACAAAATTTATTAAATGCACCTAAGTCTAACTGTTTTTTGCAAGACTAAATTTAGCGCACTTTAATATCATATGTTTTTCCAAAATTCTCCTCGTATAGCATTCCGCATCTAATTTTTCCAAGGATTTTTCTAATAGTAATGTTGCCGGGCATGAAAGACAAACAGCCTTAGCCCAACAATCAGTACAGTGATGATTTTTTAATTTATCAATTTTTTCAAATTTTAACAAAACATAATAATCCTGTATATCTTCTTTTGTATATCCCATTTCTTTATGTTTTGAGGTATATGTCGCCTCTATAATAGTTGGTATCGCTCCTACTTTATTTAAATTATCAATCCCCTTACTGATATTCAAAAATGTTCCTTTTCCCGCCACATCTACTCTTAGCAAATCATTTATTTCTTGTGGACCATCGACGCTTATGGTTACATGCATCTCACATTTGTGTATTAGGTTAGCCATGTTTTCATCAATTAAAGTTCCATTTGATATTATTAAAAAAATTGGCATTTTTTCTAATAAACCAAGCTCAACATTTTTATCGAAAAATTTGCATATTGCTTCAATTGTCTCCGGACATAGTGTAGGTTCTCCACCAAAAAATGTAACAAAATTAACATAACGATATTTTCCGATAAGTAATGTTGTTAAATATTTACAAGCTATATCTGGTGTCATTCGCTGTGCTTTCATATGATAATTGCCGCCATGAGCATAACAATATTTACATCGCAAATTGCAGTCATTAGCTATTACAATTTCTAAGCGTCGAATTATGTTTCTTTCTTTTATTGTTTTACACTGAGCAATCGGTAAATCATCAATAATATGTTTTCTCCCTTAGATATATTAAATTTAAACAGTATTTAAGATATTACATTATAAATATTTTATTGACCTTAGGAGCCATCAAAGAACCCTAATACAGTTTTTCTGTTATTTTTAGCATACTACACTCTAATGAAAAAAACATATCGTTTTATGATAATTTTTATAAAAACCCTTTTTTCATATGATGAATACATTTCTCTACTATATCAAAAATTCTTCGCTTGGTATAAAATCAAGTTTTTAATACTTTACAAAGTCCTTAATCTATTCTAATGAGTGGTATCCACGGGATACCAGTAAGAACCGCACTGTGATGAAGCCAAAGGGAGAAATGAGCGAACATCTTTGTCCCTACCTTGGGTGCATCGTTCATGCACCGGATAAATCAAAGGGGCATAGAGAACAACAGATTGATATTTCCTATGACCTCGTTGGAATACTTCCCTCGTCTTTGCTAAATGATCTACAAAACGGAGAAACGGCATAGCCCACAAGCTACACCGTTTCCGAAAACATTTGCTCCTATGAGTGCCTTCCATACAAGACAGCCTTCTCATTCACTTCTTTTCACAATAATAATTAAAATACCGCTCCCTAAGCGGCTGATAAGACCCCCTCGGCAGATGGATATCCGTCTCCGTTTCCATCACCAGTTTCCGCGCATTCAGGCTTGCAACATGCTCCAGATTCACGATATAGGAAGCCCCAACCTTCACAAATTCCGGATAATCTGACAACATACCAAAAATCTCCGTCATCGTCATATGCAATAATAATTCTTCCCCATCTGCCATATGCATCTTCTGGCTCTTGCCCTGCGCCTCGCAAAAGACAATCCCATCAACCGCCACCCGGCCGACTCTCCCTTCCGTACGCAGCACCAGGTAACGCCTCCGCTCTTTCCTGCTCTCATTAAGCAGGTGATCTAACGCCTGAAACAACTCTTCCTCCCCCACCGGCTTCACAAGATACTGCGCCGCCTGCACACGGTATGCCTCAAGCGCATGCTCCGGCGACGAAGTGATGAACACAATCTGGCTCTTGTTCCCCATACCGCGCAGTTCTCCTGCCGCCTCAATTCCAAACTCCTCCTGTAAATAAATATCCAGCAGCATTAAATCAGGCTCATAATTCTGTTCCCTGACTCTGCAAAGCAAATCTTTTGCACTGCCAAAACATGCAATCTCTAATTCACAATTCGCACGTTGTTCCTGATAAGTATCCAACATATCTTTCAGCTTATCCAAATGTCCAGCCTCATCATCGCAAAGCGCTACCGTATACAATCTTATCACTCCCCTGCAGAAAGAACTGTATATACAGTTCCATGTTTTTTCTATATATTATACACAACTATGTGCGATTCTACCAGCTATTTCACATACTCTATGTAAAATGTAAAATTATAAAAATAAAAAAACAGGTCTGCCGGGAAACTAACGCTCCCCGACAGGCCTGCCGCCTGTCCCCCATTACAGCTTATGTTCTTTTATCCATTCACTTGCATGTCCCGCAATCTCACGGATACAGCCATCCTCTACCGGTGATTTCAGGCCTGCGCCTGCTACCAGCCCAAGGAACGTATCGGTTCCGCCTCGTTTTACAAACGCTTTGTACTTCTCCCATGCCTGTTTCCAGTCTTTTTCCATCTCAAGCCAGAATTGCAGCGCAACCGTCTGAGCCAGACAATAGTCGATATAGTAGAACGGCGTCGCATAGATGTGGCTCTGCCTCTGCCAGCCTGCTCCTCTTCCGTAGAACGGCATATCCGCCATATCAAGATAAGGGCGATACATCTTATCAAGCTTCAGCCATGCTTCGTTTCTCTCCTTGGGCGTCATCTCCGGATGTTCATATACAATCTCCTGGAAATGATCCACCAGACATCCATAAGGAATAAAATTCAGCGTCCCCTCAAGATGAGACAGCTCATACTTCTTCGTCTGCTCTTTGAAGAAAAGCTTATACCAAGGCGTTGCAAAGAACTCCATAGACATGGAATGGGTCTCCGCCGCCTCCATGGACGGAAGCCTGAGGTCAAGCAAGTCAACATGCTTATCCGCCATATAGGAGGCAAACGCATGCCCCGCTTCGTGGGTTAAGACGTCTACGTCTCCTGACGTCCCGTTAAAGTTCGAGAAGATAAACGGACATTCATATCCCGGAATATCACAGCAGTATCCCCCTGTCGCTTTCCCAGGCTTTGCCACAACGTCAAACAGATCCCGGTCAAACATCATCTTGATGAAATCCGCCGTCTCAGGCGACATCTCCGTATACATCCTGCGTCCGGCTTCCATAATCTCCTCATAGGTTCCCTGAGGCGTTGCATTCCCGTCCGGGAACTGGAATGAATCATCATATACTTTCAACTCATCCACGCCGATACGCTCCGCCTGATTTTTCTTGATCTCACATACAATCGGCACAAGGTCTTCCACAACCTGCTTGCGGAAATTTGAGACAGCCTCCGGCGTATAGCAGTTCCTCTGGCGGCGCACATAACCAAGCTCTACGAAGTTCTTCATCCCAAGGCGGCGCGCCTGTTCCGTACGGTTCTTTACGAGCTTATCAAAAATCTCGTCCAGCTCTTCCTGATGCGCGTCGAAGAATCTTCCCATTGCTTCCTGAGCTGACTTACGCACCTCACGATCCTTGTTCTGCGTAAATGGACCCATCTGCGATAAGTTGTATGTACCGCCCTGATACTCAATCTGCGCGCTTGCCAGAAGCGACTGGTACTGCGTCTGCAATGCGCTCTCTTCCTGCATCAGCTCCGTAACCTCCGGAGAGAATCCCTTCATCCCCAACTCCAGATTCAGGAACATGACTTTGCCAAACTTCGCTTCCAACGCGCTGCGGAATGGAGAATTCAGCAGCGCCTCGTTATATTTCTGTACCTCTTCTGCAATCAACGGGGAAATATGGTCGTTATACTCCCGCTCTTTCACATAAAAATCATCTTTCGTATTGATTGTATAACGGATGTACACGAGGGCGTCTGCCGTTGCATGCTCCTTCATCAAATCGTTCATGCGGTAAATCTCCGCAATCTGTGCCTCTGCATCCGAGGCAGTTTTTACAGCTTCCGTAATCTGGCGGATCTTTTCCTTCATCTCCTCCAGTTCAACTCTTTTATAAACAAACTCATTAAATTTCATGTTACCGTTTTCCTCCACTATTTAAAAAAGATGAGTACAACGCCGAAAATTACAGCGGCTACGATAGCCAGGACAGGCCACAGCGCCCAAAACGCACCGAGCACCATCGCCAGGTAATCATTCTTCTCCAACGGAAATTCCTGAATCTCTTCCCGGAAACGGTTATACTTTTCGTCCTGTTCCTTTCGCCTCTGCGCCCATTTGCTGTTTTTTCCAAATAATAACATTGTACCCTTTCCTTTCCTTGAAAAAATCATTTCTGCCCTAACGGGAAATGGCATGCCACATAATGCTCTGGCTCAAGTTCCCTAAGCTCCGGCGTCACATGCTTGCAAATCTCCTGGCAGTACTTACACCTTGTATGGAACTTGCATCCCTTCGGCGGATGTACCGGGCTTGGGATATCGCCCTCCAGCGGTACAATCTCCTTCTTCGCATCCGGGTCTGTGGTCGGGATTGCCGACAACAGCGCCTCCGTATAAGGATGCATCGGATGGTCGAACATGTTCTGGGAAGACGCAAGCTCTACGATGTTCCCCAGATACATAACGCCGATCCTGTCGCTGATATATTTTACGACGCTCAGGCCATGGGAGATAAACAGGTACGCAAGGTTCTCCTTCTCACCAAGGTCTTTCAGCAGGTTGACAATCTGCGACTGAATGGACACGTCAAGGGCGGAAACCGCCTCGTCGCAGACAACAAACTTAGGTTTCAGCGCAAGCGCGCGGGCAATACCGATACGCTGTCTCTGCCCGCCGGAGAACTGATGCGGATATCTGTGGAGCATGTACGGAGCAAGTCCGCATTCCTCCATCGTCTTCATGACATAATCCTGCATCTTATCATCATTCTTCGTGAAGAATCCATGGGCAAGAAGCCCCTCGCCGATAATCTGCCCTACCGTCATTCTCGGATTCAAAGATGAATACGGGTCCTGGAAAATCATCTGCATATCTTTCCTTAAAATACGCATCTCATGATTCTTCAGTCTGGCAAGGTCTACGCCTTCATCCCGGTACTCTTCGTATTTCCGGAAGGCCTCGTCTGAACCGTACTTGCTTCTAAGCGCGGCAAGCTTCTCTTCCGCTGCGCTTAATTCTTTCTCTTTTGCCTGAATCTCGCTTTTCTTATCCTTGCCCTCAGCCCGGTCTTCTTCCCTCAAATTCCTAAGTTCCGCGGCGATCCTGAACTTGTTCAAGAGCAGCTGCTCGGCCTCCTGCACGTTGTCAACGCCGTAGAACCCACCAATAATCTGCACAAGGTCAAGGAACTCCTTATTGCACTCTTTACGGACATTCTCGCATTCTTCCTGCTTCACGAACTTCTCTGTGCCGTCTGCCATCTTCTCATATTCTGCCTTGAGCGCCGCAACTTTATTCTCTAACTCGCTAATCTTTTTCTTTCTTGCGTCAATGCTCTTTACCGTGACATTGACATAATCCGGAGCCATCTCCGTGAGGGAACGTCCATAGTACATGGTCTTCCCTTCGGTCTGATGATAAATCTGAAGCAGCGTCCTTCCGAACGTGGACTTCCCGCACCCGGACTCTCCAACCAGCCCAACCGTCTCTCCTTCGTATATGTCCAGGGTAATTCCGTCATTGGCACGGACATAAAGCTGTTCTTTCTGGAATAATTTCGTCTTCTTGATTGGGAACCATTGTTTCAGGTCCGTAATCCGCAACAGCACCTTTTTATCCTGATTCTTATTTTGCATGGCGCGCCTCCTTTTCCGGATAGAAACAGCGTACGAGGTGATTGCCCTCCACCTGCTCTAATGCCGGTTCTTCTTCTAAGCATCTGTCGGTAGCATACTTACAGCGGGGCGCAAACTTACATCCCTTAGGAAGATCCAGCGGATGAGGTACGGCTCCCGGAATTGCCTCAAGCCTCGTTCCCACCGGCGTATCCAGGCGCGGGATAGAAGTCATTAAACCTTCCGTGTAAGGATGTGAATATCCATTGTCCCTTGCAAATACCACTTGCGCCGGACACATCTCCACAACCTGCCCGCAGTACATAACCGCCACGCTGTCCGCCATCTCATTGATAACGCCAAGATCATGAGTGATGAAAAGGATAGATGTTCCTTTCTCACGTTTCAGTTCATTCATCAGATGCAAAATCTGTGCCTGGATGGTAACGTCAAGCGCCGTGGTCGGCTCGTCTGCAATCAGCAGGCTCGGCTCACACGCAAGCGCCATCGCAATCATGACACGCTGGCGCATACCGCCGGAGAGCTGATGTGGGAACTGTTTCATGATCGATTCAGCATTGGGAATCTTAACCGACTTCAGCATCTCAAGGGATTTTTTGCTCGCTTCCTCTTTCGATATCTTCTGGTGAGTCAGATAAACTTCATTCAACTGTTTCTCAATCGTATACACCGGGTTCAGGCTCGTCATCGGCTCCTGGAAGATTACGGAAATCTCGTTTCCACGAATCTGATACATGTCGTTAATCGTACACTCTGCCAGATCGCGCCCCTTGAATGTAATCTTTCCGCTGTCAATGTATCCGTTGCCGTCAAGCAATTTCAGAATACTCATGGCAGAAACACTCTTACCGCTTCCGGACTCTCCAACGATTCCAAGGGTCTTACCGGCTTCCACCTGATAGGACACACCGTTTACGGCTTTTACGATTCCTTTTTTCGTCTTAAAAAATGTATGTAAATCGTCAACTTCTAATAAATACTCCATGACTCCCCCCTACCTTTCACTGGATTTTGGATCAACTGCTTTCCGCAGGCCGTCTCCGAAAAGGTTGATACTGATTGTACAAAGCGCGAGTGCGATAGACGGGAACACCCATCTCCACCAAAACTGTGAGATAACCTCCGATGAACGGCAGTTATTCAGCATATTCCCCCATGAAGGGATCGGCTCGCCAACACCAAATCCAAGGAATGACAAACCGGACTCAGTAAGCATACAGGTAGCAAATGCAAGCGTCGCATTAACAATGATGATTGTCATAACGTTTGGCACGATATGCCGGAAGATGATATTCCTCTCACGCACGCCAAGGGCTTTTGCCGCCGTAACGAACTCCTTCTGACGTTCTGCCAGTACCTGCGCGCGGACGATACCGGCAACGCCCGGCCAGCTCAAGATACCAAGGATTACCATAATCATAACGATACGCCCTACCTCCGATACCTTGTTTCCGATCAATGCCGACAGGATTAACGCCAACGGGATAAACGGCAGGGAGCCTACTACTTCCGCAATACGCATCAGCACGATATCAATCTTTCCTGCATAATATCCGGAAATACCTCCGACAATGATACCGATAATCAGGGAAATGATAACGGATACAAATCCAACCGTCATGGTCATCTGGCCGCCCTTTAATATACGCAGGGCAACGCTTCTTCCAAGGTTGTCCGTACCGAACAGGTAGCCTTTCAGTCCCCAGGTGGTAACGTTTCCGTCTGCGTCAATGGCATAATTCTGGTAATATTTGCTGGAAATACTTACAATATTCTTCAGCCCTGACGGGAGCTTCGCCTGTTTGTTATTGTTGCCGCCCCATGCTACGGCTGTACCGTCGTCAAGCAGCGCAACGGCATGGTTCCGTCCTGCCGCAAGACTGACCGCATGTCCTTCCACACCTTCCGGGATATCCTTGATATGATAGTCATTGCCGCCCCAGCAAACGATCGTACCGTCGTCAAGCAGCGCCAGCGCCGTCTTATCTGTCAGTACAAAGTCTTGTACTTTTCCCTGAATCTCATCCGGAATTGCGTCAAAAGCCGTCGCCCTCTTCGCAAGTGGGAGCAGCTTGCCGTCCTCTGTCAGCGCAAGGCCGGTCTGGATATTCGTTTTCACCAATTTTACATTCTCATCCTTTGCCCTGGAAGCCACAATATCAACTGTATTTTCATTTCCCCATTTTACAATGCTTCCGTCCTCCAGAACTGCAATTGACACTTGATACCCTGCTGCGATTGATTTTACCTTCTTATTCTGTACCTCCGCCGGAATCCGATTCAGGTTCATACGATTGAATCCCCAAGTAAATACTTTCCCCTCGTCATTCACTGCAAGGACATGATCCTGGCCGACTGCAATATCCTCGACCTTTCCCATGTCTGCCGGAATCTGTTTCAGACGGTCGGTTAAGCTTCCCCACTCATACACAACGCCGTCATTATCAATCCCCACGCCGAAGGTCGGCCCTACCCCTATCGCTTTTACATTGCCGTTCAGCTCCTTAGGGACAGAAAGAAATGAAAATCCCGGTCCGATATTCTTCTGTGTTGGGTCTTGATAGTTCATATCCTGTTTAAACCAAATAGGGAGAATGAAACACATCAAAAATATTACAATAAATACAAAAGCCGAACCCATAGCAATCTTGTTCTCGCAAAGGTTCTTAATAATTGTCCGAAAAGGACTCTGCATCTGTTCTTCTTCTAAAATAGAACGCTGCTTTTCTTCTTTTTTACCTTTTTTCAACATGTTCATTCCTCCATTACTCTAACTTGATTCTCGGATCTACCAGACAATAGCAGAGGTCTGTGATCAAGTTCGCCACAAGCGCCAGAAGTATATAGAACATCTGCATCGCAAGCGCAACCGTATAATCCTGATTCATAAGGGAATCGATTAACAGCTTACCTACCCCGTTCCATGAGAACAGTGTCTCGATAATGATAGAACCGCCAAAAATTGCTACGATTGACCCGACAACATATCCGGTAATCGGAATCAACGCATTCCGGAATGCATGTTTATAAATCACTGTCTTTTCCCGCAGCCCCTTTGCCCTCGCAGTACGCACATAGTCCATAGACAAGGCATCCAAAAGAGCGCCTCTGACGTATCTCGTAAGACCGCCGAGCCCTGCAAATACCATTACAAGCACCGGCAGACAGAGATGATACGCATAGTCTGTAAACGCCCGGAATCCGGTATAATTCGCTCCCGTCGTCACCATACCGCTGATTGGGAAGATTGGGAGCACAATCGCAAACAAGAAGATAAAGATCAGCGCCGTGATAAATGACGGAATACTGATACCGATAATCGTTGTCACCTGCACAGTCGTATCAAATGCCGTATTCTGCTTCACTGCCGCCTTGATTCCCAACGGAACTGTTATAAGAAACAGAAGCACATAATACACCACATTCAGACAGATCGTATTCTTCATCGGCGGACCGACGAGTTCAGTAACCGGTATCCGATGTACGGAGGAATATCCGAAATCGCCTCTCAGCAGATTCCCAAACCAACTAAAATACTGAATAATCAATGGTTTGTCCAACCCAAGCCTTGCTCTTGCCTGCTGATACAGCATCTCATATTCCTCAGGAGAAACGCTCATCTTCTGTCCTTCAACCAACATTCGCGCCGGATCTCCAGGAACCATTTTAAACAAGCCAAAAAGCAAAATGGACAAAATAAAGAAAACGACTACCATATAGGCAAGTCTTTTTAGTATATATTTAGCCATATGTAAAACCCCACTTTATTTTGATAAAAAGGGAGATAGCGGCTCGCCGTCTCCCCTTATTATGTCTATCCTGCTAAAACTTTTATTCCTCAATGTAAGCATCGAGAATGAAATACCACCAGTTATCATATGCGCGAGGAACAAAGTTCTTTAACTTAGGATTATAGAACCAGTACTGCGTTCCTGTCGTCATAACAACACCCGGCATCTTCTTGTTGATTTCCTCTTCAAACTTCACAAATAACTCGCGGAATTTCTCTACATCGCCCGGCTCCACTTTCTGCATCTCTGCCGTAATGCTCTTCAATTCCGGATCACTTACACGATAGTAGTTCCAAAGACCCATTCTGTCCGGAGCGTCATCAAAGAAGTACCACCATGAGCTAAGTTCAGGTAAAACAACGGCGCAAGAGAAAACATGGTAAGTAGGATCTGATCCTTCGCGGTTCAGATGATTAATCAACTGCGCAAAGTCCATCTTCGTCCCTTCAAACTTCATACCAACCTTCTCGGCTTCCGGAGGAATTACTGTGTTGTAAAGGTTCGTAATTTCACTTTCACTGTATGCCCACTGAATCTCCAGCGGCATCAGCTCGCCGTCTACATCCTTATAACGTACCTTATCTGTACCTTCCTTGAACTCTTCCCCTTTTTCATTCAGCGTCCAGCCGCCGTCGATTAATTCCTGTTTTGCCTTGTCAATATCGTATGTATAATGTGTAAGATTCTCTTCAAGCTCACTCTTTGTCGCCTGATAGTCTTCCATCGCCTCCGTAGCAAGACAGTCAACAACGGAAGCATATCCGCCTGTAAGCTGCTTGTTCAACTCATTACGGTCAATAATATAAGCAAATGCACGGCGTACTTCCGGGAACTGAGCAGGTCCGAAATCACATGCAAAACGGAATTCATTTACAGAATCCAACGGTACAAGTCCATAGTTAGCCTTCAGGCTTCCGTCCTCTAACTTTGTTAAGGTAGAATCAATCGTCTCTCCCTTTGTCGTATTGAAAAAGTCAACGGAACCTTTCTCGAATTCATCTCTCCAAGTCTCTACCGCAACTGGTTTCGAGATGATGGACTGTACATGAGGCTTCGTTCCATCTGGTCTTCCGAGAAATTCTTCGTTAATTTCAAGTTCTACGGTCTCGGTGCTGACGTCAATACTCTTCAGCTTATAAGGTCCGCATACGACCGGTCTCTTATAACGGAAACCTTCGTTCGGATCAAGGAGCGTCTCTCTCAGAACATCTGTGGTGAACTTGTCGTTGAAGTAGCACCCGTTACCGTCGTCCAGAATATCTGTTCCCGGCGCAATTGCCGCCATCGGATCCGGTGTGTATCCGATATTGCCAAGTACATAATAGTCCGGAAGATTCTCAGCATCTACTGTCATAGAGAATTCATAATCCCCAAGAAGCCGAAGCCCTGTAAACTCTTTCTTGTCTCCGCTGTTGAACTCCGTGTAGCCAAGCAGCGGGCTTCCTGTTGTCGCATCACCCTCGCACTCAACGAACTGCTTAGAAGAACGCAGCATAATAGCGAATAGGTAATCTTTCGCTGTTATATCGGAACCGTCGCTCCACTTCAGATTATCATTGATCTCTACTGTATAGGTAATCGATCCGTCCTCATTCTCCTTCTCGTCATGGGACTTTACAACAACCGGGTTCCAGTCAAGAGTACGATCCCTCATTATATCTGTCAGACCGTAATCTTGCATCAACCTAATAAATCCTGTATTTGTCGCATTCGCCGACCATCCATCCATCATATCCGGCGATAAAGTCCCCGGTGAAATCTGTACGACAAACTGCCCTCCTACCGGCGCATCCTCCGGCGGAGCCTGCGGCTCTGCGGTCTGTTCTACGCCTACCTCGCTGTCTGCACTGCTCTCACTGCTGTCTTCTTTTCCTGATCCCGAAGATGAGTTGCTGCTTACACTCCCCCCGCTGCACGCCGCAAGTGAGAATGTCATAATTCCCGCAAGCAGACACGCAATTACTCTTTTTTTCATGTCTTTCTTTTCCTCCTTTTTTCCCTTTGAAACATAGTTTCAAAGATTATACGAGAATTTTAACACACTTGTTTATATTTTACAATAGCAACTAATATTTTCGTTGCTATTTGTCAATTTTTGTTATTTTTTCACAAAAATGGGGAGGATTTTTTGATTCTAAAGAAACTTCTGAAAATTGAAATATAGAATATATATGCCAAACCTGTTTTAAAGTAAACAGTAAAAAAAACGATTTTATGCCAACAAAATTGATATTTTTTTCACAATTTTATCCTCCTTTTTATACATTTCACATAAATACATTTCCACTCTTCATTTGCTCTTTGCAAATGAACAAAACGCCCTTTTTGTACCTTTTACATAACTGAACAAAATCCGTCTATCTTTCCTATTAAAGTAAAAACAAAGTCACAGAACTTTTCCTTCTATTAAGAGTTCTGGGGCTTTCATTCAATGCGGATGACAGGACTTGAACCTGCACGGGAAGCCCACTAGATCCTAAGTCTAGCGCGTCTGCCAATTCCGCCACATCCGCATATCATCTATAAGCGCCGGCAATATATCCGACCTTATCTATAATAAAATAAGAACATCATTTTGTCAATGAGAAATTATGTGTCTTCCTTTTTAGTTCAAAAAGTGGTATAATGATTCTCGTATATTTTGTTCTTCACAGATATGAGGATGGGATTATGCTGGAAAAGAAAAATGAAAAAGAGAAAATTAAGCTAAGAGGTCAACTGAAGCTCTATATCCAATGGCCGTCTGTGATGGCGGTTCTTCTGGTGGGGATGAATGTCTGGGTGTACATGATCGACAAGCGGGCAGGAGGCCTGATGGTGTTCTTCGTCCTGCTCTATATCATTATGGCAGGCAGTCTCTATCTGCGCAGCAAGACGGTGCTGCTTAAGGACCTGGTCGAGTTTGCCGCACAGTATGGTGTCGTTCAGAATACGCTGCTTAAGGAGCTGACAGTACCTTATGCGATTCTGATGAGCGATGGGAAAACGATCTGGATGAACGACTTGTTTCGGGAGATACTGGGAACCAAGCCCAGGAGAGACGTACCGATCAGCAAGTATATTCCAGAGCTGAACCGCAGTATATTTCCCAAAGAGGCCCAAGATACGGTCGAGATGGATGTCTATTATGGAGACAAAGAATATAAAGCGGAGCTTAGGCAGGTGTCGGCGGAGGGATTCAATGATACCGGGCTTATTCTTCATATGCCGGCGGAGAAAGAATATTTTATTGCCGTGCATCTGCAGGATGTGACGGAGCTGAACCGCTACATTAAGGAGAATGAGGAGCAGCGCCTGATCGCGGGCCTGGTCTATATTGATAATTATGATGAAGTCATCAACAGTGTGGAGGAAGTAAGGCAATCGTTGCTGATGGCTCTGGTTGACCGGAAGATCAACCAGTATATTGCGAGAGTTGACGGTATCGTCAAGAAGATGGAGACGGATAAGTATTTTATTGTACTTAGGAAGCAGTATTTCAAGCAATTGGAGGCGGATAAGTTCTCGCTGCTTGAAGACGTCAAGTCGGTGAATATCGGCAACGGGATTCCGGCGACCTTAAGTATCGGGCTTGGACTGAGCGGAGATTCTTACTCTCAGAGTTATAATTATGCCCGGGTAGCAATAGATCTTGCCCTTGCCCGCGGCGGCGATCAGGCGGTGATCAAGGACGGCAGCGGAATTACCTATTACGGAGGGAAGCGTGAGCAGACCTCGAAGAATACAAGAGTGAAGGCAAGAGTGAAGGCAGAGGCGCTCAGAGAGTTCCTGACCCTGAAGGACAGGATATTCGTTATGGGACATAAGCTGACGGATGCTGACGCGTTCGGAGCTGCGATCGGAATCTGCCGGGCGGCGGCGGCGATGGAGAAGAGGGCATATATTGTGATCAATGAAGTGTCCGCATCTCTGCGCCCGTTGTATGAATGCTTTGTCAGGGATTCGAATTATCCTGACGAGATGTTCCTGAAGTCAGCCCAGGCGATCGAGATGGCTGACGAGAATTCCATGGTAGTAGTGGTGGATACGAACCGCCCCATGATGACGGAATGCGAAGAGCTGCTGAAGAAGACGAAGACGATCGTGGTGCTTGACCATCACAGACAGAGCAGCGATAATATTGAGAATGCCCTGCTGTCATATATAGAACCTTACGCTTCGTCCTCATGTGAGATGGTTGCGGAGGTGCTGCAGTATATCGTAGATGATATCAAGATCCCGAAGATAGAGGCGAGCAGTATGTATGCAGGTATCATGATCGATACGAATAATTTTGTGAACCATACAGGCGTGCGGACTTTTGAGGCGGCGGCGTTCCTGCGCAGATGCGGGGCAGATATCACGCTGGTGCGCAAGATGTTCAGGGACGATATCGAGTCCTACCGTGCGAAGGCGGAGATTATCAGCAGCGCAGAGGTATACTATGAGAAATTCGCTATTGCCAGGGGAGTCGGGCTTAAGATCGAGAGCCCTACGATCATCGGTGCACAGGCTGCCAACGAGCTGTTAGATATCAGTGAGATCAAAGCGTCCTTTGTACTGACCGAGTATAACGGAAGGATTTACGTGAGCGCGAGGTCTATTGATGAAGTCAACGTGCAGATCATAATGGAACGTCTCGGCGGAGGCGGCCATCTGAATGCGTCAGGAGCGCAGTTCGACCATACGAATATGGAAGAGGCAGTGGCGAGTCTAAAGGCAGTAATTGATGACATGATAAAAGGAGGAGACATCTAAGATGAAGGTAATATTAAAAGAAGACATAAAGTCCCTTGGAAAACAAGGTGAGATAGTAGATGTAAGCGACGGCTACGCAAGGAATTTTATCCTTAAGAAGGGAAAAGGCGTAGAGGCGAACAGTAAGAACCTGAACGACCTGAAGCTGCAGAAGGCTAATGAGGCGAAGATCGCACAGCAGCAGTATGAGGCGGCACAGGAATTAGGCAAGAAGATTGAAGCGGGTAAGATAGAGATGTCCATCAAGACCGGAGAGGGCGGCAAGGCTTTCGGTTCTATCGCGTCCAAGGAGATTGCGGCGGAAGTGAAGGAGCAGATGGGTCTGGATATAGATAAGAAGAAGATCCAGCTCAAAGAAGCTATCAAGACTCTTGGTACGCACGAGGTGCCTGTCAAGCTGCATCCGAAGGTTACCGCGGCATTGAAGGTGATCGTGACAGAAGAGGCATAGGAAGAGGGGAAGTCATGGAGGAGGCGCTGATTAAGAGAGTAATGCCCCACAGCGTCGAGGCAGAACAGTCGGTTGTCGGGGCGATGCTGATGGACCGGGATGCGATCACAACATCGTCTGAGATCATCAGCGGGAATGATTTTTACCAAAGTGCCTATGGAGTGATCTTCGATTCCATGGTGGAGTTGTATAATGAGGGGAAGCCAGTGGACCTGATCACGCTGCAGGAGCGGCTGCGGGAGAAGGACGTCCCGGAGGAGATCGCCAGTCTGGAATTCGTCAGAGATCTTATGACGATGGTGACTACGTCGGCGAATGTTAAGTATTATGCTCAGATCGTGGCTGACAAATCGGTAATGCGCAGACTTATCCGTCTGAATGAAGAGATCGCGAATACCTGCTATGCGGGGAAGGAGCCTTTAGAGACTGTGCTTGAGAAGACGGAGAAGTCGATGTTTGAGCTGCTTCAGAAGCGTAATACGGGTGAATTCGTACCGATCAAACAGGTGGTGCTGAACGCTCTTGAACGGATTGAGAAGGCGTCTAAGAGCAAGGGGACAGTTACAGGTATACCTACCGGGTTTATCGACCTGGATTATAAATTGTCCGGGCTTCAGCCCTCGGATCTGGTACTGGTGGCGGCCAGACCTTCTATGGGTAAGACGGCATTCGTTCTGAATATTGCGCAGTATATCGCATTTAAGAAGGAGCGGGGGGTCGCGATATTCAGCCTGGAGATGTCGAAGGAGCAGCTGGTGAACCGTCTGTTCTCTCTGGAATCTCAGGTGGATGCACAGGCGATCCGAACGGGCAATATGAAGGATTCTGATTGGGAGAAGTTGATAGAAGGAGCAGGGATTATTGGCCGGTCCCGGCTGATCATAGACGATACGCCGGGGATTTCCATCTCAGAGCTGCGTTCTAAGTGCAGGAAATACAAGCTGGAGCATGAACTTGACGTCGTTATCATTGACTATCTGCAGTTGATGACAGGAAGCGTAGGCAAGAGTCAGGAATCCAGGCAGCAGGAGATCTCGGAGATCTCCCGTTCTCTGAAGGGGCTGGCAAGAGAGCTGAATGTCCCGGTGGTTGCGCTGTCTCAGCTAAGCCGTGCAGTAGAAAGCCGGCCGGATAAGCGCCCGATGCTTTCAGACCTGCGTGAATCAGGGGCGATCGAGCAGGATGCCGACGTGGTTATGTTCATTTACCGTGACGAATATTATAACAAGGACTCCGAGTTCAAGAAACAGGCGGAGATCATTATAGCCAAACAAAGAAACGGTCCTGTGGGGACCGTTAATCTGGCCTGGTTAGGCGAATACACGAAGTTCGCGAATTTAAGCAGGCAGGAATAATTTTTTTAATTTTTCAACCGGACCGGCTTCTGCCGCGCTTTTCCGAAAGGATTGCTGCTGGCGGATGAGCTGGTCTAGTTTTTTGAATTCTTCTTCTTCCTGACGCTCTTTTGCGTCCAGAAGGAATGTCATCTCCTTGGTGAACATAGACAGCAGGACTTCATTGTTATGTTCAAGCAGCCGTTTCATATGTAGCTGATCGCGGGTTCTGCGGAGATCAGGAATCAGCGCTTTCAGTTCGGAGAAAGGTACTCCCTGTTCGTGCAGTTCTTTGATGCAGGCAAATAGTCTGGCATCATCTTTTGTCTCCCTCTTCAATTGTTCTAATGCGTTATTGCCCATGTAATGACCCCCTTATCAAGTTTTAATGCTTGTCTGAACTGTTACGGCTCGTCCAATTTATTGAACAGTTGTATCATAGCATATTGATTTCGCGAAACAAGTAAAAAGGTGTCAGCATAGCAAAATAAATATACAAACAAAAAGACACTCCGAATTCCGATAAGGAATGGACAGTGCCTTTTTGTATATCGTCTTAAATTCGTCGCCAGTACATCCTGTATTAACCCTGGGAGATAGCTCCTGTAGGACACTGAGCAGCGCAAGCGCCGCAATCAACACAAGCGTCAGCGTCGATCTCAAAATGATCTGCGCCCTGAGAGATAGCGCCAACTGGACATTCAGCTTCGCATGCTCCACAGCTTACGCACTCATCACTAATTACGTGTGCCATAGTATGTACCCTCCTTTTTTAGTATATAGACAAAAACGTGTATTTTGCCTATCAATATCATAATACAAAAGGCTGAAATATACAAGTCCAATTCAAAAGTTATAAAAAATTAAGAAAATTTTCAACATTTCCCGGCTGAATTAGTGTATAGTGTTGGTTGGCGAGGAAACAACGAATCTGTTATGAAAATTGCTTGTAAAAAGGGAGAGAAAAGTATGATGAAAAGGATACGCAGTATTATAGCGGTTACAATGTGTGCATCCATGTGTGCGTGCGCATGCTCACCCCGGGACAGCGCAGACAAGCCAGAAGAATCTGTAGTGTCTGAGACAGAAGATGTGAAAAAGGATGCGAAAAAGGACGTAAAAAAGGAGAAGAAGTATCAGAAGAAGCTGGATATGATACAGCCCTCGGCATACGATAACATAATGGGGCTGAAGCTTGAAAAGGGTGCGGCTATTTCCGTAATAGGCAAGGCCGAAGGCGTGCCCTATTGGGAAGAAGTGAAGAAGGGCGCCGAACAGGCGGTAGAGGATATCAACGAGAATCTGGGATATGACGGCAAGGACAGGGTGAAGGTGACCTACAGTGCGCCGGGAACGCCGGACAGCGTGGATGAGCAGGTGAACATCCTGGATGAGGAGCTTGCCCGGTATCCGGCGGCGCTTGGTATTGCTATTACCGATGTGAATGCCTGTGAAGTACAGTTTGATCTGGCGGCAGAGAGCGATATTCCGGTGGTAGCGTTTGATTCTGGGAGCGCATACCAGGGCTTGATGGCGATGGTATCGACGGATAATCAGGCAGCGGCGAAGGAGGCGGCAGTAAGGCTTGCTGAATTGGCGGATGAGTCGGGCGAGATTATTCTGTTTATACACGACTCCAAATCGGAGTCGGCGATGAGCCGTGAGAATGCCTTCAAGGAAGAGATAGAGGAAAATCACCCGGAGATCTCGATTGCGGAGATTTACTATATGGACCGGTTAGGAGAGATGCAGAAGAAGGTAGCGGCTGAGAAGAACGGCGAAACTCAGAGTGAAGATGATGGAGCAGAGGCGGGGGAGGAGCCCGCGGCTGATACCGTCTCAGAGGAAACAGAGAATCCTGCGGCTGATACCGTTCCAGAGGAAGCAGAGAATCCTGCGGCTGATACCGTTCCAGAGGAAGCGGGTGAGAATCAGACTGAGAATCAAGGCGAAGATGAAGGCGGAGCGAACGATGAAGATGCCGCGGCGGCAGAGCTGCTCACAGAAGAAGAGGTGATCGATCATATTCTCGCGAAGCATCCGAATGTAAAGGGGTTCTATGCCACGAACGGAGAAGCTGTGATGCTTACAGTGGAAGCCATGGAGCGTAATGAGATAGAAGCGGCGGTAGTCGGATATGATGCGGATCAGGAGGAGATCGACGCGCTGGCTGATGGAAAGGTTGATGCGCTGGTGCTGCAGAATCCCTTCGGGATGGGCTACGCCACGATCATAGCGGCTGCCCGGGCGGCATTGTCAATGGGGAATGAAGCGGTAGTTGATACCGGATACACCTGGCTTACACGGGAGAACCTGGAGGATGAGGCGATACAAAAGCTGATGTATTAACAGCCGGTATTTAATTTTTGATGTACGAGTAAGAAAATATAGCAGAAACGTAAAAAGACGGGTTTCAGTAGAAACCTGTCTTTTCGGTGATATGCCATATCTGTATTGTGGGTATTCTGAATACTGATATGCCAGTTAATCATTCTCATGATAGTGGCAATCTCAGATAATCAGCGTAATCATATATCAATCAGCAGCGCCATCCTCGGATAGAGGATCCGCCTCTGGAAGGTACAAATGTACAAGTTCAATCCTGTTCTTGTCTAACTTCTCCACGACCATGTGAATACCGTCTTCCGTGTCGATCCTGTCGCCCTCTTCAGGAAGGCGGTCAAGACGTTCGATAATGAATCCGCCCAGTGAATCGTATTCTTCCGATCTCAGATCAAGCTCCAGACGATCGTTCAGATCATCCAGATTCGTAGAACCTTCTACAATGTATTCGCGCTCGTCGATCTCCTGGATAAAATCTTCTTCATTCTCATCATATTCATCATGAATCTCTCCGACGATCTCTTCCAGAATATCTTCCAATGTGATCAATCCTGCTGTCTCGCCGTATTCGTCCAACACGATTGCGATGTTGAACGAGGCCTGACGCATCTCGACCAGAAGCTCGGAGATACTCTTATATTCGTAAGTGAAGTAAGCTTCTCTTAAGATATCCCGAATATGGAATCCGTTAGTGTTGTCATATAACAGCAGATCCTTCATATTGATCGTTCCGACCACATTGTCCGTGGTATCCTTGAACACAGGAAGTCTCGTATACTTATCTTCCCGGAAGATCTCGATCAGCTCCTCATAGGTACTGTCGATATCTGCAAATGTTACATGAACGCGGGGAACCATGACATCCTTCGCCCTGGCATCTCCCAGATCAAATACATTATTGATCATCTGTCTCTCATCAGATTCAATTACACCGTCTTCGTGGCTTACGTCGACGATCGTACGAAGTTCATTCTCGGTCATGGTATTGTTCTTAGCATTCGGGTCAACCCGCAGAAGAAACAGCACGCCAATGGAAAGACCATTGATGATGAAAATCACAGGTGTCATGATCTTCATGAAAATGCTGATGACGGGGGCGTAGATCAATGACATTCTCTCAGAATGTATAGTAGCCATTGTCTTGGGCGTTATCTCTCCGAATAAAAGAATCAATACAGTTAAAATTCCGCTTGCAATCGCAACCATAGAACCACCGAAACTGTATGCCAGAGTTGTGGTCAGTGATGCAGCGGATAGATTCACGATGTTGTTGCCGATCAATATGGCGCTTAACATCTTGCCCGAATCATCGGTGATCGCCAGAACCGTTTCGGCGCGTTTGCTGCCTTCTTCGGCTAAGGTACGAAGTCGAATCCTGTTGACTGTAGTAAGCGCTGTCTCCGCAGATGAGAAGAATGCGGACAGCATAAGCAGAACAAACAGGATAATGAGTTGTGTGACGTCACTCGAGTCCAATTGGTCAAATCACTCCTTTTCCATGCTCTTAATTGCAGGAAACTGTCGATAATAGTCTCCTGTTTATAGTCACCTGATGATAATATAGCGCATTTGCAGCAAATTTGCAAGTATACATTGTAATAAAATTCTTGATTTTCCATTTCATACTACCTATACTATAATAAGGAAACAAATTTGAGAGAATAATCCGCACTTATTTTTGCATAGAGAGGAATGGGACCGAGAAGTATCAGCGAAAATAATCTGCGGGAATTGGAGGCTAGTTTGCCATGGCAAATACATCTTCTACACTTATGACAGAAGGGTCGATCTGGAAGCGCATCATAACGTTTGCGGTTCCACTTTTTTGGGGAAATCTTTTTCAGCAGCTATATAATACGGCGGACTCGGTGATCGTCGGTAATTTTCTCGGCGATGCGGCGCTTGCCGCCGTCAGTTCATCAGGGAGCCTGATCTTCCTGATGGTAGGATTCTTCAACGGGATCGCTATCGGTTCGGGAGTGGTGATAGCCCGGCACTTCGGAGCCAGAGACATCCCGAGACTTCAGAAGGCTATCCATACGACGACTGCCTTCGGACTCATCTGCGGCTGTGTCCTTACGATAGCGGGCGTCTTTGCCGCGCCGCAAATTCTGGTACTGATGGGGACGCCGGAAGCGGTTCTTCCGAATTCTATTATTTATTTTCGGATTTATTTTTCGGGGTCGCTGGCTTTTGTTATGTATAATTTCTTTGTAGGGATCCTGCAGTCCGTCGGGGACAGCCGTCACCCACTAATCTATCTGGTCATCTCTTCGGTTGTTAATATCGTGCTGGACCTGGTGCTGATCGGTGTGTTCCACTTCGGAGTGGGAGCGGCGGCTTTGGCCACGGTCATCTCTCAGTTTATCAGCGCATTCCTGTGTCTGTTTCAATTGCTTGGAAGCCCGGAGGAATTCCGCCTGTCTGTCCGGCAGATCAGACTGGACAGGAATATGCTGCGCCAGATCGTATCTAATGGATTTCCTGCCGGATTCCAGAACTCCATCATATCCGTTGCCAATGTATTTGTTCAGACGAATATCAATCAGTTTGGACAAATGGCTGTTGCCGGCTGCGGTGCATACTCGAAGATCCAGGGATTCGGATTCCTTCCTATTACTTGTTTCTCGTTGGCGCTTACAACATTCATAAGCCAGAACTTGGGAGCCAGGCAATATGACCGGGCCAGAAAAGGTTCTGTGTTCGGAATCGTCTGTACGCTTGTTGCATCAGAGCTGATCGGTGTGGCCGTCTATTTCACCGCTCCGGTACTGCTCTCGGCCTTCAACGATACCGCCGAAGTGATCGCGTTCGGCACCAGCCAGGCGCATACGGAGACATTCTTCTTCTTCCTGTTGGCTTTCTCTCACTGTATGGCGGGAATCCTTCGCGGAGCCGGGCGGTCTACGGTTCCTATGTTTGTTATGCTGATCTTCTGGTGTGTTGTCCGGATCAGCTACATAACTATCATGATTCGGTTTATCCCGGATATCAAAGTTGTATTCTGGGCTTATCCGCTTACCTGGGCGCTGAGTTCGCTGGTGTTCCTGATCTATTATCTGAAGTCAGACTGGATCCATGGATTGGAGCGTTAGAGGCTGCTCTATAATATGTAACAATTTGTTCCGTGAAGCAACGGGCCAGCGGCCAGGACTGTAAGGAAGTTAGGCTGCTGCTTCCAGGGATTTGGATTTCCTGAAGTAATTGGCTTCTGGGAAATAGAGGTAAGATAGCAATAAGGGATTGAAAAAAATTAAATATATGATATTATAATAGAGGCTGTACAACAGTTGTCGAGAGGAGTTATTTATGTTAATAATTACGGCGTAGAAGGGGGCCTTGTCAAATTCTACAAAACATTCCAGGTTTCCTGTGTGTTCGTAGTAAATATTAACATTATATTACAAGAGTGTTAACAATTGAATAATTCACCTGTAAAAAATTATTGCAAATTTATTGCATTTTCATCTTTTTTCCTCTTGACATTCCACGAAAATAAAGTATAATGCTAGATAGAAACGCATTATTTTTATCATATTGTGGACTTGATGCGGAGGTAATGATGAAAAGAAAAGATGACTTTCTTTCGAAGAGAGAGAATTCAGACCATTCTTCCGATTATTCGCTAGAGATACTTTATGACGATTCATTTGAAGACAGACCTCTAGGCGATAGGAGTCCAAAGGGAGATGGCAGATCTAGGAGAAAAAAGAAGAAAAAACGTCTTCCTATGCAACGGTGGAAGAAGATCACGTTAGGTGTGGTAGCTACGTTACTCGTAATTATCATAGGAATAGCCGGCAGCTTCTTCTATTTGCGCGCTCAGGGTGAGAAGAATTTAAAGACTGATCTTTCCGATGTGGAAGATACTCCCGAAGCCAGGAAGGAAGGCCTCTTCATTACATACAAGGGCAAGGAATACCAGTACAACGAAGATGTGATCAATTTCCTATGTCTCGGCATTGACAACAGCACTCCTGTGGAGCAGGCCAATGAGATGAAGGGACAAGGTCTGGCCGATGCGATTATTCTTGTGAGTATCAATGTGGAGAGCGGGAAGATCAAGATCCTGGCGATTCCCAGAGATACATACGTGCCGGTCAAGATTTACAATGACGAAGGCAAATTCCTCGGCGAGAAGAGTATGCAGCTTACATTACAGTATTATTATGGCAAGACTGCTGAAGACAGCTGCGAATTGATGGTAGATGCGGTTTCTAATCTGCTTTTTAAGGTTCCGATTCAGCGCTATTGCGCGATCAACCTGGAAGCGATTCCTATATTGAATGATGCGGTCGGCGGAGTAGACGTCCAAGTATTAGAGGATGTAGAAGTGGGGGATAAGCCCTATCACGCAGGCGATACGCTTCATTTGCAGGGGAAGATGGCAGAAGATTATATTCGTGACAGGAATACGGATGTATTTGCCAGCAGTATGGGACGCCTGGAACGCCAGAAGCAGTATATGACGAATTATTTTGCCACAGCTATGGCGCAGGTAAAGGGAGATTTGACGCTCCCCATTTCTATATACCAATCTTTGCAAGGGAATATGTACACCAATATCTCGGTGGAAGATATCACGTATCTGGTTCCAGAGATGTTGGATGCAGCACTCACAGCAGAGGATATGTCGATGATCCCGGGCGAAGTAACGCAGCCGGATGATCATGAAGCCTATATGGTGAATTCAGAGCAGTTAAAAGAGCTCGTAGTAAATTTCTTCTATATAGAAGTTTGACAGATACAAATGATTTAAGAATTTCAGGAGGATAAACCAATGGATTATGACAGGCCTGACCACAAGAGACATGTCAGGGGAAGGAAGAATGCTTCCAACAAAATCGGACTGATCGCAACGGTTGTAGCCGTAACAGTGTTAGCTGTTGCCGGGATTGGAGTCTATGTATATTCCTCTAATCAGAAAAAGGTGACGGCCGAAGCAGAGAAGGCGAAGAAGGCTGATCCGGAAGAGACGCAGGAACAGTATGAGAAGCTAAAAGAACAGGTAGCAGTTGACGCTGACGACCCGATGTTCAGGAAGATTGATTTTGCCGCTGCTCAGGCTATGAATCCGGATGTATATGCGTGGATCTGGATTCCGGGGACTAATATTGATTACCCCATTCTCCAGAGCGCTGCGGAAGACGATGCATATTATCTGAACCATACGATCGAGAAAAAGGAAGGACTTCCGGGAACCATTTACACGGAGAAATATAATTCCAAAGAATTCTCGGACCCGGTAACTGTTGTATACGGACACAATATGAAGAACGGAAGTATGTTCGCTGATCTCCACAAATATGAGGACAGGGCATTCTTTGACGCTAATCCGTATGTGTATATATATTTGCCGGATAAAGTACTCAAATACAGAGTATTCTCGGCAACGCCTTTTGACGACCGTTACATATTAGGAAGTTATAGCTTCGCTTCCCCGTCAGATTTTCAGGAATACTTGGATGAGCTGCGAAGCGGAATCAACGGGAATGTAAATGCAGAGGTGAATGTATCTCAGAGTACAGGCATCTTAACATTGTCGACCTGTATCGCAGATTCAGCGAATGAAAGACTTTTGATAAATGCAACACGGGAAGAATGATAGTTAATCAGGGATATTAAGGCCATCAAAGCTTTAATATATAGTCACACAACGTAACAGAAAA